>Ga0207691_10007636_pt1 | contig 10408 bp, 6 predicted proteins | sample KBSM13metaG_FD_184327 | JGI IMG/M metagenome (GOLD analysis project Ga0207691, IMG submission 184327) | Miscanthus rhizosphere microbial communities from Kellogg Biological Station, Michigan, USA - KBS M1-3 metaG (SPAdes) (version 2) | ecosystem: Host-associated > Plants > Roots > Rhizosphere >... | reverse complement strand
CCTGCGATACAAGACGCCCTTCCATCCGTCAAGGCGATTGAACGGAAAAATATGAACGTCTGGGAGGACGACACCGCCAGGAACGCGGTTCTCGCCGCCGGGCGGAAGCGGTTGATCGTCGCGGGATTCTTCACCGAGGCCTGCGTGTCATTCCCAGCGCTTTCAGCCCTGAACGCTGGATTCGTCGTGTTCATTGCGGCGGATGCGTGTGGCGGGCTCACGCTGGCGAGTCACGAGCTGGCGCTTCGCAGGCTCGAGCAGGCTGGCGCTCGCCTCTGTAGTTGGATACAGGTGTTGTTGGAGTTTCAGCGTGACTGGACGCGACACGCAACCTACGAAGAGGCACGGGCCATCGTTGTCGCGAACGGCGGTGGTTATGGAATGGGACTCGCGTATGCGCGGGAGATGATTCATCCAGGCTAAAACACGCGGCGCAGAGTGAGACGCTTGGCCATGGCCAGCAATCAGGCGGCGGAGAAAATCGCTCCCTACGTATTCCTGGGAATGACAGCGGTCACAGGCCTTGTGGACGCAGTGAGCTTTCTTTCGCTTGGGCGGGTCTTCACTGCGAACATGACGGGGAATGTCATCCTTCTCGGCTTTGCGACGGCGCGCGTACCCGGCCTGTCCATCACGCTGTCGTTAACGGCGCTTGTGTCGTTTCTTGCAGGCGCAGTGCTCGGCGGGCGGATCATGTCGCGGGCAAGCGTCGATTCGCATTTCCGATTCGCGGCACGGGCATTAATGCTGGAGGTTGTCGCTCTGACCGCCGCGTCGTTGTACGCGATTGGATACAAAGGCGATGTAATGGAGCCTTCTCTCCGACCGCTTGCGCTGATCGCGTTGACGGCACTGGCCATGGGCGCCAGAAATGCCGCCGTCCGCAAGCTCGCCATTCCCGACCTGACGACAACCGTACTGACGCTGACGCTCACGGGTATCGCTGCGGACTCGTCGCTCGCCAACGGCAACAACGTGCGATTGGCGAGAAGGATTGGCTCGGTCGTGGCGATGTTATCGGGCGCAGCCCTGGGTGCGATCGTCATACGCGTCTCCATTGCAGGGGCGTTGGCGCTTGCAGCCGCAATCTCCGCCTTGTGCAATGCGGCATTGTATCGGTCACTGCGCACCTCCGACGAGCGCTGACGACAAATGAGCGGCCTGTGCCATTCGTAGAGCAATGGGAGACGAGGTCTGCGATCGCGCTGCGATGCAGCGCACACGAGGTGGGTGGCGAGCCGAGTGACGCGCACTGTTGACGACCACCTATGCGCCCGGCTGCACACGCCGCCGCACGCGGGACGTCCGTGGCGGCATTCCGCTCGCGGCGCGAGGATTGCGTCGAGGCGATCCATGGTCCTACGCACCATCGACACCGGCACGACCGACCTCCTCGCGCGAGGGGCAACGACTACTACATCGCGACAGGCGGATACCTCAGGAGGGTGGCTCGTCTGCCAGGCTTCATCGACTGACCGTGTTCGCAGGAGCATGGCTCGAGAACGGCGACTCCTTCGACGATTGGCAGCACGCCGGACTCCGATCGAACTGTGGCACAGGCGTCGTATTGGACACGCTGTTCGTGCCCGTCCTCCTCGGCGGTTCGTGGGACTTCGACGGACGATGCCGCACATACTTCGCTGTGGGACGCGTATTCCGCTTATATCAGCAGGCGCCCGATCAGTTGGCTGACCTGGCGCAAAGACACGCGCACGTCTGCACATGTGGTCGCCAGCCGCGTGTGTCGCTCCTCGCCGCACAGCGTCAACTGTTGATCGAAGCAGCGGATACGCGATCCAATCGCAGCGTCCATTATGGTGTGGAGCTTGCTCACGCGATCACCGTGGACGCCAATCCATGAAATACAAGCCCCTCGGCCGCACCGGCGTGTTCGTCTCAGAGCTCTGCCTCGGCACCATGACCTTCGGCGGCAGCGACGACGGCAGCATACAGTCGAAGGTCGGCCAGCTTCAGCAGGAGGAAGCGGAGCGCATCGTCGGCGGATCGCTCGATGCCGGCATCAATTTCATCGACACCGCCGACATCTACGCCGGTGGCCGCTCCGAAGAAATCATCGGCCAGGCGCTCCGAAACCTGAAGGTACCGCGCGAGAACGTCGTCGTTGCGACCAAAGTCTTCGGCGAGACCGGCTCGGGCGCGAATATGCGCGGCGCGACGCGCAGCCACATCGTCGCCGGACTGCAGGCGAGCCTGAAGCGCCTGCAGCTCGATCACGTCGATCTGTATCAGATCCACGGCTTCGATCCGGCGACGCCGATCGAGGAGACGGTGCGTGCGCTCGACACCGTGGTGCAGCACGGCCATGTGCGCTACGTCGGCGTTTCGAACTGGGCAGCCTGGCAGATCACGAAGGCGCTCGGCATTTCCGAGCGCCTCGGCCTGGCGCGCTTCGAGAGCCTGCAGGCCTATTACACGATCGCCGGCCGCGACCTCGAGCGCGAGCTGATCCCGATGCTGAAGAGCGAAGGTCTCGGCCTGATGATCTGGAGCCCGCTTGCCGGCGGCCTCCTGAGCGGCAAGTACGGGCGCGACCAGTCGGCCGAAGCGGGCAGCCGCCGCACTACGTTCGACTTTCCGCCGGTCGACAAGGGGCGCGCCTTCGATTGCGTCGACGTCATGCGCGAGATCGCCGGCCAGCGCGATGCGTCGGTGGCACAGGTCGCCCTCGCTTGGCTGCTGCACCAGCCGCAGGTCACGAGCGTGATCATCGGCGCGAAGAAGGCCGAGCAGCTCGTCGACAACATCGGCGCCACGAAGGTCGCGCTCGGCGCCGACGAGCTGAAGCGTCTCGACGAGGTGAGCCGTCTGCCGTCCGAGTACCCGGGCTGGATTTTCACACGCCAGGGCGAGGTGCGGCGCAAGCAGCTCGCCGAAGCGGGACGCGCACCCGCCGCCTAGGGCCTGGCAGGATGGGTCCGAGAAGTCCCTTTACACAACTACAGGAGTTTCAGAATGAGCAGGACTGCAGCGGACTACATGGCCGAAGCGCTCGCCCAGGCGGGCGTCGAGCGTATCTACGGCGTGGTTGGGGACTCGCTCAACGGATTCACGGATGCGCTCAGGCGTCTGCAGTCCATTGAGTGGATTCACATGCGCCATGAGGAGGGGGCTGCCTTTGCCGCAGGCGCGGAAGCGCACCTCACAGGGAAGCTGGCGGTCTGCGCCGGCAGTTGCGGTCCCGGCAATCTTCACCTGATCAACGGCCTCTACGACGCACACCGGAGCCAGGTGCCGGTGCTCGCGATCGCCGCCCATATTCCGAGCATTGAGATCGGTATCGACTTCTTCCAGGCGACGCATCCCGAGCATCTCTTCAAGGAGTGCAGCCACTATGCCGAGCTGGTGACGCGCTCCGATCAGTTGCCGCAGATTCTGTTACGGGCAATGCGTGTGGCCGTTTCTCAGCGAGGCGTAGCCGTCGTCGTCATCCCGGGTGACGTGGCCTTGCAGCGGCTGGGCAAGTCGGTCCCCGCATGGCTGCTGCCATCGCCGCCACTCGTACGGCCCACCGACGACACGCTGCGCGACGTTGCCCGCCTCCTGAACGGCGGCCGCCGCGTGACGCTGCTGTGCGGGGCCGGCTGCGCCGGAGCGCATGACAAGGTCATCGAGCTGGCCTGCAAGCTCAAAGCGCCCATCGTGCACGCGCTGCGCGGCAAAGAGTACGTCGAATACGACAATCCGTTCGACGTCGGCATGACTGGGCTGCTCGGGTTCGCGTCCGGGTATGCGGCAATGGAGGCGTGCGACACGCTCCTGATGCTCGGGACGGACTTCCCGTACCGTCAGTTCCTGCCGGACCGTGCGCGCATCGCGCAGGTCGATATCCGTGCCGCGGCGCTCGGCAACCGTTGCGCGCTCGATCTCGGGATCGTCGGCACGGTGGGCGACACGCTCCACGGACTTCTGCCGCTGGTGGAGGAGAAATCTGATTCGACCCATCTCGAGAGAGCGGTCGCTGACTATCGCTTGACGCGCGCCGAGCTCGACAAGCTGGCAGAGAGCGGACCCAGTACCAAGGTAATCCACCCACAATACGTGAACCGCATCGTGAGCGAGCTGGCCGATGATGACGCCATCTTCTCGTGCGATGTCGGCACGCCCGTGGTGTGGGCGGCTCGCTACCTGAAGATGAATGGCCGTCGTCGGCTCCTGGGTTCCTTCAATCACGGGTCTATGGCGAATGCCATGCTCCAGGCGATCGGGGCTCAGGCCGCGTTCCCAAAGCGGCAGGTCATCTCGCTGTCAGGGGATGGCGGCTTCACGATGATGATGGGCGACTTCGTCACGCTGACCCAGCACAAGCTACCGGTGAAGATCGTCGTGTTGAACAACGGCACCCTGGGATTCGTGGAGCTCGAGATGAAGGCCACGGGCTTTCTCGATACCGGCTGCGATCTCGAAAACCCGAACTTCGCCGACATGGCCGAGGCCATGGGTGTCAAAGGCGTGCGCGTCGAGGTGCCGCAGGACGTACACGCCGCGGTGCAGGAGGTGCTTCGGCACGACGGCCCCGCGCTGCTCGATGTCGTCAGTGCTCGCCAGGAGCTGGTGATGCCGCCGACGGTCACCTTCGACGAGGCGCACAAGTTCGGCGTGTTCATGCTCAAAGCCGTCCTCGACGGGCGAGCCGGCCAACTCATTGATCTGGCGAAGGTCAACCTGCTGCGCTAGGAGCCAGCCTGCTGCGTGTTGAACCCCGTCACATGCTGGAGCGTGGTGATATGCGTGCTCGGCGGTAGTCCCGTATCGGTTCTCGCGCAGAACGCGTCGGGCGCGAAGGAGCAGTTGGCGGACCGCGGTGTGACGATCACAACAACGTACGGCGCCGTTCTATCCAACTTGGACGGTGGCCTGCCCCGAGCATCGTCGAGGGGAGATCGGGAAGGGGACACATACTCAGGAAACCTGAGCCTGCAGGCGTCCCTCGACGGGCACCGCTTGTTCGGAGCTTCCGGATTGACGTTGCTCGTTGATGGTCTCTGGATTCACGGAGGTCAGCCCAGTGCAATCCTGGGCGATGCGCAGGGAGTGAGCAATATATCGGCCCCGCCGAAGCTCACTCTCTACGAGGCCTGGCTCCAGTACGACATGTTCGGCAACAGGTTCTCTGTTCTGGCGGGGAGATACGACCTCAACGCCGAGTTCTACCGCGTCCAGTCCGCCGGGTTGTTCCTCAATAGTTCGTTCGGCACTGGGCCCGAGTTTTCCAACAGCGGTACTGGGGGGCTGGGGCCATCGATCTTCCCGAGTACGTCGCTTGGCGTCCGACTGGTCTTCAAGCCCAGGGTGAACGTCATCGTACGAGGGGCTATCCTCGACGGCGAACCGGTTGATCGTGCGGACGGTTCAGTGGCCGCCTTCAAGAGCGGCGATGGCCTGCTCCTGGTCTCAGAGGTGGCGTTGTTGAATCGCGCGGCGTCTGATGACCGCACGAGGAAACTGCGGTTTCGAATCGGGAGGGGTTCAGGCTTGCCGCCATATGCCAACAAAGTGGCCGTGGGCGGTTGGTATTACACCGCGACGTTTAACGATCTGAACAATGTGGATGCGAGTGGGGCACCGCTGAAGCATCGTGGCAGCGGCGGCGCCTACGTCCTCGGTGATGCGACGTTGATCCGGTCGAATGCCGATCCGAGAAGACGGCTCACCGGGTTTGGAGAAACCGGATTGGGCGATGGTCGGGTCAACCGCTTCGGAGCTTACCTGGGTGCTGGCCTGGTTGGCGCGGGTGCTCTGCCGATGCGGCCAACCGATGAATTGGGGGTGGCAGTCGCTATGGCCCGCAATGGATCGGGATATCTCGACTCGGGTCAGCGCCTCGGCGAGCCTGCGACGACGGCTGAAACAGCAGTGGAGGTGACATACCTCGCCCAGATCGCGAGTTGGCTCGCGCTGCAGCCGGATTTTCAATATGTAATCCACCCCAACACCGACCCAACGGTACGGAACGGGCGAGTGTTCCAGTTTCGGTTTGAACTGACGTTTTAGCGCTCCTTGATCTGGCGAAGGCCAACCTGCTGCGTTGGTTACTTCGCAGATGATGGATCGCCTGTCTGAAACGCGAGATTCGCCAGAGCCGACAGCGCCTGCGTACGCGCCAGCACGTCCGCCGACTGTGCTTCCGCAAGCGTCCGCTGAGCGGCGGTCACATCCAGGACGCTGCGAAGACCGAGGTTGTACGATTCGAGCGCAGCCGAGTATGACTGCCCGGCGGAGTCCAGCAGCGCGATGGCGGCCTGCCGCCGTCGAAGTGCGGTCGTGAACTGTGTGTAAGCCGTCCACACGTCGTTGGCGATCTGATTGCGAGTGCTGGCAACGCGGGCGCGAGCGCCGGCGGCATCGGCCTGCGCTTCCGCCAGTGCGTGGCTGCGCGCACCGCCATCGAACACCGTCCAGTCCAGGCTCAGGCTGACCCCGCCAAACAGGCCGTCCGTGCGCGCCGAGGGAAATGGCGTCTGTCGCCCATACAGCCACTGCGGGGCGGGCTGGGCGCGAACATTCACTGTGGGATAAAGCGCCGCGCGCGCCTCCCGCGTTCGCGCATCGGCTGATCGAATTTCCTCCAGGTGTTGCATGAGATCCGGCCGTTGTGCGAACGCGCGATTAATGGCCGCATCCACGGTGATGCCGATCGAGTCCGGCTGCACGACCTCGCTGAGCGGCTGCACGTGGAGGTCGGTCGATGGCATCGCGCCGAGCGCCATCGCCAGGTTTCCGAGCACAATCTCGGTAGCTCCGAGCGCGGCCTGCAACTCGTAGTCCGCCTGCGCTGCGGCACTGCGTGCTTCCAGCACGTCGGGCAGCGTCGCGAGACCGTTTTGCAAACGCTCCTCGGTGGCACGTTGCACGGCCCGGGCATTCGCCAGACTGGCGCGGGCGGCGTCCTCTTGCCCCGATGCATTGAGCAGTCGATAGTACGCCTCCGAGACCTGGTAAATGATCCTGCGGTGCGTGTCGTTGAACGCGAAGTTGGCCGCGAGTGTCTCCGCGCGTGCGGTGTCGATTCGCCCGGCACGCCCGCCGAAATCGAAGACCATGTAGGTGAGATCGAAGGCGAGCGCCGCGCTCCGGATCTCCTCGCGGTGAAAGGCATTCTGGACCAGGACATCCGAGCGCGTGGCCTGTGCCAGCGCCGCGGCAGTGAGCGTCGGATACAGCTCGCTTCGCGCGACGCCCAGTGCCGCGGCCTGCGCTCGCGCCTGCTCCCACGCGACGCCCGTGTCGGGATTGTGCTGTTGCGCCAGGTCGATCAGCTCGGCCAGTGAGTATGTCCTGGTCGGGTCAAACCGAAGCGTCGAGGCGCGCGACGGTTCCGCAAGCACCTGGCGTTGGTCCGCATCAGGAGTCCACGGCCGATTCGGTGACGGCGGCGCGGACTGCGCGTACGCAGTAGTCGCGACAAACAGAAGCACAACGAATCGCATCTGTCGTGTGTCTCACCCGATGCGCTTCAGGCGGCCGGATTCTTCGCCGCAACGTATGGGTGCACCATCCTCCGTGGATCGACGACGCGATCGAAATCGGCCCCGCTCACGAACCCCAGTTCGAGCGCCGCCGCCTTGAGCGTGAGATCGTGTTCCATCGCGTGGTGAGCGATCTTCGACGCCTTGTCATAACCGATGACCGGCGCCAGCGCCGTCACCAGCATCAACGACCGCTCGACGTATTCGTTGATTTTCTTCAGGTTCGGCCGGGTGCCCTCGACGAGGAACCGGCGGAAATTCGTACATCCGTCGGTCGCGATGGTGATGGAGTTCGCAATGTTGAAGATCATGACCGTCTTGTAGACGTTCATCTCGAGATAGCCGCTCGCACCACCGAATCCGACGGCGACGTCGTTGGCCATCATCTGAACGGCGATCATCGTGAGTGCTTCGCACTGCGTCGGGTTCACCTTGCCCGGCATGATTGACGAGCCCGGCTCGTTTTCCGGAATTAGCAGCTCGGCAAACCCGGCGCGCGGCCCGCACGCCATCAGCCGGATGTCGTTGGCAATCTTGTAGAGAGAGACGGCAAGCGTGCGCAGTGTGCCGGAGAGCTGCACCAGGGCGTCGTGAGCGCCCTGCACCGTGAACTTGTTCGGTGCGCTCACAAACGGCAACCCGGTCGCCTTCGCAATCTCCGCCGCCGCGGACTCGGCAAAGCCGGGCGCGGAATTGATCCCGGTTCCGACGGCGGTTCCGCCGAGCGCGAGCTGGTAGACACCGCCGAGAGCCGTGTCGATGCGCTGAAGGTTATCGTCGAGCATCCCCACATATCCGGACCATTCCTGCCCCAATGTCAGCGGAGTGGCGTCCTGCATGTGGGTGCGGCCGATCTTGACGATGTGTGCCCAGTCCCGCGCCTTGGCGTCGATGGCATGGCGCAGTGCGGTGACGGCCGGAATCAGCCGCTGCGTCACGTTCACCGCCGCCGCGATGTACATCACCGACGGAAACGTGTCGTTCGACGACTGCGCCATGTTGACGTGATCGTTCGGGTGCACCGGAGACTTGCTGCCGAGTGGCGTACCGGCGAACTGGCAGCAGCGGTTCGAGATGACCTCGTTCACGTTCATGTTGAACTGTGTGCCGCTGCCGGTCATCCACACGTGCAACGGGAACATGTCGTGGTGCTGGCCTGCGAGGATCTCGTCGCAGGCAGTGACGATCAGCCGGCGGCGCTCCGCATCGAGGCGCCCGCTCGCGTGGTTCGCGGTGGCAGCGGCTCTCTTCAAGACGGCGTAGGCCGTGATCATCTCCCGAGGGATCAGATCGTGGCCGATGCTGAAATGTTCGAGCGAGCGCTGGGTCTGCGCTCCCCACAGCTTGTCCGCCGGCACCTGCACGTTTCCGAGGCTGTCGCTTTCAATTCGCACGTCTCCCATGTTGATCCCTTTCGAATCATGTCTTCACTGCCAAAGCAGCGAGGCCCACGGTACGCTGATGACGAGAAACACACACAAGAAGATGGCGCCGAAAATGGCGCCGAGCCGCCAGTAGTCGCCGGCCGGCAGATATCCACTGTTCGCATAGATTGGGCTCGCCGCGTCGCCGAACGGTGTGATGATGCCCATGATGCCCAGCTGGATGCACAGCAGCAGCGCGAGCTCCTTGACGGGCATGCCCGGGATTGCTGCACCGGTCACGAGGATGACTGGCAGCAGTGCGGTTGCGTGCGCATTCGCGCTGGCAAACGCGTAGTGAGCCGCAAAGAAGATGGCGAGCAGAATGACCATGGCGACGGATGGCGACATGCCGGCCATGTGAGGCGCGATGCCGTCGGCAAACCATTTCACAAAGCCGACGCGGTTCAATCCATCCGAGAGCGCGATCAGTGCACCGAGCCAGAAGAATGTCGTCCAGACGGATTTGTGCCCTGCGATGTCATTCCAGTTCAGCACCCTGGTTATCAACAGAAGAGAGACGGCGACTATCGAGACGGTCGCGGCCCCGATGTATCTGCCTCCGGCGACCCACAGAACGAGCGCGAGCAGCACGATTGCACCAAGAATGATCTCGTGTCCCGTGAGATGTCCCTTTTGCGCGAGCCGCTTCGCAGCCCACGCCGAAACTTCAGTAGAGTGCTTCACCTCGGGAGGGTAGAGCCAGTAGCTCAGAGCAGGTAGCAGCAGCAATAGCAGCACGATCGCCGGCGCCGCGGTCTTGAACCAGTCCATCCAGTGCAGCTCGGTGCCGGTCAGTTTCTCCACAAGTCCCGCGGCGAGCAGATTGAAGGAGCCGGCGGTGAGAAACAGCGAGCTCGTCACACACGTCGTCGCGATGGCGACCCACATCAGGTACGACCCGATGCGACGCGACGACACATCATTCGGCTTGGAGCCATACTCGACCGCCAGGTCGCTTGCAATGGGGTAGACGATGCCGCCGCTGCGAGCCGTTGGCGATGGGATGAACGGCGCGAGGACCGTATCCGCGAGGGTGACGCCGTACCCGAGCAGGAGCGTGTTGTTGCCAAGGCGTTTTACGAGGAGGAGCGCGATGCGTTCGCCAAGTCCGGTCCGCTCATATGCAAGCGCGATGATGAACGCGCCGAAAATGAGCCACACGGTCGAATTGCTGTATCCCGACAAAGCCCATGTCAGCGCCGCAGTGGACGCCGTGAAACCAGGCCGCAACAGTTGCTCCGGCGCAAACAACACAGCCGGTGCGAGCACGGTGACCACCGTGAGCCCAATTAGCGCGATCGCCGCCCCTGGCATCGGCTCGAGCACCAGCCCGACGATGACGCCGACGAAAATGGCGAAGTAGTACCAGGCGTGCTGCGCCAGCCCCGGCGGCGCCGGCAGCACCGCGAGAACGATCGCGACCACAACCGGCGCGAGCGCTTTCCATGACCACGGTGATCGTTCAGCCGCCGCAACCGTGACCGGTTTCGCAAGCGC
>Ga0207691_10007633_pt1 | contig 10409 bp, 8 predicted proteins | sample KBSM13metaG_FD_184327 | JGI IMG/M metagenome (GOLD analysis project Ga0207691, IMG submission 184327) | Miscanthus rhizosphere microbial communities from Kellogg Biological Station, Michigan, USA - KBS M1-3 metaG (SPAdes) (version 2) | ecosystem: Host-associated > Plants > Roots > Rhizosphere >... | reverse complement strand
CGGTGCTCCACTGCACCGTGCAATTACCTCGGCGCGCGAACGCGCGCCGAGGTCTTCGACATCAGCGGTTGCCCGTCTCGAACATGCTCTTCGGCGTCTGGCCTTTCAGGAAAGGCTCGACGAACGCGATCAGCAGATCGGGCTGCGTGATGACGGACGTGTGCGACGTGGCCGGCAGCACGGCGAGGCGCGCTGCGGGAAGCGGCTTCCCCATGTCGCCCATCTCGCCGCCCCCGAGGATCCGGAAGAGCGAGACCGTATGCTCGAGCGTCGCGACGTCGGCGTCGCCCGAGATGATGAGCACCGGCGTCTTCAGCTTCCTGACGTCGGCCTCCCATGCCATCGGCTCCTTCTCGAGCTGGATGAGCTTACGTGCGAGCTCGGGAAATCCGTTGGGATTGGCCGCGAGCTTCTTATACTCGGCGGGCATGGGCGTATTGGCGAACATCTCCGGCGTCATCGTCGGGATCATCGCCGTGAACGCGGGCTGAAAGCCCTTCACGTCGTATCCGACCGAGGCCGCAACGAGCTTGTTCACCTTCTCGGGATGCCGGATCGCGAGCTGCAGGGCGGCCGCGGAGCCCATCGAGTACCCGAACACGTCGGCCTTCGGGAGTCCCACCGCATCCATGAACGCCGCGACGTCGTCGGCGAGGTTCTGATAGGTGATCGGCCGGTCGATATCGGTGGTACGGCCGTGCCCCTGCAGCTCGACCGCGTAGACCTTGTGCGTCTTCGCGAGCATCGGGATGATCGCGCCCATCGACGGGATGTTCATGTAGGCGCCGTGCAGCACGACGATGGGATCGCCGGCGCCGGAGACCTCGTAGTACATCTGCATGCCGTTCACCTTGACGCGATTTCCCACCGCCTGGGCCTCGGCGACGGTGGCGGCGGCGAGCAGCAGGGACGCGACGAGCAGCGACGTGCGGGGCATGAGTCGTCTCCTTTCTCTATTGTCCGGTTGGTGAGTCCATGGCGTTCGAGAAGTTGGACTGCACCAACCGGTCAAACTCATCGGTCCGCGTCGTCGTCGACGCCGGCACCAGGATTCGGCTAGGCCGCTCCCCGCACGTTCTTATTGAAGAAGGCGACCGTGCGCTCCCACGCCAACTTGGCCGCCGCGGCATCGTAGCGCGGCGTCGTGTCGTTGTGGAAGCCGTGCTGTGTGCCGGGATACAGGAAACGCTCGTATTGCACATTGGCCGCCTTCAGCGCCTGCTCGTACCCAGGCCAGCTCGCGTTGATCCGCTCGTCCACCTCGGCCGACTGAATGAGAAGGGGCGCCTTGATCTTCGGGACGTCCTCGAGGTTCGGGGCCGAGCCGTAGAAGGCGACACCCGCGGCGAGATCCGGTAGCTGGGTGGCGAGGAAGTTCACCATGCCGCCGCCATAGCAGAATCCCACCGCGCCGACCTTGCCGGTAGTCTCCGGACGCGCCTTGAGAAAGTTGTAGGCGGCGATGAAGTCCTGGCGCGTCTTGTTCTGATCCAGCTTCGGGAAGAGCTCACGAGCCTTGTCCTCGTCGCCCGGGTATCCGCCGAGTGGGAAGAGCGCATCGGGGGCGAAGGCGACGAAGTTCGCGAGCGCGAAGCGGCGCGCGACGTCCTCGATGTGCGGATTGAGCCCGCGATTCTCGTGGATGACGAGGATCGCCGGAAGCTTCCCGGTCTGCTTATCCGGCTTCGCGAGATATCCGCGCATCTTCCCGGAGCCGTTCGGCGAGTCGTACTCGACGTATTCGGCGGCGAGGCGTGCATCGTCCTTCGCCACCACAGTCCGCTCGATGAACTTCGGGCTCAGCTGCTCGAGCAGCATCGCGGCCGTGACGCCACCGACGGCGAAGCGGGATGCCTGGTCGAGGAAGCTCCGGCGATCGATGACGCCGTGGACGTAGGCGTCGAACAGGATGAGGAGATCCTGGTCGAAGTCGTGAGCGGTCTTGCGTTCTTCCATACGTGCGGTCCTCCGAGGGACGGTAGAGAGGGCGGTGGGGAGGATCGCTGACGAATATGCGCCGGGGGATGGTCGTCGCTAGGCAAGACTGAACGCGTCTCGAATGCTAAGCTCGTTAGCGCGGGTCATCCCGAGCGAGCGCAGCGAGTCCGCTGTCATCCCGAGCGAGCGTAGCGAGTCGAGGGATCTGCACTTACAGATCATCCAAGCCACTCAGCCCAGCGGGTGAGCCCAGCGGCGAGCGGCCAGCCGTCAGAGCGCGGTCAGCGGTCAGCTGCGCTCACCGCTCGCCGCTCATCTGCTCACCGCTCGCCGCTCATCTGCTCACCGCTCGCCGCTCATCTGCTCACAGCTCGCCGCTGTCGCCGCTCCAGATCCGCGTTCCGTCGTCGCCGAGGCGCTTTGTAAGTGCAGATCCCTCGACTTCGCTCGGGATGACGTGGCGCGCGGGAGCGTCCTGAGCTGCCGTCCTCTTCAGCGGCCCGACGCCGTCGTCGCCGCGCCCTGCCTGATTCCGGGTGGCTTCCACGTTCCGTCGATCACCGACGAGTCTGGCCAGTACAGCCGCATCATCACCAGGAACGAACCACTCGGCGCGGGAAGCCAGTTCTTCACCTTGTCGGCGCCGGGGTTGTCGTGCTGGATGTAGATGTCGAGCGAGCCGTCCTTGTTCATCGTGACCGGCGACTGCGTCGGGCTGATCTGATAGCGGTTCAGCGGATTCGGGACGAAGTAGTACTCCGGGTCGTACATCGTCACCGACCAGAATCCCTTCACCGGCGGCTGCTGTCCCTTGTCGAAGTGCAGGACGTAGTTGCGAAGCCCGTCCAGCTGCAGCCCCAGCCCGTCGTCGCTGGCGATGGGATAGATCGCGTCCTGCGGCAGGTTGGCGCCAAGCCCGACGTAAGCGGTGTAGGCGCGCAGGTCGTAGTTCCTGCCGTAGCGACCGAGGTTGGTCTGATAGTGCCAGCCGTTGACGGCATCCATGTCCTTGCTCACGGAGAGGATGCGCTCGCGCGCCCGCTTCGGGAGATCGTCGAGGATCGCCTTCGCGTGACGGCCGAGCTTCGTCCGATCGAACGGCTGGCCGGGCACGATGCCGATGCTCCGCATGCGCTGGACGATCCCGGAGTCGCGACGCGAAGGCGGGTTCTCCTTCATGAGCATTGCGAGCCGATCGAAGAACGTCGCCGCGTCGAGCGCATTGACCTGATCGCGAACGGGCGTCTTCATGTCGATCGACGGATCGACCCGTCCTTCCGGTGGAGTGTACGGTTTGCCGAACGCACTCAGCGGCACCAGCGAGTACTGCCGCTGGAGCTGGTTCACCGCGGCGAGATCTTCCTTCGTCTCCTGCGCGAAGGTGCGACCGATGATCCAGACCATGTTCGTCGGCGACCTGACGAGCGTCGCGCCCGGAACGTTGGACGTCCCCTTCCAGTTCGGACCGGCGATGACGAAGCGCTGCGCCCCCGTGCCCGTCGTGCGCTTGCCGGGCGAATTGAAGACCGTGGTCCAGCCGCTCAGCATCGGCATGAGGAAGTAGCGACCCTGCTCGTCGGGGATCGACAGCACGTACGGCTCGGAGCTCAGGTCGAGCCAGGCATTCGAGTACAGTGTGTTGGCGTTCGGGGCGGTGACGTCGCGGAACCTGGCGTCGGGATAGGACGACATGTTGGCGAACTGCCCCATCGGCGCTCGCTTGTCTTCCGGGACGGCGACGTTCGTCGTGACGCGCCGAGTCTGGTCCATCGTCACGAGCGGGTAGCCGTAGACGTAGGCGTCCACCGCGATCCCGGCTGCGTTCTTCGGCAGGGGCTTTCCCTCTGCCGTCGCCTTGCCGCACGCGCTGATCGGGATGAGGCAGGTGAGCATCGCCGCGGCGCCTGCAGCCGTCAGTCGTGCCCTCGTCGACCCGTGCAACGTAGGTGACATGTCCTCCACTCCGTGCGCGCCGATACGGATTCCTTCGACTCACTAGTTACGGAGAGTGGGCGACATGGGTGGATTGGACGGTGGTCCAATCGCCCGATTACGTCGACTTACAGCGACTCGTGCTGCGCGTTACATTCGCGCGCGGTCGGCGAATGCCGCCGCATGTAGCTCGAGAAGCGTCACCGTCCCCCACCTCGGTCGATGCGCACATTCCTGATAGGCGCCGCCCTCCTCGCCGCGCCCGTTGTCGCCGTTTCCCCAACGGCGCACAGCACCCCTCGGTCGAGCGTCCCGGCTGATCCGCCCGACGCCACCACCAACGACAACACGAAGCCCGCGGGTACGCTGCGCGGCGGCGTCCTGACGGTGCGGCTGTACGCCGCCGAGGCGAAGTGGCATCCCGGACCGGCCGATGCACCGCCGGTCGTGACTCCGCTGCTCGGCGAAGAGGGTCACGCGCCCTCCGATCCCGGTCCGCTCCTGCGCGTGCCGCTCGGCACGCGCATCGACGTCACGATCCGCAACGCGCAGCGCGACACGCTCCTCTTTGTCACGGCGTGCATGTTCCCGTGCAGGGACACCGTGCGCGTCGCGCCGGGCGCGAGCGGCCAGCTCGCCTTTACGCCGAAGGCGGTCGGGACGTTCGTCTATTACGCGCTGCCGATCCGCCACGGTCAGCCGGTGTTCACCGCCGACGACGGCGGCCAGCTGCGCGCGGTGCTGGTCGTCGATCCCGCGGGAGCACCGCCGCGCCCGGACCGCATCATCGTGACCTCGATCTATGAGCACGTGCGCGACAGGGCGGACCGGTCGAAGGGCGCGCGAGTGCTCTTCACCTTCAACGGGCGGATGTGGCCCTACACCGAGCGCTTCACCTATACGGTGGGCGACAGCGTGCGCTGGCGGCTCGTCAACTTTGGCGGCGGGCAGCATCCGCTTCATCTGCACGGCTTCTACTTCCGCGTCGAATCACGCGGCGACGGCGCCACCGACACGCCCATCCCGCCGGAGAAGCAGCCACTCGTCGTGACCGAGGACATCGCGCTGCCTGGGACCTTTCAGATGGTGTGGTCGCCGGACAGGCCGGGCAACTGGCTCTTTCACTGCCACAAGCCGATGCACATGGGCGCGTGGATGAACGACATGCTGTACGACCGCAATCCGAAGCTCCCCGACTTCCTTGCGATGTCGCACGGCGATCACATGGCCGACGACATGAGCGGTCTCGTGATCGGCATCAAGGTTCTTCCGCCGCGCGGCGTGGCGTCAGCCGGTGCCGAGCGGCCGAGCGTGGCGAATCGGTTGCGGCTCGTGGCGGAGAAGACCGGTGATCTCTACGGTCCGGAGCCCACGCTCGGCTACGCGCTGCGGCGCAGCGGCGACTCCACGTCACCGCCGACGTCGCCCGGTCCCATAATGACGGTCACGCGCGGTCAGCGGACGCAGGTTGCGGTGGTGAACCACCTGTCGGTGCGGACGACCGTCCACTGGCACGGCATCGAGTTGGAGAGCTACAACGACGGCGTCGGCGGATGGAGCGGCGCAGGAGCGCATCTCGCACCGATGATCGCACCGGGCGATTCGTTCGTCGCGACGTTCACTCCGCCGCGCACGGGGACGTTCATCTACCACACGCACATGAACGACCTGGGTCAGATGGCGGCCGGCATGTATGGCGCGCTGGTCGTGCTCGATCCTGGGGAGAAGTGGAACGACACGACCGACCACGTGTTCGCCGTCGGCCAATCCGGATTGCTCGCGCCGGCATGGACAGTGGTCAACGGCCGTCCGGCACAGGAGCCGATCTACATCAAGGCGGGAGTGCCGCACCGCTTCCGCTTCCTCAGCATGACGATCGACGAGGAGACCGACGTCAGCATCGCGCGCGGCGACAGCGTCGTGAAGTGGACGCCGGTGGCGAAGGACGCGATCCCCGTTCCCGCGGTGGAGCGCGTGCAACGTCCAGCGAAGCTCCGCTTCGGTCCCGGCGAGACGTACGACTTCGAGTTCACGCCGCAGGAGGGCGAGTATCAGATGAAGGTGATGAGCCTCACCAACGTGCTCCTCACGATCGTCGCGGAGTGACGAGACCGGACACGACCGGCCGGCAAGGCGCCGCCGAAGGAGCGCCTCGTGGGAATTCGGTTCCATGACCTGAACCGTCCTGTGGGCGATCGGGTTCAGTGCGCGCCTGAAGTAATCGGGGTCAGACGCCTTTCGAAGGGAGTCCGACCGGCTTCAACCCGGACTTCAGTCCGGACGACGCGACGCCGCGCCGCGGGCCGCCGTGATCTCGGCCTTCTCGCGGAAGGTGACCGACGCGCCGCACTGCGTGCAGCAGGAATTGCCCGTGCGTTCACCCTGATCGTATTCCCGCGAGAATGCGGGGTGGGGGCAGGGCTGATCGCCCCATGCCCGGCGTAGCTCGACGGCTTTCTTGCGTTGCACCGGTATACCTCGATGGAGTCGCGGGAGCCAGCAGATGAACGGGGAAGTTACTGCCTCCGCGCCGGTTCGGGGTGCCCGTGGGCGTCTCGCATCCAGCTGTCATCTCATCGAATCCGCGGCCGAGCCTACTTCGGGAACGGTGCTGTGTCGAAATAGATGGCCAGCGAGCGGATCTTGTCGTCCGTCACTGTGAACAGCTCGGCAACATCACTCTGAAAACTTCCCGCGGGCGACTGGAGCTGATATCTGGTCAGTGCACAGGCCTTCGTGCCCTCGATGATGAGATCGCGCACTTCCAGCGACTTGATCATGGAGAAGAAGCGTCTGGTCGACTCGAGGTAGGCTGCCTTCCCCGTGACGTGCTTCACCGGACTCGTGAAGCTCGTGAACTCGAGATCTTCGGAGAGTAACGATTCCCAATTTCCCTTTCTCGTCAGTTCCTCGAAGTAGCGCTGGACTGTCTCTCTCGTTGGCATGGAAGACCATCGTTGCTGGAGGGTACTCGCGCCTCAGGCGCGAGCGTCGGCACCGAACGTGGCGAAGAAGGGGTCAGAGTCGCAAATCGACTCTGACCCCTTGCCCGATGCGTCGTATCTGGCAGGTGGTGCCAGCGTGCGCTGCTAGTGGTGCATATGCCCGTCCGTCCCTTCCTGGAAGGTGTACGGATCGCTCGGCGGGCACTTGACCGCGGCGTTCGTCGACGTGAACACGCCCTTCGGGTTCGTCTTCCAGAGCCACACGTGCAGATCGTAGTGGCGCAGCTCCTTCGGCATGATCGGCTGGTGGCCGTCCATCGGACCGTAGAGCGTCTGCCCGAAGATCGCCGGCGCCTTGCCGCCCGCGACCTGCTCGGGCATGAACCACTCCGCCGCGGCGAGCTTGAGCTTCCCGTTCACCGGCTCGTAGATCAGCACCTGCGGCTTCGCGGGATCGAGCGTCGGCCCGACGTTGCCCATGTTGAGGAAGTGCACTCCCATCGCGCCGGGCGGATAGGTGATCGGACCGTCCACTGCGCCTTTCGGGAAGTCGATGCAGCCGACGGTCGACAGGTATCCGTCGCGGAGCGCGGCGATCGGGTCCTGATACTTCTCGAGCGACGCCTTCACCTTGACCAGCTCCGGCGCGAGCACGGGCGCCGCCATGGCGTGGCCGGCTTGTTTGGGCGCGGCCGCTTTGTCGGCGGCTTGTGCGTGCGAGATGACGGGGACGAGCGTGATGCACGTGAGTGCGACGAGGAACGGCATGCTGCGGCGCATGGAGTCTCCAGAGGGTGGGAAGGTGGAGCAACCATACGGACCGCTATTGGTGAAATCAAATCACCCGTAAAGCACTTCGATGGACGAGGTGCCTTGCCTCGCGAGGCGCTGGAGCCAGAGTCGTTACGCGCCAAGGGGTCAGACACCTTCGGTATCTGACCCCAGGAAGTAACCCCAGGATCTGACCCGCATTCCGGGAGCGGGTATGCCAGTCTTGGTACTCGGTACCCAGTACTCAGTACTGGGAGTGGTAGTCGAGCTACATGTGGTGGTGCGCGCCCATGCCTTCCGCGTACGTGTACGGATCTCCCGCCGGGCACTTCAGGGCAGTGTTCGTCGGCGAGAACACGCCCCGCGGGTTGGGCTTCCAGAGCCAGACGTGCAGGTCGTAGTGGCGGAGCTCCTTGGGCATGACTGGATAGTGCCCATCCATTGGGCCGGCGAACGTCTGTCCGAACAGCGTCGGCGCCTTGCCTCCGGCGACTTGTACCGGTACGAACCACTCCGCGGCGGCGAGCCTGAGCTTCCCGTTCACGGGCTCGTAGATCAGCACCTGCGGCTTCGCCGGATCGAGCTTCGGGCCGATGTTGGCCACGTTGAGGAAGTGCACGCCCATCGCGCCGGGCGGAAAGGTGACCGTCCCCTCCTGTGCGCCCTTCGGGTAGTCGATGCACCCGACGGTGGAGAGGTAACCGTCCCGGAGGGCGACGGTGACGTCGGCGTACTTCGCGAGTGAGTTCTTCACCGAGGCCAGCTCCGGTGCGAGCGCGGGCGCCGTCGAGGCGCGTTCCATCGACTTCGACATGGCCTGCGCCCGCCCGACCGCTGGGACCGCGATGCACGCGAGCAGGGCGAGGATCAGCGGATACATGCTGCGGCGCATGGAGCCTCCAGGGCAGTAAGAATCAGCAACCATGCGTACGACGATGCTCCGCGAACATCCGCCCTTGGTGACACACGCTCATCCCGAGCGAGCGCAGCGACCCACTGTCATCCCGAGCGAGCGCAGCGAGTCGAGGGATCTGCACCTGCCAGCGGTGAGCGGCGAGCCAACAGCAGCGAGATTGAAAGCGGCGAGCGGTCAGCGGCGAGCAGACAGCGGTCAGCTTCAGGTGCCATCCGGCCCTTTCCGCGAGATCGCCGTTCAAGATCTGCGTTCCGTCGTTGGGCCGCCCCTCGACGTAGATTTCCCCGATGCCTGAGCCCGTCATCGTCGTCCGCAACCTCGCCAAGCGCTACGGGAAGACCGTCGCTGTCGCCGACGTTTCGCTCGAGGTGCGCGAGGGGGAGATCTTCGGACTGATCGGTCCGAACGGCGCCGGCAAGACGACGACGATGGAGTGCATCGAGGGGCTTCGCCGCCCCGACTCGGGGACGATGACCGTGCTCGGCCTCGATCCGCACCGCGACGCGAGCACGCTCCGCCACCGCATCGGCGTGCAGCATCAGGAGGCGCAGCTCCAGAAGCGCATCAAGGTGTGGGAAGCGGTCGATCTCTGGGCGTCGCTCTACGACGAGTCGCGCGTCGCCGACGTCGACACGCTGCTCGAGCGGCTCGGCCTCGCCGCGCGACGCAACGCCCGCTTCATGACGCTCTCCGGCGGACAGAAGCAGCGGCTGTTCATCGCGCTCGCGCTCATCCATCAGCCGGAGGTCGTCTTCCTCGACGAGCTCACGACGGGGCTCGACCCGCAGGCGCGACGCGCGATCTGGGAGCTCGTGCGCGACATCCGCGCACGCGGCACGACCGTGCTGCTCACGACGCACCTGATGGAGGAAGCCGAGCGACTGTGCGACCGGGTGGCGATCGTCGAGCACGGACGCACGATCGAGGTCGGCACACCGGCGGAGCTCGTGCGTCGGCACTGCCCCGAGCGCCGAGTGATCTACACGACGGAGGAGGACGGCGTGGAGCGTCGCCACGAGCTCAGTGGGGAAGGGGACGACTTCGTCACGGACGTCATCCACTCCATCGCGCGCGACGGCACGCGCGTGCACGGCTTCCGCACCGTGATCCCGACGCTCGAGGACGTGTTCCTCAAGCTCACCGGTCACGCACTCCGGGACTGAGACATCATGCTCAAGGGCCTGTTCAAGCTGAGCTGGATCGAGACGAAGATCTTCCTGCGCGAGCCGATGGGCGTGGTGGGCACGCTGTTCATGCCCGTCGTCTTCTTCCTCATCATGGCGCGCTTCCTCCGCGGCGTCCCGCGTCCTTCGGCGGCGCTCGGGCGAGTGGGTTTCAACGCGACGATCCTCGCCTCGCTGCTGATCGTGCTCGGCACGGTGCAGTCGCTGATCGCGATCATGGCGATCTACCGCGAGGGAGGAATCCTCAAGCGACTCCGCGCCACGCCGCTCGCACCGGTCACGATCCTCTCGGCGCACGTCCTGGTGAAGCTCCTCCTCACGCTGACGAGCTTTCTCCTCCTCGTGCTCGCCGGCCGACGTGCGATGCCGGGCGCGATGCCCGAGGACATGGTGGGCTTCGCCGCCGCCATCCTGCTCGGCACTCTCGGCATCCTCGGCCTGGGCTTCCTCGTCGCGAGCGTCGTCCCGACCGCCCGCTTCGCCCAGCCTCTTGGCGCGGCCGTGTTCTATCCGATGCTCGCGCTGTCGGGACTCTTCTTCCCCATCGCACGCCTGCCGATGTGGCTGCGCGCCGTCGCCGAGGTTCTTCCGACGACGCACGCCGTGAACCTCATGCGCGGCACGTATGAGGGCACGGCATGGAGCACACAGTGGGGAAGCGTCGCGGCACTCCTCGCGATCTTCGCCGTGTGCCTCTTCCTGGCGACGAAATGGTTCAGATGG
>Ga0207691_10007630_pt1 | contig 10411 bp, 7 predicted proteins | sample KBSM13metaG_FD_184327 | JGI IMG/M metagenome (GOLD analysis project Ga0207691, IMG submission 184327) | Miscanthus rhizosphere microbial communities from Kellogg Biological Station, Michigan, USA - KBS M1-3 metaG (SPAdes) (version 2) | ecosystem: Host-associated > Plants > Roots > Rhizosphere >... | reverse complement strand
AGGTCTCGACTTTGCGCGGGAGGCGCGGTTCGGTCTCGTTGTTGACATCATTGCTGCGCAACTCGGACTGATTCGGATGCTTCGCGGTCTGACACCGACATTCGGATCTTTCGACGATGAGCAGTTCGATGAACGCCGCTTCGAATGCCACCTGGCAAGTCAGCCGGATCTGGCTCTGCCCGCGTGCTACTACTGGATTCGGAAACTGCAGGCGCGCTTCTTTGCCGGCGACTATGCGGCCGCACTTGAGGCCTCCGCGAGCGCACAACGGCTATTGTGGACCTCGTCGTCAATGTTCGAAACGGCAGAGCATCACTTTTACGGCGCACTCTCGCGGGCGGCGTCCTGCGAGTCCGCATCGGCTGGTCAGCGACGGCAGCATGTCGAGGCCCTGGCCGCGCACCACAGACAGCTCGAAATCTGGGCCGCGAATTGCCCGGAGAATTTCGGGAACCGCGCCGCACTCGTCGGAGCCGAGGTCGCGCGCATCGAAGGTCGCACGCTCGATGCCGAGCAACTCTACGAGAAGGCCATCCGCTCGGCGCGCGCCAACGGCTTCGTCCATCACGAGGCACTCGCGAACGAGCTGGCCGCGCGCTTCTACGAGGCGCGGGGTTTCGAGAAGATCGCACAGGCCTATTTGCGGGACGCGCGATATGGCTATCTCCGTTGGGGCGCCGATGGCAAGGTGAAGCAGCTCGTTCGGTTGCATCCGCGGCTTGCGGATGAAGCCCCCGTTGCCGGGCCGACCAGCACGATCCGAGCGCCGGTCGAACACCTCGAGCTCGAGACCGTGATCAAGGTGTCGCAAGCGATTGCGGGCGAGATCGTGCTGGAGAAGCTCCTCGACACGCTCATGCGGCTCGCGGTCGAGGAGGCGGGGGCCGAGCGCGGCCTGTTGATCGTCCCCCGGGGAACTGAGAATCAAGTCGAGGCGGAGGCGACGACGAGCGGCGCTGCGGTGATCGTGCGTCTGCACAAGGCTGTTCCGGGCAGGGCCACCGTGCCGGAATCGGTTCTCAGCTACGTCATGCGGACGGGGGAGACCGTCGTTCTGGACGACGCCTCCAAAGATCACGTGTTCTCCGCCGACGCCTATATACGCGACACGCAGGCCCGCTCGCTTCTCTGTCTGCCCCTTGTCAGGCGGGGCAAGGTCACGGGAGTTCTCTACCTCGAGAACAACCTGGCCCCGTGCGTCTTCACGCCGGCCCGGATCGCGGTGCTGAGAGTGCTCGCCTCGCAAGCCGCGATGTCCCTGGAGACGACCCGTCTGTACCGGGACCTCGAAGAACGGGAGACCAGGATCCGGCGACTGGTCGACGCCAAGATCATCGGGATCTTCATCTGGGAGCTCGAAGGTCGGATCCTCGAGGCGAACGACGCGTTCCTTACCATGGTGGGATACGGCCGGGAGGACCTCACCGCCGGTCGCTTGCAATGGAGGGACCTGACTCCCCCGGAATGGCGCGATCGCGACGAACGACTCATACCCGAACTCACGACGAGCGGGACCTTGCAGCCGTTCGAGACGGAGTACTTCCGGAAAGACGGCAGCCGCGTGCCCGTGCTCATCGGCGTGGCGGCCTTCGAAGAGAATGGGAACCAGGGGGTGGCCTTCGTACTCGACCTAAGCGAGCGCAAACGGACGGAGAAGGCCCTGCGTGAGAGCGAGCGCGAGGCGCGCCTCGTCGTGAACACCATTCCCGGCCTTTGCTCCACCTTGACTCCAGCCGGCGAACTCGAGTTCGTCAACGACGAACTCCTCGAGTACTGCGGCCAGTCGCTGGAGGTCATGAGGCACTGGGGCACGAACGGAACGGTTCATCCTGGGGATTTACCTCGCGTCATGGAGGAACTCATGCAGGCGATCGCGTCCGGCAAGCCGTACGAGATCGAGTTGCGCGCCCGCCGTTTCGATGGCGTCTACCGTTGGTTTCAAGCCCGTGGGCTTCCCTTTCGCGATACGCGCGGGCAGATCGTCCGCTGGTACTCCCTGCTTTACGACGTCGACGACCGGAAGCAAGCGGAGGCGGAGCGCATGGTCGCCGAGGAGGCCATGAACAGAGCTCGCTCCGAACTCGCGCACGCGGCGCGGTTAACGACCATGGGTGAGCTCACGGCCTCGATGGCTCACGAGGTCAAGCAGCCAATCGCGGCCGCTATAACCTCAGCCCAGACCGCGCTGCGTTGGCTCCAAGCCCAGCCCCCGGAAATCGAGGAAGCGCGGGAGGCGCTCTCTCGCATCGTCCGCGCCGGCAAGCAAGCGGGGGACGTCATCGGCCGTATCCGGGCGCTCGTCACGAAGGCCCCGCCCCGGAAGGATCCGGTGGAGATCAATGCCGCGATCCGCGAAGTCGTCGAACTCACCCGAAGCGAGGCGGTGAAGAACGGCGTCTCGGTACGGACGGACCTGGCTGAGGGTTTGCCGCTGATCCGAGGAGACCGAGTGCAGCTCCAACAGGTGATCCTCAATCTGATCATCAACGGAATCGAGGCGATGACGGGCGTGGGCGAAGCATCGCGAGAGTTGCTGGTCAGCTCCAAGAAAGACGATGCGGGAGGCGTGCTCGTCACCGTGGCCGATACCGGCCCGGGACTGGCGGCAGGGGCGCTGGAGCAGATGTTCGGGGCTTTCTATACCACCAAGCCGGGCGGGCTGGGGCTCGGGCTTTCGATCTGCCGCTCGATCATCGAAGCCCACGACGGGCGACTGTGGGCAAGCGCGAACGAGCAGCGCGGAGCCGTCTTACAGTTCACCCTGCCTGCCGCGAAACAGTAACCGCTCCCCCCACCTCCGTCGTCCGTCGCCTTCGCGGCTGCGCTGCGTGAATCGTCGTCGCAGTCCGAGTACTGCCATCCGGCCAAGAGCAGTCTCGTCAGGGCCAATTTGATGTCCGTTAGCGAACTCTTGACCCTCTAAAGCAAGAAGCCAATCCCGTCACCTGACAAAACCATCGAGGGCTGTCATATAAATCGGTTGGAAGTCGACGTTCGCCTTCTTGAACTCGTCCGAGGGCGTGCCATAAATCACCCAGCGAGTGAGCTTGGCCACAGCGAAGAACTCCTTCGAGAATGGCCCGAAGCTTTCCGTTTGGTGGAACAGAGCCGCCTTCGAATCCATGTAGCGTTCAAAGATGTCAACCGTCTTCTGGTCGTTTCCGATGTTGAACTCAAACTGCAGCGCGCCTGGCTCCTTCTCTGTCGCGGTCACAAGCTTTGGTATCAGCGAATTGAACTTGTCCATCTGATCGACGCTGACGGTAAACACCCAGTACACCTGTTCGCTCCGCATCCCTGCCTCCATGGTGCGATGCCTCCGGTGCTTCGGTAAGAGCAATTCACGATCCCCTTGTCGTCATCGTTGACCCGCACATTTGTGTCCGGTTGCGCACGCCACTCGCGCGGCGTGTCCGTGGTTGTCAGCCAGCAGCGTTCTTTATCTGGGCTGTCGAAGGCGGAAGATGGGTGTGGATACGATTCCCGACCGGACGATCCCTTTCACCACATTACACACGCCAGCCTTCCCGCGAAGTCCGACCGCGCCACCAGAGTTCTCGTCGTCAGGACTTGTCTCGGGATACCCAGCGGCCAACGGACGTGTAGCAGATGCGCACGCTTGCGTCACGCAGAACTGCGTGTGGCGACACATGCCTATTCTTCGGACAGTGCGAGGTCTGCCTGATTTGTTGCCATTGTCTAGAAATCACGCGTCGGCACTGACGTTGCCACTTCGTCCGACGTGACAGTTCACGCAGCCCGCACGACGGCTTCGCACTGAGCAACGCTCTGAGGTCCAGAGGTGCGACTACGACCTTCGTGCGGCCTCACTGAGAAGGAGAACCTGAATCCATGGCGCCACAATCATCAAACGGCAATCGCCCTAAGCTGAGTGAGAAGGGGCTCTTGACTCCCGACAATTGCGTCGTGGCGCTGATCGACCATCAGCCGCAGATGCTGTTCGGGACCAGCAACTTCGATCGCCAGACGATCATCAACAACGTCGTCGCGCTCGCCAAGGCCACGCGTGTGTTCGACGTGCCGGTCGTATTGACGACAGTAGAAACGAAAGCGTTCAGCGGAAATCTCTGGCCACAGATTCAAGCGGTTTTTCCGGGGCAGGAATCGATCGAACGATCGTCGATGAACTCGTGGGACGACCGGAACTTCGTCGCCGCCATACAGAAGACCGGCCGCAAGAAGCTCGTCCTCGCCGGCTTGTGGACGGAGGTCTGCATAGCATTCCCGACCGTGCAGGCGATTCACGATGGCTACGAGGTCTATGTCCTCGAGGATTGTTGCGGCGACGTGAGCCAGCTCGCACACGACAACGCGATGAAGCGGGTCGTTCAGGCAGGTGCCAAGCCCGTGACCTCGATGTCCACGATGCTGGAATGGCAGCGCGATTGGGCACACCGCGACACCTACGACGCCGTCATGGATATCGTCAAGACCCACTACGGAGCCTACGGCATCGGTGTGGAGTACGCCTACACGATGGTGCATGGTGCTCCAGCCACGAAGTTTCCTGAATACGTGACTCCCGTCCTTGCGGGCGCACATAAGTAATAACGGAGAGGGCAGTCTAATCGCTGCTCTCTCACAATCCGCCGAAACGCTACTGGATATTCCTATGTTTGCGGAGACGATTCTTTACAACGCAAAAGTCGCGACGAACGGAGTGCCATCGTTTGTCGAAGCGGTCGCTATCACCGACGCGAAGATCACGGCTGTCGGCACGAATGACGAGATTCTGCGCTTGCGAGGTCCGCAGACGCGCGTGATCGATGCGCGCCGGCGCACCCTCATCCCTGGCCTCAACGATTCGCACATGCATCCGATTCGCGGCGGCCTGAACTACAACCTCGAGTTGCGCTGGGATGGCGTCCCTTCACTCGCGGATGCTCTTCGCATGCTGAAGGAGCAGGCGGATCGGACGCCAGCGCCACAGTGGGTGCGCGTCATTGGCGGGTGGACGGAATTTCAATTCGCAGAGTGTCGCATGCCGAGGCTCGAAGAGCTCAATGCGGCGGCTCCAGAGACACCCGTCTTCGTGATGCATTTGTACGACCGAGCGCTGTTGAATGGGGCGGCGCTCCGAGCGCTCGGCTATGACAAGCATGCCCCGGAGTTTCCAGCGGGCGAGGTTGAGCGTGACCGGCACGGGAATCCCACCGGGCTGCTCATCGCAAAGCCGAATGCGAACATTCTCTACGCCACTCTCGCCAAAGGACCGACGCTCACGCGTCAGGACCAGCTCAATTCGTCGCGGCTGTTCTTCCGCGAACTGAACCGCTTCGGAATCACGAGTGCGATTGATGCGGGCGGCGGCTTTCAGAACTATCCGGACGACTATGGCGTCGTCAGCGAGCTGCACCGCAACGGAGAACTGTCGGTTCGTCTCGCATACAACCTCTTCACGCAGAAACCAAAAGAGGAGCTCGCCGACTTCAGCAGGTGGACGACGCTAACACACCACGGGGACGGCGATGACTTCTATCGCGTCAATGGGGCCGGCGAAATGCTGGTCTTCTCCGCGGCGGACTTCGAAGACTTTCTGGTTCCGCGGCCCGACATGCTCCCCGTCATGGAGAGTGAGCTGAAGGCGGTGATCCGGCATCTCGTGGAGCATCGCTGGCCGTTTCGCCTGCATGCGACCTACGACGAGACGATCGAGCGAGCGTTGAATGTCTACGAAGAGGTGAACCGCGAGATTCCGTTTGACGGGCTGCACTGGTTCTTCGATCACTGCGAAACGATCACCGATCGCAACATTGAACGCGTGAAGGCGTTGGGCGGCGGCATCGCGGTACAGAACCGGATGGCCTTCCAGGGCGAGTATTTCGTCGAGCGATACGGCTCGCAGCAGGCCAAGCGCACTCCCCCGATCCGGCGCATGCTCGAGATGGGCGTGCCGGTCGGCGCTGGTACGGACGCGACGCGGGTCTCGAGTTACAACCCCTACCTCTCCCTGTACTGGCTGGTCACTGGCAAGACCGTCGGCGGTCTCAGGCTCTATCCGGAAGAGAACCGGCTCGATCGAGGCGAAGCCCTCAAGCTGTACACGATGGGTAGCAGCTGGTTTTCGACGGAAAACGGGAAGAAGGGAGCGCTGGCTCGTGGCCAGCTTGCTGACTTGACCGTTCTCTCGGCGGATTACTTCTCCATTCCGGAGGAGGAGATCAAGCAGCTCGAATCGGTTCTCACGATCGTGGGAGGCAAGGTCGTGTATGCCACGGCGGAATTCTCGCGACTCGCGCCGCCGGACCTGCCGGTGAGCCCAAGCTGGTCGCCGGTCAGACATTATGGCGGTTACGCGAACAGCGCGAAGGAAGCGCTTGACGCGTCACATTCCTCCTCTTGTTCACATGTCGACCAGTCGGGATATCGCGGGACGGGATCTCATCTCCGAGTACTGGGCGACTTCGGCTCATGGGGCCTGGGCTGCGACTGTTTTGCCTTCTGAGACCCGTAAGGGTGGAGCGACGCACATGAAGGGATTGTTCGTATCTTTCGTTGTCGGTCTCGGCGTAGGTGTCCTCTACGGGCTTCTCCGTGTGAAGAGTCCGGCACCGCCCATCATCGCCTTGCTCGGCCTCCTGGGCATGGTGGTGGGGGAACAGCTCGGGACATGGATTCAGACGAAGAAGCTCGACGTCGCACGTGCCGCCTCGGCGTGTCTTGTCGGCGAGTCGTACGACCGGCAGCATCCATCCGAGGCGCCGGCAACCCGTCAGGTAACCGATAACTTGTGAGAGACACAATGCGCCTGAACAGACATTTCGTTGTCAGAGCAATTGCGATACTTCTGACGCTTGGTGTCGCGAGCGAATCGCCATACGTCCGAGCGTCGGCCCAAAGTGCACACGTCGCTGAAACGGTGAACGTCGCTGTCGGTCCGCAGTACGACACCACCCATGTCTACGTGGCCCCTCAGGATTTCGACCGTTTCGTCGCGAGTGTGATCGCGACCTTTGGCGGCACCTTGGCGCAAGCGGGCGTGGCCACGGTCACGCCGACGCCAAGTAGCACGAGGATGCAGTTGATCCTCACGCCCGCCGGATCGTTGTCCGTGTTCGGCTTCAGCACGCCGATCCCGTACCCATTTGGTTTGGAGCGTACAGGGTATCTGGTGACGGACCTGGACCAGGCGATCCGCGCAGCGAAGGCAACCGGGGCCGACATCCTCGTCGCCTCATTCAACGATCCGATTGGTCGAGACGCCATCATTCAATGGCCGGGCGGCGTGAATACCCAGTTGTACTGGCACACGAAAGCGCCATCGTATCCAACGCTGGAGACGATTCCGGAGAATCGCGTGTATGTCTCATCGGACAGGGTTGGTGCGTTCGTGCGCAGCTTTCTCGACTTTTCTCACGGACGGATTCTCTCTGACGAAGCGCGGGCTCCAGGTGCTGAGATTGGCCAGCCTGGAGAAACCTATCGGCGAATCCGGATCGAATCAAAGTTCGGCAAGCTGACTGCACTAGCGACGGATGGTCACCTTCCGTACCCATACGGCAGGGAAATCATGGGATATGAGGTGACGAATCTGGTGGACACACTCACGAAAGCCCAAGCGGCGGGCGTGGATGTGCTCGTCCCGCCTTATAAAACCGACGAGCGTGAAGCCGCCGTTGTGCAGTTTCCCGGAGGGTACATCGCCGAGATCCATTCCACCGCGAAGAGATAGCAGCGGGCAAGGACATGCGAACTATCGTGGTCCTGGTTGTCGCGTGTCTGTGGTGTCCGCCGCTCGCGCACGGCCAATCGAATACGGCTGCCACCGACGCGACCGAGGCGCGGAAGTATCACTTGCTTCGCGAGGACGATGACTGGCGGTTTCTCGCGGACCAGAGCGAGCGGCAGGAGTTCTGGGACCCAATCAAATACATACCACTGGGAGAGGGACGGAACGACTGGTTTCTGTCCGTTGGTGGCGAGGCTCGCGGGACCTGGGAACGGATCACGAACGACAACTGGGGGCAACAGCCGTTCACCAACAGCTACTTCAACCAACGGTACATGTTTCATGTTGATGCTCACTACGGCGAGCATGTTCGGTCGTTCGTCGAACTGAAGAGCGGCATCAATTCCGGCCGCACGGGTGGCCCGAGACCGATAGACGAAAAGAAACTGGATGTTCAGACGGCATTTTTCGAAGTCGGAACCGGAAACGATCGGACGTCGATCAAAGTCAGAGTCGGCAGACACGAGATGGAATACGGCTCCGGGCGCCTCATCGATGTGCGCGAGGGCCCGAACGTTCGATTGAGCTTTGACGGCGGCAAGGTCAAGAGCAGCCTCGGTCCCTGGCAGATTGATGGCTTCGCGTTGCGGCCGGTCCTGGACAAGCCTGGATTCTTCGACAACTCGTCAAACGGGACAGTTGGATTCTGGGGTGGTTACGGAGTCCGACCACTATCAGGCAACGTGACGCTGGACGTCTATTACCTTGGCCTCGATCGAAGGGCCGCCAGATTCAACCGCGGTATCGACCACGAACGGCGACACAGCGTCGGCGCGCGGATCTCCCGTCCCGTCGCGCAAGCGAAACCAGGACTGGATTTCGACTATGAAGCGCTGTGGCAATTCGGAAGCTTTGGCTCCGCGGGTATCCGGGCATGGACTGCCGCCTCTGAAACGGGGTACCGGTTGCCGACGGTGCCGCTGAAACCACGATTTAGCGCCAAGGCTGACATCTCCAGTGGCGACGACGCGGGGACACACCCGCTCGGCACGTTCAATCCCCTGTTTCCAAAAGGCAACTATTTTGGCGTCCTTGCCACCACTGGGCCAGGCCCGATCAACTTCATCGACGCACATCCTCGCCTTGAAGCGGCGTTGCCGCGCGACGTGACGGTGTCGGTCGATTGGATCTTCCAGTGGCGGGAGAGTGTGCACGACGGCGTGTATTCGGTTCCAGGGTTTCTGATTGTTCCCGCAGGAAAGAGCGACGCGCGTTTCGTCGGCCACCGTCCGGGCGCGGAAGTCCGCTGGCAGGCGAATCGGCATCTGTGGTTTCAAGCAGACTACGGAGTTTTCTACGCCGGCACATTCGTGAAAGAAAGTCAGCCAGCCCGCAACCTGATATACGGCGCGCTCTGGGCTGGGTACAAATTCTAGGAGGATTCAAGTGGCTGCTACCGACACGCTTCTAAAACCCGAGGACTGCGTCATGTTGCTCGTCGACTTTCAGGCGGGGCTCGGATTCGGTGTGGAATCCGCGCCACGGCAGGTCTTGCTCAACAACGCTGTCGCATTGGCGCGTACGGCTGCCGCGTTCAACGTGCCCGTCGTCGCTTCGACATCCGCATCGCGCGTCTACAACGGTCCCTTGTTCCCGGCGCTGCAGGACGCCGTTCCTTCGGGCAATGCGATCGAGCGCAAACCCATGAACGTCTGGGAGGACGACACCGCCAGGAGCGCCGTTGTCGCCACCAATCGCAAGCGGTTGATCATCGCGGGATTCCTCACCGAAGCCCGCGTCTCATTTTCCGCGCTGTCCGCCCTCGCCGATGGATTCGATGTGTTCGTCGGTGGGGACGCCGACAAGCGCGCGTGGGTGAGCGGCTGGCGGAAGCTGCCGCACCTGACACGGGAAGTCGAAACGCAGTTCGACTACCCCCAACAGTTTGCCGAAGACGTGTTTGATCGGGTCGAGGGTGCGCTCCACAGACGCGTTTCCGACGACCAGGCAAACGCGGTTCGGACCGGCCGCTTTCTCATGCTGCCCGAGGATGATCCACAGACCGATTCGGAGCCGTCGCCGATCGGGCCGTGTCTCCTGAGTGATCGGCAAGAGGGGCGTTGCCTGGTCAGTTATCAGACGCCAGAGGGATGGATGGCCATTTCCAAGGCGGTCCTCACTGAAGTCTTAGAGGCCGGGCGCGATGTGAAGATCGTGGGTCTGCCCCCTGTGGCCGTTGGCGTGCTGAAGCTGATGTGTCCCGGCCTGGTGATTCTTCCGTTGCACAACCCTCCCAAAGGCTGAGGCGGGCTTCGCCCCGCGCGCGCGGCTGTCCTCTTCTCCACGGGCTGAGCGACCGTACAGCAGGACAAGGTGGAGCCAGGGAGCCGCACTTCGCCGTCCACGATCTGCCAAACGACCAAGCGAATGAGGTACAAAAGCTCTGGCACATAGCTTGATTAGGCCCCACCACCCTCGCGTATCGGGTCAAGAGGGATGAGGTGTGTGTTGCGGGCGATGAGGCGTCTCTCTCGGCGGGCGCTCCCGACAGTGCTCATGCTGGCCGTCGCACCAACGGCCGTTTTGGCGCAGTCGCTCGTCTGCCAGGCGATTCGGCGTGGCGACACGGCATCACACGTCGCGCAGCGCCTCACCGGCAACGGCCGCAACAAATATCAGCCGTGGTTCCAGATCCTGACTCCTTCGGGCAGCTTCGTCCCC
>Ga0207691_10007624_pt1 | contig 10413 bp, 9 predicted proteins | sample KBSM13metaG_FD_184327 | JGI IMG/M metagenome (GOLD analysis project Ga0207691, IMG submission 184327) | Miscanthus rhizosphere microbial communities from Kellogg Biological Station, Michigan, USA - KBS M1-3 metaG (SPAdes) (version 2) | ecosystem: Host-associated > Plants > Roots > Rhizosphere >... | reverse complement strand
GCTTACTCGGGCTGCCCCCGCCCGGACCCGCAATTCCAGTTATCGCCACCGCAATATCGGCCTCGCTGGCCTGAAGAGCACCGCGCGCCATGGCCCAGGCGGTTGCAACACTGACTGCGCCGAAGGTCTCGACCACGTCCAGGCTGACGTGGAGATCCTCAATCTTCGCCGCGTTCGAGTAGGTGACGTAGCCCGCCTCGAACACGTCCGAGCAGCCGGGGATTTCGGTTATTGCGGCGCTGACCAGCCCGCCAGTGCAGCTTTCTGCGACCGCGATGCGCTTGCCGGCGGCGCGGTTGGCCTCGACGACCTTGCGCGCCTTCTCGACAAGCTCCTCGGGAAGAAGTGTCTCAGGCATTGGGCATCATCCGGATGCTCGCGACAGCTTGTGCGGCAATTCCTTCACGGCGTCCCGTGAATCCGAGCCCTTCTGTCGTGGTTGCCTTGATGCTCACCTGATTGATCCTGAGTCCGAGAATCGCGGCAATTCGCTCACGGATTGCTGAACGATGTGGACCGACTTTGGGCTCCTGCGCGACGATGGTGCAGTCCACATGGTCGATTGTTCCATTGCGCTCTGAGATGAGGGCGGCCGCGCGCGAAAGGAAGAGGTCCGAAGATGCGCCTTTCCACTGCGGGTCCGATGGCGGGAAATGCTCGCCGATGTCGCCGAGCCCAGCCGCTCCAAGTAGCGCGTCGGTGATCGCGTGCAGGACGACATCCGCATCGCTATGGCCGGCAAGACCGCGCGAATGCGGCACTGCGATTCCGCCGAGCATGATCGGGCCTTCGCCTGCGAATCCATGAACGTCGAAGCCCATTCCGGTCCGCGGCACCATTCGCGACGCGATGATGGATTCGGCGCGATTCCAGTCGGCTTGCGTCGTTAGCTTTTCGAGCATCGGATCACCTTCGACGGTCGTCACTTTCAATCCTGCCGCAAGCATCACTGTCGATTCATCCGTTGCTGCCGCGCGTCCAGCTTCTTCATAGGCGTAGATAAGGTCTTCCACGTGGAATGCCTGGGGTGTCTGCACCCGAAGCAGGCCTTTGCGATCGACTGGCGCATCGAGAGTGCCATCACCGAAAGCCAGAGTGTCGGCTACCGGAAGGACCGGAACGGCACCGTCGCTGTCTTTGAGCGCGGTCAGCAGGCGATCGATCACTGCAGGCGGACAGAAGGGCCGGGCCGCGTCATGAACGAGCACGGTCCCCTCAGCGATTGCCCGGAGGCCATTGAGCACGCTGTCTGACCGCTCCGCACCACCTCGGATCAGTTCTCCGATGGGCAGCCCCTCTAGCAACGTCTTGGCGATTGCCTCCTGGCCCGCGCCAACCACGACGCGCACATGATCGATTGAGCGGTGGCCAGCCATCGCCTCGACGGCCCACCGTAGAACCGGCTTTCCACCGATCGGTCGATATTGCTTTGGAACGTCGCCGCCCAGGCGTTCGCCTTTGCCGGCTGCAACGATGAGAGCGCTAACGGTCATGAGGCGGCGGCCTTAGGACCCCTTGCCTTGTCCGCCAAGGGCTGTTCCCCTACATGCGCTCGACCCATGACCGTCCTGAAGCCCATCTCGATCGGCCCAGTCCGAATCGAAGCGCCTGTCATTCTGGCGCCGATGACGGCTGTCACGGATCTTCCGTTCCGTCGGATCGTCAAGCGCTATGGAGCTGGATTGACGGTCAGCGAGATGATCGCGAGCCAGGCAATGGTCCGGGAAACGCGCCAGTCGCTGCAAAAGGCAATGTGGGATCCGGCCGAAGAGCCGGTCTCCATGCAGCTCGCCGGCTGCGACCCGCAGGTGATGGCCGACGCAGCCAGGCTGAACGAGCAGCGCGGCGCTGCGATCATCGACATAAACATGGGCTGCCCGGTGAAGAAGGTGGTCAATGGAGAGGCTGGCTCGGCGCTAATGCGTGACTTGCCGCTCGCCGCCAGGCTGATCGAGGCGACCGTCAAAGCCGTGAAGGTTCCGGTCACCCTTAAGACCCGCATGGGCTGGAACCATGAGAATCTGAACGCGCCGGAGCTCGCCAGGATCGCCCAGGACCTTGGCATCCAGATGATTACGATCCACGGCCGCACTCGCTGTCAGATGTACAAGGGTGAAGCCGACTGGGCGTTCGTTAGGCGCGTGAAAGAGTCGGTGACCGTGCCGGTTATCGTCAACGGTGACATCTGCTCCATCAATGACGCGACGATCGCATTGGAGCAGTCCGGTGCCGATGGCGTCATGATCGGACGCGGCGCTTACGGTCGTCCGTGGCTGCTCGGCCAAACGATGGCGGCGTTGTGCGGGGGAGGCACCAGACCTGACCCGGACCTCGACGAGCAGCTAGCGACGATGATCGAGCAGTATGAGGAGATGCTCGAGCTGTACGGTATGCACACGGGCGTGAACCTCGCTCGCAAGCATATCGGCTGGTACACGAAGGGGCTTCCGGGTTCGGCGGAGCTTCGCAACAAGGTGAACCAGCAGGATGATCCAATAGTTGTCATGACGATGTTGCGGGAGTTCTACTCCCCCTGGCTCTCGAAGGCGGCCGCGTAAAAAACGACACGGTCCGTGTCAGCAACTGTGTTTTTCGTGCAACTGCCGTGCTAGGCCTCCGGCTGTGGACGCGCCTTCAGCCGAATCACGTTTGAACCCGGATACTTTCTCCAGTTGGCTCGCCCGGAATCGCGCGACCGGTCGAGTGTCGCGTTATGCGACCTGGGGCGTAACGGCGGTCCTCATTGTCACCGCTGCGTTCAGCATCTGGGTCCTCGCCAGCGGTGCCGAGCCGGGCTCGCTGCTTTCGCCGCCGACCATCGCCGGTCTTCTCGTCGCGAACCTGATCCCCGCGATCGCGCTGATGGTGTTGTTTTCGCGCCGGGTCGCGCGTCGCCGCGCCGAGAGGGAAGGGCTTGGAAGTGGCAAGCTTCACGCACGGCTCGTCACCTTGTTCTCGGTTCTGGCGGCCGTTCCGACGGTATTCGTGGTCATTTTCGCGTCGCTGCTGTTTCAAAGTGGTCTGGAGTTCTGGTTCTCCGACCGCGCGCGAGGCATGCTCGAAAACACCGTTCAGGTGGCCCAGTCTACCTATCGGATCGAGCTGGGTCGGGTCGGCAACGAAGCCACGGCAATGTCCGGCAACGTTGCGGAGATGCTTCAGCAAGTCTCGCGGGAGGATCCGCGCTTCAAGGAGGCCCTGGCCTATCAGGTTTATCTGCGCTCGCTAAACGAGGCGGCTATCCTCCAGGTCGAGCCAAACAGCCAACTCCAGACCATCGGAGTGGTGAATGCCTACGAAGGTATGATCGACGAGCGACGCCTCAAGTCCGCTGTCGCAAAGCTGAAGGGCACCGGCCCGGAGACTGTAGTCGACGCGAACACGCCAAACCGGATCTCCGTCCTCACCCGGCTGAATTATGGACCCGACAGCTATCTGTACGCGGCGCGATGGGTGGATCCTGAGATCGCCATTCAGATCAGGCGCGCCAATGAGGTGCTCGACGATTATCGGGCGCTCCTTGAACGATCCCGGATCAACCAGTTACGATTCAACGGTGCGCTCTTGCTGGGCTCGCTCGTTATCGTGGCGCTGGCAATCCTCGCTGCACTGAACATGGCGGATCGGATCGTTCGCCCCGTAACCCACCTCGTCGCCGCCGCGGGACGGATCGAGGAAGGCGACTTCTCCGTTCGGGTCCCGGTCAAGAAGACCGAGGATGAGGTCCAGACCCTGGCGAGCGCGTTCAATCGGATGACGGGGCGCCTCGAAGAACAGACGGGTGCGCTCAAATCCGCGAATACGCAGCTGGACGCGCGACGAGCCTTCACGGAGGCGGTCCTTTCCAGCGTCACTGCCGGCGTGATCGCCGTTGACGCGGCAAAGCGCATCCTTCTCATCAATCGTTCTGCTGAGACCCTGCTTCAGCACGAGCAGGAGACCTTGGAAGGATCCGCCCTCGCCGAGGTCTCGCCCGAGCTCGACGAGTTCATGGCTGGTGAGCAGAGGGAGGCCGACGTGCTGGTATCCGCTCGGTCGGGGCAACGAACGCTGGCGGCAAAGCGCGTGCGCTACCAGGATGGCGCGGTCATTACATTCGACGACATCACGGACCAGCTTAGCGACCAGAGGCGAGCCGCATGGTCCGACATCGCGCGAAGGATCGCGCATGAGATCAAGAATCCTCTGACTCCAATCCAGCTTGCTGCGGAGCGGCTTCAGCGGCGATTTGCCAAGGAAGTAACGTCGGAGCCCGAGACGTTCGAGCGGCTGACAGGAACCATCGTTCGCCAGGTCGGCGACCTGCGGCGGATGGTCGATGAATTCTCTAATTTTGCGCGGATGCCCAAGCCGATCTTCCGCCGAGCGAACGTTCATGAGATCGCTCGGCAATCTTTGTTTCTTCACGAGGTTGCGCATCCCGGGGTGACGTTCTTAATTCAGCCGCCGCAGGGCGATTTCGAGATGGTCTGCGACCGCCGTCAGCTGGGCCAGGCGCTCAGTAATGTCGTCAAGAACGCCGTAGAAGCGATCGAGGCAAGGCGAAGCCGTGGCGAGCACAATCTCGCCGGCGACCGCGTCGACCTGAAATTGCAGCGGCAGGACGGCCAGCTGGTCATTGACGTGATCGACACCGGCGTTGGCCTGCCGGAGGAGCGGGAAAGGCTGACAGAACCATATATGACGACGCGCATACGCGGTACGGGCCTCGGGCTCGCTATCGTGAAGAAGATCGTCGAGGAACATCTAGGCGAGATTGCCTTTCTCGATCGACCAGGCGGCGGCACGCACGTCCGCATCTCGTTCGACGCGCAGCATCTGGCTGCGCTTGAAACGCAAGAAGGCGAGCCATTAGCGGCAGCGGCCGCAACCTCGGGGGACGAACGGGGCGATAGCGAGAGTGGAGTAACGGATGGCGCTTGAGGTGCTCGTGGTCGACGACGAAGCGGACATCCGCGACCTCGTCAGCGGTGTCCTGGAGGACGAAGGATATGCGGTGCGCACTGCGGCCGACAGCTCGGCGGCGCTCGAAGCCATAGAGGACCGTCGGCCGTCGCTCGTTCTTCTCGACGTCTGGCTTCAGGGTTCACGATTGGACGGCCTGCAGATCCTCCAGGAGGTCAAGCGCCGCGATCCGACCTTGCCCGTTCTGATGATCTCCGGACATGGCAATCTGGACACTGCGGTTGCCGCCGTTCGCGAAGGTGCGATCGACTTCATTGAGAAGCCTTTCGAAGCGGATCGCCTGGTGCACCTCGTCGGTCGCGCAACCGAAACGGACCGCCTTCGCAAGGAGAATGAAAACCTCCGTCAACAGGTCGGCGCCGATGACCAGCTTCACGGCACGTCCGTCGCCGTCAACAACGTGAGAGCTACGCTTAAGCGGGTTGCCCCAACGGGCAGCCGGGTTTTGATCACCGGTCCCGCCGGTGTGGGCAAAGAGATTGCTGCGCGGATGATCCATCAATGGAGCCCGCGCGCGAAGGCGCCTTTCATTGTCGTTTCCGCAGCGATGATGAGCCCTGATCGGGTGGAAGAAGAGCTTTTCGGCAGCGAGTCCGACGGTGTTGCGCGTCCCGGCCTTCTTGAGCAGGCGCACGGCGGCACACTTTTCTTGGATGAGATTGCCGACATGCCGGCGACCACGCAGGCAAAGATCCTGCGCGTGCTCACCGACCAGAGCTACCACAGGGTAGGGGGGCAGCGGCCGATCAAGGTCGACGTTCGCGTCTTGTCGGCTACGGCTCGCAACTTGTCAGACGAAATCACTGCGGGTCGATTCCGTGAGGATCTCTACTACCGGCTCAACGTCGTGCCCGTCCGGATCCCGCCGCTTCGCGAGAGGCGCGAGGACATCCCGGAGCTGGCCAATCATTTCCTAACCCGCTTTGCGGCGGAGCGCAGGGTTCCGCCGCCGACGTTCTCAGAAGAAGCGCTTGCTGCCCTGCAGGCGCATGACTGGCCGGGCAACGTCCGGCAGCTTCGTAATATCATCGAGCGAACGATCATCATGGCGCCCGGTGACCGCGTCGGCTGTATCGACGTTGACCTTTTGCCTTCCGAGGTGCTCGACCATCAGGGGTCGGCGGGGATGTCCAGTGCAACTCTGACGATCATGGGCAGTCCGCTCCGGGAAGCACGAGAATCGTTCGAGCGAGAATATCTAAAGATTCAGATCCGGCGCTTCTCCGGCAACATCTCCCGCACGGCATCGTTCATCGGCATGGAGCGCTCGGCATTGCACAGGAAGCTGAAAGCCTTGGGCATTGCCGACAAGCGCGATGGAGACGAGTGAACTCGCGCAACGAATGACCGATAAACCGCTAAGCTTGCAGGATCAGTTCCTGAACGGCGTTCGCCGGTCGAAAGCGCCGGCGACGGTCTTTCTTGTCAAAGGTGTAAAGCTTCAGGGCGTAATTACTTGGTTTGATGCCTTTTCGTTGCTTCTTCGGCGGGATTCCACATCGCAATTGATCTACAAGCATGCAATCTCGACGATCATGCCCGTACGACCACCTGCGATCGATCTGCAGGACTTCGTGGGGGCATCGGGCGGGGCTCGCGCTAGCCTCCAGGATGCATTTCTCGCGGCAACGGCCCGGGAGAGGGCTCCAATGACGCTGTTCCTGGTGAACGGAGTCATGCTTCAGGGACATGTCGCTGGTTTCGACCAATTTTGCGTGGTCTTGGAACGAGATGAGCAAATGCAACTCGTCTACAAGCACGCAATCTCTACGCTCCAGCCGCCGCATCCGCTTGAAATTGGCGATCAGAATGCTTCGAACGGAGGCGATGAGTGAACGCCTCCTATGATCCAGTCAGCGACGTAGCACGGGGCGAACGTGCCCTAGTGATCGTGCCCGAGCGGGTTGGGGACGGCGCCCGAAGATCGACCGAAGCTCGCGTTGACGAAGCAGCGGGCCTTGCTCAGGCCATCGGGGTCAATGTCGTCGCAAGGCGCGCTTTTCGGCTTCGCCAGCTGAGACCCGCGACTTTGCTCGGCAAGGGGCAGGTCGAGGAGATTGCAGAGCTCGCGCGCGAAAATGAGGCCAAATTGCTCGTCGTCGATGCCTCGCTGACACCTGTTCAGCAGAAATCGCTGGAGGAGCAGGCCGGTGTGAAGGTTATCGACCGGACCGGCCTGATCCTCGAGATATTCGGTGAGCGAGCCGCAACTGCTGAGGGACGGCTCCAGGTCGAGCTCGCGCACCTCGACTACCAGGCAGGCCGGCTGGTCAGGACCTGGACTCACCTCGAACGGCAGCGCGGCGGTTTCGGCTTCCTCGGCGGACCGGGCGAAACGCAGATCGAAGCCGACCGGCGACTTATCCGAGATCGCATGGCCCGCATCCGCCGCGAGCTCGATCAGGTAAAACGCACTCGTTCGCTGCATCGCGGCCGTCGACAACGAGCGCCTTGGCCCGTCATTGCCCTCGTCGGTTACACAAATGCCGGGAAGTCCACGCTTTTCAACACGCTGACAGGTGATGCGGTCGTTGCCGAAGACATGCTATTCGCAACGCTCGACCCGACGATGCGGAATATAAAAATACCCGGCTTCGACAAGACCATCCTGTCCGACACCGTCGGCTTCGTTTCAGATCTGCCGACCGAGCTCATCGCGGCCTTCCGGGCTACGCTCGAAGAAGTGGCGTCGGCCGACCTCCTGATCCACGTTCGGGACATGGCGCATCCGGACCGGGAAGCGCAGGCCCAGGATGTGGAAGATGTGCTGACGTCGCTGGGCATAGGGGAGGGTGAAGGCCCGGCGCGCCTGGAGGCCTGGAACAAGGTAGACCTTTTAAAAGACGATGAACGACAGGCGCTTCTGTCCGAAGCCGAACGTCGCGAGGACGTTATTCCGATCTCGGCACTGACCGGATGGGGCTTGGACAGCCTCAGGGGCTCAATTTCGCGGTCGCTGCAACGGGGCACGCAGGTTTACAGGATCCGGCTGGATGCAGCCGAGGGCAGCAAGCTTGCGTGGCTGCATTCACGTGGGGAAGTCCTCGACCAGCGAATGGACGGAAACGACATCGAAGTGGACGTCAGGCTTTCGGCCGACAATTGGGCCCGCTTTCAGGCGATGGAATCGGCCTGAGCTTTTTTGGCGAGCTGCCAAAGCTCCTCTTTTTCCATGAGGGACATCTCTGCGAAGCCAGCCTCCTGCTCGATCTGACGAAAACGCCGTTCGAACTTACGGTTCGCTTCTCTAAGAGCAGCTTCCGGTTCGATGCTGAGATGGCGTGCGAGGTTTACAACGGCGAATAGCAAGTCGCCGAGTTCCACCAGCTTCCGATCATGATCAGTCTCTTGCTCGAGCTCAGCCAATTCTTCGTCGATCTTTGCTCGCGGACCTGAGGCGTCCGGCCAATCGAACCCAACGCGGGCCGCTCTTCGCTGGAGCTTCGCGGCGCGCTCGAGGGCGGGCAATGCTAGCGCCACGCCTGCTAGCGCGCTTTTGTCGGGATTGTTTGCGCGCTCCTCGGCCTTGATGGTTTCCCAAAGATGATGGCCGCCATGGTCGGCGTCGCCGAAAATGTGCGGGTGTCGGCGTTCCATTTTGTCGGAGATCCGGCTGAGAACGTCATCCAGCGTAAAATGGCCGGCTTCTTCGGCCATTCGCGAGTGGAACACGACCTGGAGTTGCAGATCGCCGAGCTCATCGGCGAGCGCCTTCATGTCATCGCGTGCTATGGCGTCAGCGACTTCGTAAGCTTCCTCGATCGTGTAAGGGGCGATCGTCGCAAATGTCTGCACGCTGTCCCATTCGCAACCGCTGACGGGATCGCGCAGGCGCTTCATCATCTCGACGAGGCGATCCAAGCTCAAGAGGGCCTCTTTTGCGCGATATCTGTAAGTATGATAATATGCATTATGTAAATTACTTCTAGTTACGGGACGAGGATCAGCCAACGCCCTTCCACGCCCCATCGCTGCAGCGATGACAGGAAGTTCATTCCAAGCACGTTCAAATCCTCGTCGTCCGCGACGTGTACCATAACATTATCGCGTTCGATCGATCCGACCGTCAGCGTATTTGCCGTTCCAGTTGCAACGTGAATGAGCCCGTTTCCGGTTCGCACAACCTGGTTCCGTTGCGGACTGACCTGCATTCCGACCTTCGCCGCGGTTTCGCGGCCGACCGTCGTCATCGTCGCGCCACTGTCGACTAGGAATTTCACCTCTTCTCCGTTGACCCGCCCATCGACCCAGAAATGCCCATCGATCGCCATTGGAATGCGTATCTCTTCGCCCTGGATAACCGGCGCACCAGTCGCCTCGGACTTCAGGCGCTGAGCCACATATCCAAGATCGTCACGAAACGTGAAGAGGACGAAGCCAGCGCCGAAAATAGCTAGCCAGGCCAACGCGATCGTCGCCGTTTTTGCAAAGGGTTCGCGGCGGGCAATCAGCGATCCCGCCACCAGCATGATGGCCATGAGCAGATACAGGCTGCCAAGCATCCAGTCATTGGTCATGGTTGCAGCACGAGATAGTTTCCTTCGACCCGCCAACTGCCGAGCGAGGACAGGAAATTCATTCCCAGCACATTGCTGTCGTCATGATCGTTGACCTGCAGCGGGAAATCTTCTCGCTGGATCGATCCGACCGAGAAACTGTCAGCCCGCGCCTTGTGCATTTCGACCGTGCCATTGGCCGTATCGACAAGCGCAACGCGCATTCCTGTCTCGATCCCCGATACGTTCGCCGTTTCCCGGGAAATGGTCGTCACCGACGCACCACTATCGACCAGGAAGGGCATCTCATGCCCATTAATGGTTGCATCGACCCAAAAATGGCCGTCATGCGCCATCGGGATTTTGAGCTCCTCTCCGACCTGGATCGGTGTTCCGATGGCTTCAGCCTTGAGCCTGTGACCGATGGCCATGAATTCGCTACGGAACGAAAAAAGGGCGAACCCGACGCCAAAGATCGCCACCCAGGCCGCCGCCATCTTCATTGCCTTGCCGATTGGCAACCGCATCGCGAACAGCGAGCTGGCCACAAACACCAGCATCGCGACAAGATAGAGCAGGTTGGGGCCCTTGTCGTCGCTCATCCCAGCGTCAATTCCTGTCCGTCATATGCCGGTGCCGCCCAGTCGGGAAGCTTCGCCACAAGCGTCGCATAATCCATGCTTTTGTCGAGATGGGTCAGCAGCAATTGTCCCACTTTCAAATCCCCGGCCCATCCCAGCACAGCATCCAGATGAGCATGGGTGGGATGTGGCTTTTCCCTGAGGCAATCACAGATCCAAAGGTCAACGCCGGCGTACAATGCCGCCATCTCATGCGTAAAATCATGAAAATCAATGGCATAGCCCAGCGATCGTCCGCACTCCTCGACGCGGATCCCGAGGGACGTAATCCCGCCGTGAGGCTGGTCGGTGAAGCGCAGCACCGCCTTGCC
>Ga0207691_10007623_pt1 | contig 10414 bp, 6 predicted proteins | sample KBSM13metaG_FD_184327 | JGI IMG/M metagenome (GOLD analysis project Ga0207691, IMG submission 184327) | Miscanthus rhizosphere microbial communities from Kellogg Biological Station, Michigan, USA - KBS M1-3 metaG (SPAdes) (version 2) | ecosystem: Host-associated > Plants > Roots > Rhizosphere >... | reverse complement strand
CTGAAGCAGGTACGTCCCCTTTTGCCCGCTCCGCGGGGAAATGAGGAATGTCCCCATTTCTTTTCTGGCGTTCGCTCGCTCGAGGCTTGCGCGTCCAGAACTGTCAGCGCTCCGCTGTCGGAACCACTAAACCCACAAAGTTGAATTGAACTACCAAGAGGAGCTGCGCGCGGACGCCTCGAGCTCGCCGCCCTCCACTTCGCGCCGGAAGCCTGGCCGTCACGCGCTGACGCCCCACTGGCCTGCCCCGTCCCCATTTGCTAGGAAACGAGGAATGTCCCCATTTTTAGCCGGCGCGCTTCTCTTCGAACTTGAGGATCGGCTTCCCGCTGGTCACGGTGACTTCGCCCTCGATGCGCGCGCCATTGGCGATGGCGAGGATCTTCGCGACGATCTCTCCGGAAATGACCGCGCTCGCGCTGATCTCGAGCTTGTCTTCGACGACGATCTTGCCGACGACATGGCCGGCGATCACGGCCTGGCGCGCGCTGATGTCGCCTTGCCAATGCGCGCTCTTGCCCACGCTCAGCGTGCCGCCGATCTTGCCATCGCCGCGCACGTGGCCTGAGACCATGAGCGGCCCCTGGGTCTCGATGTCGCCGACGACCGTGGTGCTCTCGGAGATGACGGTGGGCGACATGCCCAGTCGGTCGGCGAGGCGGCGTTTGGGTTCTTCGCTCATGTACATCTCCGGTCGGCTGCAGCGTTTACAATGAAGCGTTCGCTCCAGGGGATCATAACCATGTCCACTCGCGCTCTCGTGACGTTGTTCGCAATCCCGCTGCTCGCGCTCGTCGCCTGCAGTCGCGAGAAGAGCGACTGGCGATCGGCTCAGGCCGCCGATTCCCTGGAGTCGTACGAGCAATTCATCGCGGCACACCCCGACAGCACGCTGGTCGCCAATGCACACGAGCGCCTGCAGCAGCTCGGCGAAGAAAAGGATTGGCGCGCCGCGGCGGCCACCGATTCTTCCGAGGCCTATCAGCAATTCCTCGTGCAGCACCCGGCCGGGAAGTGGGCCAAAGAAGCGCAGGTGCGCATCGACAATTTCGCCGCCAGTGCTGCAGCCACCGGTGCCGCGACAACGCCTGCGGCATCGGGAGAAGGCGCAGTGCTTCCCGATGCCGCGCAGCCGTCTCCGCCCGCTGACAGCGGCTACGGCGTGCAGCTCGGCGCGTTCTCGTCCGCGGAACGTGCCAACGAGGAATGGAAAAAGCTGCAAGGCGATGCGGGTGGACTGCTCGATGGTTTGTCGCCGCGCGTCGTGGTCGGCGAGACGCAGGGCAAGACTCTCTATCGCTTGCAGGCCGAAGTGCGCGATGAAGCACAAGCTCGCGCAGTGTGCGGCGGGCTCAAGGTGGCAAAGAAGCCCTGCGTGCCCGTGATCCCGCACGCGCGGCCTTAACAGAAGCACGGCACCTTCTAACGCCGTACGCTTGAACCGCGTCACAAGGTGACGCGCCGCGTCACTTCTCCCGGACGCGCAAACCCGCTGTGCAGGCCAAGTCTTTGATTTGGCACGGGTGCGTGCGCTGGCACGCGCGTTGCTTTGTCCTACACCGTGATGGCGAGATCCACAGTAACGCTGATTCTTCCCCACGCGCAGGGCGTCGCGAGCACGCGGCCGGCACTGGCGGGAATGATGGTCAAGCGTCGCCGCGGTGGCAGCGTGATGTTCGCGCCCATCGATGCGCGACTCGCTCGAGCCCAGCTCACTGCGATCCACGCCGTCAAGGTTTCGAGGTAACGCCCGAGCAGGTCAAACCTCACAAAGGACTGCGAACAACTCTTCCCCGGTGTTCGCTTCTTCGGCGCCGCAAACGACTTCCCCCGTGTGCGGCGCTTTTCTTTTGGGTCCCGTATAAAGTGCGCATCCTGTTGAGGTGCTGCATGTCGAAGACCCCTGTTGTTCGCACGCTGTGCGCGTCACTCCTGATGACGATGGCTGTTGCCACCGGCGCCGCCACCAAACCCAAATCCGCGCCTCCCGCCCGCGTGCCTGGCCTCGAGCAGGTGCGCGCGACGACACTGGCCAACGGCATGAAGGTCATCGTCTGGACCGACCGCGACATACCCAACATCGCGCTCTACAACTGGGTCCGCGTCGGCAGCCGCAACGAAGTGCCCGGCATCACCGGCCTCGCGCACTTCTTCGAACACATGATGTTCAACGGTACGGCGAAGCGCACACCCGGCGAGTTCGACAAGCTCATGGAAGCGCAAGGCGGATCCAACAACGCCTTCACCAGCGACGATGTCACGGTCTACCAGGACTGGATTCCACGCACCGCGCTCGACCTGGTGTTCGATCTCGAAGCCGATCGCCTGGCCAATCTGTCGTTCGACCCCAAGGTCATCGAAAGCGAACGCGGTGTCGTCTATTCCGAAAGGCGGCTGCGCACCGAAGACAGCAACGACGGCTTTCTCGCCGAGCAGGTTCAGGCCACGGCGTTCGTCGCGCATCCCTACCAGTTTCCGACCGTCGGCTGGCCTGCGGACATCAAGGGCTGGAAGATCGAAGACCTGCAGAAGTTCTTCAAGACCAATTACGCCCCTAACAACTGCACACTGATCCTGGTCGGCGACCTCTCGGCCGAGGAAGGATTCGCGCTCGCGAAGAAATACCTCGAGCCGATTCCGAAGCAGGAGCCGCCGCCGCCGGTGCGCACGACGGAGCCCGAGCAACTCGGCGAGAAGCGCGTGTTGATCGAGCGGGACGCGCAGACGCCCCTGCTGTTCTATGCCTACAAGTCCCCGGCGGCCAACGACGCGCAGGGTCCGGCCATCAATCTGCTCATGTCGGTGCTGACCGAAGGAAATTCCTCGCGGCTGCATCGCCTGCTGGTGGAAGAGAAGCAGGTCGCCATCGAAGTGGATGGCCACTTCAGCGAAGGATTCGACCCCGGACTCACCTGGCTGCAGCTCACGCTGCCGCAGGGCGCCAAGGTCGCCGAAGTCGAGAAGATGCTCGACACCGCGCTGGAGCAGGTCGTCGCGCGGGGCGTCACGGATGCAGAGCTGACGCGCGCGAAGAATCTCTACGCGTCGTCGTTCTGGAAGGAGCTCACCACCATCAACGGCAAGGCGAGCCTGTTAGGGCAGTTCGACGTGTTCGAGGGCGATTACCGCAAGCTGTTCGACTCACCGGCGACTTACGACAAGGTGACGCGCGAGGACGTACAGAAGGCCGCGGCACTGGTGTTCCAGAAAAACCACCGCACGGTGGGCGTGCTGGAGGCGAAGCCATGAACCGCGGTGTCGGAAGGAAACTGTTGGCGCTGCTTCCCGTGCTGCTGTTCGCGGGCGCGCTCGCTGCGGCAGCCGCAGAGCCCGCAGGTGTGAAGGTGCCGGCCAACCAGCGCTTCGTACTGCCGAACGGCCTCACCATCGTGCTGGTGCCGAAGAAGGACGTGCCGCTGATCGCCTTCAGCGGCTTCGTGCGCGGCGGTGCAGCCGCCGACCCGGCCGACAAGGCGGGCGTGGCGTCGCTGACCGCGGGCCTGCTCGATCGCGGCGCCGGTAACCGCAGCGCCTTCGAATTTGCCGATGCCGTCGAAGGCGTCGGTGGCAGCTTCAACGCCGGTGCGGGCGCGGAGAGCATTTCGTTCAGCGGCCAGTTTCTCGCGCGCGATCGGGCGCTCATGATCGAATTGCTCGCGGACGCGCTCATGCGCCCGCATTTCGACGCGGCCGAGTTTGCCAACTACCGCGATCGCGAGATCGAGTTCATCAAGTCGGCCAAGGATTCCGATCCGTCACAACTCGTCGGTCTGTATGGCCGGGCCCTGTTGTTCGGTCAGCACCCCTTCGGTCGTCCGCAAGGCGGCAGCGAACGGACGCTCGCCTCGCTGACGCAAGCGGACGTGGTCAGTTTCCACGCCGCCAATTTCGGCGCGGATCGCGCCACGATCGTGTTCGCGGGCGATCTGGACCCCAAGTGGATGCGTCAGGCGCTGACAGCAGCCTTCGGCGGATGGGCCAAGGCCAAGGCTGCGCTGCCGGTGGTAAAGGCGGCGCCACGCATGACCGGCACGCACGTGTTGCTCGTGGATTCTCCGGGCTCGTCGCAGACGTACTTCTGGCTCGGCAACGTGGGTGTCGATCGCCGCTACAGCGGCCGGCCGGCGCTCGATCTCGTGAACACGCTGTACGGCGGGCGCTTCACCTCCATCCTCAACACCGAGCTGCGCATCAAGTCAGGGCTGTCGTATGGCGCGTCGTCGCGCTTCACGCGCGCTTCGATCCCTGGCGAATTCGCGATCCGCTCGTTCACGCAGACCGACACCACGGCCCAGGCCCTCGACCTCACGCTCCAGACGCTCGAGAAGCTGAAGCACGGTGATCTCGCGCCAGAGATGCTCGAGTCCGCGCGCGCCTATGTTCTCGGGCAGTTCCCGCTGTCGTTCGAGACCGCGGCGAACTGGGCGACGACGCTCGCCGACCTCGAGTTATACGGTCTCGGCCGCGACTACATCGAAGGCTATCCACCGGCGCTTGCCAAAGTGGATCTCGCCGAAACAGCCGCCGTCATCGCCGATGCCTTCCCGCGGCCGTCAGACCTCGTGATCGTCCTGATTGGCGACGCGGCGAAGATTCGCGAGGCGGCCGCGAAATACGGTGCCGTCACCGAGATGAAGATTTCCGATCCGGACTTCGCGCCTGCCGCGCACTGATGTCGGACCACAGTTCATCGGCCAAGGCGATCCTGTACGCGTTCACCGCGAACCTCGGCATCGCACTCGCCAAACTCGCGGCGTCGCTCTACACGCACTCCGGCAGCATGATGGCGGAGGCGATCCACTCCTTCGCCGATTGCGGCAACCAGGTGCTGCTGTACGTGGGACTCCGGCAGGCGCAGAAACCACCGGACGCCAAGCATCCGCTCGGCTACGGCAAGGTCACGTATTTCTGGAGCTTCATCGTCGCGCTGCTGCTGTTTTCCATGGGCGGCGTGTTCTCGATGTACGAGGGCTGGCACAAACTGCATGCGCCCGGACAGCTCAACCAGGCGTGGATTGCGCTCGTGGTGCTCGGATTGTCGATCGTGCTCGAGTTCGGATCGCTGATCGGCTGCCTGCGCGAGATCAAGAAGCTGCGCAAGGACAAACCACTCTGGCGCTGGGTGGGCACCACGCGCAATGCCGAACTGGTGGTAGTGCTCGGTGAGGACCTGGCCGCGTTGTTAGGGCTGGCGCTCGCGTTCGTGTTCGTCGCGCTGGCGACGGTGACGGGCAATCCGGTGTTCGATGCCGTGGGCTCCATCGTCATCGGCATCATCCTCGTGTGCGTATCGGTCTTCATTGCCAACCGCATCAAGGGCCTGCTGGTCGGAAAATCAGCCGAGGACGATCTCGTCGAGGATCTGCGCGCCGAGGTGGCGGCCGACCCCGACATCGAAGAATTGTTGAATGCCATCACGCTGCAGATGGGCCCGGACGTCATGCTGGCCCTGAAAGTGCGCATGCGCACGGGGCTGACGCTGGAAGCGGCCATCGCGAGACTCAACGCGCTCGAGAAGCGCATCAAGACGAAATTTCCAACGGTCGCCTGGTGTTTCGTCGAGCCTGACGTCGAAGATTGACTACTGCCCGAATCGCTCGCCCTCCGAATCGAGCCACTCGATCTCCGCCGCCGTGCTTTCACGGCCCAGCACGGCATTGCGATGCGGGAATCGTCCGAACTTCGCGATGATGTCGCGGTGCTGGCGCGCGAATCCTGCGCAGTACACGCAGAACTCGCGCAGGTGCTCGGGCGCATCGCCGGCCAGACGATCGAGCGCCGCGACCGCGGTTTCCTGCGCCTCCAGGGATTCGGCGTGTTCCAGAGGTAGATAGAAGAACAGGCGCTCGAGCGGATCGAGCGCGGCGTCGGCGGCGAGTTGCATGCCTTCGACAGTCAGCGCGAGCGCCTCGCGGTCGAAGGCAAACGCCGCCGCAGTGCCGCGATAGGCATTGCGCGGCACCTGGTCGAACAGGATGATGAGGGCCAGCCGGCGCCTGGGGCTCGCGGCCCAGCTCGCGAACTCGCCGCGCGCCGCGAGCTCGAGCAGGGGCTCGAGTTTTTCGCGGATCTGCGCGTCACGAGCCGCTACCGCCTTCGGATCATCGCCTCCAAACCAGAACGACGAACGCTCGGTGAGGCGCGCCGTATCCCACGGCCCACGGCCAAACCAGAATTCGAGAACTTGGCTGGCGTTGTGCATGTCTCCAAGGATGCCAGACCGATCCGACGTCTAACGACGTTGTTACACTCGAGACCAACAACAGAAGTGGGGCATCGCATGCAAACGCTCGTCCGCGCGGGAATCATCGCGCTTGGGTTCTTCTGTTCAATGGCCGCGCGGGCGCAGGACGCAATCCCGCCGCCGTTGCGCGAATGGCAGGGCTGGGTGCTGCACGACGAGGAGTTCCGCCGTTGCCCCTTTGCGGCGTCGGCCGATGCGGAAGCGGGCGAGCCGATCGATGCCGCCGAATTCCGTTGCGTGTGGCCCGAACGGCTGACGCTCAACGTCGAAGCGCACGGCGGCACTTTTTCGCAGCGCTGGCAGGTGCATGCCGAAGGTTGGGTGGCGATGCCCGGGAACACCGAGCACTGGCCGCGCGACGTGCGGGTCAATGGCGCGCCGGCGGCCGTGGTCGCGGTCGATGAAATCCCGAGCGTGCGGCTCAAGCCCGGTACCTACACGCTCTCCGGCCGCTTCGAGTGGGACTCACGCCCCGAGTCGCTGCCGCTGCCGTCATCCACGGCCATCGTCGATCTGTTGGTCGATGGCGCCCGCGTGGCACAGCCCGAGCGACCCGACGGCGGTGTCTGGCTCGGCAAACGCCGCAGCGCCGAGCAGGCCGCCGCGATGGAAGTCCAGGTCTATCGCCTCGTGCGCGACGAAATCCCCACCTATCTAGTGACGCGCATCCGTCTCAACGTTGCCGGCGAGGCGCGCGAAGTGGTGCTCGGGCGCGTGCTGCCGGATGGCTTCACACCGCTGTCGATGCGAGGCGATCTGCCTGCACGCCTGGAGCGCGACGGCAGCCTGCGTGTGCAGCTGCGCGCTGGCAGTCACGAGGTGATGCTGGCGGCGCGTGGCAACGGCGTCGCGGACACACTGGCGCGCCCGGACAGCGGCCCCAGCTGGCCCAGCGAAGAAATCTGGAGCTTTGCCGCGAACGATGCGCTGCGCGTTGCAAATGCCGAAGGCCCGGACGGAATCGACCCCGCGCAGGCGAACGTGCCCGCCGAATGGCGTCAGTACCCGGCCTTTCGCATGGACAAAGCTGCGCAGCTCAAAGTGGTGGAACGCAACCGCGGGCTCTCGAACGCCGACGACAACCGGCTGTCGATGACGCGAACCCTGTGGCTCGACTTCGACCATCGCGGCTTCACCGTGGTCGACAACATCCAAGGTTCCATGCGCCGCGACTGGCGTCTCGACATGCAGGCGCCGTTTGCCTTGAAGAGCGCGCGGCAGAACGATGATCAATTGCTGGTGACCGAAAGTGCCGACGGCCGCGCGGGAGTCGAGCTGCGCCAACCGCAGCTCAATCTCACGACTGTTGCGCGCAAGGAATCCGGAGGCGGTGCCATGCCGGCCACGGGATGGGACGGCCGCTTCGACCGCGTGACGGGCACGCTCAATCTGCCGCCAGGTCATCGGCTGCTCGCCGCAGTCGGTGCGGACGCCGCGCCGTACTCGTGGTGGGAGCGCTGGGGATTGTGGAACGTCTTCGGCGTGCTGCTCATCGTGGGTTTCGTCTACTGGGCCGCGGGACTCGTGCCGGCGGTGATCGCCGCGCTTGCGCTCGTGCTGACCTACCAGGAAGCACCCGAGTACGTCTGGTTGTGGGGCAATCTGCTCGCGGCGCTGGCCATCGCGCGCGCTGCGCCTGCTGGTCGCTTCCAGAAGTTCGCGCGCGGCTATCGCACGTTGAGCTTCGCGCTGCTGGGAGTCGCGCTGTTGCCGTTCCTGTGGGTGCAGGTGCGCTACGCGTTGTATCCGCAGCTCGAGGGCAGCATGGGCGCGTACGGTATCGAGACGATGTATCCGGGTCGGGCACCCGCGGGCACCTACCTGAATCTCGAAGGCCCACCGCCCGCGCCTCTGGCCTACGAACAAGCTGCACCTGCCGCCGATGCGGCGGCACCCGCGCCGGTCGAAGCGGAAATCGATTCCATCAAGGCCGACGACATCGGGAAATTTCCCGACTCGAACGTGAGCGAGAGCCTGCAGCGCGTCGAGGGCAATTTGCTGAGCAAGAGCGGGCTCAATGCGGCGCAGGTGGTACAGCGTTACGCCGCAGGCACGGTGTTGCAGTCGGGCCCCGGCATTCCCGCGTGGCACTACAACTCTTATAGCTACTACTGGAGTGGGCCGGTGAACTCCGAAGACACGGTGCGCTTCATCTATGTCGGCCCGCTGGTGCTCTTCTTCTGGCGCCTGATCGGTGTCGCGGCCCTGGCGGCGCTGTTTGCCTGGCTCGCGATGCTGAGCTACGGCAAGACTCCGCGCTTGCCCGGCCTGCCGCGCAAAGCCGTGGCCGCGGCCTTGCCCGCGTTGCTCGGCTTCGCGATGTTGCTTGGCACCGGCGGCGTCGCGCGCGCGGATGTCACCGCGCCGGAGACGCCCGCAAACGATCTGCTCGCCGAGCTCAAGACGCGGCTGACGGCTGCGCCCGCGTGTGCGCCGCACTGCGCCGAGATCACTGCCGCGAGCGTGAAGGTCGACGGCGACCGGCTCGAAGTCATCCTGCAGGTCAGCGCGCTCGCCAACGTGGCGGTGGCGATGCCGCACGCCAGCGACCGGTGGCAGCTCGACGAAGTGACGATCGATACGCGCGGCGCACTGGGAATCGCGCGCGACGACGATGCCTCGCTGTGGGTGCCGCTCACCGCGGGCGCGCACACGGTGCGTCTCGCGGGCCGGCTGGCGGCCGCTGAATCGTTGCAACTCGCGTTTCCGCAGCCGCCCCGCGTCATCGACGTGAACGCCCGCGGCTGGACCACGAGCGGTGTGAACGAAGGGCGCCTGGTTTCAGGTTCGCTGGAGCTGGCGCGCGAGCGCGATGCCGGTCGCAGCAGCGCGACGCTCGAAGCCGGCGCGGAGTTTCCGGCCTTCGTGCGCGTCGATCGCGTATTCAACCTCGACCTCGACTGGACGGTCGACACGGTGGTGACGCGGATAGCGCCGCAGCGTGCGGCATTGTCGATCGAGATTCCGCTGGTCGCCGGCGAATCCGTGCTCACCGATGGAGTGAAAGTGCGCAACAACGAAGCGGCGCTCGTGGGTCTCGGTGCGGGCGAATCGCAGATGCAGTGGCACTCGGGTTTGGCGCGCGCCGAAACGCTGGAGGTTTCGCTGCCTGCGGATGCGGCGCGCACCGAAGTCTGGAGCTTCGTCGTCAATCCGCAGTGGAACGTGGCATTCGAAGGGTTCGCGCCGGTGTTGCCCGAAGACGTGAACGCGCCGGCCTGGGTGTTCCGATTCATGCCGCGGCCCGGTGAAACGCTGAAGCTCAGGCTCACGCGTCCCAAGGGCGTGAAGGGCGCCACGCTGGCCATCGACTCGGTGAGCCAGGTGAGCGCGATCGGCATGCGCTCGTCGACGACGACGCTGTCGTTCAACTACCGCAGCACGCAAGGTGGGCGTCACACCATCAAGCTGCCGATGGACGCGCGCGTGAACTCGGTGAGCTTCGATGGGCGGGCACAGCAGTTGCGCCCGGAGAAAGGCGAGCTGCCGCTGTCGCTCGCGCCCGGTGCGCACAGTTTCCAGATCACCTGGGAGGAGCCGCGCGATGTGAGTCTGCACACCAGGCCGTCGCTGGTGGACCTGCAGACACCGGCCAGCAACATCGAAACGCACGTCAAGGTTCCCGACTCGCGCTGGGTGCTCGCGGCGTGGGGACCCGGCGTGGGGCCGGCCGTGCTCTATTGGGGAGAGCTCGTGGTGTTCATCGCCGTCGCATGGCTGCTCGGGCGGTGGGCGAAGTCGCCACTGCGTTTCATCGAGTGGCTGCTGCTCGGCCTTGGACTCTCCACGCAGTCGTGGTTCGTGTTCTCACTCACGGCCGCGTGGCTCGTGACGATGCGCTGGCGCGAGGGCTGGCAGCCGGCGGCGACGTTTGCACGCTGGCGCTTCAACGCGGTCCAGGTGGTGCTCGCGGCCTTCACCTTTGCCACCATCCTCACGCTGGTGTTCTCCGGAATTCGCAACGGCCTGCTGGCGCAGCCCGACATGCACATCGCGGGGAGCGGCGATATCTACGGCGGCTATCAGTGGTTCCAGGACCAGACCGCCGGAGCCATCGAGGGGCCGAGCATCTTCTCGGTGCCGATGTGGGTGTATCGCGCGCTGTTCTTCGCGTGGGCGACGTGGATGGCGTTCGCGCTGGTGGGCTGGCTGCGCTGGGCGTTCAACGCG
>Ga0207691_10007622_pt1 | contig 10416 bp, 8 predicted proteins | sample KBSM13metaG_FD_184327 | JGI IMG/M metagenome (GOLD analysis project Ga0207691, IMG submission 184327) | Miscanthus rhizosphere microbial communities from Kellogg Biological Station, Michigan, USA - KBS M1-3 metaG (SPAdes) (version 2) | ecosystem: Host-associated > Plants > Roots > Rhizosphere >... | reverse complement strand
GTCCTCCATCGCCGACTTGAACCAGGCGCGCTCGGCCTCATTGTCGAGCTCCATGAACTCGAGCCCGATGGAGCCGCAGTAGACGTCGCGCATGCGTTGCACGACGTCGGCCGCGGTCCCCTCGAAATTGCCCAGCGCGGAGGCCGGCACATGGGCCAGCTCGTCCTCGGTGATGCCGTGGAATTCGGGAGTCAGCTCGGGCGCGCCGGGAGGCGGGGTGCCGAGCGGGTCCAGTTGAACTGCGAGATGTCCGTACTCACGGATGGCCTCGACCAGCGCCGCAGCCGCCGCTGCCTTTCGCAGCATGCGCTCGTCGCTCGGTGCACCAGAAATGACCCCGGTAAGGGACTCAGCCGTGCGGAAATACTGTCGCCACGATTCGTCAACCGACGAAGGGTCACGGCGGTACGCCTCGTACATCTCGGCGATATAGCCGTCGTTGAAGACGGTCGTCGTCGGAGGGAAAGTGCTCATTTTGCGCAATTTAACGGAGCATCCCCATCGGCGGACAGCGGCCGTGGTACTCCAGAAGGCTCTAGCTGCGCGCTTCCCAAGCGAGCGGGAGAACGACGCTGAACGTCGACCCTATGCCAAGGGTGCTGTTGACGTCGATCCGGCCCCCGAGAAGGGTTGCGAGGCGGCGTGAGATGTAGAGCCCGAGCCCCGTACCGCCATGTCGTCTCGTCAGGCCCGTATCGACCTGCGCGAACGGCCGGAACAGCCGCGCCAGCTCCCCCTCGGCGATTCCGATGCCGGTGTCCGTGATGTCGATGCGGATGTCAGTGGCCGACTTGGTCACCGCGACGCGTACACCGCCTCTGTCCGTGAACTTGAGCGCGTTCCCGAGCAGGTTGACGAGGATCTGGCGTGACTTGTCGATGTCGCTGGTGATGCGAATCGGCATCTTCGGCAGCACGATCTCGACCCGCAGCCTCTTCTGGTCGGCCAAGGGCTGTACCGCTGCCGTGGACGAGCGCACGAGGTCCGCCACGAGGAACTCGCTCGGACGCACCAGCTCGCGGCCCTCCTCGAGGCTCGTGAACGAGAGGATCTCCTCGATCATCGCCGAGAGATGCATGGTCACGGAGCGCATGCGCTCGAGGATGTCGAGCTGCGGATCGCTCACGGGACCAATCACCTGGTCGACGAGCAATTCGTTGTAGCCGGCGAGTGCCGTGAGCGGCGTGCGCAGCTCGTGGCTCATCGTCGCGAGGAAGCGGCCCTTGGCGCGGTCCGCGCTCTGCGCCTGCATCAGCAGCATCGACTTGTGCACCGCGAGCGCGGCATGGTCCGCCAGGATCCGCAGCCGGTCGATCTCCCGCGCACGGAACGGCTTCGCGCCAACACCGCGCGCCACGGCCAGCACGCCGAGAGTTTCGCCGTGCGCGTGCAGTGGCGCGAGAATGACGGGGCCGAGCGCGAGATGGGGCACCACTCGCATGAGCGGACGTCCCGAATCGCGGAAGTGGTTCTCGCTCACGATTACTTGCTCGTCCACGGCCTGCTCGAGCATCGATCCCGCCAGGTCGAAGCTTCGTCCCTGCGCCGGCAGCATTTCGCCCGCCGTCGCCACGACTTCACCCTGATGACCCATGACGCGCAGGACCGCCGCGCCACTCGCACCGCACTGCTGCGTCGCGATGTCGCAGAGCGCGCGAAGCACTTCGGCCATGTCGGTGACTTCGGCGAGCCGTCGCGCCGTGTCGTGCATGGCGAGGCGGTCGTCGTCGGCATCCGCGTGTGCTTCGAGCACCAGACCGCCGGCGACGACGCGCACGCAGCAGTTCACGCGACGCGGCGCCGAATCACGGCCTCCGGCAAGGTTCAGGTGCAGCGTGCGCGGCTCGCCGTCCGCCAGTGCCGCGCGCAGTTCGTCCTGCACGAATGCGGCATTCTCCCTCAGGAGGGACGAGAACGCGAGCCCTGGCCCCACAGGTGACTCGTACCAGAGCGCCCACCTCGCGTTCGCATACTCGACGCGTAGCTCGCGAGAGAGGATGAGCACTCCGGCCTCGAGTGCGTCGAGCAGATGAGCGGCGTCACGTTCGATGGGCTGCGCCGGCACCGAGACACCACGAGCCGGCGTGTCGCGGCCAATGGCGTTCATGCTTCCACTCGGACGTGCGGGCACGTGTGGTTATCCGGTGGGATCAGTGTAGCGTGGCGGACTGCCGCGACGACGCGTGCAGTGCGTCCTGCGGTACATCGACACCGCGCGGCTTCCGTGCGCCTTCGATCAGCGCGAGCAAGCTCGTTCGGTCGAGCGTAGGCAGATAGACCACACCAGCGAGTCCGCTGAGCTCTGCCGGAGGGCTCTCTTCCGGGCGTCGCGTGAAGCTCACCGCGAGCACAGGCACTCCAGCCAGCACGCTCTCATGAGACCAGGCGTCGAGCACGGGCGAGCTGAGTAGATCGCTCTCCGCGATGACGAGGTGCGGCTCGAATCCCGTGGCCGCGGGCAGAACGTTCACGATGCCGACGACCGGCTCGCAGTCAGTGCCGAGTTCACTGAAGAATCGACAGAGGTGTTCACTCAGGAATTGATGTCGGCCCACACAAAGCAATCGCATTGATGAATATACCCTCTCAATCCGGCGTTGCTCCTCCGTGACCATCGTCACCAACTCAACCGAGCTGTTCCAACGCGTCGTGCAACGCTTCCGCCGTGGCGGGTCGCGCATCTCGATCACGAGCCATGGCGTTCATCACGAGAGCGCTGATTGCCTGGGGTATATCGCCATGCAACGCGTGCGGCGCAACCGCAGACTCCTCGAGCACCTTGGCGATGAGCGCGATCGGCGTGGGCGCCTCGAAGGGAAGCCGGCCCGTCAAGCATTCGTACAACACCACGCCAGCCGAGTAGATGTCGGCCCGCACGTCGAGTTCATCGCCGAGTATCTGCTCCGGCGACATGTACTCCGGCGTGCCGATTACCATCCCTGCCACTGTCAGTCCCTGCGTGGGCGGACGTGTCGCGAGGCGTGCGATGCCGAAGTCCATCACCTTCAGCGTGCCATCGCGCTCGACGACCATGTTCTGCGGCTTGATGTCGCGATGAATCACGCCGGCATCGTGCGCAACCTCGAGCGCTCGGCACAGCTGCTTCGCGATGGGCAGCATCACCTGCACCGGCAACCGCCCACGCTCGTGGATGAGATCCTTGAGCGACGTCCCTTCGACGAACTCCATCGTGATGAAGTAGAGACCGCGCGCCTCGCCGAGATCGTGTGTACGCACCACGTTGCGATGTGAAATCTTTCGCGCGAGGCGAATCTCGCTCTTGAATCGCTCGAGTGCCGTGTCATCGCTGGCAATGAGATCGGGCTTCAACGTCTTGATGGCAACGACCTCCTGCAACTCGCGGTCGACGGCGCGATACACCATCCCCATGCCGCCAGCACCAAGCAGCGCCTTGATGTCGTAGCGCACCCCCAGACTCTGCCCCGGTTCAATGACGCCGCTCACGGCCGGCGTCGCGCCGGGCATGAGCGTCGTGGCGTCTTCACCGTCGATCGCTCCGCCACGCGACACGGTTCCGGTCGTCACCGCCTTGCCGCCGCCGAGGAAATCCACGAGCGCCTGCTTGTCGCGTAGGTCGCCGAGCAACCGGCGCACCGCCACGGCGAGTGTGCCAATCTCGTCGTCGCCGTGTTCGGGAATTTCTGCCGCATAGTCGCCGTCAGCGGCACGACGCGTCGCGCTCACGAGCGCCTGCACCGGCCGCACGATCTGTCGTGTAATGGCGCCGGACAGCAGGAAGGCGAACACGAGACCGAGCGCGCCGGTGATGAGCAGCGTCTTGCGCAACGAGTAGAAGCTCGCGAGCTCCGCGTCGAGTGACCGCAGCGCGAGGAACCCTCCGACGGGCGCGCCGGCCGCACTCAACAGCGCAGTGCCTTGTCCAACGTATTGTTGTCCGCCGATCGAAAGGTCGGTGCGCCGGCCCGCCGCGCCGACCTGCTGCTGCAACAGCGCGCGATCCGCCGGAGGAAGCGTAGTGCCGGCCACGTGCGGCACGCTGTTCTTGTCCAGTGCGTAGAACGCCACCTGACTGCCGGTCGTTTCGCCGATGGCCTTCGCGAGTGAGTCGCCAACCTCCTGCGCGGCCATGATCACGCCAACGACACTGCGCGACCGATTGAGGTCGCGCAGCAGCGGCACGGCGACGAGTTGAATGAGCGCGCTGTCCCCGGCGACTCCGAAGCCCGTCGTGGTGCGGCCTTCCAGCGCGCCGCCGATGAGCGGAGAGCTCGACATCGTGTCGCGCGTCGCGGTGGGCTGGTCGCTTCTCGCGAGGCGAACACCGGTGGAATCGATGATCTGTATCCATCGCGCGCCGGTAGCCTCGACGAGCACCTGCGCCTGGTCGAGCGCGTTGCTGCCCACGCTGTCTCGTGCGATGAGGTCCACGGCATCGCGATTCTCCGAGAGTGCGCTCAACTTGCCCGCCAACGTCGCCTGCCGTGCCTGGAGCTGTTCGGCGATTCGCGCATTGGTCTCGCCCAGTCCGCGATCGATGGCGGCGAGCGCCGACTTGTGCGTCGATGACGACGACACTGCGAGCGTGACGATCAACAGTGCGGTGACGACGGCCGCGGTGCCGAGGAAGATCTTGAGGGAGAGTCCGAACCGCGGCATGTGTGAGCGTGAATGGTTACGCGCAGCGAGCGGCTAGTATCGATCCCCACTCGCGTTCGTGTACTCCTGCCCGAACTTGTTCTTGTGCTGCACGTACCGAAAACCGCGTGCGTCCAACTCGACGCGGCCGACCGCGACGCCGGATGCCGTAACGGTGACTGCCTGCGTCTTTTCCTGCGCGGCTCGATCGTGCCATGCGTGCAGAACATATGTGCCCGCCGGCACGTTCGTTACCGCGAAGCGGCCGTCCTGCCCGGCCTGTGTGAACAACGGCGTCTTCAGCACCACCACGTAACCCGTCATGCGAGGGTGGATGTTGCAATAGAGTGGAAAAATGCCAGCTTCCCTGAACGTCTGGTCCTTGGTGCGCCCGCGAGGATAGACGCCCGTGTCGAATGCACCATCCGGCGCCTTGGAAAACACGTTGTGACTGAACGAATCCATGTTGGGAAACTCCACCTTGCTTCCCTCGGTCACGGCGCGCACGCGCGGCGAGAACTGCCGCTTCTCCAACTGGATCGTCGTGGTGCCTGGCGTCGTACGAGCACGCGTCGCTGCTGTGGGCTCGAGCCATACGATCGCATCGGCGAGATCCTCGGACTGTTCGCCTGCGCGTTCCAGCAGGTTGATCTGACCAGACACCGCTCCCTGCGCGCACAGCGTGCGCGCGCACACCACGAGCATCAGCGCCGAGCAGCGCATCGCGAATGATCCCCGCATCCTTCACTCCCCGCAAATAGGCTCATGACCGCAACTCACGCGGCCGCGCGCTTCAACAGTGCGCCTCCGCGCGCCAAAGCGTCAAGCGCACTGCTGGCCCTCGTGGCCGTGCTCACGTGCGCCACACCATCGGTGGCGCAACGCGCGCCCCTGACGCCGAGCGATTCCGCACGTGCAGCGGCAGATTCCATCGCAACGCGCCTCCGTCGCGCCGAAGATGCGATCGCAGCGTTGCAGCAACAGGTCGCGGACCAGGAGTCGTCCAACGTCACGACGCACAGCCGCATGAAGCTTCAGATCAACGGCCGAGTCCTGCTCAACACGTTTTCGAACGACGCCAAAGTCAACAACGTCGACGACCCGCAATTCGTCCGCCCCGATTCCGCGCAACTCCTGCCCGTCGCCGGCGTTGGACTCGCGATTCGACAGACCACACTCGGCATCGCGCTCACGTCGCGCGACGTCCTCGGCGGCGCATTCACCGGTGATCTCGACGTCGACTTCTTTGGTGGACAGCAGCCGAGCAGCGGCGGGCGCACCTTCCCGCTGGTGCGTCTCCGCACGGCGCGCGGCACGGTGAAGTGGTCCGGCAGTGAGTTGATGATCGGACAGGAAATGCCGCTGATCTCACCGCTCAATCCCGTGAGTCCCGCTGCCATTGGCACGCCCGACTTTGCGGCAGCGGGCAATCTCTGGCTTTGGCTGCCACAGTTTCGCGGCACTGTCGAAACGCAAGGCACGGTGCACTACGGGCTACAGGCCGCCGTGCTCGCGAACACCACGGGCGACGCGGTTGGCCTGTTCGACACGGACGTCGACCCCGCAGAGCGATCACGGCGTCCTGCACTCGAGGGGCGCGTGCGCGCGCGCTGGGGCGAGGACGACAAGCCGAGTGAGGTCGGGTGTGGTGGTCATCTCGCATTCCTTGCCGTGCCTGGCGACAACGACGAGACGACCCACGCCGTCGCGTGCGATGCTCGAGTGAGCATGTCGCGTTTCGAGTTCCGCGGCGAGGCGTATCAAGGCCGTGGCCTTCGCGGATTGGGCGGCGGCGGCATCGGCCAGAATGTCGGGCGGAACAACGTGCCGCTTCACGACCGCGGAGGGTGGGCGCAGCTGAACGTCGAGGCGAATGCGCTGGTGCGTGTAGGTGCCGGCTGCGGCGTGGACGCACCCACTGAGAGCGACGTGCTGCCCGGGGGACGTCTGCGCAACCAGGCCTGCGCGGGCTACGGCATCTTCAGGCCAGGCCCACTGTTTTTTGGTGCAGAGTTCCGCCGCCTCGAGACGAAGTACGCCAGCGGGTCAGTGGGGAACAACCACTTCAACCTGTCGGCGGGGTTCGAGTTCTAGTCAGCGAAGCGTGCGCGCACCCGGCTCGCTCGACGTCGAGTCGGTCGGCGCGTCCACATCCGTCTCCTCGATGTCGCCGACCGGCAGGCTCATTCCTTCGAGATCCATTGCGCGCGTGTTTCGCAGCGGATGATTGTCGGCCGTCTGCGGGAGCGTGAGCCGGAAAGTGCTTCCCTGTCCCACCTCCGACTCGATCTCGAGTTCACCCTGCAGCATTTCTGCGAGTCGGCGCGAGATCGGCAGCCCGAGACCCGTGCCTTCGGTGAGCTGCGTCTTTCCGAGCTGCACGAACTCGTCGAAGATCTTGTCGCGATCCGCTTGCGCGATTCCCTCTCCCTGGTCGATGACCTCCAGGACGAGCCCTCCGTCCTCACGCTGCGTCGACCGCACGCGAATCGGCTTGCCGCGGCCGAACTTGATGGCGTTCGACAGGAGGTTGAGCAGGATCTGACGCAGACGACGCGGATCGCTCACCACCTTCAGCGGGCCTCCCGAGTGCTCGATGGCGAGCGACGACCCGTACTGATCGGCGAGCGGACGCACGGTGACGAACAGGTCTTCGATGAGTGCGGGGAACGCCACCGGCTGCAGACGAAGATCGATCTTGCCCGCCTCGATCTTCGACAGGTCGAGCACGTCGTTCACGAGCTCGAGGAGATGCTTCGCCGCCTTGTGTGTGCGCGTGATTCCCTCGGTCTGCTTTTCGTTCAGCGGACCGTAGATGTTCTCGAGCAACAACGTGCTGTAGCCCAGCACCGCGTTGATCGGCGTACGCAGCTCGTGACTCATCGAGGCGTAGAAACGGCTTCGCGCCGCCATCGCCCGCTCGAGCTCCAGCTGACGCTCCGCCAGCTCGTCGTTGAGTCCCTTGAGCTCCGTCATAGCGCGGGCGAGTGACTCCGCCTGCGCCTTGAGTTCCAGCTCCACGCGCTTGCGCTCCGAGATGTCGCGCACGATCAGCGTGTAGGTTCGCTTGCCGCGGGAATCGAGGCAGCTCGCCGATAGCTCGACGGGGAAAGTCTCGGCATTCGCACGCGTCGCCAGGAACGACAGCACGTGTTCCCCCGTGTCTTGCTTCACTTCGGCTTGCTGTGCCTTCCGATCCTGCCGCTCGCACACGTCGTCGAGGAGCTCCTGTCGGATGGGCTCGGGGAAATACGCGCCGATGTCGTTCTTCAGCGCCGCCTCGGATGTCGTACCGAACATTCGCTCCGCGCTCGTATTGAACAGCGTGATGCGTCCGTCCGTATCGAAGGCGATGATCGCATCCATCGCGGACCCGACGATCTCCGAAAAGCGCGCTTCGGATTCGTAGATCTCGTTCGTGTGGCGCAGCTCGAGCTCACGCCGCTCGCCTTCGGCCAGCAGCTTCTGCTGCGCTGCGAGTTGTCGCTGCTTCTGATAGAGGTCGACGAAGACGTTGACCTTCGAACGAAGGATGTCCGGCTGGAACGGCTTCGCCATGTAGTCCACGGCGCCAACCGAGTAGCCCTCGAAGACGTACTCCTCGTCCTTGCTGATCGCCGTGAGGAAGATGATCGGGATGTACTTCGTGCGCTCGCGCGACTTGATGAGCCGCGCCGTCTCGAAGCCGTTGATTCCCGGCATCTGCACGTCGAGCAGGATCATGGCGACGTTGTGCGAGAGCAGCTTGCGAAGTGCTTCGTCGCCCGAGCCCGCACGTACGATCGTCTGTCCCAGTGGCTCGAGGATCGCCTCGAGTGCCAACAGGTTTTCCGGCCGGTCGTCCACGATGAGGATCTCGACGGGCGCCTGCGGGCCGTCGAGCCCTTCCATGGGTGCGCTCACCGTGTTGGACGACGGTGTCGCTCGCTCAGCCCGTGTGTCGGCGCTCATCGTTCGTCACGCTCCGGGTCGCCGGCGGGCAACTGTGCCACGAATTTCACCATATCCGACAGCTCCATCACGCGCGCACGTGGCACCGCCTTCACTGCCGCCGCCGGCATCAAGGCGCTCTCGGCGGTGGACGGATCCTGCACGATCGCCATGCCGCCACGATCCGAGATGCGTCGCAGTCCTGCACTGCCGTCCGCGTTTGCGCCCGTCAACACGATTCCCACCGTGCGATGGCCGTAGCTGTCCGCCGCCGATTGAAAGGTCACGTCGATGGACGGTCGGCTGAAACGCACCGGTGCCTCTGTGCTGAGCGAAAAATGTCCGGGCTCCACGAGTGTATGGTAGTCCGGAGGCGCAACATAGATCCGTCCATGCTGCAGCGGCATCTTGTCTTCGACTTCGCAAACCTCCAGTGCAGTCCGCTCCTGCAACAGCGTTCGCAACAGATGATCAGACTCCTTGTGCCGATGTTGCACCAGGGCGACCGCCATCTGGAAATCCCCAGGCAGCCCGGCGACGAGCGTACGCAATGCGGCAAGACCGCCCCACGACGTTCCAACCACCACCAGATCGTATCCGACTGCACCGTTGTTCGCCATCAAACCACTTTCCGATACAACTTCTCCGTCGGACTCAGCTTCTCGTAGCATGGCTCATACTGCGAGAACTTCAGCGACTCCTTGCTGCCCAACGCGAGTACACCGAATGTCACGAGAGAATCGTAGAACAGCGTATGTACCCGATTCTGCAGAGTCTTGTCGAAGTAGATGAGCACGTTGCGACAAAAGATCACGTGGAACTCGCTGAACGACCGGTCCGTGACCAGGTTGTGCTGCGAGAAGACGATGTTCCGCGTGAGCGATGGAGAGAAGAGCGCGCCGTCGTACTTGGCCGTGTAGTACTCGGAGAACGACCGCGTTCCCCCGGCCTTGATGTAGTTGTCCGTGTACTCCTGCATCCGGTCGAGCGGGAAGATGCCCTGCTTCGCCCGCTGGAGCACGACGTCATTGATATCAGTCGCGTACAGTCGTGCCCGATCGTACAGCCCTTCTTCTTCCAGGAGGATGGCCATCGAGAACACCTCCTCACCTGTCGAGCAGCCGGCGTGCCAGATCCTGATGAAAGGATAGGTGCGCAACAGCGGAATGACGCGAGCCCGAAACTCCTTGTAGAAAGTGGGATCACGAAACATCGCCGTGACATTGACGGAGAGGTCGAGCAGCAACCGCTCCATCGCATCAGGGTCGTGGAGAATGCGCGCCTGCAAATCGGAGATCGTGCGCAGCCCTTCGCCTTCCACCCGCTTCCACAGCCGGCGACGGATCGACGCAAATGCGTACGACCGAAAGTCGAACCCATAGTGCCGGTACACACCTTCCAGGAGCAGCTCGATTTCGAGATGCTCCAGGTCGGCGTTGTACGCGTGAGGAGGCCCCGCGAGAGGCTCCCCATCCGTCACCGGTAGAGCCATACGCGCATGAGACTCAGCAGTTGTTCGGTGTCCACTGGCTTCGTGATGTAATCCGACGCACCCGCAGCGATCGTCTTCTCGCGGTCGCCCTTCATCGCTTTCGCCGTCAGCGCGATGATGGGGAGGCGGCCGAATGACGGGTTCTGCCTGATCACACCGATGGTCTGATAGCCGTCCATCTGCGGCATCATGATGTCCATCAGCACGATCGCGATCTTCGGATTGGACTCGACAAGCGCGATCGCCTCGTGGCCCGTGGTCGCCGTCAGCACCTTCATGCCGCGCCGCTCCAGCACGCTCGAGAGCGCGAAGATGTTGCGGGCGTCGTCGTCCACCAGAAGTGCGGTCTTGCCAACCAGATCCTCATCGGAGCTGTT
>Ga0207691_10007621_pt1 | contig 10416 bp, 11 predicted proteins | sample KBSM13metaG_FD_184327 | JGI IMG/M metagenome (GOLD analysis project Ga0207691, IMG submission 184327) | Miscanthus rhizosphere microbial communities from Kellogg Biological Station, Michigan, USA - KBS M1-3 metaG (SPAdes) (version 2) | ecosystem: Host-associated > Plants > Roots > Rhizosphere >... | reverse complement strand
TCCCCGGACAGATGGATGATCTCTCTCAGTGGCTGTGAACCATCGAACCGGATTCTCGGCGTGAACAGCACGGGGTCTGTCGCGCCGGAGGGGCGATTCAGTGTGAAGCGCGGTGCGGCGACGATAAGACCGCAGTGGGTCAACGTCGTGCGGCGAACCCCGCCGCTGAGATTGGCGCGTACGCTGTCCCCGACCCCCGCCAACTCTGCAAAGCGGAAATCCTGCATCACGTTGCTGAACACCACGGCCGATGAATAGGTGCCGGGGCCGACGACGACGAACACCTTGCCGTGGAATCGCAGCGGATTGTCGGGCTGCGCGGGATACCAGGTGTCGATTGCTCCATCGACCACCTCGCCCACGATTTCGCCCTTTTCCGGATTCGCGACCACGACACGTTTTCGATACGTGGAGCCGGTGCGATACGGCTTGCTGGCGACGTAAGGCATCACGCCTTCGATCCACATGACGTCGTCGCCACCGCCATTGTCGCGCAAGTCGATGATCAGATTTTTCGTGCCGATGTCGCGCAGCTTCTGGAAGGACGTGCGCGTGAAATCCAGCAGCTGCTGCTTTTCGGGCCAGGCAAAAGTGCCCAGCTTCATGGCCACGGTGTCTTCGGTCAGGGTCTCGATCCAGAATTGCCGATCGAAGCTCGATTCATCGGCGAGCAGCTGGGGTAGCTCGGTGCTGGCGGGGAAGCTCTGGGTGCCCTTGAGACCGGTGAGATCCAGGTCGAACATCGCCGGGGCGCCGAACAGTTTCCAGTAGTAGAACCAGAAGCGGCGCGACAGCAGGTCGGCGCGGAAATTGAGCGTATCGCCGTGCGCATGCGCCAGCATCTGTTCGCAGATCTGCCGCGCAGACAGCTTGTTGATGGTTCGCACGCGCAAGTTCTCGAGCGGCGAGATCCTCCCGCCGAGCGTCGCGCGCACCCGGATCTCGCATTGCGGCGTGACCTGCACTTCGAATGGAAACAGTGCGCCGCCCGAGGCGAGATGCGCGCGCGTGTCGCCGCGCCAGTCGACGAAACCGACCAGCAGGTGTCCGTCTGCAAGAATGGGGTTGAGCGTCGCGAACAGACGCCAGGCCGCGTCACGGTCCAGCGGCGGCGAGTCCTGGAGATCGGATTCGATCTTCCGGTATGCACGCTCGAGCTGATCGCGATCCGCCGTTCGATACAGGTCCGGCGGCATCTCGAGAAGCGCGCGCTTCAGTTCCGCGAGATCCGCCCGCAACTCGGCGGCCGTGAATGTGGCCGGCGCGTTACCCGCCTGCGCGAGGCTGCTGCCGGATACGAGAACAATGCTCGTTGCGACGACTAGCAGGTGCTGCAAGTTCATGGGGCAATTTCAGCACAGACAGCGCCCGGCGGCATGCACACGTCAGGCGGCGAGCTTTTCCGCCGGATCGCGCGTCTGCGGCCGCCAGGTCCGGTTGTGCATCACCATGCGGTAGATGGCCGCGCAGTCCCGGCGGAAGCTGCGCGGCGTGTAGCCCACGTGACGCAGCACGCGACGATGGTCGTGAAAAACCACGCGTGCGGATACCGACAGCAGGGTGCGATGAAGAAACTCGACCATGCGCCGCGCCAGCGTCCGACGCTCGCCGCGCAGGGTCATCAACAACTGAGTCTCGTAGCGCAGGTGGACGGCTTCGTCGGCGCACATCTCCCGGCAGATGGTCTTGAGACAGGGCGAGGCGGTGGCACGTGCCAGTGCGCGGTAGTAGACGAAGCCGATCATCTCGGCCGTCACGAGAATAGTGACCGCCGCCTCGAACCCCGCCAGCTTGCGAATGCGGCGAAATATCGAATCCGTCCAGTTGCGATGCTTGAGTGGAATGCCATTCGTGCGCATGAACTCCGCGAGCTGGGCGGCATGGTGCTGTTCCTCCTTGATGAACAGCGCGGTCACGGCCGGCAATGCCGGTATGCCGCGCTGCGCGGCGAAGGATTCTGCAAACGCCTGCAGCGTACGGCCCTCGGATTGTTCGCCGAGCTGGAACGTGCCAAGCGAGCTGCCGATACGCGTGCGCTCGTCGTCCGTGAGTCGGTCATCGGCCGGGGGCCGGCGGATGACGAGAGTGCGGGCGCGCGCCTCGAACAATTCCTGCCAATAGTTCCAGTCGAACACGCGCGCTCCCCGGGTGACGGATGTCGGGCCCGCGCAGTCTGCGTGTGGACGCGCGGCGGATGGTGATTTATCCGGGCGCGATTCGGGCGAATTGTGGCGGGGCGCCGAGTAGACTTCGATTCGATGCCTGGTCGAACGAAGCTGTCCCGGTTGATTGCGCGCGCCGCTCTCTGGCTGGGCTGCGTGGTAGCGTTTGATGCCGCCGCCGATCCGCCGCTCCTGCTGGTCCCCGACCGGGTGTTCGACGGCACATCGATGCACGCCGGCTGGCAGGTGCTGGTCGAAGGTGAGCGAATCAGTGCGGTGGGCGCAAAGATTGCGGTTCCGGCGGAGGTGCGCCGCCTCGAACTCGCCGGCGCCACGCTGATTCCCGGACTCATCGAAGGCCACGGGCATCTCTTTCTTCATCCGTACAACGAGACGAGCTGGGACGACCAGGTCCTGCACGAATCGCTGGCGCTGCGCACTGCGCGGGCGGTGAATCACGCCCGTGCCACGCTGCTCGCGGGCTTCACCACCGAGCGCGACCTGGGCACAGAGGGCGCAGGCTACGCCGACGTGGGCCTCAAGAGCGCCATCGAGCAGGGCATCGTCCCGGGCCCGCGCCTCATCGTTGCGACGCGCGCCATTGTTGCCAGCGGCGCGTATGGACCCAAGGGATTCGAGCCCGGCGTCGAAGTGCCGCAGGGCGCGGAAGAGGCCAGCGGCGACGGAATCGTGCTCGCGGTTCGCCGGCAGATTGCCGCCGGCGCCGACGTCATCAAACTCTACGCCGACTATCGTTGGGGGCCTGGAGAAGTGAGTCGCCCGACGTTCTCGGAGGCCGAACTGCGGGTCGCGACCGCGGCGGCGCATGATGCCGGGCGCACGGTCGCGGTTCACGCCAGCACGGCCGAAGGCATGCGCCGCGCCATCGCGGCCGGCGTCGACACCATCGAGCATGGCTACGGCGGCACGCCGGAGATCTTCCGCGACATGCAGAAGCGCGGCATCGTGCTGTGCCCGACGCTCGCGGCGGGCGATGCGATCGCGCGCTACAAGGGCTGGGACGGCAAGCCGCCGCTACCGCCAGGTCTCGAGCAGGAGCGCCGTGCGTTCGCTGCGGCGCGCGCCGCGAAGGTGATCCTGTGCGCAGGCGGTGACGTCGGTGTGTTCGCCCATGGTGACAACGCACGCGAGCTCGAACTCATGCAGGACAACGGCATGCCAGCGCTCGAAGTGCTGGCGGCGGCAACCTCCGTCAATGCCCGTGCATTCCACCTCGACGACAGGGTGGGCGCCATCCGCGCGGGTTTGCTGGCGGATCTCGTCGCGGTGGACGGCGACCCGGGCCTGGACATCCGCGCGGTGCGCAAGATCCGCCTGGTGATGAAGGGTGGCAAGGTCGTGACGGCGCCCTGAGACGCCGCCGGCTCTTCAGCCGAAGACAGCCTTCGAATCAAATACCGGGCCATCCACGCAGACGCGCTTCATCGCGGGCCCATCGGGCGTCATCACCTTTACTGTGCAGCCGGCACAGCCGCCCACCGCGCAGGCCATGAACTCCTCCAGCGACACCTGGCAGGGCACGCCATGTTTCGCCGCGACCTTCGCCATGGCCTCGAGCATGGGTGTCGGGCCGCAGCTGAAGACTTCGACTTCGGCCTTCGCCGCGACGTCGAGCGAGCCTAACCACTCATCCGCGAGCTGCGTGACGAAGCCGTCGTAGCAGCCCGGGAATCCGGCCTTCGATGCCAGCCGGCTGGGCACGCCCCAGCCGTCGAGCAGCGGCATGGCGGCGATGCTTCCGGCGGGAATGCCGGGCACGAGAATGGTAGAGGGACGCGGCTTGAACGGAAACGGAATCTCCGAGCCCATGAGTACCAGCGGTTTCCACGGTTTGCCGGCCTGTTCAACCATCCACTCGGCGAGAAACACCATGGGCGGAATGCCGACGCCGCCGCCGACGAGCAGGGCGCGCGAACGCTTCGGATCCGGGCGGAACGGCTGGCCGATGGGCCCTAGCACGCTGATCGAATCTCCCGCGTGCCGCCGGCTCAGGGCGCGCAGTCCCGGCCCGACGATCTTGTAGAGAATCTCGATCCAGCCTTCATGCGCATTCACGCGCTGGATCGACAAGGGTCGGCGCATGGGCACGTCGGGATCGCAGGTCAGGTGCACGAAGCTGCCGGGCAGCGCGCGCGCCGCGCATTTGGGCGCGGTGATGCGCAGGACGAACTGTTCGCCCGGCCAGGTTTCCTGCGAAACGATCTGGCCGTCTTCGAGAAAAATGCTGCCGCGGTGGGCGGGATGCACGCCGGCACTGCGTCCGGCTTCTTCGTGGGGCAATGGGAGATTCACTGGCGGCCCTCGATCACGGCCTCGAGCACCGCCATGCGCACTGCAACGCCATTGCGCACCTGGTCGCGGATCACGGACTGCGGTCCATCGGCGACATCGGAGGCGATCTCGATGCCGCGATTCATGGGCTGCGGATGCATGACGATGGCGTCCGGTCTGGCCTTGGCGAGCCGCTCGGCGGAGAGGCCGTATTTCGCAAAGTAGCGGTCGGCATCGGGAATCTGCGCGGTCGCCATGCGCTCCTTCTGGATGCGCAGCATCATCACCACGTCCACGTCGGTGATGCCGCCGTCGATCGAGGTGAAGCGCTCGCAGCCCACGAATTCGCCGGCCTCGGGCATTAACGCGCGCGGCGCGACGATACGGATTTCGCCGACGCCCAGCGCGCCGAGCACCTGCCAGGCCGAACGCGCCACGCGCGAATGCCTGACGTCGCCGACAATGGCGACCTTGAGCCCGTCGAACTTCTTCTTGGCCTGCAGGATGGTCAGCGCGTCGAGCAGTCCTTGCGTGGGATGCGACAGGTGCGCTTCGCCGGCCGACAGCACGCTCACGTGCGGCTGCACGTGCGTCGCAACCAGGCCGGGCACGCCCGCCTCGGCGTCTCGAATCACGAAGACATCCACGTGGCAGGCTTCGAGTGTGTAGATGGTGTCGAGCATGCTCTCGCCCTTGACGCGCGAGGACAGCTGCACTTCGAGGTTCACCACGTCGGCGCCGAGGCGCTTGGCGGCGAGTTCGAACGACACGCGCGTACGGGTCGAGGGCTCCGTGAACATGTTGGCCACGGTGATGCCGTCGAGGCTGCGGCTCTGCACCGGCAATTCGCCCACCGGCTTCACGAATTTCTGCGCGCGTGTCAGCAATGCTTCGAGCTGGGCTCTGGAAAGGCCTTCGAGGGTGAGCAGGTGGCGCAGCGAGCCGTCGGGCCTTGTTTGTTCTGTCATTGTGTCGTGAGTTGTGTTTCGAACCAGCGTTCCAGGATCACCGCGGCCGCCGTGGCATCGACATCCGCCGCCTTTACCCTGCGGCTGCGCAGGCCGCTGGCGCGCGCCTCCCGCAACCGCTCCTCCGCATCCTGCGAGGACCAGCGTTCATCGACCAGGTCGACGGGCAACGAACAGCGTTGTGTGAGTTCGGCGGCGAAGCGTCGTGCGACCGCGGTGAGCGGGCTTTCGCTTCCGTCCGAATTATAGGGCTCGCCGACCGCCAGGCGGGCCGGACGCAGATCGTTGATGACCTTTTGCAGGGCAGGCCAGTCGGGACCCTGGGGGCCATTGCCAATGGCGCCGAGGGGATGCGCGCTGCGCGTCAGCGTATCGCCGCTGGCGATACCAATTCTCTTGAGCCCGAAGTCGAGTGCGAGGACGATTGTGACGTTTGGAATGGCCGGCCGCTCAGGCATGACCGGAGAATGAGGTGAGCTGCCCGGGTTCGACTCCGAGCAACCTTAGCGTGGCGAGCCAGCGCTCCTCGTAGGGCAGGTCGAAGATCACGCCTTCATCGGCGGGTACCGACAGCCAGGCGTTGTCGAGCATCTCGCGTTCGAGCTGGCCGGCCTCCCAACCTGCGTATCCCAGCGCGATGAACGCCTTTTCGGGACCTGTTCCGGCGGCCATGGCCGCGAGTACGTCGCGCGAGGTGGTGACCTGGATGGACTCGGAGATCCGGTGGGTCGAATCCCATTCGCCGCCCGGACGATGCAGCACGAAGCCGCGATCCTGGTGTACGGGTCCGCCGCGCAGCACCGGAAGGTCCGCCGCACGCCGGTCCGTGGGCTCGATCTTCATCTGTTCGAAGACTTCGCTGAGCGTCATGGACAACGGCCGGTTGAGCACGATGCCGAGCGCGCCCTTCTCACCGTGTTCGCAGATCAACGAGACAGTCTGCGAAAAGTTCGGATCGGTGAGCTGGGGCATCGCGATCAGAAGGTGATTCGAGAGACTCGTGATGCCTGCCATATGGGGCAGATACTACTGTGAATCCGCTGGCGCGGTAACCGTGCCGCGTTGGACCTCACCGCCGTCGAACTCCCACCCGTAGGTGAAACGCAACAGGCGGTACTTGTCGGCAAGTTCCTTGGGAAAGGGATCGAACGGGCTGGCCAGCTTCAGGATGTCCGTGGCGGCCTGGTCGAGTTTGGCCGAGCCGCTCGAGTGCACGATGGTGGCGGATTCCAGCGTGCCGTCAGAAAGAATGACGACCTCGACATCCGGGTTGCGCGTTCCGGGTGCACGCCAGGCAGCCTGGGGGAAGTTCATGGTGCCGAGCTGCTCGATCTTGAGACGCCAGGCGACCAGGTAGGGCGCCACCAGCGCCTCGCGCGTGTCGGGCGTAATCCACAACTCGTCGCGTTTTGGTCCACGCAGGCGCTGTTCTTCGTCGTTCTCCACGCCCGCCTTGTCGCGGTCGCTGGAGCCCTCGGCGTGCACCGGCACCTCGGAGGTCTCGGTGAGGCTGGCGGGCGGCGCGAAATACAGGATCTCCGGCATCGACGCGCTGGTAGTTAGCACCTGGCCGTCTGCGGTGGCGAGCAGGGCGCCGGCGTCGTCCATGAGCCGCGTGCCGTCGGTGCGGCCCTGGCTGGCGGCCAGCTCCGCCGTGGCGCGCGGGCTGGAGGCTTCGGCCGGATCCAGCGTGGCGCCGGAGCCGAGCTGCGTGCGCTGCGCAAGATAGGTGGCGGTGTCGTTGCGGAGCGCCTCGGGAACGTCCTCCGACACGATGAGCACTTCGAGGCCGGGGGCGCCGGCCTGTTTCTGGCCGGTCGAGCCGAAAGTAACGCCCACGATGATGACGCCATGCACCAGTGCGGCCATGAAGACCGTGGTGGTCAGGCGGTCGCGTGTGGGCGCGATACCTTCACGTAGTTGCAGTGCGCGGCTCATTTCCCTCGGGCAGCAATTCGGCGCTCGAATGCCTCTATAACCATAACGCCGATATTGAGCCCAAATTGCTGGTCGAGTTCACGAATTCCTGTCGGACTCGTGACGTTGATCTCGGTCACGAAGCCACCGATCACGTCGATGCCGACGAACACCATTCCCTTCTGCGCCAGCGCCGGGCCGATTTCCGCGGCGAGCCAGCGGTCGCGCTCGGTGAGCTCGCGGCCGACGCCCTTCGCGCCCGCGGCGAGGTTGCCGCGGTTGTCCGTGGGCAACGGGATACGGGCAAGTGCGTAGGGGACTGGCTGCCCGTCGATGATCAGCACGCGCGCGTCGCCGGTGGCAGCGATCTCGGGCAGGTAGCGCTGGGCGATGGCGAAGCGCTGGCCGTAGTCGGTCAGCGTCTCGATGATGACGGGAAGGTTCTTGTCTCCGGTCTCGGTGACGAAGATCGATTTGCCACCCATGCCGTCGAGCGGCTTCACGACGATCTTGCCGTGCTCGGCGGCGAAGGCGTTGATGTCCGCGGCCGAGCGGGTGATGAGCGTCGGCGCGCAGCACTGCGGGAACCAGGCCGTGAACACTTTTTCGTTCATGTCGCGCAGGCCCTGGGGCTTGTTGGCGACGAAGGCGCCCTGCAATTCGGCACGCTCGAGGATGTAGGTGGAGTAGATGTACTCGGCATCGAAGGGCGGGTCCTTGCGCATGAACACGCAGTCGAACTCGCCGAGTCTGCAGATCCTGGAAGGGCTGAGATCGAACCACTTCTGGGAATCGTTGTAGACCTCGAGCGGGCGGCCGTGGCCGAAGGCGATGCCGTCGCGCAGGAACAGGTCCGACTGCTCGAAATACATGAGTTTCCAGCCACGGGCAGACGCCGCAAGCAACATGGCAAGTGTGGAGTCCTTCGCAAATTTGATCTTCGCAATCGGGTCCATCACCACGGCGAGACTTAGGGCTTTTGTCATCACCAACTCCGACCTCAAAAACGTGACGTGACCGGCATAGCCGGGGGTATTCCTATATGTTAAAACGCCCCTCAGCTTGCCCTTCCGCACCGCATTTTAATAGCGGTAACGAAGGCGTTTTTTGTTTGTCCAGGAGAGGTTTGCGTGTGAACGACACCAGCTCCCACCTCAAGGGTCTGAAGGTTCTCGTCATCGACGATTCCAAGACCATCCGGAAGACCGCCGAGACCCTGCTCGCGAAAGAGGGTTGTGAGGTCTATACGGCGGTCGATGGGTTCGATGCACTTGCGAAGGTTGCCGACTACACGCCTGACATCGTGTTCGTCGACATCATGATGCCGCGCCTCGACGGTTATCAGACCTGTTCGCTCATCAAGCACAACAAGGTGTTCCGGTCTATTCCGGTGATCATGTTGTCGTCGAAGGACGGCCTGTTCGATCGTGCGCGCGGGCGCATCGTGGGGTCGGAGTACTACCTCACGAAGCCCTTCACGAAAGACGAACTGCTGTCGGCCATCGAGACACACGTCGGCGCGAGGTAGATATGGCACTCATTTTGATCGTGGACGACTCCCCGACCGAAGTGCACGTCATGAAGAAGGCGCTGGAGAAGTCTGGCTACCAGACGGCCACCGCACAGGACGGGGCCGAAGGCGTGCGCATGGCGCGCGAGATGACTCCCGACCTCATCTTCATGGACGTCGTGATGCCCGGCATCAACGGTTACCAGGCGACGCGTACGCTCGCCAACGACCCGAAGACCAAGACCATTCCCATCATCATGGTCACGTCGAAGGGCCAGGAGACCGACAAGATCTGGGGCCTGCGCCAGGGTGCGGTCGACTACATGGTCAAGCCCGTGTCGCCGGATCAGCTCGTGGCCAAGGCGCAGGCGACGCTCGCCGCCTGACGACGACTCCACCGCCCTCATGAACGAAGCTGTTTCACTCAAGTCCCTTCGCGACCGGCCGTTCGAGCTGCTCGCCGAACTCGAGCGCCGCGGTCGCGCGGTCACGGCCGCTGCTGCCTCGGAGAACCCGGGTGCGCGCGAGTGGGTGGGCGTGGCATTCCGCATGGCGGGCGAGCTGTATCTCGCCGCACGCGAAGAAACCCGCGAAGTGCTGGCGGTGCCGGCCGGACTGACCCGTGTACCCGGCGCCAAGTCCTGGGTGAAGGGCATCGCCAACGTGCGCGGCCAACTCCTGCCCATCCTCGACCTGCGTCAATACCTGGGCTCGGGTGTCACGCCGAACACGCGCAACGTGCGCGTGATCGTGGTCAACCACCGTGAAGTGCCCGCCGGCCTGCTGGTCGACGAGGTGCTGGGCTTCCGCCGATTTTCCGAATCCGAATTCGCTGGTGACGCGCCGCCGACCGTGGTGCGTTGCGAGCGTTACCTTGCGGGCGCGTTCAAGCGCGGCCCGGAACAATGGCCGGTGTTGAGCCTGCGTCAGCTGGTGGAAAGCCCGTCCTTCCAGGAGGCCGCGGCATGAGCTCCGAATCCGGCGGCGGGTCGCGCTCGCTGAAATCTCTCAACGGACTGATCAGTACCGCGCTGGTGCTGCTGGTCCTCGACGTGCTCGTGTGGGCCGCCGCCTGGCTACTCAAGCTCGATCTCCTGTTCATCGTGGCGGGCGCGCTGGCGCTGGCCACCGCGGTGCCGCTGTTCCTGATGTTCAGGCGAGTGAAGGCAGTGGAGGGCGACTTCGGCCATCGCGAGGCGCTGTCACTGGCCCAGCGCAAGGAAACCGAGCGCAACCAGCAGGCCATCCTGCGCCTGCTCGACGAACTCGCGCCGCTGGCGGACGGTGACCTCACCGTGCAGGCCACCGTGACCGAGGACATCACCGGCACGATTGCCGACTCGATCAACTACGCCATCGGCGTGCTGCGCGACCTGGTGAGCACCATCAACCAGTCGGCCATCCAGCTCGACGGCGCCACCCGGCAGACGCAGGCCCTGTCCGCGCACCTGGCGAAGGCCTCGAGCGCGCAGTCCAAGCAAATCGCCGGCGCCACGGAATCTGCCAGCAACATGGCCAACTCCACCGAGGCCATTTCCGGAAACTCGGAGCGCGCCTCGGACGTCGC
>Ga0207691_10007620_pt1 | contig 10416 bp, 12 predicted proteins | sample KBSM13metaG_FD_184327 | JGI IMG/M metagenome (GOLD analysis project Ga0207691, IMG submission 184327) | Miscanthus rhizosphere microbial communities from Kellogg Biological Station, Michigan, USA - KBS M1-3 metaG (SPAdes) (version 2) | ecosystem: Host-associated > Plants > Roots > Rhizosphere >... | reverse complement strand
GCCTTTTGATTATCGTATACGGACATCTTGTCCATTGGACCGCCACCCTGACAGCAGTAAGTATTGCCTAGCTCGTACTCCGCAACCGGGTCACGGTGGGTGGCATCATCCTCGAGCAATTGCCGTCGCCCCGCTTCGTATGCCTGGCCTGCGCCTTCCATAACCGGCGTGTAGCAACCACTCAGCATGAACAAAGCGGTGAACGCGGAAAGGATCGTGTACTTGTTCATCATACTTATAACGTTGCTGGTTTCAACGTTATAAGCGTGAACGCTTAATGATTACCCTGATATCCGAATCGGCCGCTTTTTTCGGTAGGACGGCTTCGCCCGCGGTCAAAGCACTCAACGCAAGCCTTGAATAGAGCGCAGCTGTTACACAGTCACGGTGAGGTCAGTTGATGATTTCTTCCGCGCCCGGCGCTCGAACGGGCATCCGTCCGACGCGTTTGTGGGCATCTGGTTTCGCTATGGCATCAGATGTTGCTCGAGCACACATGAGAATCAAATTGAAAGCGCGCGACTCTGGGCCCCCGGATAAGTTGGCCGAGGGGGCGTGCCGCCGATCAACTGCTGTTCACTTGAATCACTGCGGGCGCTGGAGCCGCGTGCTTTCTTCGCCACAATCGAAACACGAGGAAACCGACGATCGCGACGTTGGCTCCAAGCACTAGCGCACCGATTACGGAAGGCCTGTGCAGTAAGTGACGCACTTCAAACGGTATGTAGATTGCGCCTGATAGCGCGGCCAGCCACTCGCCCCACGAGCGGTCATTCCACAATCCATAAGCTTCCAACATGCGCAGCAAAATGTACGCGGACGCCATGTATAGCAGTGCGCGCACGTTGGCACCCGGTAACAGGTCTGCGTAATGCAGAAGGATTGACGGATAGCGGGTCTCAGGACTTAGTCCGAAACGGCCGATTAATTCGAGCGCAAGGTGGCGTACATCGTGATGCACCAGCCTGAGGACGCCGACAATCGCCGCCAGTGCAGCGACGCCCTTTGCAGCCTCGAACAGCGCTATGGTCCGCAGCGCCCGGCGCGTCGCATCGGGATGTGTGACGATCGGATCAGGTTTGGTTTTCATGGCGTCCATTGAACAAGGCGCTGCATGTATCTCAGACCGTGAGTGCCGCGAATAAATCTGCGCCGGTACATGAGCAGTTGTCCGACACAGGAAGACGATGTGCTCCGCTATTTAGAATGATGCTGCCGCAGAATCATACCGGCTACATGGTGCGTACTGTGTAAAGTCGGCGAGCATTCGCAAAAGTAGAACAGTGAGCGCCAAACCAGCGGTGCTTGAACAAGGACTGAGGCGACGTTGCGCCGCCAATAAATAGATGACCTCAATTATTCCCCGCAATGCAATTCTCGTTCATGGTTGTTGCGATGAAGAAGAGTTTTATGGCGGTGAGTCGAGTCCTTCAAACAGTCATTGGTTTCCATGGTTGCAAAAGGAACTGATCAAGCGCGACATCGAGACGCAAACCCCGGAAATGCCTCGCCCGTATCGCCCCGAATATGCCGCGTGGAAGCAGGTGCTCGATTACTTCAGCATTGACAGACATAGCATACTTGTAGCGCATAGCTGCGGCGCTGGATTTGTGCTGCGCTGGCTAGCGGACGAAATGCGGTCGGTGCAGAAGCTGATCCTCGTTGCGCCATGGATAGATCCATTCGGGACCCGCGGCTCCTTCCTTGACTTCGAGCTCGACTCAAAAGTCGACTCGATGTTTGATGAGATGCATGTCATGCATTCCGATGACGATGACGTCGATGGGTTACGCGAGTCGATCGAATCGCTAATCAAAGTGTACCCGCGTGCGCAGTGCCATCGGTTCTGCGATAAGGGCCACTTTTCGCGTAGCGACCTTTGCACGGAGGCGTTTCCAGAGTTGCTGGACGTCATAGTCGGCGATAAAAGTCCTGCGGCAGACAGCTAGCAGCGCGCGTCAAGTAATACACCGGCGCCGCTCTCTTCTCTGTGAATCAGAGTTCGATACACTCGCTAACCTCGTCCCAGAAGACGAGCGGATTCTCAGCCTCGTTGAAAACAGCGAGGGCACGATGTCTAAGAACGTGAGCTCCAAAGCCGAAGGCGGCTGTTTGGTCGCGGAGTAGGACCGACGCCTAAGCCATTCGCTCCATTGCCCATGTTGCAGTTGATGGCCTATGTTGGCTCAGGCGCGACGTTCGCGAGCTCGCGGCGTTGTGTGTCGAAGCGTCGAGGGATATCAGCCACTACCCGGAGAGTCACATGACAGACAACAAAAAGCAGTTGCTTGCATCCGCAGTTTTACTGGCCGCAACATCGGGCGCGCACGCGGCCACACAATTTACAGCGACTCTGAACGGCGCTCAGGAGGTGCCGCCCACGAATTCACCCGCGACCGGGTTCGCGACTTTTACGCTTAATGACGCGCAAACGTCCCTCAGCTTTCAGGCGACGATTAATGGGCTTGATTTCACTACCTTGCAGACGCCAGGTACTACCGCTGACGACCTAACCAACGCCCATATTCATGCACCGGCCCCGCCCGGGATCGCTGCGTCCGTCGTCTGGGGCTTCATCGGCACCCCCTTCAACGATAACAATCCTGGTGATACGGTGGTTACAGCATTCACAGGTGGTGCCGTCGGCGGGACGGTATCCGGAAAATGGGATCTGCCGGAGGGCAACGGGACGACTTTATCCGCTCAGCTCCCGAGCATACTGGCCGGCAACTCGTATATCAATTTCCATACGGTCGCATTTCCGTCGGGCGCAATCCGTGGTCAGATTCTCGCGGTGCCCGAACCTTCCACGCTCGCCATGATTTCCGCCGGCATGCTCGGGCTTATCGGTTTTGCGAGACGCAGACGGATGATCGAGAGCTAGTTCGCGGCAGCAGCGCAGGACGGACGGCGCGGATTCGGCTTCTTGATAGGTCGTTCCGCCTCGGCAGCATTGCGCATACGCGGCCGGCTTATGTGACGATCGATGTTGACGAGGCTGCCGCAACATTACATCTGAAGCGCTAGCGCTACTAAGTCACCTTCTGCAGCGTATTGGGCTCTGCGGAACGCCCCATGACGCTGGCGATAGTCGCGATAAGCTCCGACGGCTCGACCGGCTTCGAGACATGTACCTGATATCCGGCGCGCAGCGCGCGCACGCGGTCTTCGGAGCGCGCGAAAGCGGTTAAAGCGACTGCTGGAATTTTCCCCGCGGCGCCGCCAAGCGCTCGCAGCCGCCGAAGGAACTCATACCCATCCACGTCTGGCATTCCGATATCGCTGACCAGGACGTCAGATTCGCAGGTCGCAAGAACGGACAGGCCTTCCTCGGCAGAGGCCGCAGTGGTGACCTCCGCATCGCATTCGACGAGCACCCGCTTGATAAGCTCGCGCGCATCGTCCACATCATCCACAACGAGCACGCGGATGCCGGCAAGATTCACGCGTTGATACTGAGCAGGAGCGTTGAGACTACGAACTCGTGTATCGCGTAAATCGTCCGGCACGAGCAACCGGAAGGGTGACAGCGGCAGACGGATAGTGAATTTTGTGCCGCAGTCCTCGCCTTCACTTTCAACGTCGACCGTGCCGCCGTGCAGTTCCACGAGATGCTTCACGATCGATAATCCGAGACCGAGCCCGCCGTGGTGCCGCGTCGTTGACGCGTCCGCTTGTTTGAAGCGCTCGAATACGTGCGGAAGGAAGGCACGATCGATGCCGGCGCCGGTGTCGGCAACACTGATCTGCACTGAGCTGTCCGCTTTTTCCAGTGTGACGAGAACCCGTCCTCCCTTGGGCGTGAATTTGATCGCGTTCGAAAGAAGATTCCATACAACCTGTTGAAGCCGCGCCGGATCACCGGTAATCGGTCCCGCGGCGGGATCGAGCAGCTTGTCCACCCGGACGCCTTTCGCGTCCGCACCGGGCCGGACTGTCTCGATAGCCGCCTCGACAGCTGAAATCGGCGCCATCGGTTGAGCGTCGATCCGGACCTTGCCTGAAATGATGCGGCTCATATCGAGCAGATCCTCGATAAGCTGAGCCTGCACGCGGGCATTACGGTCGATGACGTCGATGCCTTTTTGCAGATCTGCATCGTTGATGTTGCCGTTCTTCAAGACTTGTGCCCAACCGAGAATCGCGCTCAACGGCGTCCGGCGTTCGTGCGATAGCGTGGCCAGGAACTCATCTTTCATCTCACTCATGCGTTCGGCGGCAGTGCGCGCAGACCGTTCGCTCTCGAGCAGGAATTCGCGCTCCTCGGCATGTTTTTTCAGTGTTTCTTCGGCGCGTTTACGGGATGTGATGTCACGCGCGATCTTGGACGCACCGACGATACGGCCTTCAGGACTGCGGATCGGCGACGACGTCAATGAGATGTTGATGTACTGTCCGTCTTTCGTCCGGCGTATCGTTTCATAGTTTTGAACGCGTTCTCCGGCGGCCAATCGACCGAGGATAAAAGCCTCTTCGTTCTGCCGATCCGCAGGAATGACCGTCATGATCGACTTCCCGATCATCTCCTGCGAGCTATAACCGAATATACGTTCGGCGCTCTTGTTCCAGCTCGTAACGATACCTTGCAGGGTCTTGCCGATGATTGCGTCCTCGGAGCTTTCGACGATGGCCGCCAGACGCGTCTCCAGCAACTGGGCTTCGGCGCCTTGCGTTATATCGCGCAGACTGGCGTTGAAGAGAGCCGGCGCCTCACCCGACACCCGGCTGATCGACATCTCCGCTGGAAACTCGTGTCCATCCGCATGCAGGATGTGTAGTTGAACGCGGTTACTTGCGGTGGAAGTGTTTGTACCTGACAGGTAACGCATCAAGTCTTGATATTGCGGCTCTTGAACACGCGCCGGCGGAAATAAGTGAGTAATACTTTTGTTCACCGCCTCTTCACGCGAGTAGCCGAGTATCCCTTCTGATGCATGGTTGAAATGGCCGATCTTTCCTTGGTGATCGATCGTGAACAGCGCATCCAGTGCTGCATCGAGGATGGACGCTTTACGCATTTCAGAATGGCGCAGCGCGTGCTGCGCACGCCGCTTCTCGGTCACGTCGTAGAACACCATGACTGCGCCTACCATATTGCCACTGGCGTCTCTGATGGGGGCTGCACTGTCTTCGATGAGTGTCTCGTGGCCGTCGTTCGCCACAAGCGAAGCGTGATTGGCGAGTGCGAAGGGAAGTCCGTCGTGCAACACTGACTCAATCGGGTTTGGCAGGGGCTCGCGCGATTGCTCATGAATGACGCGGAATACTTCCCGCAGCGGCTTACCCACCGCGTCGGCTGCCCGCCATCCAGTCGCGGATTCAGCGACCGGATTCAAAAAAGTGACTCTGGCTTCGACGTCCGTCGTGATCACGCCATCACCGATACTCGATAGAGTGACGCGAAACCATTCACGCTGCTCACTGAGTTCCTGGGCTTTGCGCGCGAGCGCGTCCTTCGCCTCGACCAGTTCCTCCTCGGCACGGCGGCGCGCCACCAGTATGCTTTCGGCATTCTGCAGCGCGACCGACCGTAGCTGCGCGTCTTCTGTCTCGTCGCTCATTGCAGCCCGGCCAGCACTTTTTCCGCGCGCGCCGTCCCCTGCACGCGCGCGCGAATCTTCGCGAAAGCGGTGTCGCGGCTCGTCGACGTATCGTCGCTGAAGGGCGAGAACCCGCAGTCGTCGGTCGTGCCGAGTTGCTCGGCAGGAATGCAGCGTGCTGCCTCGAGCACCCGGTCCCGGACTTCTTCCGGTGTTTCGATGCGTGGATCGATGGGCGCTACAACGCCGACAAATACGCGCTGCCCCGGTCGCATCGAATTGCGAATAATTTCCAGGACGTGTGCGCGGTGCTTCTCACCGGCAAGCGCTACATAGAAATTTCCGGCATCCAGCTGGAACAGCGCAGGCAGAAGATCCGCATAGTCGACGTCCGCGCTGTGTGTGGAATCCCTGTCGCCGCCCGGACATGTGTGGATACCGATGCGTAGCCGCTCGTCGGCGGAAAATCGGGCAAGCACAAGATTATTCAGATCGATAAATGAATTCAATAAGTGACCTGCAGGATCGATTTTCACGGCGAGGCGTGCTTCCGTGAAATCAATTTGAACCGCCCTTCTCTGGGAGGCGACTTGTCATAAAATATGCGAAATTCCTTTCGCCCTGGCGCGCGTATGTTAGCGGAGACATGCGGTTCGTTTTGTAGGATAAGACCTAACGCGCCGTAGGACAAGCCGCCGAATAACGACAACGTGTTTCATTGCGCTACGGTCTCTGGTGAAATCTTAGCGATCACATAAGGGAACATTCCGGAGCGAAAAACTGACGCCGCGCTGAGTGGCCGCGGCGCGACGCGTTTACGGCGACTAGCGCCTCAGTATGTTTACATGCCAGACGATCAACAATAGCGCTTCTGAATTAAGCGATGCTCCTACCGGTGTAACACGGAACGATCCGTGCGCGCCACTCGATGCGCCATTGCGCTCGACTGCCATAAACAATGAAAGCAACCGAACAAGGAATCCGCGCTGCACGCCGCGGTCCATCTGATCCTGATCTCTACTGCGGCGTCCTCGCACTCATGAATAACATTCTCATCGGCACCGCGTCGTGGGCGGACAAGTCTCTGGTCCAATGCGGGCGGTTTTACCCTGCGGCTGCGAAGTCTCCGGAAGACCGGCTGAAGTACTACGCTCAGGAATTCCCGATCGTCGAGATCGACAGCAGCTACTACGCGATACCCAACGAGCGGGCAGCGCAGCTCTGGGTCGAACGCACGCCGGAACGCTTCGTGTTCGATGTGAAAGCATTCCGGCTTTTTACGCAACACCAGACGTCCCCGCATGTGCTTCCCAAAGATGTCCTCGCTGCACTGGCGCCCGCCAAGAAGATGATCTACTACCGGGACGTGCCAGAGGAACTTATGGCCGAACTCTGGCGGCAGTTTCGAATCGCGCTCACACGCATGCAGCAGGGCGGCAAGCTTGGCGTTGTGCTATTCCAGTTTCCTCCTTGGTTCCTCGCCAATAGGGACAGCCTCGCGCATATAGATGAATGCGTCGAGCGTATGGCGGGATTTACACTCGCGGTCGAGTTTCGCAATGAGACCTGGTTTTATGAGAGCAGGCGTGAGCGAACTCTCGCGTTTGAACGCGAGCGCGGAATTGCGCATGTGGCAGTGGATGAGCCAAAGGGTTTTGCAAGCTGCATACCATCAGTATGGGAAGTGACGCGCCCTGACATCGCGATGGTCCGGCTTCACGGCCGTAACCGGCACACATGGGACAAGGCAGGTCTCGCCGCCGCATCGGATCGGTTCAATTATCTATACAACGATGATGAACTGTCAGAGCTCGCGTCGTCGATTAAGACGATGAGTGAGAACGCACACACCGTGCATGTGCTGCTGAATACGAACTACGAGGATCAAGGCCAGGTGAACGCACGGCGCCTGAGCCAGATCATGCAAAAGGCCGCTGTGGCCGTTTGAGCTGAGTTGCCGGTTACACGACGCAATTCAATTACGTGCAGTGGTAACACATTGTAAAACCACTCAGCAATCGTCATCGCCCTCCTCGTCCACTCGTTATTCGACGTAATGGAGCTCATCCCGGGCCCATGCACCTGACGAGGAGAAGTTTATGAAGAAGTTTCTAGCCATGTTCGCCGTCTCGACGTTTGCGCTTGCGTCGGTGTCCGCGTCCGCCTTTACGCCCGATCAGCGGGCTCACACGCGCGGCTATCACGTGTCCCACTCACACCTACACGCCGTGAAGCATCACGCTAAGCACAAACATTTCAAGCACCACGCGAAAAGGCACTACAGCTAAGTCGGACGCATCGGAGGCAGGTTTGTCCTGCCTCCGTGCACCTGCCTCGTAACACACTGTTACTTCTTCGCGGGGATACCCCGCCGCGTTCCACGCTCAAACGCGTAGGAGGAATGAATGAAGACATTTTTAAGAGTGACATTAGTACTGTCGGCGCTCACCGCACTGGGCGGCTGCATTGCAGTACCGGTCGGGCCAGGTTATTACCCGGGCGGCGGATATTATGCAGCGCCTGCGGTCTACGGCCCTTCTATCGGCATTGGTTTCTACGGTGGACGAGGCGGTCATCACTGGCATTGATTAGTGTGTTCGGAACCCGTAAGTCCGCCACGTGAGTGCTGGCGCAGTCAACGAGCGACACAGCAGGCGCTGACATCGTCCCTATTGCACTCGGCTTCATCATGATTACATCCGCCAAGCGAGGCGCTGAAGATTCCATGACCGTACGAGAAGAGCTGGACCGATTCCTGCGCGTCGCCGCCGATTCCTTGCAGGTACGCACCCCGAGCGACTTGAACGCATGGCTGTGCGGAGATTTCCAATATTTCTTGCCACATCATATGTTCGTCGCCGTCTCGAATTATGGCGAGTCGACACAGCTTAGATGTGATGTGGTCGCGGGTCCTGTTGTGCAGGCCGATTCGTGGTCACCGTTAGCGCTGGTACCGCATGCGCGAGAACTCTATCAGCGCTGGCGCAATTATGGACGGTTTGCATATGAGCTTAGCCATGCGCCATTAAGCATGGCTGCGAATATGGCTGCGGACTTGGGTTGCGCGCGAGTGCTCACGAGCATTCGCTCCCTGCTCGTGCACGGCGTCAATGATGCGCCAAATGGGAAGGACCGTGTCTATATCGCAATGCAGTGCGATGATGAAAGTCCACGTCGCTCCTTGAAAATGATGCGCATACTGCTGCCGTACATCGACCTGGCATTCGGACGCGCCGCGGCACATAAAACAGCTGACATGTCTGCGTCGTTGGCAACGAATAACAGGCTTACCGCACGCGAGGTTGAGATCATGGTGTGGGTTGAGAAAGGCCAGAGCAATCAGCAGATCGCTGACCGACTGGACATCAGTCTATTCACTGTGAAAAACCATCTGCGCCATATTTTTGCCAAGCTCGATGTCGTCACGCGAGCACAAGCGGTTGCGAAGTTTGACCGCGGACCCGGATAGCGAAGCTGCCGTCACCGACTCCCAATGATCACTGCTATCAGCTCAGCGGCCTGAACAGTTAGTTCTTTATGATCATTGGCCGTTTGTTACCAGCCGGTATAGCGGTAGAAGCGCACGAATGGCGTTGGAAATTAATCACTTCGTATCATGGACACCACTAATGCCGCAGCGCATCCTGCGAGCCATCGTCAAGTCCGGCGGCGACGCTGGAGATTCAAAATTCATTCGAATAAACCAGAAGGAGCCTTGCTATGAAATCGATCCTCGACCGCTCGTTTCGCTACACGCCGAGTTCGCACACCGACGTGCGCAAGACGTTTGCAAGAATCCGGCGCGAACACAGGCAGGCCGTGAGAACAGGGCAACCGGTAGCAGACAGCGTCAATGTGCTGCGCTTGGGCCCTCGGCGGGTCACGAAGTAACATAACCACGGCGCGTTCGTATTTCGCCGAGCGATCCGGCATCCCAGTCGGACCTGTACAGTGATGTGAAAGTGACTTTGCAACACACGAGGTGACGCCTGCCGCGGAAGCAAATCTGCAACGGCCCATACACGTAGCTTAAAGCGATGCCGTCCTGGCGCGCGACAAACGCCTCGAAGGTCGAAGCCGCGAACTCGCGTGCACGCTTACGACCCACTGTAGCATTGCCCATAGACGGTAATCAGCCGGGTGCCCGTAACTTGGCATATGTGCCGCCGCGAACTGGTATCGTGGAACCCGTGGTTGTCCTACACCCGCCAGCTAGCTTCACGGACAGACTAACGACACGGCGCGAGTATCGTGAGAAGTGAACGCTATAACTAGAATGGCTCGATGCATAAGCGCCCCGTGCACAAACAAGTGGACCACCGGCAATTAATGATCGGGCACGGCATCGCAATTGCTATCGCCGTGTGCGCTTTGTATGTCATTGTCGTCGAGTCAGTGGGCTGGGCGGTATACGGCACACTTCTATTCGGGATCGCTCTGGCGCTCGAGATCGTTGTCGGGGTCCATTGCCATGAAGACCCGAAAAAGGCGAGCGGTGCATCACCATGGAGAGTCACTAACGTAGGCCCGATAAAGCACCGCCGGCGCCTATAACGCTTTGCCGCCGCGTGCCGGGCACGCGATACCCTACTTAGAGAATGTATCTCTGCCCGGCTATTTAGTCGATCGAGTGTTAGACCTGTCTAAATATTCCTCGACGGAAGCGAGCGCGGGTCCAGCCCGCTCGATGGCTCTCTGAAGTTTTTCTTTCGTCACGCCGAGGCGCTTCGCCGAAAACGCGACGCCCTGGGCATGATTGCCGGCGCTGGCCGTGATGATGCCGCGCGCACGCTCGCTGTCGTCCAGATGCGCAATCTTGTTGTAGGCGCCGCGCAGCTTGAAGCTGAAGACCGGCAGCAGATCTTCCCGCTTGACC
>Ga0207691_10007617_pt1 | contig 10417 bp, 7 predicted proteins | sample KBSM13metaG_FD_184327 | JGI IMG/M metagenome (GOLD analysis project Ga0207691, IMG submission 184327) | Miscanthus rhizosphere microbial communities from Kellogg Biological Station, Michigan, USA - KBS M1-3 metaG (SPAdes) (version 2) | ecosystem: Host-associated > Plants > Roots > Rhizosphere >... | reverse complement strand
CGTGGTAGGCGTCGGAGCTCTGCCAACCGGTGCCGAAATTCGTGTTCCCCGAGAACGTGCTCATGAACAAGTGGTATTTGCCGTCCTTGGCCTGGATGATCTGTCCGTCCCAGTAGTAGTAATCTGGGTGGACACCAGCGCCTTTGGCGCTCTCGATGCCGTTGGAGAGGTCGCGCGGCAACACGCCGGCCACGCCCCAGCTCGCCGAGCTGAGCGGCGCGACCGTGGGCGTGGGCTTGAGGTACTCCATGAACGGCTTGGCGTTCGCGGTTCCGCTCAGGCAGGCGCTCGCAGCCAACGCGGCGACAGCGAGGCGTACGCATGTGACTGATCGGGACGAGCGGAGTGTCCGGTGGCTTTGGAGGCAACGCACTTGAAAGATCCTTTCCGGCTCATATTCAGCAACGAGCCCGTGGAGCGAACTCGATGCAGCTTTTCGAGCCAAGGCCTCCGTCCGTAGGACGGTTTGCTTAAAACTGGGCGATGAACTTCCAGGCCAGCGGTGGAACGAAGGCCTTCAGGCCGTCATCGCCGGTGGAGGTCCCGTCATCCACCGCCGACGGCGTGTGCGCGCCATCGAACGTGCAGACTTTGACGGGATAACCCGCTTTGCAGCCTTCGAAGTCGTAGCAGAGGTATTTTTTGCTACCAACCGTCGTCGTCTGGATGTTCCCGGGAATCTTGCAGCCATTGTCCTCCGCGTGCGCGAGGACGCAGTATTTCCCGCCCTGCTTCGCTGCATCGTTGCCGACCCACGGGCATGTGCCATCGCTCATGCCGGTTATCCCCATGTACGCAATGGGCGCCGCATTGGAATCTGTCGGCTCACCGGGAAGATTGTAGTTGGCCGCGGCCATCGTGACTGCCGCGCGTAGCTTTGTCTGACGCGTGATCGACAGGGCATAGCTCATCATCGCTCCGAAGCTGAAGCCGGTGGTAAAGACCCGGCTGTCATCGATGCACAGGTTCGCGTCGATGCTGGCGAGCAGATCGTCGAACAGGACACTGTCTCGCTTGAAATCCCATGGCAGGTTTCCGATACCGGCAGGCGCTACGAAGATGGCTGGCTGCTTCGCGGCGGTCGCTTCGCGCTGGAGCCCGAAATAGGCATAGTTTTTCGCGTCGAAGTTGGGGCCGTTCCCAGCGGGATATTGGCCAACCGCATTCCCGGTGTCCGAGCCGTACGCCTGGTGCCAGGAAAAGATCAGGCGATACGGGTGCGTCGGATCGTAGTCCGCCGGAATGTCGATGATGTATTCGCGACTCGAGCCGCCGCTCGTGATCTTGAGTCTGGTCGACGTGGGAAGTCCGTTCGCAACCGACATGCCACCAGTCGTGAGCGTCTTTGCACCATCCTTGACGCTACAGCCTTTGCTCGGAACCACAGCGCTGCCGCTGCCGGTGCCTGCCCCGCCGCCGCTGCCCGGGCTACCGCCAGTCGACGCCGCACCGCCACCGGCCCTTCCGCCAGCTGCAGCACCTCCCGAGGCGTTTCCGCCGGTGGCCGTTCCGCCGGTGGCCGTTCCGCCGGTGGCCGTTCCGCCGCCCGCAGTTCCGCCGGTTGCCATTCCGCCGGTGGCCGTTCCGCCGCTAGCGCTGCCCCCCGCGGCCGAGCCACCTGCCGACGAGCCTCCGCTGGACCTACCGCCCGTGCTGGTCGCAGCGCCGCCGCTACCGCCCGAGCCCGGCGTTGCCGGAGCCGAGCTTCCGCAGCCGATGACTCCTATCGACAATCCCAAAACCAGCGTGGTCAGCGACTGATGCATCCGATCTTTCGGTGGAAAATGAGTAGCTCCGCAACGCCCCTGCGCAGATTGCGTGGAGGTCGTCATGGACGTTCGAAAGGTAGCAATGTCGCGATCCCGGAAAACCCGTCGACCTCTCCGAGGTCCGCAACCCGATTTTAGCCACCGCGGGAAAGAGCGGCGGGCGGCGTTTTCAACGGTCGCCCGCGATGAGGGGCGGAAAGCCGGCGATGACTTTCACGAGCACGTCGACGCCTCGTGACAATGAAGTGCTTCGTTGGACAATCGAGCCCACAGGTGAGTGGGTCGTCTAGATGACTATGTGGCACCGCAGCCGCAGAGCGTGATTGTGGCAACGACATTGTCGTTCGCGAGGACAGCGAAAACAGGCGTGGAGCCGATCATCGGTCGATGGAAATCGGCCTCCCCGCTATTGCGATTGTGAGGGCCGGCCCCGAGCGTTTCACGTTGCGCAGTAGGTGCGCGCTGTAAAAGGGGTCAGGAACACTAGGTTGGCTCGCTCGAACATTGTCCAACACTGACGGGACGAGCTCGGTTGTTGACGAAGAGCTGGCTGATGCTTTGCGAAGCGTCGCGCGTCAGCGACCGTAGCCGGCGGCGACGATGTTTGCTTGCACCGCGTCGTCGCTGGCATCGGACGGCACGCCGGACGTGATGCAGCCCTCGAAGAACGTCCCTTCGCCGGTATGGCTGTTGTCGCCACCGATGCCCAGAACGATGGCGCCCTGTTTCTTCTGCGGGCTGTAGCCTGCCGGACGTGGTCCCGAATATTTAGTCGCGAGCTTGCCAGCTTGTGCGTCTCCGCCTTTGAGCGCGAAGCTATTTCCCGACGGTCCCTTGAGCATGGCGGTGATGTAGGCCGCGACGAGCGATGTGTTGGTGGCGGGGGCAGCGCTGGAGCCACCGGCAAAAACGCCGTCCTCCAAGTCGGCCATCACCCAGGGGCCGCTGCCGCTCCCTCGCCCCCACTGGGTGCTATTGCCGAAATAGAGCGTCTCCATGGTAGCCGGACCGTCATCGTGATTGGTGGTCTCCGCATTACCGTAGTCGAAGCAGCACCATTGGTTGTAGTGCTTGCCGCTGGCAACCATGTACATCGCCTCGGGCTGGTCTCCCTTGGCAATGCCTTTGGTGTTGTTGTTCCGGTAGCCGACCGCGCCGACCTCGTCGTCGAAATTCGAGGTGGTATAGACGCCGTAGACCGAATGCCCATTCACCGTGATCTTGGCTGCGGCTGCGTTGGCTTCCAAACCGCCATTGTGTAGCCATCCACCCGCGGGCGCCTTGCTGAGGTGGTTGCCGTTCGGGGACTGATCATAGATGAGCGAAATGGTGCATGACGTACCAGCACAAAACGAATCCTGTGTCGCTGAGGAGGCGCAGCCACCCGGCCCGAGCACGGGAATGTCCTTCGTGGCCTTGTCGGACGCGCGGCGAACTTGATACAGGTTTCCATTGTACGAACCGAAGAGCGCACGCGTCGTGCTGTGCGCGGCAACGCAAGGCGTGTTGCCGGACGCGTAAATGTCGCAAGGCCCGATTGCACCGGCCGTTCCGCCACCCGCACCGGCCGTTGCGGGGCCAGCGCCTGCACCAGAAACGCCACCGGCTCCCGCGAAGCCGAGCATGCCGCCCGAGCCCCCGATGCCAGCGCCCGCAGCCCCGTTCGAGCCACCCGCATGAAGGCCGCTGGCACCGGCAAGACTATCCATTGCGCCCGTGCCTACGTGGGAGCCGGCTGTTCCCGCTGACCCGACTGGGGATAGGCCGCTCGCTCCCCCCGAATTTCCAACGAAAACGCCGCCAGCGCCTGTTCCCGCACTTGCAGGAGCCGCCACAGCCCCGCCAGCGCCGTTGCTCGACTGCGACGTGGACGAGCACCCTGCCAATGTCGAAATCACTAACGCATGGCAAATTAATCGAGGGGTTCGAGTGATCGTCGCGCCGAACCGCAAAGGTGCCTCCAAAAGAGCGGGTTTCTCGTCACCCTGATACTGTCGCGTGGCTGGCGTTTTTGTAGCGCGCAATCACGCGCAGCCCTGCACGTGCTTTTCGAGTGCGGCGCGAGTGAGCGCCGATGCAGCATCAAGTCCCGCAATCACAAGCCCGGCGTCCAGCCGCAGCACGCGATATCCAAGCCCGCGAAGCTCGGCGTTTCGATCATGTTCGATCATGGGGGTGAAGTGACTGTGCGCGCTGCGATAAAGATCGCCCCCTGTGACAGCGAGAGTGGATACCTTCAGTGAGGAAGGGGGGGCCGATCTGGCCACTGGGTGGACCGTTGGGGCGAGGGTAAAGATACGAGGCTCGGCATTGCCGGTTGCAATACGTTCAGAGGGCTCGCGGTCTCCATTGCCGCCTCTCGAACTGGACCGAATCCGTAGGTGACATCATGGCATTGAAAGTGACGCCTCCCGTTCTGGTCGCAGCGCTGGCGTGTCTCAGCGTTGCTTGCTCGAGTAGTGGGTCGAACGGCGACGCCGCACACGGCGGTGCTCCCGCGTCAGGCGGGCACGGCCCGGTCGCGTCGGCTGGCCAAGGGCAGGGGGGCTCCCCCATCGCCTCGAGCGGCGCAGCGACTGGCGGCACGTTCGGCTCAGCAGGGATGAGCGCAGCCGGCGGTGCCTCGTCCGGCGGTACCTCGTCCGGCGGTACCTCGTCCGGAACAGGCGGCAAGGGTGCTGGCGGTTCAGCGTCGAACGGAGGCAGGAGCGGCAGTGGTGGCGCGGCTTCTGGTGGCAGTGCCGGAAGAAGCACGAGCGGCGGAGCGAGCGGTTCAGGGCAGGGCACCGGCGGCGCGGGGACGTCAGGTGACGCCACGAAGAGCGCAGGCTGCGGCAAGACACCGACCCTGAAAACCGGAAATGGCCAGACGTTCGCCGTATCGGGCGCCGGAAACCGCACCTTCAACCTGAAGGTTCCGGATAACTACGACAACAGCAAGCCCTATCGCTTGATCGTTGGCTACCACTGGCTCAATGGCACCGCGAACGACGTCTCCAACGGTGGCGGCGTGATCAAGAGCTTCTACGGTCTTTGGGATCTCGCGGCCGGCAGCACTATTTTCGTCGCGCCTCAGGGTCTGAACAACGGCTGGAGCAACACGGGCGGAGCCGACGTCGAGTTCTCTCGCCAACTCCTCGCGAAGTTGGAAGACGAGTTCTGCATCGACAAGTCGCGTGTCTTCTGTGAGGGCTTCAGCATGGGCGGGTCGATGTCCTACGCGATGGCCTGCGCGATGCCCGAGGCCATTCGGGCGGTCGCCGTTCACTCCGGCGGACCGATGAGCGGGTGCGTCACGCACAGCAAGCCCGTCCCCTACTTCATGACGCACGGGACGAAAGACAGCGTCTGCACCTATCCCGGCTACGGCGTGCCTCAACTCCAGGACTTCGCCAAGCTCGACGGCTGCACCAAGCCCGATCCGGCGGCGAGCGCAACGGCGTTCGAGGCGGCGCTGCCCAAACCCACCAGCACGGCCTCCGCGTGCGTGCAATTCGAGGGCTGCAAGGCGGGCTATCCTGTTCGCTCGTGCCTGTTTGTCGGCGACCACACGCCTTCGCCCGATGGCACGAGCGGCTGGGTGCCGAAGGAGACCTGGAGTTTCATCTCCCAATTCTGAGCACAGAACCTGCTGCCCCTTGCGTTGAGCGTCGCTGAGCGGCCGGTGCACTTCGCAACAGGCTCGGGCTGGTCGTGGGTTCGAGTCATGCGAGAGGGCGCGCCGTGATGCGGCGCTGAGCGCGCCGGCCATCGCGTGGTTCGGCTTGAAGCGTCGCTCGTCGTTTGCGACATCGGGCGCGCTGGAGCAGGTCCGAGCTGCACTTTGGCGGTAGCTAGTTACTCTGCGTTTGGTGCGCCCCAGTGGATTCGAACCACTGACCCACGGCTCCGGAGACCGCCGCTTTCTGCGCGAGCTTGCCGAGAAAAGCGCGGTTTCGAGGGCGTCTTGTCCAGCTTATGTCCCATTTCCGACGGTTGTTAGGCTGTCGGCGTAATGACGACGTCATTGCAGCGTGCTATCTTGATGCCATGAGCACAACCAGCAAACCCCAAGCGCGGCCGCGTGAGACGCTGAATATCCGCATTCGTGCCGAGGAGCGGGGCCTGATTGATCGGGCTGCGGCTGTGCGAGGGACCAACCGAACGGACTTCATTCTGGACGCGGCTCGCCGCGCCGCCGAGGACGCCTTGCTCGAGCAGTCCCTGATTTCCGTCGGTCCCAAGGCGTACGCCGAGTTCATCGAACGCCTCGACGCGCCGGCAAAGCCCAACGCCAGGCTACGTCGCACGATGAAGCACCCATTGCCCTGGAAAGTGGGGTGAAGCTCTCCGCCCCGGAGCCACTCGCTCCGAAGCACCGACTGGATGGCTTTGCTTGTGGGGAGCTGGCACTCGACGAATGGCTCCAGCGTCGTGCTCGCGCAAATCAGCTGACCGGTGCTTCGCGTACGTTCGTTGCCTGCGAAGCCGGCGCCGTGATCGCGTACTACGCGCTGGCATCGAGCGCTGTCACCGTCGCAACGGCGCCGGGCCGTTTTCGACGCAACATGCCCGATCCCATCCCCGTCGTGGTCCTCGCCCGCCTTGCCGTTGCGAAGTCGCACCACGGTCAAGGAGTTGGTCGGGCGATGTTTCAAGACGCTGCGCGGCGAGTGATCCACGCGGCCGATGCGATTGGTATTCGCGGACTCCTGGTTCACGCCTTGTCTGAAGAGGCCGCCGCATTCTATCGGCGCCTCGGCTTCGATGCCTCGCCACTCGATCCGATGATCCTCATGGTCACGCTAGCTGACCTGCGCGCTGCCTCACCCAGCGGTTACTCAGCGCGGCCCGTCCGAACCCGGCGCGAACACCCAAAGCACGGATTCGGGCCACCGCGACGCGCTCACTGAAACGGCAGCGCTTGCTTCACGGCCGCGTTGGAGACGGCCTCCACGCCGCTGCGAGAAAGCCGCCACTTGTCCATGACCTGCAGGGGCGCAAGCTGCTTGATGTTTTGGTCGGTGAGGTATTTGGTAAACGCCGCGTCTTTGAAGGTGGGGGGACGCGAAAGAAATTCTGCATAGAAGTTATCCCAGTGCACAGGGATGTAGGCCTTGGGATGCGCGATGGGGACAATCAACTTGGCGAGCTCGCCGCCGCCAGCGGACGGTGCAATCAGCAAATCGATAGAGCCCAGGCCGGCGTCCGTGAGCGCAGCCTTCAGATTCTGAAGCGGTGCTCCATAGTTGACCCCGCCGATCACAATCGGGACATCGAGGTCCTTCGCGCCGCCGGAATTCATGAACAGGAACGTGTACGGTCCCTCGACGCCATCGAGGGTGAACAGAAACGCGCGCCCGCCTCCGCCGTTGGGGAAGTCTTCGGCGACTCCAGCTCTCAACGCTCCCGTCACCGGGTCGGGGATCGGAACGGACTCGAGCTCCACAGCGTCGTGCTGCTCGGGATTCGTGCTGTCTCCGCTATGATTCCAACGAAGTACGCGCAGCGTTACGCCGGGCGCTAGCGTGAGCTTCTCTCCACCGAGCACTTCAGTGCAGCGGGCGGCGGGAACGCCCTGCGCGATCGCCTGGTAGCACGTCGTGCGTGATCCGATGATGGGCGCGTTCGTCAAGCGCGACCAAGTCGCGGTATCGAACGAGTGATCGAAATGGCTGTGACCGGTCATGAGCAGGTTGACCTGGTCGGCACCCCCCAAAGCCGCCAGCACCTGCTCCACCAGCGCGGCGTTCGGCACGCTGGGGCCATGGGTGTTCTGCAGCCCTCCGCCGCCGCCGAAGAAATTGCTTTGGGGAATCCTGGTCACGTACCCATCGATGAGCACCTTGAGCGGCCCGAGCTCGGCATACACGTTCGTGATGGTCATCCACGTGACGTCGATATGCTGAGGTCCCGCACCGCACGGCCCCGTGGCGCGGGTCGGATCCCGCGGACACGCATCGACGCAGTCGAACACCCCATCGCCGTCGGTATCGACCTCGACGCCCGAGCAGCCACACACGCCGGGCGCTGTCTTCGCTGCATTGGCCGGGCAAGCATCTTTGCAGTCCACCGTGCCATCGCCATCGGTGTCGGTGTCGAGAGTTCCACAGCCACAGACGCCCGCGCCGAGCTTGAGTGGGTCGCTCGGGCAAGCGTCTTTGCAGTCCGTCGTTCCGTCCAAGTCAGTATCGCTATCGGAGACGCCGCAGCCGCAAATCCCCGGCTCGCTCTTGCTGGGGTCGAGCGGGCAGCCATCTTTGCAATCCACGACGTGGTCACCATCCGTGTCTTTATCGCTGACCGCACAGCCACAGGCACCGGGGCTGACCTTGAGCGGATCGTGCGGGCAACCATCAGCGCAGTCGGGGGTGCGGTCTTGGTCCGCATCCGTTTCAGGGACGCCACAGCCGCAGTCGCCCACGGCTTGTTTCATGGGGTCCGACGGGCAACCGTCCTGGGCGTCGCACAGCCCGTCGCCGTCGCTATCGGCCAGGGCGGGCGCCGTGCACTCGCCACTCCGAGGGTCGCACTCTCCCGGCGCGTGACAAGGGTCGAGCGCCGAGCAAGTCACGTTCAGGCACTCACACGCATCGCCGATGCCGTCACCATCCGTGTCGGTCTGCGCACGGGAGCGTCGCTTGGGCGGGTTCGGGACCGTTGGACAGTTGTCCTCGAAGTCAGGTACGCCATCGAAGTCTCGATCGAGGGCTCTTCGTTCGATACGGAACCTCACGGGCAGCACGGAGTCGCGCGTGTCACCGGACTGACCGTGCACCTGTTCGCCCAAAACACCGTTCAGACCGTCGCGCAGCTCCAGCCAGCCGAGCTCCTGCTCAGCCACTGAGACCGTGATGCGGTAGGCGCGCTTCGGCCCCTCGAGCGGCGTCGGCCAAGCAACGAAGTAGTAGTTCTGGCGCTCATCGAACGAGACGACCTCGGGAGTTTCGGGGCTCCAACGGGCGACTGTCGTTAGCCTTTCGCCGCTATCTCCAGCCATCTCCGCGATCTCGACCGTTGGCTCCGCCCGCGGCTCGAAGGGTCCCGCCAACGGGCCAGGCTCTTCGGGAACGAGCGGAGGCAAAAAGTAGAAGCCAGGAACTTCGTTCACGACCAGACCGCTCCCGGTAGCGCCAGCCGCGTTCATGGGCTCATCGCTCCCGGTGGCCCCGGCGGTGTTCACAGGCCCATCGCTCCCCGTAGCCCCGGCGGCGCTCGGGAGTGGAGCGGTCGGCGCAGCGCTTTCATTGCCACAGGCTGCCAGGCACAGACCCAAGAGCAGCCAGCCCACCGACACACCGCGTCTTGAAACGATCATCGCGATCCTTTCACCCAACCAAGAAACCCTAGACCAACCAGGGATCGTCAAGGGCCAACCCAGGGTCCGTCACGACTCCCACTCCGAACACCCACTCCGAACACCCACTCCGAACACCCACTCGGAATTGGAATATCAGACCTTATCAGAATCTCCCGCGCTTGCCGAGGCCACTCGCGCGGCGCAATACAGCCCGAGTTTGCGCGACACCGGGTTTCCGAATCTGTACCGAAGAAATGACTACGGCACACGAGCGACGCAACTCGCGCCTCCGCGAAACCTGAATGTTCATTTCCACGTCGGCGCTGCCCGACGGCGTGTTCACTGCGACCAGGGGCGCCGCTCGCGCCGATTTTTGGCGACTGCCAACAAGTCGGACCAACTTCTTATTGTCCTCCTGCAGCAGCAGTGCTGCTTTTCCGGAGGATCTCAATGTCGTCGATCTCATCCAGGGTCACGTCTGATTTGACGCGACCCTAGATCTGAAAATTCATCAAGTCGGGGGAGTTTCTGCTGCAGGCTCAGATGGGTAGTGCGATGTCGCCGTGCGTAGCGCCGCGGCTGTTGAAGGTCGGTGAATTCGCCGAGCGGCTGGGGGTAAGCAAGGCGACCGTTTGACGCCTGAGATCTTGACGCATATCCGAGGCTTGTCGTGGTTGGCGCCTCCTGTCACTTGGTTGGCGGCAAAGGGTGTCACCGTGGGCGGCCAGGTCCTCTCGCTCTTGCTCACGTTACTCGCAACGCCGGTGATTTATTCGCTGTTCGATGACGCGCAGGCTTGGTTCACGCGGCTCCGTGCGCGCTGAAGCCGGCGACGACTCGAGCAGCACGTGATGCAACTCTGCGCCGTGTCGACGCGGCCCGGTCATTGGAACGAGTTTTTCAACATTGGCGGTGTGAGCGCATTTTCCGAAACTGCGCTGGGCGCTGAACTCGCTGCACGTCGATCTGGAGGGGGACCGAAAGATCCGCGCAATGGTCGCGCGCCGCTGAAACGCAAGTATCGGGCGTCAGCTTGCCATCACGGAGTGTCCGGGTGGTAGACTGCCGAGCGCATGTATCGACAGGCGCGTCGCGTTCGAGTTCGCACTCACCTGTGGATCGCCCTCGGCCTGACATGGCCAGCACACGCGGTCGCGCAGTCTGCGCCGCCCGCCGAGTCTCTCGCGGCAGACGCTCCAAGCTCGGCCCCAAGCACCGACGGCGGAGCAGATCTCGGCGAGCCCAAAGCCGGCGAGCCCAAGGCCGGCGAGGCCAAAGCCGGCGAGGCCAAAGCCGGCGAGGCCAAAGCCGGCGAGGCCAAAGCCGGCGAGGCCAAAGCCGGCGAGGCCAAAGCCGGCGAGGCCAAAGC
>Ga0207691_10007615_pt1 | contig 10422 bp, 8 predicted proteins | sample KBSM13metaG_FD_184327 | JGI IMG/M metagenome (GOLD analysis project Ga0207691, IMG submission 184327) | Miscanthus rhizosphere microbial communities from Kellogg Biological Station, Michigan, USA - KBS M1-3 metaG (SPAdes) (version 2) | ecosystem: Host-associated > Plants > Roots > Rhizosphere >... | reverse complement strand
TCGCACCCGGTCAGCAGGAAGCCACCACGTCGGCGATCGCCGCGATGTCGTCGGCGCCGACCCGGCAACACCCGCCGACCAGCTGCGCCCCAGCGTCGATCCAGCTGCGCACATCGCCGGGGTCAAACGTGCCCGACCCGACCCACGTGTGCGAGATGTTCTCCCAGGCCTCGCCGCGGTTCGGGTAGGCCACCCCTGGCAGGTTAGTGACTGCGACCGCGGTCCGCACAGCCGCAGGGACCTCCGTGGGAGCCGAGCAGTTCAAGCCGGCGGCCCGGATCGTCCTACTGCCCCTGAGGACTTCGTACGCCGACGCGAGGGGTTGGCCGGCCCGGGTCGTGCCGTTCGCGACCGAGTAGCTGAACCACGCCGGCAGCCCGATCTCGTCGAGCAGCGGCACGAGCACCTCCGCCTCCTCGGCGTCGGGGATCGTCTCCACCGCCAGCAGGTCGGGCCCAGCGGCGGCGAGCAGCTCGAGCCGGGGGCCGTGGAAGTCGCGCAGCTGTCCGGCGGTGCGGCCGTAGCGGCCGGTGTACTCCGAGCCGTCGGCCAGCGCGGCGCCGTACGGCCCGACAGAGGCGGCCACGTACAGCGGCGCCTCGGTGTGCGTCGCAGCCTCGTCGCGGGCCTCCCGCGCAAGCCGGACACTCGAGGCAATCTGTCCCTCGGCCTCGCTGCGAGTCAGCCCGGCCGCAGTCAGCCCCGGCACGCTCGCCTGGTAGCTCGCCGTCGTAGCCACTCGAGCCCCGGCCGCGAAGTACCTCCGGTGCACCGCCACGATCGCGCCCGGGTTGTCGCGCAACAACCGCGCGGTCCACAGGTTCGAGGACAGGTCGTGCCCACCGTCCTCCAGTGCGTTGGACAGCCCGCCGTCGAGTACGACGGTTCCGTGGGCGAGCAGCTCAGTCATCCGGCTCCGGGCCTCGCGCCCGGGTCGTGAGCGATCTCGACACGTGGTGTGGCTGTCACGGCCTGACACCGACACGCACGTCGAATGGGCTGTCCGGATCCAGGATCCAGGATTGCAGCACGCGCGCACGGTACAACCGCAGTCGCGCTGGTGCGGCGACCCGGTCAGCGCCCCACTCCCCGGCCCCATCGCGCACCGACTCGCGGGAGACGACTGCCATCCCGCTCTCGAGGGCGTCACGGTGGGTCAGCTGCTCGGCGGTGGCCGCCATGTACACCCCTTGCCCACTTCCGGGGACGGCTCTGGAATCGAACACGACCATCGCGATCCGCGGTCGCACGGCGATGTTCTGTGAGTGACGTGCGCCAGGATGGGACACCCAGTACAGCTCCGAGTCCTCCCTCGCGAACCACACCGGCGAGGCCCATGGCACCCCGTGGGCGTCTGCGGTCGCGAGCACGACGTAGGAATTCGCATCGAGAATCTCGCGAGCGATGCCGTCATTGGTCATGGCACTCGAGCCTAGGCCGCTCTCTGGCGTCCAGGGCGCAGCCACCGTTCCGCATATCTGGATTCGCGCTTCACGATTCGCGGCGCATGGGTTGGTTGCGCGTCGCCAGCGTGGTCGGGTCCGTGTTGGCGCCGGACACGACCACCGCCACGCGCTCGCCGTCGCTCGGTACGTAACGACTCGAGAGCAACGCGGCGTATGCCGTGGCCGCGCCGAACTCGGACGGCATGCGGTACTCGTCCCACAGCCATGACCGGGCCCTGACGATGTCCTCGTCGGTAACCAGGACCGAGATCGGCGACTCTGCCTCCTGTGCGGCGAACGCGAACGCGCCCACTCGCCGAGCGCCCAGCGAGTCCGCTGCCACGCCGGAGACCGGCACATCGACCGGCTGCTCGGCGGCCATGGCCTTGTTCAACGTCGGGCAACGGTGCGGCTCGACTGCCACGATCCGAGCGCGCCCGAAGGCAGCAGCAGCGACCCCCGCGTAGAGACCGCCACCACCGACCGCGACGATGATCGTGTCGATCGATGGCTCCTCTTCGAGAATCTCCTCGCCAAGCGTGCCTGCCCCGGCTGCGACCTCAAACTGGTCGTATGCATGAGCAACAGCCGCCCCGCTTTCCTCCGCGAAGGCCACAGCCGCCTGGTAAGCCTCGGCGTACTCAGCGCCGACCCGCCGTACCTCCGCGCGGTATGCCTGAATGCGTTCGACCTTGACCTCGGGCGCCGCCCTCGGCACAAAGACGGTGGCCCGGATGCCCAACTCCCGGGCCACGAAGGCCTGCGCCAGCCCCGCGTTTCCGCCCGATGCGACGACAATGCCAGCACTGCCGATCTCGCCGGTCTCAAGCGCAGCGAGCTGACGGTTGAAGGCACCACGCGTCTTGAACACGCCGCAGTGTTGAAGGAACTCACACTTGAACCACACCGCATCCCGATCTGACGGCCGCATCAACGGCGTGCGCCTGACATGTCCATGGATGCGGCTCCCCGCAATCATCACGTCTTCCCGGGTAACCCTCACGGGAGTCAGTATCGACGCAGACCCTTGGTGCACGCTCATCGGCAGATCGGGTAGCAAGCAGGCACTGCACGCGACGGAATGAAGCCCGTGAGGGCCGAACGGGTGCTCTGGCGTCCCTTCGGTTCTCGATCTGAGGTGACGCTGGCTAGGGGACAACTGTCAGCCGCTGCCGAGCGCGTCTAGTGTCGTCATGTCCTCGTCGGTAAGAGTGAAATCAGCGACGTCGGCATTGGATCGGATGCGGTCGGCATTGACCGACTTCGGGATGACGATCACGTCGTGCTGCAGGTGCCAGCGAATGATCACCTGTGCCGGCGTACGCCCGGTCCGCTTCGCAATCTCCACGATCGCGGGATGCTCGAGCGTGCCGCCCCGCAGGGCGCTGTAGCCCTCGAGCGCGATGTCGCGAGCGCGGTGCTCGGCCAGCGTTTCGGGGTCGAAGAGCAGCGGGCTCCACTCGACCTGATTGACTGCGGGCGCCGCGCCGGTGGCTTTCGTGACCTCGTCGATGAGCGAGATGTCGAAGTTGCTCACACCGATCTCCCGGGCGAGACCCGCCTGGCGGGCTTCGACGAACGCGCGCCACATGTCCGTGTTGGCCGAACCCTCTCCTGGCCAGTGGATGAGCCAGAGGTCCACGTGGTCGGTCTGCAGCAGTTCGAGACTCTCTCGAAGAATGTCGAGCTCCTGGCCGGCTCGGCCGGGCGGACACTTAGTCGTGACGAAGACGTCGTCGCGTGGCACCCCGCTCTCGGCCAGCGCGCGGCCGACCTCCCGCTCGTTGCCGTAGACCGTTGCTGTGTCCAGGTGCCGGTAGCCGGTCGCGAGCGCGGCAGAGGTCGCGCGCACCGCGTCCTGGCCCTTGAGCTGCCAGGTGCCGAAGCCGAGCAGCGGGATCCGGGCACCTTCGGTGAGCGTCAGGGTGCTGTCGGGAAGCCGGGGAGCGTTGGTGGTCATGTCGTGATGCTAATCATCAGTTTCGCGGGCCTCCGACCGCGACGTACGAACTGGTCCCAGAAGCTGTCACAAACGCTGGTGAGGACCACACACCAGTGAGGTGCAGACGCGCAAAGACGCGCGGCACCGTGAGCAGTCCCAACCACGAACGGTCAAGGTGCTGAAGCGGACGGCACGGGCGTGACCGTTCTCGAGCACCGCCAGGTTGACGACGGTGGCACTGGCGCGCTCGGCCCGCTCGGTGAGCCATGCTCACTCAGCACCAGCTGATTGTTGGCCCGCATCTCAGTGAGCCACATGGCGACCGCGCCCAGCAGGACATACAGGCCTAACCGCAAAGTGCCAACCGCCGTGTCGCGCGCGCCGACTAGCCACTGTAGGCCGCACCCTGAGGCACGGGGATTGCCCGTGCTCGAGGGCCAGCTGACGGGCACGCGCAGGTTCGTATCCGGAAGCGTCTCAGCTTGGGCCGGTTGTCATGCTTCGAGGGCTCGCACCTGATCCGCCCCGAGCGTCCGTGGGGAGCACATCGTGCGCCGTAGGGTGTCGGCGTGATGAGGACCGCGGACGCTGTCGTGGTCGGTGCTGGGGTGATCGGCGCGGCGATCGCACTGGAGCTGGCCCGAGCCGGGCGCAGCGTGGTGGTGGTCGACAAGGCAGCCGGGATCGGGCACGGCTCAACGAGTGCCTCGAGCGCCATTGTGCGCTTCCACTACTCCACCCGAACCGCCGTGGCGCTGGCTTGGGAGGCTCGCCACTGCTGGGAGGACTGGCGCGGGCACCTCGGGCACGATGACCCCGAAGGGATGGCGGGCTTCGTGCGCACGGGGATGCTGGTCCTCGAGCCGGACCCGAAGGTATCGGCCGCGACCACCACCCACTTCGACGTCGTCGGAGTGCCGTGGGAGCGCTGGTCGGCCCACGAGGTCCAGCAGCGGGCACCATTTCTCGACGTCGGTGCCTATGGGCCACCGAAGCCGGTCGCCTCTGATGAGTTCTTCGCACCCGCTCGGGGCGTGATCGGCGGCACCTGGACCCCGGATGCTGGGTACGTCGACGACGCCACCCTGGCCGCCCACAACCTGGCCGCAGCAGCACGTCGCCACGGGGCGGGGCTCCAGCTCCGACACGAGGTCACGAGGCTCGAACCTGCGGGCTCGCGGCGTTGGCGGGTCCACACGCGCCACCAGGAAGGGTCGGAGGCCATCGACTGCGATGTGCTGGTGAACGCGGCCGGCCCCTGGTCCGGCGCCGTCAACGCGCTGGCCGGAGCAGGCGCGGACTTTGCGGTGACGTCGCGGCCATTGCGACAGGAGGTGCACTGGCTGCCCGCACCGAGCCAGGAAGCGCTGACGCTGGCGCTGGCGGACCCCGACCTGGGCGTGTACCTGCGCCCGACAACAGCAGGCATCCTGGTCGGCGGGATGGAGCCCGAGTGCGACCCACTGGAGTGGCTGGTGCGCCCCGAGGACGCGGACCAGCACGTCACCGCAGCGACATACCAGGCGCAGAGCGTGCGAGCCGCCCGCCGAGTGCGCGACCTGAGGGTCCCCAACCGGCCGACGGGGATCGTGGGAGTCTACGACGTGTCGACTGACTGGGCGCCGATCTACGACCGGACCGCGCTTCCCGGGTACTACGTCGCGATGGGCACGAGCGGGAACCAGTTCAAGAACGCCCCGGTGGTCGGGCAGCTGATGGCCGCCCTGGTCGCCGCCGTGGAAGGCGGCCATGACCACGACCGCGATCCCCTGGTGTGGACGGCGCCCCGGACAGGGCAGCGGTTGGCGCTGAGCACGTACTCGCGACTGCGCCGCGTCGACCCCGACGCCCCCACCAGCGTGATGGGCTGAACACGGCCCGACCGGCGCACGCAGGAACCGCTCGGACCACGCGACCAGTGCGCGCACTGGTCACAAGACTGCGACGGTCCATGGGCGTCGTGACCCAGCGCACCTGACAACCGCCCTTGGCGCGCGCTACTTCAGCGTCCGCCAACCCCAGCAGTCGAGTAGTCACCTGTGCATTCCGATGCAGCCGTGTCGCGGCGAAAAGCCGCAGGCCCGACGCGCACTGATCGACGCATGAGGGTGCGCCCTTGCTGGGCCAGCAGGCATGGTGGTTCTTGTCTTGGCAGAGGGGTGGTGGGTGAGTGCCGTACGAGGAACCCGTGCCGGCGGAAGTCGAACACGGCGCTCGCTTCCGGCGAGGCCGTCACCGCCCTCGGTGCCAGAACCCGACACATCCCGACCAGCGTCCACCGTGAAGGAGGTCTGATGAGGTTGCACGAGTTCCCCCGCCACCCGCTGACGTTCGGGCCAAGCCCCGTCCACCGCCTGGCCCGCCTGACCGCGCACCTCGGGGGCACGGAGATCTGGGCCAAGCGCGAGGACGTCAGCAGCGGTCTGGCCTATGGCGGAAACAAGGTCCGCAAGTTGGAGTACATCGTCCCCGACGCGCTCGCGAGCGGCGCAGACACTCTCGTCTCGATCGGAGGCGTCCAGTCCAACCACACGCGACAGGTGGCCGCTGTCGCCGCCCACTTGGGGCTCAAGGCGCGTCTTGTCCAAGAGAAGTGGGTCCCGTGGGACGACCCGGTGAACGACAAGGTCGGCAACATCCTGCTTTCGCGCATGATGGGGGCTGATGTCCGGCTGGACCCGGCAGGGTTCGACATCGGCATTCGGAGGTCGTGGGAGGACGCCCTGCGCGAGGTCGAGGAGGCCGGCGGCAAGCCCTACCCGATCCCGGCCGGCGCGAGCGAGCACCCGCTTGGTGGGCTGGGGTTCGCGAACTGGGCCTTCGAGGTCGCCGACCAGGAGAAGACGCTCGGCGTCCACTTCGACACCATCATCGTGTGCACCGTCACGGGGTCGACGCACGCCGGGATGATCGCAGGGTTCGCAGCCCTCGAGGAACTGACCGGCGTACGACGACGCGTGATCGGTATCGACGCCTCCGCCACCCTCGCGCGCACCACGGACCAGGTTGCCCGGATCGCCCGGCACACTGCCGAGCTGATCGAAGTGGGTCGCGATCTGGCCGATGAGGAGATTCAGGTGCTGGAGGGGTGGGCGGGTGAGGTCTACGGCATACCGGTCGAGTCCACGATGGAGGCGATGCGGCTCGGCGCCGAGCTGGAGGCCATGATCACCGATCCGGTCTACGAGGGGAAGTCGCTCGCTGGTTTGATCGACCTCGTCCGCACCCGAGAAATCCCCCGCGAGTCCACCGTGCTCTATGCACACCTGGGTGGTCAGCCGGCCCTGAACGCGTACCACTCGCTGTGGCCATGACGACGGAGCCGCGAGTCACCAAGCCGCCCCGTCGTCCATATCGGGCTGCTGGTCCTAGAGCCAGGAGTCTTGACGAAGAGTGTGACGCAGCACACACTTAAGTTGCGCTTAGCGCATCGTGTTGCGGTATACGCAACGTCGCATTTGGGACTTCCGGGAGGACCTCATGGACCAGACCACGACTGAGGAAGCCGCAAGGGACGACTCCACGTTTCCGTTGGACAGGGTCACCTTTGGTGTCGCCGCTGGCCTGGTCCTGGCCTTCGTCCTGTGGGGAGTTCTCGACTCCCAGGGGATGTCCAGCGGCACCGGCAAGGCACTGACCTGGGTCACCAGCAACTTCGGGTGGTTGTTCGTCCTGGTCAGTGCAGGGTTCCTGGTGTTCGCGGGCTACCTTGCACTCACCCGCTACGGCAACATCCGGCTGGGACCCGATGACTCCACGCCGGAGTTCTCGACGTTCTCGTGGGTGTCGATGATGTTCGCGACTGGCATGGGAATCGGCCTTATCTTCTGGGGAGTCGCCGAGCCGATGACCCACCTCACAAACCCACCGCTCGGCCAAGGAGAGCCAGGCTCTCGGGAGACCGCTCGCGTGGCGATGGAGTACACCTTCTTCCACTGGGGCCTCCACCCGTGGGCGATGTATGCGGTGATCGGTCTTGCGATCGGCTACTTCGCCTACCGCAAGGGGACGGGCAACTTGGTGTCCGGCGCGTTCGGTCCCCTCCTCGGTCGCCGGGCCACCGAGGGGCCGGGCAAAGCCATTGACGTGATAGCGATCTTCGCGACGCTCTTCGGCTCCGCAACGTCACTGGGTCTTGGCGCGCTCCAGATCACCGGCGGCCTCGACGATGTTCTCAACACGGGCGACTCCAGATGGCTCACAGTCGGTGTCATCGCCGTGCTGACCACCTGCTTCGTGCTGTCCGCCGTCACCGGCATCGAGCGCGGCGTTCAGTTCCTCTCCAATGCGAACGCGATCGCCGCTGTCGCTCTGGTGTTCTTCCTGTTCGTGGTCGGTCCCACCGTGTTCATCATGGGTACCTTCACGGAGTCCCTCGGTGGCTATCTCACGCACCTGCCGGCGATGGCCTTCCGTACGGGCGTCTTCGGAGGCACTGATTGGGTCAACGGCTGGACCGTCTTCTACTGGGCTTGGTGGATCTCGTGGACGCCCTTCGTGGGCATGTTCATCGCGCGCATCTCCAAGGGCAGGACGATCCGGCAGTTCGTGATCTACGTGATCGTCGTACCCAGCCTGGTGTCGTTCGTGTGGTTCTCGATCATGGCCGGCTCGGCGTACGGCCTTCAGTTCAACGAGGGTGTGGACCTGGGAGCGATCGTCAACTCCGACGGCGGGACCGAGCGGGTGCTGTTCGAGACACTGCGCGGGTACCCCTTGGCCTCGATCACCGTCGTACTCGCCGTCTTCCTGATCGCGATCTTCTTCATCACGGGAGCTGACTCAGCCTCCATCGTGATGGGGATGCTCAGCCAGCACGGCACGGAGCACCCGATGCGCTGGCTGGTTGTCTTCTGGGGCGTCGCCCAAGGAGCGGTCGCGGCAGTCCTTCTCTGGTCCGGGGGCCTGAGTGCACTGCAGACACTGGTCATCATCGTGGCGGGGCCGTTCATGCTGGTGATCGTCGCCATGTGCTTCTCACTAATGAAGGCACTGAGGGACGAGCCCTACGAGTCCACGCTGCCCTCGCGCGTGCGGCGAGCCGTGCTGCACGCCCAGCAGCACGACCTCGCGGTGCACCAGAGCGTGGCGCTCGCCGTTCTCGGCGCCGACGCGCACGAGACGACACCGGATACGGTCGATGGTGTTCCAGCCCCGCCCGATTCTCCATCCTCCGTGGACGCCTCGAGATCGTTCGACCGGAGGTAGCTCTCGCGGCTTCCCCGAACGTGACCGGACTCGATGCGGACTCGCTGCAACCGCATTGCGAGCACTGACCCGCCCGCCGGGTCGTGGCCGTCGCCTGACGCGCAAGCTCAGTCGTCGGGAGCTCTATGCCGCGGCGGCGATCGGCTCGAGCCCCTCGATCAGCTCGTCGAGCTCGGCGGCGCTGAGCACGTCGTACGGCGGTGCCGCCAGCTTGTCGGTGAGGGCCTCGATCCGCTCCCTGGTCTCCCGGCCGGCGTTGGTGTACCCGCCGGTGGCGTTCACGAGGCCGCGGCCGCGTAGCCCGTCGACGACGGCGGCCAGCTGTGCTTTGGGCAGGTGGTGGATCCGACCAAACTCCTCCGGCCTCATGCCGAGGGAGAGGGCGAGGAGGACGTGGGCCTCGATGCCGCCGATGCCATGGGCGAGGAGGGCGGCGTTGTGTCCGTCCCCGCGGTGCTCGCGCAACAGCGTCGCCGCGTGCCAGAGCCTGGCCACCGGTTCCTGAGGCACCTCGAGCGCCCGAAGCCCGGCGTACAGCGCCCGGCCCTCGGTCGGTGCGCTGAGCGCTGCTCGGGTGGCGAGGTCGGCAACATGCACCAGAGCGGGGGAGTCGGCGAGCTCCCCGATCTTCCCCCGCAAGGCGGTGGCGCTGCTCCGCTCGCGCACGGCGATCGCCTCCACCGGGGTGGTCTTCCCCCAGACCCACGGGATGTGGCGCGCCACCTCGCCGTCGGCGAAGTTGTAGAAGACCGCGTGCACCACCTCGGCCGGTGCCAGGCCGAGCGGCGCGGCGCGGCCAGCGAAGTATCCGTCCCAGTAGTTGCGCATGCCGAGGGCCAAGAACGCCTCGTTCGGCACCTCGGAGAAGGTGATCGTGGCGATCGGCTCGACGAGCTCGAACATGCGGCGGACCTTGAGCTGGGGGTGCGGCATCGGTCGGCCTCTCCTGTGGTCGTGACCGCGCCCTCGTGGGCGGCCTTTCACGCTAGCTACGAACCATGCGGCCCCGATACGACAGCCCCGCGCGACTCTGCCGGCAGCGACGTGCCAATTCTGGCGCGGTGAACCTCGTCGTATGCCCTTCGGGCGGCCGCACCTTTCGCGCTTCCACCGCGGCGTCCAGACCCAGCTCGGCCATGAGCCGATGCACCAGGTGCAGAGCGTCGGTGAACGAGGGCTCACCACGGATCGTCGCAGTCGTCCGTCGAGGGAGTTGAGAAGACTAGGAGCTTGCTCCGAGACGTCCTCGCCTCGCCTACGGATCGAAAGGACGCCGCCAGGGCCGCCAATGCGCTGATCGGTGGGACAACTCCCGCGAGCATCAAGTAGCCCCACGCTTGGGCATCCGTGTCGAAGGCTCCCCCGACTAGGCACGCGCACGCCAAACTGATCACCGCACCGAAGTCGAGGGCGAACGCAAGGAGCGCTCAGCGCCCGCTCCGGGGAGGTGCAGGACCGGCGGTGCAGGCCACCATTCGCTCTGGCTACGCCGTTCGGCTCGAGCCCCTCTTGCATGAAGTGTCCGACCGCTGCGACGCAGAAGCGGCCAGATACTGACGGCATGGTCGCTACCTGCGTCCGATGGGCTCTCGCAGAGAATCGGAGCCTGCAACCTTTGCTCTGCCGCCGCAACCGACTCGTCCCGGTTCCACCACCGCGTGCAAGGCGGTGATGGAACCAGCGACCGAGTGGGCGCGTGCCCGTGTGTTCAGCGCATGCGCCAGGGCTTGGTTACGGTGGTGCGCCTGGCGCTCGAGTTGCGGAATTCGTCCAGGCTCTCCAGCACGACCTTGCCGGTCCTGGTGTTGAGGGTTCCGATGTCGATCA
>Ga0207691_10007614_pt1 | contig 10422 bp, 6 predicted proteins | sample KBSM13metaG_FD_184327 | JGI IMG/M metagenome (GOLD analysis project Ga0207691, IMG submission 184327) | Miscanthus rhizosphere microbial communities from Kellogg Biological Station, Michigan, USA - KBS M1-3 metaG (SPAdes) (version 2) | ecosystem: Host-associated > Plants > Roots > Rhizosphere >... | reverse complement strand
AGTCGAGGAATCGCGATCGTCCCGATAGAGGGCCCTCTACCTTGTATAGTCTCGATTCCTCATGCGCCCACTGCGTGGGCACCCGGCTGTCGCTCGCTCGGAATGACACCCTACGGCGACCGCGGCGTCGAGCCAATCCAGCGCGCGGTTACCGCGACGGAATCGACGCGATTGGCGAGCTGCCCGAGCGCCGCTGGCGCGTCGCTGCAGCCCGTGTCCCAGAGCACGCGATGCGAGCGCGCGCCTATCGTGACATCGAGCATGGCCGACGGCAGGTCGGTCGCGTGAAAGCGGCACGTCGGCTTGCCCGCGACATATGTGGAGTCGAGCGTAAAAAACCCGGCATCCGCGAACTGCTCGAGGAGCCGCTGCGCGTCAGCAGCCGGCACGCTCGCCGTCGACTCGTTAGGTACGGCGACGTTGCTTCGCCCGATGAAGCGAACGCCGCCATCCGAGCCGACACGCACCGAATACTCGGGGCAACGGCCAAAGCAGCCCGTGCGCTGGAGCGTCACGGAGCCTGTGACGGAGCCCGTGACGTCGGCCGCCGACGGATCATGCGCCGCGCGACGAGCGCAGGCCCCCACGACGACGAGTAGCGCGATCGCCACGACCCCACCGACCCCACGCCGGCGCCCAAGCGCGCGAGATGTCTGCACGCGCCTCACTGCAGCCGCACGAGGCTCAGGCGGAGCGGCGAGCCGGAGGGCAGAACTCCGCCGCCGGTGTCGCGCAGCTCGATGATCTGCGTCGTCGCGCCCACGCCGCCGAGCTCGAAGATGCTCGTCGTACCGGCGGCGATGCCGGGAACGTCGGTGCTGAAGCTGGAGCCCGCGGGCGCGGAACGTACAGGCAGCGGAAACGCCGGAGTCGTCAGTTGATACGCGGTCCGAACACCGGCGAGGAAATCGCGCGTCCTGATGGTCGGGAACGTGAGGTGCGAGCTCGCGGGCGTGAACCCCGGGCGATCGTCGACATCGAGCATCAGCGACCATTCGCCGAGGAGCGTGGTAAGCGGCTGGCCCGAATGGGCGAGCAGATTGGGGACCCCGGTGAGCGCGGTCTCCTGCACCAACCCTTTGAAGAATGCCGCGTCCGATCCGCCATAGGTGCCGGCGGTCCACCGCAGCAGTGACCAGGCGCTCTCGTAATTGAACGGTTGGAGCACGCCGTTCACGACCACGTTGCCGACGATCGGACTCAGTGTTTCGACAGATCGGTAGAAGTTGTAGAGCTGGAAGCCGATGCCCTCGACGAGATCGGGCGTCCACGGCTTCGTAGTCATGCAGCTCTGTACCTGCGCGTACGTCACTCTGACTCCGGCGCCGAACCCGCAGAAGTTGCGCGAGTACATCTCGAGCGCAATTTCGGCCGACCCTTCCTCGAGCCACGATTCCTCGAAGCTCGCCGCGCCCCGCGCGGTTCGCTCCGCGTGCGAGACGACGTGCTTGCTCTCGTGCTGAATGACGGCGTGCATGTACGATTTCCAGAACGTCACGTTCGCCGCGGTCCAGTTCGGGAGCGGCGTCGAGAGATACTCGACCGCCTGCTCGTTGCTCGCCGCGCACTCTGCGGTGGTGAACATGTCGCAGGCGCTCACGAACCCAGCGACCGATTGCTCGGTCACGCGCGGGGTGAAGAAGAGGACGACGCGCCCTGTTGAATGGAGGCGAGCGTCACTGGCGAGCGGGTCGCCAAAGTTCGCCCGCAGGATGTCGTACATCCGGCTATCGAAATCGGCTCCGATCTCCTGGTAGAATGTCGCCAGCGTCCCGGCGAGCGGCGACGCCACGTCTTCGACGATGATGACGCGGGTACCCACGTACACCGTGGTGACGGCACGCGTCTCGGCGGCCCCCAGATACCGGAACTGGAGGGTGGACTGTGCACCGAGCGTCGTGGGGATCGGCGCGTACGGCTGGAGCGACGACGCCGTGGTGCTCCGGGATGGTGTGACTGCGTCGTTAGGCACGGCCGCTCCACGCCCGCGCGACTCGAATGCCCGTTTGCGTGCCGCGAGCTCCCGGTATTCCGCGCGATTCCGCTCGAGATGCGCAAAGTGCTCGACTCGACGATCGAATTCTTCTCGCGATGGCTCGAAGAGGCGGCCGTGCGGAAGATCCGTACGCGAGATGGGCTGGCGGCGCGACGGCGCGAGCTCGACCACATCCGCGGCGACGAATCCCTGAGGGCCACCCTGTAGACGGAAGCCGGTGGAGGCCGCTCCATTCGTGCTCGTGTTGAAGACGCTCACCACATACTGTCCGCCGGACGGAAGCTCGTTGCACGGAACGTCAGCCGCGCTCGCGAGGATGAGCGACTGCCCAACGCCGAGCGCCCGTGGCGTGGCCGTGCGAAGCGAGTGCTGACGGGTTGCCGAGGCGCCGCCCGCTGCGACCACGACGGCAACGTCGCGTACAGGTTTGCACGCGAGTCCACTCACCGGAACCGTGACGGTGAGTTGCGTCGCAGACGCAGCGGTCACGATCGCCGAGACGCCGTCAACCGTCACGGCGTTTGCCTCTGGCGTGGAGCCAAACGATGTGCCGGTAATCGTCGCGGTTGCGCCCGGCGTGAGAACCGCGGGCGTGATCGCGGTGATCGTTGGCCCTGCCGACACCGGGGACAGGCTAATGGCGCTGGATGTCGCGGAGGTGAGCCCGGCCGCCGTGAAGACGAGGGCACGCGTGGCATTCGTCGCGCCGGCAATCGTGAGGTTCGAGAAGGTCGCGATGCCTGCGGCGGTGCTAGCGGTCGGAGTACCACTCAGCGTTCCGTCACCGCCCGCGGCGATGGCGGCCGTGACGGTGCGTCCAGTATCCGTCGTTAGGGTGTTGCCGAACTGGTCCTGTACCACCACCGCGGGTTGCGTGGCGAGCGGTTGACCAGTGCCGGCACCGACCGGCTGTACACTGATGGCCAATTTCGCCGCCGGCCCAGCGACGCCCATCGCGGTAAATGTGACGGGCGGGATGTCAGCAACCGTCGCCGTCAGGGAATTCGTCCCGGCCACGGTGCCTAACGTCCAGCCGCCGACGGTCGCCACACCCGACGCGTTCGTGAGCGGCGTGGCACCGGTCACTGTGCCGCCTCCCTCGGCGACGGCAAACACGACGGTCACTCCGGATACCGGTTCGCCCGTGCTCGTTTCCACAACGACACTTGGCAACACGGGCGCAGGCGCGCCGGCAGGCGCAGTCGCCGGCATCGTCACGGAGGGTCGCACGGCCGCCGGCGTCAAGACTTCCGACGGCGTATCCGTATCGGACTTACAAGCAACGGCAGACACTAGAAGCGAAAGCGCCAACGCACGGGCTGCGGCGCCGCTAACAACTCGGCGGTTCATATCCACGTCCTCGTTCGGGTTTGCGAGGTCGATGGTAAGTGTGAGGTCGCGTCGTGCCGTGACCGTGACGTGCGCTAACCGTTCGGAAACTGTGCTCAGCGCGCCGCCATCGGTAGGAGACCTTCGGGCTGTTCGCCCGGACGGTCCCGCTCGCCACGCGCACGGACTGACAACCGTCTCTACCGCGTTAGGTCCCGAACCGGCGTCTGGTGTCCGCATTCCGACGCCGTCTTCGGCAGTCTCAGTGCTTTCGTTCCGGTATCGCTTCCATGAGCAACGCCTCCGCACGCCGTAGGTCCGCCGTCCCCGGCTGCATGCCAACGTAGTGACCCATGCGGACGATGACGAGATTCCGCGACGGGATCACGTATACGTCCTGCAGCCCGGCACCCCGGAACGCGAACGCGTCGCGCGGCAGCTCCGGCCACGCGCCGCCCGCGTTCACCCATACCATCGCGCCGTAGGCCGAGTCCTTCCACGCCGGCGCCGGTGTCGACACGAACTTCGTCCATCCTTCGGGGAGGAGCCGCTTCCCCTGCCACACGCCGTCGTTCAGGTAGAGCATCCCGAATCGCGCCCAGTTCCGCGCCGTGCCGTAGTCGTAGCCGTTGAGCAGGAAGTTGCCGTACGGGTCGGTCTCGAGCACCTGTCGCCGGATCCCGATCCTGTCGAACAGCGCGCGCTGCGGGAACGTGAGATACTCCTCGCCGCGCTTGCGGACGACATCGCGGATGATCATGCCTAACGTCAACGGATCCGAGTTGCGATACCGGCCGAACGTGTTGGGCTCGAACTGCAGCGGCCGCGTGGTCGCCCACCAGAACGCATCGAGCGCGCCCGTGTAGCCCAGGTCGTGGTCGTGATATCCTGGGATGTCTTCCGGGCTACCGCGACTGAACCGAATGCCGCTCGACATCCGCATGAGGTCGATCACGCGAATCTTCGCGCGCGGATCGTCAGGCGTCTTGTGCCACTCCGGCACTGGCGCGGGATCCTCGAGCTTCAACGCGCCCTGCTGGACAAGCAGCCCGATCAGCGTACCGACGATGCTCTTGCCCATCGACCAGCTCTCGAGCTGCATGTCCTTGTTTGCGCCCGCCCCATACCGCTCGGCCACGATTCGCCCGTTGTGCACGACGACGAACGCCGCGGTGAACCCGGCCGGGTTCGCGAACGCCGCGTCGACGGCGGCCTTGAGCTTCACCGTGTCGATCTCCGCGGGGAGCGGACCATCCGGCAGGACGTCGCCCATCGGCCACGGCATGGTCGACGCCGGGGGCAGCGTCGTCGCGACTCGCACTGGCTTGAAGTAGATCGAATCGCGGCCGGGCTGATGGATAATGCACCCCTGATCGCCGTAGAGCTTCGCCTCCCGCGTTATGCGGTTGGCGACCGTGAGGCGCACGAGCTTTCGCTTCCGATCGACCTCGACGTTCGTGATCGAGTCCACCATCACGCCGAGGAAGTACGGCGTGACGTGAGCGCGGGCTTCGGCGGAGTCTCGGCCGGAGACGAACAGGGCCGAGCAGAGGATCTTCGCCGTTCCGGCGACGCGCCAGCTGTCTGGGTCGTTCGGCGGGAAGCCGGGCTGCGCGGCTGATCCGGCGATCGGCATCACGAGCGCGAGTCCAAGACCAAGACGTACGGCAAGAAGTCTGTTCGGCATAGAGCGGCTCCAGATCCAGCGCACCATCATGTTCTCCGTTAGGCGGCTAAGGCGAATACACGTGCCGTGGCTATGTCAATTGGTGCCGGCGACCAGGCGTTCGAACGCGGGAAGGCCTCGCAGGGGACCCCAGGACGGGTCAGCCCTGAGCAGCGCTTTCGAAATCCGGAGCCCGCACGGCAGGCCAAGCGCCTCCGCCAGGCGTGCAACCGCCACGTCGCGCCGACCGATCAGGACGTCGACGTAAGCGGCGTTATGCAGCGCGTGGCAGAGCGACTCGGAATCCGTCGTGCGTTGGGATTTCAGCCGTTTGCGCGTCTCGTCCATGTAGCGGTCTGCCTGGCTGGCAGCGTCCGCTGAACGGCCTAACGTCGCGTATGCCTCCGCGAGCACGGACCGCCGCGAGAACCACCCGAACATCCAGGGCAGGTCCGCGCCACGTTCGAGCATCGGCTCGAGGCGTACGACGATCGAGTCGGCGTGGGCGCGGGCACGGTCGGCTCGCCCGGTAGCTATCAGGTGGCGGAGCTTCATGAGATGAAACATCTCCGGCGCCACCGCGCCGGCCCCCGCCACATATCCGGCCAGTGTGAGCGTGTCACGTGCGTGTGTCAGGTCCGGTGGCAGCGCGTGCGTCCAGATCGCGATGCCGGCTATTCCGCTCGGGAAACGCACTATCCACGGTGGTGCGCGGCCGGCACGCTCAATCGTCTGGCGGGCAGAGGCGGTATCGGCGCGCCAGAGGAGGTGCGTCGAAGCCTGAACGGCGTAGGCGACCGCGTTGTCCGGGACCAGAGCGATCTCCTGCTCGTGTGCCGCAATCGACTGTTCGTACCGACGCAGACGGCCGAGAGTACCAGCGAGTTGTCCCCACGCCAATGCAGACCTCGGGTCGAGAGTCGTCGCTCGCTCGTAGGACCCGAGCGCATCGTCGTACCGTCCGGTCGCCCACTCGAAGTCGGCCAGAGATACGAGAACCTCCACGTTGCCGGGCGCCGCCTGAGCCGTCTCGCGCGCGAGACGGTAGGCGCTCTCCTGATCCCCAGACTCACTCAGGTAGCCCGTGCGTGCGATCCGCGTCTCGACCAGCGTCGAATCGAGCGCCCACGCCCGCTCCGCCGCTGACCGCGCCTTCGCCTGAGCCGCGGCCGCCGTCGTATCGTCGCCTGCAAGCGACGCGTCGTCCCAGTACGCCATCGCGAGGCGCGCATGAGCAGCGGCGAAGCGCGGGTCCAAGGCGACTGCATGCTCGAACTCGGCGATGGTGACGCGAGTATCCGCCGCCGAGAACACGGTCGCCCGCGTTATGCTGGTGATCCCGCGCAGATACGCGTCGTACGCCGCCACGTTGGTGGTTGGCCGCGCCGCGACGACTCGGCGTTCGCGCGCGCGGAGCGCGACGTCGAGCGCGGCCGCCACACGCTCGGCAACACGGGCCTGTAACGCGAATACATCGCCGAGTGGCCCATCGACCGGCTCCGCCCATATGCTCGCCGCGTCGGCGGCCCGCACCAGCTCCGGGTTCACACGGACACGACCGTCACCAGTTGCCGCGCGCTCCCATCGGATGGTACCGGTGAGCAGGTGCGTCGCGCCCAACTCGCGCGCGATCTCACGCGCGGACTTGGTCGAGCCCTTGTACTGCCGCGCACTCGTGCCTCCGATCACGATCAAGCCCGAGATGCCGGCGAGTCGAGTCCGCACCTCCTCGGTGAGTCCGTCTGCGAAATACGCATCCGCCGCAGGGCCCACGTTCTCGAAGGGAAGCACGGCGAGCACCGGACGCACCGCGGATGTGCGGCGGTTTCGGTAGACCGTCACCGCGGCGAGCGCGGCAATGAGGACCAGCGCCAGCGCGGCTGTGGTCCCGACCCAGCGTCGCGCGCTTGTAGCGGTGGCCAGCGACTGCTCGCCCGAAGGTGCGCGCGTCGCGTCGAGTGCGGCGAGCAGCTCGGCCGCTGACTGGGGACGGCGCACGGGGTCCTTTTCCAGACATCGCATGACGAGCGCGGCCAGTGCAGGTGGCAACGATGCGACGCGCTCGCCCAGAGGGGCGGGCCGCTCGCTGATGTGAGCGGCGATCATCCGGTGAGCGGTGCGACCGGCAAACGGCGTCACCCCCGCCAGCAGCTCATAGGCAACGACGCCCCACGAGTAGAAGTCGGCCCGTGCATCCACATCGGGATCGCCCAGCGCCTGCTCCGGTGCCATGTACGCCGGCGTGCCTAACGAGGTCCCCAGGCGTGTCAGCGCTTCGGAAGGGACACCACGGGTCGGCGCGCCGTCATCGCCCGCGGGCTCCACCCCACCCATCGTCCGCGCGGCATGAAGCGCCTTGGCGATCCCGAAGTCGGCGACCGCGGCGGCGTTTCCAGAGAGGAGGATGTTGTCCGGTTTGATGTCTCGGTGCACGACGCCGTGCGCGTGCGCGTGCTCGAGTGCGCGCGCCACGTCGCGGAGCACGGACACAGCGGCGCCTACCGGGAGCCGCCCTTCGCGAGCGAGCCGAACGCGAAGAGACTCGCCTTCGACGAATGGCATCGTGTAGTACGCCAGCCCGTGGCGCTCGCCAGCCGTCAGCAGCGGGACGACGTTCGGGTGCTGCAGTCGCGCGGCGAGGCGGACCTCACGCTCGAAACGCTCGGCGCTCATCCCCTCGGTGAGCTCGGAGGCGAGAACCTTCACGACCACGCGCCGGCCGAGCCGCGCCTCGTGGGCCACGAAGACGCGCGACATCCCGCCGCCGCCGAGCTCGCGCTCGAGGGTATAGCTGTCGCCGAGCGTCGCCTGTAGTTGCTCGCGCAGATCAGCCGCCATGACCTCGACTCCAGTGTCCCAGGTCGTTTCTGGAGCCAACATAGGCGCTAGTTGCGGTCATGCCCAGACCAGAGCGGCGCCATACGGGAGATCTTCTCGCTGAGCGTCGTATCAACGGAGAGCATCGAGCTCCGACAGCGTCACCACGCGATACCCGCGCGCCCGCAGCTCGGCACGAGCCAGCGCGGGGCGGTCCAGAGGCCGCCGCCACGAGCGCGAGGACAACCAGAAATCCGATGCCGAGGAGCCACATCACCCGGGTTCGTGAGCGAAACCGTTCACAGCCCACACGTTAGGGTCGATCGCGGCCGCCGCGAAACTTCCGGAATGGGCCCGCCGTACCGTGGCGACGGCTCTCCGCGCCGCGATCACCATCGACTAAAAGCGTGCATGCGAACACGAATCCCTCCGGATCACCCGAACCGGGGCGCTCTTCATTTGCATCTTCTCACCGGGCTCGTCGTGGTCGGCTTCGCGGTCTCCGCATGCCACCCGGGCAACGAGGAGGCGAAGCGCCTGCGGAGCTCCTGTGAATCCGCGGACGTCGCGGCCTGCAACAAGCTCGCGCTCAAGCTCGCGAAGGGCGAATACGTTCTGCGCGACGAAGGGCATGCGGCCGAGCTGTTCGACAGGGCGTGCAAGGGCGGCGTCGGGGATAGCTGCGCGAGCCTCGGCGTCGCGTACCAGAAGGGCACCGGCGTCAAGCGCGATTCCACTCGTGCGTTCACCCTGTTCGACCAGGGCTGCAGGCAGGGCGCGATGGATGGCTGTACGCGCCTCGGCCTTCTCTATAGGCAGGGTGCGGGTGTCACGCGGGATGCCGCGCGCGCTGCCGCGCTGTTTCAGCAAGCCTGCGACGGGAAGGACATGACGGGATGCGCCCACCTCGGCACGCTGTACGCTACCGGTGAGGGCGTGCCGCAGGACCTCGCCCGAGCCGCGAATCTCTCTCAGAAGTCCTGCACGGCGAAGGTCGCCCTCGGCTGCCTCGGGCTGGGTCGCCTGCATGCCGCTGGTAACGGCGTCCCGCATAACGACTCCACGGCGGCGGTGCTGTTCGAGCAGGCGTGCAAAGGCGGTGAGTATGCCGGCTGCGTTCAGCAGGCGCTCGTTCTCGAAAATGGCGCGGGTGTCACGCAGAACTTCTCCGAGGCTGCGCGGTTGTATCGCGAGTCGTGCGAGAACAAGTATGGCGAGGCGTGTGCCCGCCTGGCGTCGCTCTACGACCGCGGCGCTGGCGTCCGCTACGCGCCCGATCGCGCGAAGGAATTCCGCAAGCGCGCGTGTGACTACGGATACAAGGAATCCTGCGAGAAGCCGAAGACCGTCTCGTATGTCATCCCGAGCAAGGGCGGTGTCATCCCGAGCGTCAGCGAGGGATCTTCTCGACAGTCATCGTGGCCAGCCTCGCCACGAGTAATTCACAGAAGGTCCCTCGTCGCTGGCGCTCCTCGGGATGACATGGGGGTGCGCTCATGACGGCCGGAGAAACGCTGCTCGCCGTCGAGCGCCTAACGAAGCGGTATGGAGACGTCGTCGCCCTCAACGATGTGAGCTTCAGCATCACTGATGGCATCACCGGTATCCTCGGCGAGAACGGCGCTGGCAAGAGTACCGCCATCAAGATCCTGCTTGGCCTGATGCAGCCAACGTCGGGCACCGCGACCGTCCTCGGCCAGAACGCTTCCGACAGTGTGAGCGTGCGCGGGCGGGTCGGCTACATGCCCGAGCATGATTGTCTGCCGAGCCAGGTGAGTGCCTCCGAATTTCTGACGCACATGGCGGAGGTGAGTGGCCTTCCGCCAGCGAGCGCGCGAACGCGCGCGGCCGATACGCTGCGGCACGTCGGTCTGTTCGAGGAACGTTACCGCGCGATCGGCGGGTACTCGACCGGAATGAAACAGCGCGTGAAGCTCGGCCAGGCGCTCGTGCACGATCCCGCGTTCGTGTTCCTCGACGAGCCCACGGCCGGGCTCGATCCCGCCGGACGCGAGGATATGCTCGCGCTGATCAGGAAGACGCACCGCGAGTTCGGCATCAGCGTGCTGTTCTCGTCGCATCTCATGGCCGACATCGAGCGCACCTGCGATCGCATCATCGTGCTGCAGGGCGGGCGCCTGGTGCAATCGGGAGAAGTGCAGCAGTTCACGAAGGAGACGGAGACGGTGTTCATCGAGGTCGATGCCAACCGCGAGGCGCTCATGACCGCGCTCGAGAAGCGCGGCGTCGTCGTGACAATCGATGGCACAGGCCTGACGATCGAAGGGCCTGACGAGTCCGTGTACGATCATGTGCGGGACGCGCTCGTCGAAGCGCAGGCGCCGCTACGCCGCATGGCCCCCCGCCGCCGCGCACTCACAGAGATATTCGAGGCCGCATGACCAGCACAGGGACGGTCTTCGACATTGGCTACCAGCGCTACACGGACGCGCGGGAAGGACGGGGCCGAGCGAGGCTTGCCGTCTTCAAGGATGGTCTGCGAATCGCGTTAGGCCTCGGACGCGGCCCGCGCGCCAAGATCCTCCCGTGGTTCTTCATCGTCGTATTATCCGTGATTGGCCTCGTGTTCGCGATCATCGCCGGCGCTGCCAAC
>Ga0207691_10007613_pt1 | contig 10422 bp, 8 predicted proteins | sample KBSM13metaG_FD_184327 | JGI IMG/M metagenome (GOLD analysis project Ga0207691, IMG submission 184327) | Miscanthus rhizosphere microbial communities from Kellogg Biological Station, Michigan, USA - KBS M1-3 metaG (SPAdes) (version 2) | ecosystem: Host-associated > Plants > Roots > Rhizosphere >... | reverse complement strand
ACCGTGCGGGTGCCGAAGCTGCCGTTGTCGATGACGGCCTCGGCGAAGGTGATGTCTGGACCCTCCATGTGGGCCCTCGCTTTCTTTTTCTCATGTGCCCGCGCACATCGTCGGGCTTGCCGACCACCGCGGCTTCGACGACGGCGTCGTGCTCGACCAGTGCGCTTTCGACTTCGAAGGGGCCGATTCGATAGCCGGCGCTCTTGATGACGTCGTCGGTGCGGCCCACGAACCAGAAGTAGCCGTCGGCGTCGCGGCGCGCGACGTCGCCGGTGAGGTACCAGTCGCCGCGGAACCGGGCCGCGTTCTCGTCCGGGTTTTGCCAGTACTCGCGGAAGAGTCCGAGCGGACGGTCGGGCTTGACGCGGATCGCCAACTCGCCCTCCCGGCCGTCAGGCAGTGGGTTCAGGTTTGCGTCGAGGATGGCGAGGTGGAAACCCGGCGTGGGGCGGCCCATCGAACCGGGCCGCACCGCCTCGTTTCGGGACCTGAAGTTGCCGACGAGCACGATGGTTTCAGTCTGGCCGTAGCCTTCATAGATCGTGAGGCCGGTGGCCTGTTTCCACAGGGAAATGACTTCCGGATTGAGGGGCTCGCCCGCGCTGACGCAGTGGCGAAGGTGGGGGAATTTCCACCGGGACAGGTCCTGGCGGACGATCAGGCGGAGGGCCGTCGGCGGGGCACACCAGGTGGTGATCGGGTAGTCTGCCAGGATGTTCAGGGCGATTTCCGGGTCGAATTTTCCGGACGCCGCCGTGGCAAAAACACACGCCCCCATAAGCCACGGCCCGTAGAAGCTCGACCACGCCGCCTTGGCCCAGCCGGTGTCGGACAGGTTCCAGTGCAGGTCGTTCGGCCGAAGATCAAGCCACAGTTCCCCGGTCGCCCGATGCCCCATTCCGTAGCTCGCCTGCGTGTGGAGGACCATCTTGGGCGGGCCGGTGGTTCCGCTGGTGAAGTAAATAATGGCGGGCGAGTCGGCAGGGGTAGATTCGGAATCCAAATCGTGAGGGGCCTGGGCGACGCCGGTGTCGAAGTCGAACCAGCCCCGGTCAAGGTCACCGGCCGCGCCGACCGCGATCCGAACGCCGCGAAAATCACCGGTCTTTTGGGCCCCGGCCCCATCGGTCACTACGGCCGAAACGCCGGCGGCACTGATGCGATACGCCACGTCGCGTGGCGTGAGCAACGGCGTACCGGGGATGGCCACCGCGCCCAGGCGGGTAAGGCCGAGCATGGCGACCCACCACTGCGGAATACGCGGGAGCATGACGAGCACACGGTCGCCGCGTTGGACGCCGCTGGCACGAAAGAAGCTGGCGGCGCATCGGCACTGTTGGGCGAGTTGAGCGAATGTCAGCCTGGTCTGGCCGCCTCCGGTTTCGTCTACCCACCACAGGGCGGGGGCGTCGGGCGTGCGGCGCGCCCAGTCTTCCACTACGTCCCGGGCGAAATTGAAGTGAGGTGGGGTTTCGCCCATGCATTGTATTTTACGATAGAGATTGCAGATACAAGGCGAACGGGACCGAAGCACGACCGATAACCGGAGCAATCCGAATGAAATCCACACTGGCGCAACGTCTCTCGGAGTTCGCGACCGCGCTGAGATTCGCAGACCTCCCCGCCGACGTCGTCCACGAGGCGAAGCGCCGGGTTATCGATTCCCTGGGCTGCGCGCTGGGTTCGTACGATGCCGAGCCGTGCGTCGTGGCGCGGCGGGTCGCAGGGGGGTATTCGGCGGGGCAGGGGGGCGCGGTCATTTGGGGCACGCGCCACGTCGCTCCGCCGGACTGGGCGGCGTTCGCCAACGGGTGCCTCGTTCGCTACCTCGATTACAACGACACCTATCTCTCCAAAGAACCAGCCCATCCGAGCGACAACATTCCCTCGGCGTTTGCGGCGGCCCAGGCGCACGGGGCCAGTGGCGCGGAGCTCATCACGGCGATCGTGCTGGCGTACGAGGTCCAGTGCCGGCTGTGTGACGCGACGAGCCTGCGGGCGATTGGGTGGGACCATGTCACCTATGGCGCGTTCTCCAGCGCACTGGCGGCCTCCCGGCTCATGCGGCTGGATGCGGAGCGGACGCGCCACGCGGTCGGGATCGCCGGGGTCACTGCGGCCGCGCTCCGACAGAGCCGCGTGGGCGAGTTGTCGCACTGGAAGGGGTGCGCGTTCGCCAACGCCGCGCGGCACGGCGTGTTCGCCGCCGTCCTGGCGGGCCAGGGAATGACGGGGCCTTCACCGATCTTCGAAGGCGAAAAGGGGTTTGAGAAACTGGTCAGTGGGCCCCTGCCCGTTGCGGGGCCGTTCGGGCAGAACGCCGGTGCGCCCGCCGCCCGGGTTCCCGCCGACGGCTTCATGATCACAAAGACGAGCATCAAGTGCTGGCCGGTGGAATACCACGCCCAGAGCGCGGTGGAGGCGGCGCTGACGCTGCGCCAGAAGATCCGGGACGTGGCCGACATCGAGTCGGTGCTGGTCGAGAGCCACGACGCGGCGGTCGACATCATCGGCAGCGAGCCGGAGAAATGGCGTCCCGCGAGCCGGGAAACCGCGGACCACAGCCTTCCTTACATCGTCGCCGCCGCCCTGGCGGACGGCCAGGTGACCCAACGCCAGTTCGCGCCGGAACGGTTCGGGAATCCGGCCCTGCTGGATCTTGTCCGCCGTGTGGAAGTTCGGCGGCATCGGGAGCTGAGCCACCTTTATCCGCACACCATCGGAAACATCGTCACGGTGCGGATGCGCGACGGTCAGTCGCTCGTGCGCCGGGTGGACCACGCCTGCGGCAACGTGCACAACCCGATGAGCGACGAGCAGGTCGAGACGAAGTTCCACAACCAGGCGGACCCGGTGCTCGGCCGCGAACGCGCCAAGGCTCTGGCGGGCTGGTGCTGGGGTCTGGAGAAAGCACCCGACCTTGGGGCTTTCGCCGGGCTGATGGAGGTTCGGCGATGAGCGGACGTGCGGCCGTCAAACCGGGGCGGGCGTTGCGCCGCGAAATGGAGCGGGGCTGCGTGGCCATGCCAGGCGCGTTTAACGCCGGCATCGCCCGCCTGGTCGAGCGGGCTGGATTCCGGGCGGTGTACGTCAGCGGCGCCGGGCTCGCAAACGCCGCGGGGGGCGTGCCGGACATCGGGCTGCTGGGATTGTCGGAGGTTGCTCAACTCGCGGGATACGTCGCACGTGCCGTGCGCATTCCCGCCGTGGTTGACGCGGACACCGGCTTCGGGGGGGCAAAGGACGCCGCCCGGGCAGTGGAGCGGCTCGAAACCGCGGGGCTGGCGGGGCTCCATATTGAAGACCAGGTGTTCCCCAAGCGCTGCGGGCACCTGGGTGGGAAGGAATTGGTGCCGGCGCCGGAAATGGTCCGGAAGATTCGCGCGGCGGTCCGGGCTCGCAGCGACAAGGACTTTTTGATCATCGCGCGAACGGACGCGCGCGCGGTGGAAGGCTTTGACGCCGCCGTCGAACGCGCGCGGCTCTATCTTGACGCCGGCGCGGAGGCCATCTTTCCCGAAGCGCTGGAAACCGCGGCGGAGTTCCGGAAGTTCGCAAAGCAGGTCCGATCTCCGTTGATGGCAAATATGACCGAGTTCGGACGCAGCCCGCTCCTGTCAGTCCGGCAACTCGAATCGATGGGATACCGGATGGTGATCTTTCCTATGACCGCGTTCCGGGTCGCGATGAAGGCGGCCGAGAAATGCCTGAAGGACCTGCACCGGCGGGGCACCCAGCGGGGGTGGCAGCCCCGCATGCAGACGCGCGCTGAATTGTACGACCTGCTGGATTACGATCCGGCCCAATCGCACTGGCCGGCGCGAGGGGACCGACGCAAGGAGACCTCGAAATGAGCGCGGCGCAACCATCCCCGTCGTACAGTCCCGGCCTCGACGGCGTCGTCGCGGGCGAAACCACCATCTGTCAGGTCGACCCGAATGCCGGCCTGCTCTACCGCGGCTACGACGTCGACGAACTGGCGCCCCACGTGCCGTTCGAAGACGTCGTGTGGCTGCTTCTCTACGGCGACCTGCCGGCCCCCGAGCAGTCCGAATCCCTGCGGGCGCGTCTGGCGGCCGATCATGCGCTGCCCGCCGCCGTGACGGAGGCGCTGCGCCTGTTCCCGGCGGACGCAGCGCCCAATGACGTGTTACGAACGGGCGTTTCGATGCTCGGGTCCTTCGACCCCGACCTGAACAACCATTCCCACGCGGCCAACCTGGACAAGGCGCTGCGCCTTGTGGCGCGCGTCTCGACGCTGGTAACCAGCGGCTGGCGCATCGCACAGGGGGCGGCGCCGGTGACCCCGCCCGCAAACCTGTCGCACTGCGGCAGATTCCTGTTTTGCCTGACGGGCCGCGAGCCGGAGTCCTGGCAGGTTCACGCGATGGACGTGGTGTTCGCGCTCTACGCCGAGCACGAGTTCAACGCCTCGACATTCGCCGCGCGGGTCACCGCGTCCACAATGGCCGACGTCTACGCCGCGGTCACCTCGGCGCTCGGTACGCTCAAGGGCCCACTGCACGGCGGCGCCAACGAGCAGGCGATGACGATGCTGCGGCAGATCTCCAGCCCCGACGCCGGCGAAGCCTGGATCAAGGAACGGCTGGCGCGCAAGGAAAAGGTCATGGGCTTCGGCCACCGCATCTACCGGAGCGGCGACTCCCGCGTGCCCGTGATGCGGAAGCTCGCGCGCGACCTGGGCCGGCGGACCGGGCATGAAACCTGGGTGGACGTGTGCGAGCGGCTGGAGGCGGTGATGCAGCGGGAGAAGTCGCTGTACGCGAACGTCGACCTCTACGCCGCCCCGGTGCTGCAGATGCTCGGCATCCCCTGGCAGTTGAACACGCCGGTCTTCGCCTGCTCGCGCGTAGCCGGCTGGTGCGCACACGTAATCGAGCAGCACGACCACAACCGACTGATCCGACCGCGATCACTGTACACCGGGCCGGCTCGAAGACCGCTGCCGTCCCGCGGGCCGGCCGCCGCACGCTGACGGCGTTTAGCCGGCGGTCGATCCGGAACCGGTCATTGAATCGTCAGTCCGCGCTTCCACAGACTCCGACAACGTCCTGACGATCGTGCTCGACGTTCCCGCGTGGGCGCGGGATCGCGCACGGTGGCTTGGCTAGCCGCGCCCGTCATAGAAGCTGGGCCGCCCGCGAAGCCACAGCGCGAGGTGGACCGCCAGCTCGACGCCGATGAACGCGAGGCCCGCCACCCACCACGCGGGACAGCGGATCGGACGGGGAGCCGCGACGGCTTTTGCAGTCAGTGCCATTCCGACAGCCAGGACGATGCCCCCGATGAACCACACGCCGATGCGGGCTGCGATTTGCACGGCGCGTGAATGGGGAAGGCGCGGGCGCAGGCCGTTGAGGAACAACAGCTCCACCCGGTGCCCGCCGAACGAGATCCAGAGCGCCAGCACCGTCGCGACTGGCCAGAAAGCAAGCCGGCCCACCGCCGCCGCCCAGATCGCGCCGACAATCAAGGCGATCGTTCCCGTGCGCACGAGCGTCGCGCGCAGCGGCTCGCGATAGGGCTGCCAGATACCATCGTCGGGACGCATCATAAAAGGAGTGCCCGGCCGGGCGTCCCACTCGTTATCCCGTGCGCGCCACTCCGGGCCGGATACGAAAAGCTGCTCGAACCGCTATGGGAAATCCGTCCCGATGGGATAAAAGAAACGAATGATGACCGACAACACGGCGAAGCTGAAAGTCGGGGGCACGTTGCGCACGGGCAAGCCGCGCAAGTCGTCCAAGGCTCGACCCAACCCGCTGAAGTCCAGGTCCAAGTCCCCGCCGAAGGCGGGCGCCAAGGCCGAGCCGCGTGCGCGAAGGGCAAAGCCCGTGAAACTCCTTTCGGGAGGCAATCCGCAAATCGCCAAGGCCGACGGCGACGCTCCCGTCCGGGCGTACCTCGCCGCGATCCCGGGCTGGAAGCAGGGCATCGCGAAGCGCCTCGACGCGCTCGTCGTGCGCAACGTGCCCGGCGTGCGCAAGGCCGTGAAGTGGAACTCGCCGTTCTATGGCGTCGAGGGCCGCGGCTGGTTCCTGTCGTTCCACGTCTTCACCCGCTACGTGAAGGCGACCTTTTTCCGCGGCACGTCATTGCGGCCCGTCCCACCCGGAGGCACGGGCAAGGAAGCGCGCTGGATCGACATCCACGAGGCCGACCTCGACGAGGCCCAGATGGGAGCCTGGGTCAAACAGGCCGCCGCGCTGCCGGGCTGGGCCCCGTAGGCTTTCAGGTTGCGTCACGGCGCCCGGGCCGACCGACTGCCGCGCGCGTCTACTCGATCAGGTTGTCCTTCTTCAGCCGGGCCCGGACGGCCTTAGCGATGCCGGCGATCAGGGACCGGGTGTCCCTGGGGTCGAACGACTCGGTCACGCCACTCCACACCAGCTTGTCTTCGGCGACGGCGTAGAGGTCGGTGCGGATCGAGACCGAGCGTTCGGACGGCGTCGCGCCGCCCGGGTCCTCGGACGCAAACATGTTGCGGTCGGGGTCCCGCCGGAATGAGTCGGGGGCGTAGGAATCGGAACCCGCCGACGGCGCGCGGCGGGCGACGGCCGCGCCGATCCGCATCGTCACCAGGCCGTCCGCGCCGATTTCCTTGGCCTTCGCCGCCAGCGTCTTGGGATCGCCTCGGCCGTCGCCGGGCATCACCGACTCGCCGGCCACGGCGCGGCCGGCGCCGATCTGCCGGACGAGTTCGTCCTCCGCCAGCTTCCGCGTCGTGACGTCGGGGTGGACCGTGACCACGAGAATCTTCTTAAAGTGGAGTGGCCCGGCGACGTCCGGGGCCTTCCATGAATCGACGACCCTCGTGCCGCGGGAACACCCGCCGGCACACAGGACGCCGGCGCCAAGGACGACAGCCACGACCAGCCCTCGGACGGTGAACCCTTGTCGGCGGGTTTGGCACATTGAGTTGCGGCTCATTTTGCAGGTTTCTCCGAGCCGCCCGAGACGCCGGCGGCAATGGCGGCCCTCGGCCAGGTGCGTCAACTGCGGCGATCCGTGGGTTGACGTCCACGGCGTACGGGGTGCGATGTTGACCCTGTCCGCCATGTTTCGCAATCGGTAGGGTACAATTTTCGAGCACCCTTAAGGTGGAGGGACCGAGGTTCCTCCTGCCCGCGCGGGATCAAACTCTCCATGATGACCGGTAACCCCGTCCGCACTCGTCTGCAAGCCGGTCTGCCGGTTCTCGGTATCACCATTACCACGCCATCGGTCGAAGCCGCGGCCCACGCGGCCACGCTCGGGTTCCATTTTCTCTGGGTGGAGATGGAGCACTCGCCGGTGACGCTGGAAACGCTCCGCCTGGTGGTGTTGGCTACGCGCGGCCTGCCCGCCGCGGTCTTCGCGCGAGTGCCGGTCGTCGAACTTTGGACGGCCAAGCGTGTCCTGGATCAGGGTGTGAGCGGCGTGATCTTTCCGTTCACCGGCAGCGCCGAGCAGGCAGCTTGCGCTGCAGCCGCCTGCCGCTATCCGCCGGTCGGCAAGCGTGGCTCGGGCGCCGGGGCCGCGGTGCGCACCTGGCCGCAACCTGGCAATTACTACGACTCGGCCGACCGTGAAGTGGTTACGGTATGCGTCATCGAACAAGCATCCGCACTCAGTCACATTGATGCCATCGCCGCAACTCCGGGCGTCGACGTCTTGTTTGTCGGGACCAGCGACCTTTCGTTTTCGCTGGGCCTGCGCGGCCGCCAGGATGAACCAGCGCTCGATGCCGCCATCGCGCGCATTGTCGAGGCGGCGCGCCGACACAGTAAATTCCTCGGACGCCCGGCCGCTACGCCGGAAGCCGTCCGCAGTCACATGGAGCAGGGTTTTTTGCTCTTTCAGATGCCCACGGAGATCGCGCTGATGGAACTCGGGGCGCGTCAACTGCTCGACCCGCTGGGAATCTCCGGCATCCCGGCCGACCAACAGGCACAGTATTAGAATCCTGAGCGCACGACTTCTATGCTGCGCGCCGAGAAGTTACTTACAAACTAATCGCCGTGTCCGATGCCTTTTCGGTTCCGGCACCGCTGGCTGAGGAGGTTTGTCGTGAATCGGTCGCTCATTCCACTCTTGCTGCTGCTTCCGATTGCCCGCCCTGCAACGGCTGCCGATCTGTCCCATGCCACCGTGGTGGCCCCTTCGACGCTCTCCGGGCCGGAACGCAAGGCCGTCGCACTGCTGACCGACGCCGTTCGCGAGCGCACGCGGTTGAGTTGGCCGGTGGCGACGTCAAGTCCGGGTGTGGGAAAGGCGGTCATCACGGTTGGTCGCGCGCCGGCCAGCGCCAAGCTCGCGCCCGAGGGTTATCGGCTCCGCTCGTTCGACAACGGTGGGGCGCCGGGAGTCGAGATCGCCGGCAACGACGAGCGCGGGGTTCTCTTCGGAGTCGGCGGACTGTTGCGGGCGCTGGAAATGCGTCGCGATTCGGTCACGCTGCCCAATCCGCTCGACGTCACGACCGCGCCGAAATATGCCCTGCGCGGCCACCAGCTCGGCTACCGCCCCAAGACCAACTCCTACGACGGTTGGAATGTACCGACGTGGGAAAGCTACATCCGCGACCTGGCCGTCTTCGGCGCCAATGCCATCGAGCTGATCCCACCGCGATCCGATGACGATGCCGACAGCCCGCACTTCCCGCTGGCGCCGATGCCGATGATGGTGGAAATGTCCCGCCTGGCCGGGGAGTACGGACTGCAGTGCTGGATCTGGTATCCGGCCATGGATCGCGACTACGCGGACCCGGCGACCGTGGACGCCGCGATTAAGGAGTGGGCCGAGGTCTTCCGCCAGCTTCCGCGCATCGACGCCGTCTTCGTACCCGGCGGCGACCCCGGGCACACCGAGCCGCGCCACCTCATGGCGCTACTCGAAAAGCAGACCGCCAGCCTGAAGCAATATCACCCCAACGCCACGATGTGGGTTTCACCGCAGAGCTTCAGCACGCCGTGGCTGCAGCAATTCTTCGAGATCATGGACCGAAAGCCGGCGTGGCTTACGGGCGTTGTGTTCGGGCCGCAGGTGCGGATCGGCCTGCCGGAGCTGCGCCGGCGCATTCCCAGGGAATACCCGATCCGTTTCTACCCGGACATCACCCACAGCGTCAGGGCGGAGTTCGCCGTGAACGACTGGGACGTGGCCTATGCGCAGACCGAGGAGCGCGAGGTGATCAACCCGCGGCCGCTCGACGAGGCGCAAATTTTCCGGACGCTTCAACCGTTCGCCGATGCGGGCTTCCTCACTTACTCGGAGGGTTGCAACGACGACGTCAACAAGGCCATCTGGAGCGCGCTGGGTTGGAATCCCGACGCAGACGTGACGTCCGTGCTGCGCGAGTACGGTCGGTACTTCATCGGGCCGGACATGGCGGAGCGCTTTGCCAAGGGGCTGCTGTCCCTGGAGCGCAACTGGCGCGGGCCGTTGCTGACGAACACCGGCGTGGACGCGACGCTGGCGGAGTTCCAGGAAATGGAGCGCCGGGCAAGCGTGCGGCAGAAACTCAACTGGCGATTCCAACAGGCGATCTACCGCGCCTACTACGACGCGTATCTTCGGGCGCGGCTGGTCGATGAAACCAATCGGGAGCGCCTCGCCATGCAGCGGCTGGCCACGGCGAAACAGGTCGGATCCGTTACCGCGATGAGTGAAGCGGAAGCGTTGATTGCCACCGACCCGGACCACCGCGCCGGCACCGCGCTACGCGCCCGCGTGTTCGAAATGGGGGAGGCGCTGTTCCAGAGCATTCACATGCAGCTCAGCGTGCCGCGCTACGCCGCCATCGATCCCGGACGAGGCGCCAACCTGGATCTGATCGACCGGCCCATCACCAATGCGCCGTGGTTGCGGCAACGGTTCGCGGAGATCCGCGTCCTGGAAACGGAACCCGCCCGGATCCGTGCGATTGAGGAGATTCTGAACTGGACCAATCCCGGCCCCGGCGGGTTCTTTGACGACCTGGGCGATCCGACGAACCGCCCTCACCTTGTCCCGGGGACGGGGTTCGCGCAGGATCCGGACTTTTTTCACACAGCCCGTACGGGCTTCGTGGGGCCCCGCGCGCCGTCGCGCGTCGCCTGGCTACGGCACGCCGAAGCGCTGTACGGCAACACGCTGAAACTCCGGTACACGGGCCTGGACCCGGCCGCCCGCTACAAGGTTCGCTACACCCAGGCCGGCGACTCCTCATTTGCCACGCGCCTGGTGGCCAATGGTGCCGTCGAAATCCACCCCCTGCGCAAACGTGAGGCCGGGGCCGTTGTCAGGGTCGTGGAATTCGATATTCCTGCAGCGACCACCGCCGGCGGTACGCTCACCCTGGAGTGGCAGCCGGACCCCAACGCGTCCGGCAACGGCCGATTCGTGCAGGTCTCGGAGGTGTGGCTGGTCAGGCAATAGGTG
>Ga0207691_10007609_pt1 | contig 10426 bp, 12 predicted proteins | sample KBSM13metaG_FD_184327 | JGI IMG/M metagenome (GOLD analysis project Ga0207691, IMG submission 184327) | Miscanthus rhizosphere microbial communities from Kellogg Biological Station, Michigan, USA - KBS M1-3 metaG (SPAdes) (version 2) | ecosystem: Host-associated > Plants > Roots > Rhizosphere >... | reverse complement strand
TGGTCCACCATCGCGATGCCGTCTCCGCCGGCGGCGCCGGGATCCGGCGGCGCCCCCGGTTCGGCGAGCGCGATGACAGGAACGTTCGCCGCCGCGGTGAGCTCGCGCGTAGCAATGATGTTCTGGGCCGGAATGACCACGACGTGCGGCGCCAGCTCGCGGAGCGAGATCGCGGTGAGATCGGCCGCGCGTCCCGACGACAGCTGGTAGCCGCGAAGGGCAGCTTCGGCACGCAGACCACGTGAGTAGGCGGCGGGAACGTCGACGAGCATCATGCGACGGCGGGACACGCCAACATGGCCGACCCCTACCTCCGCCGACATCGAGAGCCGCAGCGCGCTCACGAAATGGCCGATGATCGTGGACCGCTGCGCGCGCTCGATCGACGGGTCCTGTTCCCAACCCGCGACGCGCTGCTCCAGCTTCGCCGCGAGACGACTCGCTTCGATGAAGCCGTAGCTCCCGGCGGTCCCGTGGACGCGATGGAGCTCGCGACGAAGTGCCTCTATCGTCTCGGGTGCCGCGGCGTCGACGACGAGCTGCTGCGCGAGGTCGTCCAGCGTCGCAATGGTGCCCGCGCTGGTCTCGCGGAAGCGCTCGCGCAACGCCCGCAGCGCATCACTCGCCCGCGCGACGGTCTGGGCGTTGGCCATCAAGCGGTCATGGAAACGGAAATGCCGACGCAGGTGGGTGGTGGCCGCCGGGACAGGCCACCGCGGTGCCGTGACGCGGTACACGCTACAGACGTCCGAGAGCAGACCCGGTCACGCCGCGCACCGCGCTCTCACCCTTGCTCGCCGCCCCCCTGCTCACGCCCGACGGATGAAGCTTCTCTGCGCCGACGACGAGCCGGACCTGCGAACGATTCTCGCGCTCGCTCTGTCGATCGACCCCGGGCTCGACGTCGAAATCGTGTCGTCCGGCACCGAACTGTTGGAACGCGCGTCGCACAAACGCTACGATGCGTTCGTGCTCGACGGGATGATGCCGGGACTGGACGGCTACGAGACGTGTCGCCGACTCAAGGACGACCCGACGACAGCCGCCATTCCCGTGGTCTTCCTGACGGCCAAAACCCAACAGGAAGAGGTGCGACGCGCGATGGCACTCGGCGCCACCGCCTGCTTGACGAAGCCGTTCGATCCGCTCACGCTCGCGACCGAGCTACGCGCCGCCCTCGAGCCAGGTGCCTGACGAGTCGCGTCGCCTAACGCGGCAGCGTGGCTCCGTGCGACTCGCCGACGCTTGCGTCGACGGTATGAGCAAAGTGAACCGGTAGCCCTACCGAGAAGGTGGTACCGACGCCGTAGACGCTCTCCACCTGCACTTTGCCACCCAGCCGCTCGAGCAGCTTGCGCGTGATGCTCAGTCCGAGACCAGTGCCGCCGAACTCTCGCGTCCGCGACTGATCGATCTGGCGGAAGTCTTCCCAGATCGCGTCGAGGTGTTCGCCCTTGATCCCGATGCCGCTGTCGCTGACGGCGATGTGCACGTGATCATCCGCGCGGGTCGCGTCCAGTCGCACCCAGCCGACGTGGGTGAACTTCACCGCGTTCGAGAGCAGGTTCAGCAGGATCTGCTTGAGCTTCGTGCGGTCCGTGTAGACGACCATGCCGTCATCGGCGACGCGATACGTCACGTCCAGGCCTTTCTTGCGGACCATTGGCTCGAGCTGCTGCGCGACCTCGGTCACGACGTCCGCGAGCGGAATCTCCTCGAGGTGCAGCGGCATCTTGCCCGCTTCGATCTTCGCCAGATCGAGAATGTCATCGATGAGCGCCTGCAGATGCTGGCCAGCCGCACGAATGCGCTCCAGGCTATCGATCTGCTGGAGCGTGACTTCGCCGAACAGCCGATCGAGCAGCAGCGACGTGTGACCCAGCACCGCGTTGAGCGGCGTGCGCAACTCGTGCGACATACTGGCGAGGAATTCCGACTTCAAGCGATTCGCGCGCGCCAGCTCCTGTGACTGCCACTGGAGCTTGAGGTTCTGCGCTTCGAGGTCGCTCGTGGCGGCGCGGATGCGTTCTTCGAGCTGCGCGGAGAATTTCTTGAGCTCCTCGTACAGTCGCTCGTTCTCGACCTGTTTCGTGAGGTCGTGCACGACCGACACGATGACGCTCGGCTCACCGTGCTCGTTGATGATCTTGCCGGACACCACCTCGACCGGCAGCTCGCGCCCGCCAGACGGATCGGTGAGCGTCATCCGGGCGCGTCGCGAGATCGCGGTGCCTAACGTGAACTCGGAGATGAACGACGTGAACTTCGTGTCATTGCCGCGAATCGCCTGGATGGCTCCGTAGTTCCGCTTGCCGCCTTCGCGCACCTGGAACAGTCGCTCGGCCTCGTCGTTCATCATGATGATGTTCGACTGGTCGTCGGTGACGAGGATTGGGTCGGCGACGTTCTCGAGAATGAGGTTCAGCCGATCGCGCTCGCGCGTCGCCTCGAACTCGGCGAGGCGGACGCGTTGCATCTGCCGCTCGAGCTCGTGCCCCGCCCGGCGCAGGTCGGTGACGTCGCGCAGGACCGAGAGCACCGCGCCGGCGCGTTCCGCCTCGCCATCGAGCGGGTGCGCGAGTACCTCGAACAGCAGGTCGGTGCCCTCACCGGGGTCGACGAGGTTGAGCTCGCGCGGGCCGCTCTGGAGGCCGCCGGTCATCACCGCGCGCGCGAGGTACGACGTGAACAGCAGGTTGTTCACTTCGACCGCGCGCCGCCGGCCTTCCGAGTCCGAATCGCGCGTATTGAGCAGACGCTCGGCGCGCGCGTTCTGAACGATGATGTCGTTGGCGGCGTTCGTGATGACGATCGGGTCGGGCAGCGAGTCGATGATGCTCGTTAGGCGATCACGTTCCTTCGTCGCCCGGTCCGCCGCCTGGCGCACCGCGGTCGCCATGCCCATGCGCGCCAGAATGGGGCCGGCGAACATCGCGACGCGCGCCAGCGCCTCGGCCGTGTCCTCGCCGTGCGTGCCCTCGAGCACGACGACGCCGGCCGGCGCGTGTCCGAACCATTCCTGCTGGCGTGCCGGGCGTGGGCCGACGCGCAGGCCCACCGGTGTCACGAGGTCGACGGCCCGGGCGAAGGGGACGAGCGGCGGGCCTGCGCGGTCGTCGCCGCGAGGAAGCGGCAACGCGATCCAGTCGCGAAACGGGATGCGCGAATCCCACGGCGCACCGGGCTCCGATGAGATCGGGTGCAGCGAAAGCGCGGCGATGACGACCGGATGCGACAGGTCGCTGACCGATAGCGTTCCCAGCACGTCGCCGTCGTCGAAGCCGACGACGGCGACAGAGGCAAGCGTTTCCAGCGCCGGGTCGAGGAGACGTACGTACCCTCGACTGGAACCGGACAGCTCACCGAGTCTCGACAGCAGAAACGCCGCCGACGACGCGACGTCCGGAGCCTCAGCGAGCGTCGCGAGGAGCTCGTCGAGGTCCGTGGCCGCACCGCGCGGCGGAGGCCCGCCGTCAATCAGGTCATGCGGTGGCCTGCTCAAGGCGTCGGCGTAGCTCCGCATTCTCGCGCATCACACGCTCGAGTTCCGAGTCGGTGTCGGCGACCAGTTCACGCGGCCGTGAGACTGGTGCCGTAATACCAACGGCTTCCGAGTACTTGAGATAGGTGTCGATCGACGCCACGACGATTCGAGCTTCGACGGTGACCAGGTCGATGCCGACGAGTGAGACCCGCACCCACGCATCGATCACAATTCCCTTGTCGAGAACGCGATCGAGGACATCGATGAGAGAACTCCCACTGGGGGAGCGTTCTACGGCCATTTCAGCCTACTCCGTAGGTAAGAGGATCTTACTTCTTCCGGCGCGACGTGCGCTCGGACGCCGCGGCAAGCTGCTCCAGGCTCTGTTCGATACGCTCGAGACGACGCTCGAGGTCGCCCGCAAGAAGCGGGCTCGACTGTACAGATGTCAGCCGCGGGTCATGGCGCCACCAGTTCAACCCAATCTGCTCCGCCTTGTCGATGGAGCAGATGAGCAGCCGCACCTGAATGGTGAGCAGCTCGACGTTCGCGAGGTTGATCTTGATGTCACCGGCAATCACCAGCCCTTTGTCCAGCACGCGATCGAGAATCTCGACCAGTCCGTGACCGCGCGATGGGGTAACGAGATCCGCCAAGCAGGAGCACTCCGGCGGCTGCTTTCGCTGCCGCTGTTAGCAGGAACGTTCAGGAACGTTCAGGAACGTGGAAGAACGCGTCAGCGCAGACGACCCAGCGGGCCCAGATCGATCTGCAAATCCTCATCGGTGAGCCCGAAAGCTCCCTTCATTTGCTGCATGCGCTCATCGAGGCGGAGGAGGGTGAGCCCGAGCCGCTCGACCTCCTCCGCACTGAGATCGCCGCCATCCATGCGGCGCACTGCCTGATGCTCCAAGACCTTACGCACGACCTCGATCAGGGTCAAGACGAGCCTGGCGAGTCCCTGCTCCACGCGTTCCGGATCGGCATTGATCCGATCCGGTAGCGCACGCGCTACCGCCGCCAACTGCGTCGCGAGATCGTTCCGCAACGATTCATCGACGTCGAACGCCGGTTCGTGATCTTCAGGCATCGGTCGAGAATGAATATGGGGCGAACGGGCCGAGGACGGATAGATCGATTTGTTGGGACGGCAAGATATTCTTGGCGGCGGCGCGGAACGCGTCGACGTCCGAGCGCCGGACGAGGACAGGAAAGAACGCCACGCCGCGCATTGCTTCGCAGCGCTGCTGATCGATGATGAGGTCACCCACGGCCGCGCGAACGCTGTGACGGACCTCTTCACACGCCACCTCACGCGCAAGATCGGCCCGTCCCGCGCGGGCGAGACGGCGGAGGAACGATGTTCCGGGTCCTTCGGCTTGCTGCTCATCGTCCACGTCGGCCGAGTCGACGCTGGCGCTCGAACCGATTGCGTCAGGTGTGGCAAACGCTGGCGTCTGCTCGTTCACGTCCACGTCCCTCCCGCGCGTGACGACGACGCGGAGCTCGACGCAACCAGACACTCTCGCCAGCCGCTCGCGAAGCGCGTGCTCGCGGTCCGCAACGGCGCGCACGAGCGCGGCGTCATCAGCGAACGATTGACCAAAACGGATCGGAAGCGGAGTGTCTCCATGCGTCAGCGCCGCGGCACAGACGGCATCGTGCGCTCTGAGACGTTCCACCGTTACGTCGACTGAGCCGTCTGCAACGTCGCCGACCCACGCGACGAGCGTCCCGGCGTCGATACTTCGGACTGGCGCGCCGTCCAGGCCAACGACCCCCTCTGGTTGCTGCGCGTCACTGCGAACGCAGTAGAGATACGATGCCACGCTATCGGTCGCCGCCTTCGCGCCGGCGGCGCTCCGCCGTCCGCACGGTCTCGATAGCCGTGAGCACGAGCGTGAGATCGAGTTGAATGAGGTCGATGTCGCCGACTGAAATGGTGACGCTGCCGGCGATCACGGCACCCTTGTCCAACACGCGGTTGATGAGGTCCGCCAACTCGAGCGGAGCGTTATCGACGACGTCACCCGGCATCGCTCACGCTCGTCGCGAAGTGGTAGGGCGGCCACGGCCCGGTGAACTCGAGACGGAATCCGCGCCCGTTGTGTTCGTGCATGAACGTCGTTACCGCCGCGCGAAACTCATCGATGCGGCCGTGGCCGACCAGGAATGACGCGTTGAGAACAGCCGCTCCCTTCTGATCCGGATCTGTCTTTGGCAGCGGGTCCTGCGTAGACGCGAGTGCGTGCGTCGCGAGCTCGTTGTAGGCTGCGCTCGCGATTGTAGCGGCGACGCGATCGATCTCATCCTTGCGCGCCCCGTCGAGCTTTCTCCTCAGCAGGTATGCCTGGCCCGGCGACGGCGCGGACGAGACTTCCGCCTCGAGGGCCGCGAGCTCCGGGCTGAACGATGACAGCACCCGTCGTAGCTCCTGGTCCACACGAAATATCCGCACGCCGTATTCGCGGCCACGCGCCAATCTCTCGAGGAGACGGCGCAACTCGTCGCGCCGATCGGTGAGCATCGCCCGCACCGCGTCTTCCGACCGGAAGAGCGACAACAGCGGCAGCGGCACGACTGCGCCGAGATCACTCGCCCAGGTCAACACCGCATCGTGTGCCGTCGCGCGTGGCGCGAGCCACGACACATCAGCAATGCGGTCGTCGACGCCCGACCCGTACACCGCCGCGTCGATGCGTCCCGCGAGTGCGGCAACGTCACCGTCGGCGATCAGCCCGACCGCGTATCCATCGATTCCCGGCGGCGCGGCCTCGATCGCGATGTCCGCCGGCACGACCGCGTACACGTAGTAGAGATGGTCAGCCATCGAGTCCCAGCGATCTCCAGTCTTCGAACCATTGTAGTAATCGCGGCGCACCGACCGGTGGGGGCATGAGGTCGGCGGCAACAAACTGCCGGACGGATGGCTCGACTGGAAGAGGCGCGGGGACGCCCTCTGCTCGATTCCAGAGGATCGCGGGCACGTGGTTGCCGAGCGCGCGCACGCGATCGATGACGCGGACGGCCTCGAGCCGTACGACCGGCTCGTCGAGCGCCACGACCATCACCCCGGCGCGCGCCGGGTCACGCAACAGCGCGCCCACCGCACGGGTGCGTCGAGCGAACGCCAGCAGCTCGGCCGACACCTCGTTCCCACCAGCGAGCTCGCGGTACTTGAGCATCAGCCGGAGCAGTCGGTGAGACCAGTCGAGGGCGAGTGCCGGCATCTCGAGCAACCGTACGAGGTGGCCCGTGGGCGCCGGGTCGATGACGATCCGTTCATACCGTCCGTCGGCGAGTGCGTCCCCAAGCCAGACGAGCGCGTACAGTTCGTCGATCCCGGGCGGCGCCAGCGCGAGCAGTTGACGTGCGATCGCCCGATCGTGCGTGGCGTCGAGGCCGGGGCCCATCAGGGCGTCGAACGCGCCGTCGACGCGCGATTCGTATTCCGCTCGCCAGCGGGCGAACGCGGCGCTCGCGTCGATCTGCCGGGCGACGAGACCGAACCCGTCGAGGACCAGCCGGTCCTCGTCACCGATGGGCTGATCGAGCGCGTCGCCAATGGACGGCGCGGGGTCGGTCGACACGAGGAACGTGCGGTGGCCTACGCGCGCGTGAGCGAGCGCGATCGCGCACGAGGCAGACGTCTTCCCCACCCCACCTTTGCCGCCAACGATGAGCACCGGCGGAACTGTCGCAATGAAGTCGGTCGCGACCGGCAGCGCGCGCATCGACGTGGACGGTCTCGTTTGGCGAGCGCGCTGTCCGGCCGCGGAGCGGCGAGCGCGCGACCAGCGCCTAACGTTGTTGCTCCACAGCTCGACACCATCGGGCCCGGCCGGAACGACATCGAGCGCGCGCACCGTGAACAGCGCGCCTCCAGGGGCGGCACCGCGCACGGCCTCGACTGCACTCGCGACGTTCTCGCCGTGCACCGATGGCACGGCGTTCATCACGATCGCGCGCACAGTCAGTCCGCTGTTCGCGAGCGCGGCTGCATAACGCGTGGTTTCCGCCACGACGACGGGCTCAGGGCGCGTCACCAGCACGACCGCAGTGTGACTCGCGTCGTTCGTGATCGCATGAAGCCGCGCGATCCGCGAGCGCAGGCTCGCGATGAACGAGTCCGCCGCATCCGCTTTGTAGCGGTGGAGCAGCGCCGAGACCATGAACCGGTGCTTGGCCTGCATCGTGTCGAGCAGATCGATGACGGCCTGGAACGTGTCCGGGAGCGCGAGCAGCCGTAGCGTGTGCCCCGTGGGCGCGGTGTCGAGAATCACGCGCTCCCAGTCGCCATCGTCGGCGAGATCCGCGAGCGCCAGCAGCGCCATCGTCTCGTCGATCCCCGGAAGCGTCGCATCGATGAGTCCCTGAATGTCGTCGCGATCCAGGTACGTGCCGCGATCGATGATCGTCGCCAGGGTCTCGCCCCATTGCTGGATGAACCGCGCGCGTGCGGCGGTCGCGTCGAGCTGACATGCGAACAGATTCGGTACCGCTGCGACCGGCACCGGGGCGCCATCGAGCGGGGATCCGAGCACGTCGACGAGCGCGCCAGCCGGGTCGGTCGAGAGGACGAGCGTGCGGACGCCATCACGCGCGCTCCGGGTGCCTAACGCGGCAGCACAGGTCGTCTTGCCGACGCCTCCCTTCCCCCCGACGAGCGTCCAGGACGCGAGCGACGCGAGCAGCGCGTCGATCCCGCTCAGCCGGCGGTCATTCGGCGTCGTCGCTCTCCCGCGCTACTCGCACCGGGCCGCCAGCGGTGGCCATGCCGAGCCGCTCCCGCCACGCGCGCACCTCGCGGAGGCGCGCCATCACGTCCGCCTCTCGGCGCACGTATTCCTCGTCGTCAATGTCGCCGAGCTCGACCAGCATCTGGAGTTCCATGAGCTCCTGCTTGATGGGGGTGTCGTCGACGAGCTGCTCCTCCACGACGCGCTGCACCTTGCCTAACGACCAGCGGATGCCCGCGACAGGTCCCGCGACGGGAAAGAAGAGGAGCTTACTCAGCAGGCCCATCGTCCAGACCCGGAACGCGGATGGCGGATGGCGGATGGCGGAACATTCGATTCCCCATTCCCGATTCCCTATTCCCGATCAGTTGGCTTTCTCGAGCTTCAGCTTGATGTTCACGAAGTTGTACGGCGGCCACGGACCGGTGTACTTGAACGTCAGCAGCTCGTCGTAGCGGCGGCTCACTTCTTTCACCTTGTCGTCGAACAGGCGCTCCTGCGTGCGGTCGACCAGGAACGCTGCGTTCAGAATCATGCGGTCGCCGATGACCTTGTTGCTGCGGCTCGCGACGGCGACCGGCTTCAGCGCCTCGTGAATGTCCGCGACGTAGCGACCCTGCACGCCTTCGAGCGCCGATTCTACGAGGCGTCCGAGCTGCATCCGCGCGAAGTACGTCGAGGACGCTGTGTTCCGGCTGATCTCGTCCTTGAGACGGCGGATCTCGTCGTTCTCACGCTCGAGGTTCGCGATCACCTTCTCGCGCTCCCAGAGGACCTTGAGGCCGAACTCGATCTTGTCCTGCATCTTGTCCAGGACATCGCTGAACGCCTGATAGGTCGACCGCAGCAATTCGGTCACATCGTCTTCTGACCGGAAGACCGTCCCGAATGACATCGGGATGACCGTGAACTCGCGCATGACCGTCTCGTTCACGAACTCGTGCGCCAGCACGTGCTCACGCGTCGGATCGTAGATGACGAGCGGCGTATCACTCACGATCGCCGCGAGATCCTGGAAATGCACGGTGTACACGCGCTGTCCGCCGCCAATGCCGACGCTTCCGAAGTCGCGTTGCTTGTCGAGCCGGATGATGCAGTAGACGTACTTGCCGTCGACCGCGGGTTGCGTGAGCCCAGGCTGCGGGAGAACGGGCGTGTCGCTTCGAACGGTCTGAGGCTCGGTCATCACAGGGTCCCGGTTGGCGACAACTCGACGGCTCCTGAAGCCGAGGGAGATTCGCCAGAAAGTAGCAACCGGGCAGGGTCGGGGAAAGACTCGACTGTTACGCTGCGGACGGCGCGCGTTTCGGTTGGGATTCCCAGCGGAGGCGGCCGCCCGATAACCAGCAGGCGCGGGCGAGTGCCGCCATCACTTGCGACCGATTCTTCGCCGCGCCATAATCGGCGCCCCCCGCCCTCAGTACCCTCCACTGGATGGTCCGATGCGCCTCACTATGCGTCCGCTCGCCGCCGTCGCGCTCACGGTACTCGCTGCCTGCGGGTCCATCACCGATCCGGTCGATCCCCTGGCCAAACGGACACCGCCGCCTCCGGCGCACCCGATCATTCTGTTCGTTCACGGATGGAACGCGAACGCGACTACGTGGACGACCATGGTCGGACGCTTCAAGGCGGACGGGTGGCAGAGCTCGGAGCTGTCTGCCTTCTCGTACGACTTCTCGAAGTCGAATGCGACCACGGCCGCGCTGATCGCCGCGAAGGTTGACTCCATCCGCGCCAAGACGGGCGTGGCCCAGGTGACGATCATTTCACACTCGATGGGCGCTCTCTCGGCGCGCTACTACGTCCGCAACCTGGGCGGCGACGGTAAGGTCGCGTCGCTCATTACGCTCGGCGGCACGAACCACGGCACGAACACGGCCGTGTTCTGTCTGCAGACATCGTGCAGGGAGATGATCCCGGGATCGTCGTTCCTCACCGCTCTCAACGCGACGGATGAATCGTGGGGATTGCCCCGGTACGCTACGTGGTGGTCCCCGTGCGACGAGGTGATCAATCCCCGTGACAGCGCACTGCTCAGCGGCGGCGCGGTGAACAATCCGACCGCGTGCATTCAGCACAGTCAGCTGCACGAGGACGCCACCGTGTACGCGTCGGTGCGTGAATGGGTGAAACAGCCGGCGACGGTCCTCGCAAGCGTGCGTTAGGCAGCAGCTTCGCAAGCAAAGGCGGCACCGCTCGA
>Ga0207691_10007607_pt1 | contig 10427 bp, 10 predicted proteins | sample KBSM13metaG_FD_184327 | JGI IMG/M metagenome (GOLD analysis project Ga0207691, IMG submission 184327) | Miscanthus rhizosphere microbial communities from Kellogg Biological Station, Michigan, USA - KBS M1-3 metaG (SPAdes) (version 2) | ecosystem: Host-associated > Plants > Roots > Rhizosphere >... | reverse complement strand
GGCGTACGGGCAGTCGGTCGCGGTCGAGGGCTTGAGCTTCGAAGTGTTGCCGGGTCAGGTCCTGGGCCTGCTCGGCCCCAACGGCGCCGGCAAGACCACCACCATGCGCGCCGTCGCCGGCATCATCCCGCCGACGCGCGGCCGCCTCGTCGTCGCCGGCCACGACGTCGTCGCCCAGCCGGTGGAAGCCAAGCGCCAACTCGCCTACGTCCCCGACGACCCGCGATTGTTTGAAGCCCTGACGGTCTGGGAACACCTGGAGTTCATCGCCGCCGCGTACCGCGTCGCAGCATGGAAAGATCGCGCGGGCGTGCTCCTGGAGCGGTTCGAGCTCTCGGAGCGGCGAGACACGGTCGCCGGCGAGCTGTCGCGGGGCATGCGCCAGAAGGTCGCCATCTGCTGCGCCTACCTCTACGAGCCCAGGGCGATCCTGCTCGACGAGCCGCTGACGGGCCTCGATCCCCGCGGCATCCGCACGATGAAGACGTCGGTCAAGGAACAAGCCGCCGCCGGCGCCGCGGTCGTCGTCAGCTCTCATTTGCTGGCACTGGTCGAAGACCTCTGCACCCACCTGCTGGTCCTGCACCGCGGGCGAAGACTGTTCCTCGGCCCCGTGCAGGAAGCCCGCACCGCCGTCGCGGAGATGAGCGCCGACGCGTCGCTGGAGGACGTGTTCTTCCGATTGACCGAGGGCGTGGCGACGGCCGCGCCTGTCCCGCAGACACCTCAAGCTTAGAGCAGTTCTCAGCGCGCCGTATCGGATAAACGTGACACGGGCGTCTCGCCCGTGCGGGCGATGCGGTGAGGATGGCCGCGATACTAGACCGTCTTGCCTCCCGCGCCGTTCGCACGGGCGGGACGCCCGTGTCACGTTCAACCGCTACGATCCGCTGAAAAACACTCTAAGCAGTGAAGCGCCGCGCGCCGCGGCGGACGCCGCTCTTTCTGGTCCCCTCTCCCCTTGTGGGAGAGGGTTAGGGTGAGGGGTAAGCGTGAGAATTCGATCGGCGTAACTTCGCAACTCGACTCTCACGTTTTACCCCTCACCTCTGCCCTCTCCCGCAAGGGGAGAGGGGGAAGGCTGCTGCGGAAACACACGCTCCGCTCCACACTCGGGGCACCGCCCCGGCGTGGCGCGGAGGTCGTACCCGCACTGCTGGCAAAGCCCCCGCCGTGCGCGCCGGCGGCGGGCGATCCCCGTCATCCACACGAGCGACCGTCCCATCGGCAGCGCGCCCGCGGCGAGGGCCAGGCCCCAGAACGGCGCGACGCCGAGGGCGTGAAGCGAGCCGCGGCCGGGGTTGCGCTTTTCGTGCCACGCGAATCCGACGGCCGACCAGCTCCAGTCCCGGTCGCCGCGCTCGCCGCCGAGGACCATGAGGTAGTTGAAAAAGTCGCGCGGTTCGTCCGTCTCGTACCGGACGCCGTGGTACATCTCCGGACTCTTCGACCAGTCCGCCCGCAGCACGCCCAGGACGGCGTTCCCCTTCGCCGTGTACACCGCCCGCCAGCCCGCGGGGCCGCGCCAGCTCAGCCGGTCCAGCGCGAAGTAGCTCCGCACCCACAGCGCGCCCACCGCCGCGAGCAGCAGCAGCGAGACGAGCGTCAGGAGGTTGAGCGGACGGCGGGTCATTCGTCGGGGGCTTTGAGGGGTGTGACGGGGAAGCCGCGCCCCGGGTTCTTGCCGGCCATCAGCCGTCCGGCGAGGAACGAGACCAGGAAGACGACGACCGCAACACAGACAACGCCTAGCGCTACGAGTACACAGAGCTTGGCCATCGCCTCATCCCCTCGCCGTGCCGCACTCCGGGCACGGGTTGGGGGCGGGCCGCAGGGGGTAGCCGCACCGCTCGCACCGATCGCACCGGCGGCGGAATTCGCGGAGAAGGCGGTAGCCGTTCCGGCGAACGTCGCCGAAGGCCAGAGCGCCAATCGCGGCGAACGCCGCAAATCCCGCGGTGAGCGGCGCGTTCCCCTTATGGGCGCAGTAGCCGGCCAGGGCGGCGGAACACAACGCGCCGCCGACGATCACGAAGGAGTAGTAAGACAGTGCGAGCAGCCCCGGCGGAGGCTCGTCGTGCTCGCGGTGTGGAATTTGCCCGAAGAGCGCCTCCAGCGTGTTCACCACGGATTCCCTGTCGTGATCCCGCCGGTTGGCGTTGACGCGAAACAGCCACCAGACGGCGTACAGGGGCAGAAACATCAGGCGAGGGAGAAACTCCAGGACGTCGGCGATTCGGTCCGCGACGACGATGGAGAGCCGGCGGGGCATGGTCCGATTGTACACTCGGGCCGCAAGCTACCGTCTCAGGAACTCGCCTTCCCGCGCCTGTCAGTTCGGCGGATCCCGCGGGGTTTTTCCAGTCATCGGACCGGCCGCGGAACTTGTGTTCCGGGCCGAGCGCGGTACACCTTACGCCCTTGGCGCCACCACGCCGGCCCCCGGCGCACGGTCCGCCGCGTTCTTTCTGCATCGATTCAAATTGAGAGCTCAAAGGGTTTTACGGATGAATCCCCCGATGAATCCCGTCGGTTTGCGCCGCCTGGTCCGGTGCTCCCTTTTCGTCTGCGCCGCGCTGCTCGTCGCCGCCCCCGCGGCCCGCGCCGACCTCAAGGCGCAGATCGACCCGATCCTGGCCGACAAGCTGCTGCACAAGGGCTCGGTTGGCGTGGAGATCATCCGGCTGGGCGAGAAGGCTTCAGAGGACGAGACGGTTTACGAGCGCAACGCATCTGAGCCGCTCGTCCCGGCGAGCAATCTCAAGCTCGTGACGACGGCGGCCGCGCTGGACAAGCTGGGGCCCAAGTTCCGCTTCCAGACCGTGCTCGCCCTGCTGCCCGACGGGAACGTCGTCATCATCGGCGACGGCGACCCCTCGCTCGGCGACGCCGAGTATTTGAAGAAAGCCGGCTGGCGGAGCAACACGCTGTTCGAGCGCTGGGCGGTGACGCTGAAGGAGAACCACAACGTCAAGTTCGTCAAGGACGTCATCGTGGACGACGGCGTCTTCGACGGCGAGTTCCTCCACCCCCGCTGGCCGGCCGACCAGGTGCACAAGCGCTACGTCCCGGAACTGGGCGGCCTGAATCTCAACGTCAACTGCGTTGACTTTCTTGTGCAGGCCAGCGGCGCCGGCCGGGTCGTGAGCTACACGATGGACCCGCCCAACGGCTACGTGTCGGTGAAGAACACGTGCGTCGCCGGCAACGAGAACAAGATCTGGCTGTCGCGCAAGGCGGGGACGAACGAGATCGTCCTGCGGGGCGAGTCGCGCGGGAGCACGCAGGTGCCGGTGTCGGTGACGATCCACGACCCGCCGATGTTCGCCGCGACGGTGTTCGCCGAGATGCTCTCGCTCAAGGGCGTGCAGCGGAACGGCACCGTGCGGCGCGAGCACGGCTACCGCCAGCGCCGCCTGCGCGACGGCGACGAAGGCGCCGGCTGGCGTGTGATCGACGCCTACGAGACGCCGCTGACGACCATCCTCGCCCGCGCCAACAAGGACAGCATGAACCTCTACGCCGAGGCGCTGTGCAAGCGCCTGGGGTACGAGTCGGGCAAGGAGACCGCCGGCGCGAGGGAAAGCGGCTCGTGGGCCAACGGCACCGCCGCGGTGGCGGACTTCCTGCGCAAGGCCGGCGTGGACGAGAAGGAGTTCGCGCTGGACGACGGCTGCGGCCTTTCCAAGCACAACGTCATCAGCCCCAACGCGCTGGCGCGCGTGCTGGCGCACGAGTACCACGGCAAGGCCCGCGACACGTACATGAACAGCCTGAGCATCGCCGGCGTGGACGGCACGCTGGAAGACCGCTTCCGCAGCAGCGACCTCCGCGACCTCCGCGGCCGGGTCGTCGGCAAGAGCGGCTACATCAACGGCGTCCGCACCCTCAGCGGCTACCTGAAGTCCAAGGACGGGCACCCCTACGCCTTCAGCATCATGATGAACCGCATCCCCGACGACGCGCAGGTGAAGGTGCTGCAGGAAAAGATCATCCGCGCCGTCGACAACCACGCGGCAAGCGTCGCGACGGGGCAGTAACTTACGTCACTTCCGCAAAAGAACGACTTCCCCAAAACACCCCTCCCCCACGCCGGGGCAAGCTCTGCGCCGCCCCGGATGCGGATGCCGCGTACACTACGCGTACACTGGAGGACCATGCGCCGCACCGTCGTTATCCTTTTCGCGCTGCTCTTCCTGGGCGCGGGAGGGTGCGCGACATCCCGACCGGAATTAACCGGTCCCTCCGACCCCGCGCGGATCCGGGTCGAACCGTGGTCCTTCGAAGGCAAGCCCGCCAAGAAGGTCGTCAGCCCCCACTATCTCATCTACACCACCGTCGATGATACGGAAATAGTTGACTCGATCGGGCAGTTAATGGAAGGGGCGCTGTCGCAGTACCGGCGACTCGCCCCGGCGGTGGCGGTGTCGGAGAAGCCGATGGAGTGCTTCCTGTTCCAGTCCCGCCACCAGTGGGCCACGTTTACGCGGGGGAAGACCGGCGCCGACGCCGCGATTTATCTGCAGATCAACCGCGGCGGCTACACGGTGGGCGACTGGTACGTCGCCTACTTCATCGGCGACGTCGGCACGCTGTCGGTGGCGGCGCACGAGGGCTGGCACCAGTACGTCGCCCGCCATTTCGAGTCGCGCCTGCCGCCGTTCCTGGAAGAGGGGCTGGCGTGCATGTTCGAGGAGGTGCACTGGGGCGAGGGGCGCGGCCCGCGATCTGGCCCGCTGCCCCGGTGGAATTTCTCGCGCAACCGCAGCCGGATGATGGGTTTGCGCAACGCGGTGGAGGGCAAACGATTGATCCCGCTGACGGAGCTGGCGTCGATGCACGCGGGGCAGGTGGTGGACCAGCCGGGCGAGCAGATCGAGGCGTTTTATGCCGAGAGCTGGGCGTTCGCCAAGTTCCTCTGGGACGGCGAAGCCGGCCGACACCGCCCGGCCCTGCGGCGGATCCTGACCGACGCCGCCAACGGCACGCTCTTCCCCGGCCACAACTCCCGCAAGACCGACGGCGGCATGTGGGACCCGGAGTCGGCCCGGCCGCTGCTGGAACATTATCTCGGCGCCGATCTGGCGGCGGTGGACGAGGCGTTCCAGAAGTACGTCAACCGCCTAGTGGCCAGGAACTATCAGCCGCCACAGTCGGAGTGAACGTCCGGATGAACGAACTTTGAACCGTCGCGCCGGCCCGATACCATTCCGCCACGAACGCGGAGCAGGAGGCGGAGCGGCAAAGCAGTGCATCGGCGGACCTACTACTTCAGCGGGCGGGTGCAGGGCGTGGGCTTTCGCTACACCGCCCACCATATCGCCCGCGGCCACCCGGTGAAGGGCTACGTCCGCAACCTCCCGGACGGCCGCGTGGAGCTGGTGATGGAGGGCGAGGAAACGGACATGGACGCCGTCGTTGCGTCGCTCAAGCGCGAAATGGACCGCTACATCCAGCGCGTCGACGTCTCGAACGGCAAGCCGACCAACGAGTTCGCCGACTTTTCCGTCCGCCACTGAATCAATCATGCTGAACCCCGAACCCTGAACCCTCACCTCCGGCCCCTCCCCATGTACCGACTCTTCGTCATCGCCCGCCACACGTTCTTCGAGGCCATCGTCCAGCCGATTTACTCGCTGCTGCTGGCGCTGGGGGCGGGGATCCTGATCATCTTCGGGATGCTGCCGTTCTTCACGCTGGGCGAGGACACGGTGATGTACAAGTCCGTGTCGCTGGACGTGATCCTGCTGTTCGTGCTGATCTCGACGCTGTTCGCGACCAGCCGGTCGATCTACGAGGAGATCGAGGACCGCACGATGCTCACGCTCATGAGCAAGCCGGTCCGGCGGTGGGAGGTGCTCGTCGGCAAGTACCTGGGCATCATCGTGGCCGCCCTGCTGGCGGTGGCGGCCCTGGGGGCGGTGCTGATGCTCGCCACCTACCTGCGCATCCCCACCGACTACCTCCTCCGCGCCAACACCCTCGACGACCGCGAGGCGCGGCAACTGGCCGACTGGCGCCTCATGCATCTGGCGGGCCTCGTGCCCAGCCTCGTGCTGGTGTGGTTCCAGGTGAGCGTGCTGGCCGCGATTGGTGTGGCGCTGTCGACGCGGTTCTCCCTGGTGGTGAACCTGCCGACGGTCATCATCCTTTACGTGGCCGGGAACCTGACGCGCTTCCTCTTCCCGCTGGAGGGGCGCTCGGGCGTGGTGAAGGTCTTCGCCAACGTAATCAGTAGCTTCCTGCCGTTCCTGCGCGTCTTCGACCTGCGCGACAAGACCGTCTACACGCCGATCAAGCTGGCCGGCACCATGTTCGAGCAGAACCCGGCGGCGACGGAGATGTACAAGATCTGGATCTACGTCGGCATCGCCGCGGCGTACGGGATCGCGTACGTGGTCTTCGCCCTCAGCGCCGGGATGTGGTCGTTCCGCACCCGCGAGTTGGGTGGCGCCGAAGGGTAATCTCTCTTCAATCCGCGATCCGCAATCCAAAATCCGCAATGCGAAGAGCCCCTCACCCTAACCCTCTCCCCCGAGTACAGGGGAGAGGGGACCAGAATCCGCTCCCGAAGACCTCTCCGCCTTGACGTCGACGCTCTTCCCCGACTCCGCACTCTTGTAAACCGCGTCGAGGATCTGCATCAGGATTTGCCCCTCCGCCGGCCCCGGCGACGGCTTGGCCGCTCCTTGGATGCACTGGCGGAAGTGGCGCATCATCGCGGGGTAGAGCGCCACCTTCGGCAGCTTTAGCGGCGTCTCCTTCGCCTCCCCCTTGGGGCCGAAGTTCCGGTACAGCAGCGGCCCGGCCGGCGTGTAGACCTCCACCGCGCCCTTGTCCCCGTGCACCCGGCACGCCGTTCCCTGCTGGCGCGGCGGCTGGTTGATCGCCCACGCGGCCGCAAGCTCCAACGACTTGCCCCCCTCGAACCGGACGAGCACGAAGCCGGCGTCTTCCACGTCGTACTTTCGGTCCGGCACCGACTCGGCGGCAAAGCGTTTGTGCAGCACCGCGTACACCGACGCCGGCCGCGGCTGGCCGAGCAGGGCCCAGGCGAGGTCGAGCATCTGCACGCCCAAGTCGGCGACGGTGCCGCCCCCGGACTTGGACTTGTCGGTGAACCAACCGCCGGTCCCGGACGGGACGCCGCGCGTGCGCATCCACGACGCGCGGGCGTGGTAGGCGTCACCGGCGTAGCCCTTGGCCAGCGCCTGCACCGCCGCCTGCTCGGCGCCGCCGAATCGGCGTTGGGCGGCGTAGAGCAGCACCTTCCCGGCCTTCGCCGCGGCGGCGGCGAGCTTTTTCGACTCACCCGCGCCCATTGCCGGCGGCGTCTCGCAGATCACGTGCTTCCCCGCCTTCAGCGCGGCCAGCGCCACGGGCGCGTGTAGATGGTTCGGCAAGCACAGGCTGACCGCCTCGATCGACTTGTCGTCCACTACCGCCTGCGCGTCGGCGTACTCCGCGGCCCCCGGACATTGCCCGATCAGCGCCTTGCGCCGCGCGGGGATCAGGTCCGCCACCGCCGCCACATGGAACCCGCCGGCGGCACGGTATCCCTCCGCGTGCTTCGTCCCCGGCCACCCCGCCCCGATGATCCCGATCCGAATTCCCTGAGCCATCCCTGACCTTTCCGGCAAAGGGTCGGAGTTATAGGGTTGGGGCGGGGAGATCGGAAGGGGGCGCGGCTAACGCGTAATGCGTAATTCGTAATGCGTAACAAAGAAAGAGCAGCCGCCGCCTTGTTACGCGTTACGCATTACGCGTCACGCATTACGGATTCGGTTCGGCACCGCTTGTCCGTTGGTCCCGCCCCGCTCGCCCGCATATCATTCGCTTATGGCGGAGCTGTCCCGCGAGCAGTTCGTCGAGCAGGTGTTGAGCTACGTCCGCGAGAAGTTCCCCCTGGTCAAGGTGGCGCGCGGACGCGAGCCTTTTTCGATGCTCGTCAACGGCCACCTGGCGTCGATGGAGAACGTCTACCGCTTGGCGGTGCTCCAGCCGGAGGAGACGCGCCACCACATCGAGCGCTGGGTGGTGGAGCTGGTCCGGGCGGCCGAGGGCACGCCGGACCGCACGGGCAGCTTCGACGAGCTGCGCGACCGCATCCTGCCGATGATCATCACCGACGTCGAGACCGACCAGCGGACGATGATCACCGAGCCGCTGATCGAGGGGCTGTCGGTCGCTTATGCCATCGACAGCGACCGCACGATCGCCTACATCCCCGAGCCGCAGTTCGCCGACTGGAAGATCGACCGCGAGACGCTGCACGAGGCCGCCATTGAAAACCTGGTGAAGCGCAGCGAGTCGATGAGCGCGCACGCGGCCCAGGACGACGACGGCAAGATCAACCTGATCCTTTTCCAGACCATGGACGGCTACGACGCCAGCCGGGTGCTCCTGCCCAACCTGCACGAGAAGCTGCGCGAGCACCTGGGCAGCCCCTTCTGCGCCGCCATCCCCAACCGCGACATCCTCCTGTGCTTCCGCAACGAGGACGAAACCGTCGACCGCCTGCGGATGCAGATCAAGGCCGACCACGCGAAGATGCCGCACGGCGTGACGGAGAAGCTGCTGCTGATCACGGCGGACGGGATCGCGCCGCGCGACTGAGATGACAGGGTGACAACGTGAGCGGATGACAAGGTGAAAAATGGCCGCCATTTGCGGTCTTAGTTACCGTGTCACCCCCTCACCTTGTCACCCCCTCACTCTCTCACCTAATATCCCTCCTTCACCCGTAAGGAAGGACACTCGACCATGTTGATGAAGTACCGCCTGTTCACGCCGGGGCCGACCAGCGTTCCGGAAGCCACGCTGATCGAGTTGGCCAAGCCCGTGCACCACCACCGGACGGCTGAGTTCCGGGCGATGTTCAACGAGGTGCAGGCGCTGCTCCAGTACGTTTACCAGACCAAGAGCACCGTCTACACGATCACCGGGTCGGGCACCGCCGCGGCCGAGGCGGGGATCGTCAGCACGCTGGGGCCCGGCAAGCGGGCGCTGTGCGTCACCAACGGCAAGTTCGCCGAGCGCTGGTCGCAGGTGTGCCAGACCTACGGGATCGAAAAGAAGGACCTGAAGCTCGAGTACGGCGACGCGCCGACGCCGGAGCAGATCGCCAACGAGCTCAAAGCTGCGAAGTACGACGCAGTCATCCTCGTCCATTCCGAGACCAGCACGGCGACCGTCGCGGACCTGGAAGGCATCGGCCGGGCGATGAAGCAGACGTCGCCCGACACGCTGCTGATCGTGGACGGGATCACCAGCATCGGCGCGCTGCCGTTCAAGATGGACGCGTGGGGCGTGGACGTGGCGATCACCGGGAGCCAGAAGGCGCTGATGCTGCCGCCGGGGCTGGGGTTCGTGGCGCTGTCGGACCGGGCGTGGGCGGCGGTGGACGCCAATAAAGCTCAGAAGGATTTCTACCTCGACCTCAAGAAGTACAAGAAGAGCATTGCCGACGGCGACACGCCGTTCACGCCCGCCAACACGCTGATCGAGGCGCTGCGCGTGAGCCTGCGGATGGTGAAGGACGAGACCATCGAGACGACGTGGAAGCGCACGCGCGTGACGGCCGAGGCGTTCCGGCGCGGGATGAAGGCGCTGGGCTTCGAGCTGTTCAGCAAGCGGCCCGCCGACTCGGTCAGCGCGGTGCGCTATCCCGCCGGCGTGAGCGACAAGGACTTTCGCGGGCAGCTCAAGACCCGTCACAACATCCACGTCGCCGGCGGGCAGGGGACGATGGAGGGCCAGATCTTCCGCGTCAACCACATGGGCTACAGCGACGCCTACGACGCGCTCGCCGTCGTCGCGGCGGTGGAACACGTGATGAAGGCGCTGGGCAAGCCGGTCGAATTCGGCAAGGGCGTCGGCGCGGCGCAGCAGGTGCTGGCAGAGTTGTTCTAGGATAAGGCGTCGTTCCGACCGCCGTCCGACGCGGCAGTCGCTTGCGGCTTCGCACACCGGCGCGCTCTCCGGGTTGCGAAGCCGCAAGCGTTGACGGACGCCGCGCGGCGGACCCGGCGGTACTCAACTCCCCTACCCCCGCGCCACTTCCGGCGGCTTCGTCGCCTCCTCCACCGCGCGTTGCAATTCCGCCTTCGAATAAATCCCCGTCAGCAGGACCGGGTCCTTGCGGTTCGGAGCGTAGATCGCCGTCAGCGGGATCGCGCCCGCCGGGTTGAGCTGGTTCAGCAGCGGGATCGCCGGCTCGTCGCCGTCGGTGACGTCGGCCTTGATCATCACCACCGCGTGGTCCTTCAACGTCCTCACCACGCCGCGGTCGTTGAGCACGAACGCCTCGACGTACTGGCAGTTCCCGCACCAGTCGGCGGTGAACTCCACCAGCACCGGCTTGCCGCTCGCCTTCGCCTGGGCGACGGCGGCGTCGGTGAAGTCGACCCAGTCGTGCGGGTGATACG
>Ga0207691_10007603_pt1 | contig 10430 bp, 11 predicted proteins | sample KBSM13metaG_FD_184327 | JGI IMG/M metagenome (GOLD analysis project Ga0207691, IMG submission 184327) | Miscanthus rhizosphere microbial communities from Kellogg Biological Station, Michigan, USA - KBS M1-3 metaG (SPAdes) (version 2) | ecosystem: Host-associated > Plants > Roots > Rhizosphere >... | reverse complement strand
CCCACATGACGAATGCAGAGATCGTCCGGCTGGCGGCGAGCGGGGCTACCGCCGGCCTCGCGCCGACGACCGAAGCGGACCTCGGCGACGGCACGTTCGCGGCGCGGGCCTATCTCGACGCGAATGGCGCGTTCGGCGTCGGCAGCGACTCGAACACTTGCATCGACCCGTTCGCGGAGCTTCGGCAGCTCGAGTGGTCGCAGCGGCTCGCGCGACGGGAGCGCAACGTGCTCGTAGATGTAGTCGTCCCCGAGGGATCGGTGACTGTCGCAAGGGGATCCGCAACCGTCTCGCGGCAGGTTCCGGTGGGCCAGGCCATTTACGCAGCGGCGGCGCGCGGCGGCGCGCGTGCGCAGGGACGCCGGACGGGCGCGATTGCTCCCGGGTGCAAGGCCGATTTCGTCGTTCTCGATGTCCGCGACGCTGCGCTCGCGACGCAGCCTGTCGACGCGCTGCTGGACGCCGCAGTGTTCGGTCCGTGCCGCACGCCGGTGCGCGACGTGATGGTGGGTGGGCAATGGGTCATGCGGGACGGCCGTCATCGAGACGAGGAAGCGGCGCTCGCGCGCTATCGATCGTGCCTCGCGGGATTCGGGTCATGAGGGGCAGCTCCCGAGCGCCAATCGGGGGTGTGGGGATGTCATGAATGCGCATTTCGATCTGCTCGTCATCGGTGCGCACCTCGCGACGATGGCGGATCACACGCCGTACGGCGCAATTCGCGACGGCGCCATAGGCACGCGCGGCGGAAAGATCGCGTGGGTCGGCAGCGAGCGCGACTTGCCGCGCGACGCGACCGCGCGACGCTCGCTCGATGCCGCGGGCGCATGGGCGACGCCTGGTCTCGTCGATTGCCACACGCATCTCGTGTACGCGGGAAATCGCGTCGAGGAGTTCGAAGCGCGCCTCAATGGCGCGACGTACGCGGAGATCGCGGCATCCGGGGGCGGGATCAAGTCCACCGTCCGCGCTACCCGCGCCGCGAGCGAGGAGGAACTCGTCGCGCAAAGCCGGCCCCGTCTGGCTGCGCTGGCGGCCGAAGGCGTGACGACGGTCGAGATCAAGTCGGGCTACGGGCTCGACACGGCGAACGAGTTGCGCCAGCTCCGCGCGGCGCGCCGCGTCGCGGCGGAGATTGGCGTCGACGTGCGCACGACGCTGCTTGCCGCCCATGCGCTGCCGCCGGAGTTCGCGAGTCGTCCCGCCGATTACATCGATCTCGTCTGCCGCGAGATCATACCGGCGGCGGCGTCGGAAGGCGTCGCGGATGCCGTCGACGCGTTCTGCGACAAGATCGGCTTCACCGCGGCACAGACGCGGCGGGTGTTCGAGGCTGCGCGAGACCATGGGCTACGCGTCAAGCTGCACGCCGACCAGCTCTCCGACACGGGCGGAGCCACACTAGCCGCCGAATTCAACGCGCTTTCGGCGGACCACATCGAGTACACGAGCGCCGCCGGCGTCGAAGCGATGGCGCGCGCAGGCACGGTCGCGGTGCTCTTGCCGGGCGCATTCTTCGCGTTGCGGGAGACGCAATTACCTCCCGTCGCCGCGCTGCGGGCGCACCGCGTGCCTATGGCCATCGCGTCCGACTGCAATCCGGGAACCTCGCCCGCGATGTCGCTGCCGCTGATGCTCAGCATGGCGTGCACGCTCTTCCGCCTGACGCCTGCGGAAGCGCTCGCCGGCGTCACCCGCCATGCAGCGCGCGCGCTGGGCTGCGATGATCGGGGCACGATCGCGGTCGGCCAGCGCGCGGACATCGCGCTCTGGGACATCGAGCTCCCCGCGGAGCTTTGCTATCGCATGGGCGGCAACGCCTGCCGCGGTATCATCCGCAACGGCCAAGTCGCTTCCCACCCGGCTCCATGAAGCCCTACGAAATCGATCGTGGCCAGTCGCCTCTGGTCCTCGACGTTCCCCACGCGGGAACGTATCTTCCGGTCGACCTCGCGGCACGATTGACGCCGGCGGCGCGGACGCTTCCCGACACGGACTGGCACGTGGAGAAGCTCTTCGGCTTTGCGCGCGGACTGGGCGTGACGGTCCTCGTCGCGACGCATTCACGCTACGTCGTGGATCTCAATCGCGACCCGGGTGGCAGGGCGCTCTACCCCGGCGCCGACAACACCGAGCTCGTTCCGACGCGCACGTTCGCGAACGAGCCGATCTATCACCCGGACGACGAGCCCGATGCAGCCGAGATCGCGCAACGCTGCACCGAGTACTTCGCGCCGTACCACGCGGTGCTCGCCGGGGAGATCGAGCGCGTGCGGGCGCGCCACGGCTACGCGGTCCTGCTCGACGCGCACTCGATCCGGCGCGAAGTGCCGCGGTTCTTCGCCGGACGGTTGCCCGATCTCAACCTGGGCACCGTCGATGGGGCGAGTTGCGCGCCGGAGTTCCATCACGCCGCGGCGCTCGCGATTTCGCGGGCCAGCGCGTTCTCCAACGTCGTCAACGGCCGCTTCAAGGGCGGCTTCATCACGCGCCAGTACGGAGTCCCGGATCAGTGCGTTCACGCGCTGCAGCTCGAGCAGGCGCAGGCCTGCTACATGGACGAATCGCCCCCGTATCGGTGGGACGCAAACCGCGCGGCGCCGCTCGTCGCCGTGCTCGAGGCGCTGGTGGAGGTTTTGCTGTCGACTCGTCCCAGGCGGTGACGGTGCAGCGCATCTTCACCGCTTTGCACCGTGTCGAGGCCTACCTGCTGGTCGACCGCCTTGCGCACGCCGGCATCAAGGCCCATGTCTTCAACGAGCACATGGCGAGCATCGTCGGCGACGTCCCGGTGGATGTCTCGGCCCCGCAGGTCTGGCTCGACGACGATGCGGATCGCGCGCTCGCCGCCGACGTCCTTCGCGCCTACCAGGAGGAGCGCAATCGGTCAGGAACGATCGCTTGCGTGAAATGCGGCGAAGACAACCCGGCGACGTTCGAGCTGTGCTGGAAGTGCGGTTGGTCGCTGGAGCCCTGAGCGTTCACTGATTCCCGAACTGGCCGCCGGAGATGTTTCGTGTGCTTCGCGGCCGGAGGACGCGCCGTTACGCGCGGACGGCCACGATGCGGTCCGCCGCCGTGCGCGCGGCCTGGATGCGGTCACCCACGGACACGCCCCCGCGATAATTCGCGCAGAACGAAAGGCCGGGCAACTGGCGTTCGGCCTCCTCGATGGCACGAAGGTGCTCGCGATGACCGAGGTTGTATTGGGGGATGGCGCGCGTCCAGCGTGTCACGTCGGTCCACAGCGGAGGCTCGCGTGCGCCAACCAGCGCCTGGAGCTCGCCATACACCATTGCGGCAAGCTCGTCGTCCGCCTTGGCGGCGAGGTCGGGCTGGCGCATTCCGCCGACGAATGACGTAAGAAGCACAGTGTCGGCTGGCGCGCGGCCTTCGAACATGCTGCTGGAGAAGAGCGTCCCGAGGATCTTGCGCTGCTCCCGCTTCGGCACGAGGAAGCCGAAGCCCGCGAGCGGGTGCGCGACGTCCGCGCGGCGATAGGCGCTCACCACGATCGCGATGGGCGCATACCTGATCCGCGTCAACGCCTCCGCTGCCGCCGCGGCGTGCTCGCGCACGAGGTCCGCGGTGGGAAGGGCTGGCGTGGCGAGCACGATGCTGCGCGCGTGGCGCGCGACGGGCTCGCCCGCCCGTGTACCCGTCAGCAACCATCGGCCGTCGGCCTGGCGCTCGATGCGGCGCACCTCCGTGCCGAACGCGATGTGCGTGACGGCGCGCGCGAGCGCGTCGGTGAGCGTCTGCATGCCGTTGCGGAACGAAAAGCTGCCACGCACGCTTGCTGCGGGTTGCGCATTTCTCCGGCGCTCGCGAGCGGACTGGACCTGTCCGCGAATCACGCTGCCGTACTTCTGCTCGAGCGCGTGGATGCGCGGGAACGCGGCGGCGATCGAGATGCGCTCCGGGTCGCCGGCGTAGACACCGGCGACGAAGGGATCGACGGCGTACTCGAAAATCTCCGCACCTAACCGCCGGCGTGCGAAGTCGGCGATCGATTCCTCGACGTCCGCTGGCGCCGGCGCGATGAACGGCTCGCGCCAGAGGCGGAACTTGGCTCCGGGCGTGAATGCCGCGCTCATGAAGAGCGCGCCGGGGGACGCTGGCAACGGGACCAGCCGGCCCGCGCGCACGATGAAGCGCGTCGCGGCGGCCGCGCTTGCGTCGATGCGCTCGTCGCGGATGCCGAGCGCGTCGAGGAGCTCGTTGATGAGCGGCGTGGAATCAAGCGCGCTGTTCGGGCCCCTCTCGAACAAGGCGCCGTCGCGATGCTGCGTGCCGATGACGCCTCCGGCACGGCCGCCGGCCTCGAGCACTTCCACGGCCATGCCGCGCCGCTGCAATTGGAACGCCGTCGCGAGGCCGGAGAGCCCCGCCCCAACCACCACGACATCGATGTCGGTGCACTCGGGCCCGCTCATGCCTTGCTCCGAGTCAGGGCAAAGCGCGGTCGATGACGACGGAGACGCCGCTCATGCCGACCTTGACGATCGGCGACACGCCTTCCAGATCGCCGCTCTGCGGCGCCGCGTTGCCGGACTTGGAGATGCGCGCCCCTACCACGACCGAAGGGAAGTTCGACAGCGCGAAGTTGGGCGCCATCGCCATCGAGTCGTCAAGCGTGAAGGCGACCGGCAAATCCTTGACCTGCTTCCTGAGGATCGCAAGCGGCATCCGCGGGCCTTCAGCGGCGCGCGCAAAGATGAAGACGGTATCGGTCGGTGCGACCTTGCCCTGGAGCGCGGGCGCGAGTGCGACGGTGCCCACGATCGAGGCACCCGTTCCTGCGGGCGGCGTGACGGCAGTCGCGCCGGATTGCGCGACCGGTGTCGCGGGCTTGACGGCGGATGCCGCCGACTTTTCAGCCCCGGCATTCGCCGCGACGGGAGCAGTCGACGCATCGCTCAATCCGCCGAGCGCCCGCGCTTCGGCAATGCTGTTATCGATCGATGCCGCGATCGGCGAGCCGGAGGGAACGGTCGCCTTCATCTTTTCCCAGTAAGCGACCGCCTGCTTGTAGTCCTTGCGATCGAAAGCGGCGGTACCCGCGAGCGCCAGCGCTTTCCAATGGGTGGGATCGATCTTGAGCGCGCGCTCGGCCAGCGCGAGCGGCTGGCCGGCGATGCCGCCTTGCGTCGACGCGAGCGCGTCCGCATAGTCGGCGAGCAGCCCCGCATCGTCGGGGCGCAGAGCGGTTGCGCGCTCGAATGCCTTGTTGGCATCGGCATTGCGCTGCAGCGCGTAGTAGGTGCGTGCAAGCATGACCCATCCGTCGGCGTTGCCGGGATCCTTCTCGAGCTTCGTTGCAAGCTTCGCGGCCATCTCCTCGACCTGCTCGCGAGTGACTTCGTGCGATGGTCCGGTTCCCGCGACTTCACGCTTCGCTCCCGGCAGCAACGACTCGATGTTGCCGACCGTCGCGTACAGCACGAGTGCCGCGAGCGGAATCGCGCTGCCGACGAGCGCTGCCGTCCACGCCGCGGATGGGGACGCAATGCCCGCGCGCGATTGCGCGACCTTCGATTCCTCGAGCACGCGGCGCTCGAGCTCGCGTCGCGCCTCGTCATACTGGTCCTGCGTCGTCGTGCCAGCGGCGAGGTCGGCGTCGAGCTCGGCGAGCTGATCGCGCAGGATGGCGACGTTCGACGCCTCCCGTCCGATGGCCTTGCCCGCCGCCGGCCGCAACAGCGGGACGAGAACCCATCCGAGTGCCGCGGCGACCATGAGTACGACGACGACGAGGAATAGGGTCACCCGCCTATCCTCCGCTCATGCCGCCGTGTCCTCGCTGCCGGCGAGCAGCCGCTCGGCGCGTTGCCGTTCCTCCGGCGAAAGCTCGGGCGACGGCGGCGCGGCGCGGCGCGCGGCAAGGAAACGCACCAGGCCGACGAATCCGCCGAGAATCAAAAGCGCGGGGCCCGCCCAAAGAAGCACCGTCGTCGCCTTGAGCGGCGGCTCGTACAGCACGAAGTCGCCGTAGCGCGCGACCATGTAGGCAACGATCTCGTCGTCGGTCTTTCCGGCGGCGATCTGGTCGCGGATCTGGCCGCGCAGGTCCTGCGCGAGCTCAGCGTTCGAATCGGCGATCGACTGGTTCTGGCAGACGAGGCAGCGCAGCTTCTCGGACAGCTTGACGGCACGCGCGGCCGCAACGGAGTCGCGGCCGGTCGGTTGCGCTTCGGCAGCGAGCGCCGGCGCGCCCGCCGCGGCGAGTGCGAGCGCCAGCAGCAACGCGCGCCACCTCATGACTTCTGCAGCTCGCGTATCAGCGGCACGATCTTCGTCTCGAGCGCTTCTGCCGTGAGCGGACCGATCTGCTTGTAGCGGATCGTTCCCGCCTTGTCGATCACGAACGTCTCGGGCACGCCGTAAACGCCCCAGTCGATGCCCACCTTGCCGTCGCGGTCGACCACCGACGTCGTGTACGGGTTGCCGTTGTCGGTGAGCCAGCGCTTGCCGGCGGTGATCTCGTCCTTGTAATCGAGGCCGATGATCGGAACGATGTTGGCCTTGCCGAGCGCCACCAGCAGCGGATGCTCCTCGCGGCAGGACACGCACCACGACGCCCACACATTGAGCAGCCACACCTGGCCCTTCAAGTCCGCCGGACCCAGCGTCTTCGCGGGCTCGTGAAGCTGCGCGAGCGTGAACGCGGGCGCCGGTTTGCCGATCAGCGGCGATGGCACTTCCCGCGGATCGCGCCAGAGCCCGATGAGCAGGAAGCCGCAGATGACGATGAAGACGGCGAGGGGAGCGAGCAGTTTCAGGCGCATGGCGATCGTGCGTGGATCAGGCAGTGGCGCGTTCGGCAGGCTGCAGCTCGCGCCGCTCGCCCAACCGGTAGCGGCGATCGGACAGCGCCAGCAGTCCGCCTATCGCCATCAGCAGGCAGCCCGCCCAGATCCACGTGACGAACGGCTTGTGATAGATCCGCACGCTCCACGCGCCGTCGGCGATCGGCTCGCCGAGCGACACGTAGAGATCGCCCGTCGGCATGCTGCGGATCGCCGCCTCGGTCATCGGCATGCCGCTCGCATTGTACGTGCGCTTCTCCGGGTACAGCGTCGTGAAGTGCTCGCCGCCGCGCGAAACGTCGACGATGCCGCGGGCGGCTCGGAAGTTCGGACCGTTCGTTGCCGTCGTGCCGTCGAAGCGGAACGTGTAGCCGCCAATCGCGACGGTGTCGCCGACGTTCATCCTCAAGTCGCGTTCGGTTTCGTAACCTTTGACCATGGTGACGCCGACGATGAACACGGCGATGCCGAGGTGCGCCACGATCATGCCCCAGTAGCTCCGCGGCTGCCGTCGCCAGTGCGCGACGGCGCCGCCCCGCACGCCGCGCCCGCGCTCGTGGATGTTGACGACGGTCGACGCGGCGATCCACGCGGCGAGCAGCAGGCCGAACGCCACGCCCACCGACCACTTGCCGGCGGCGAAGGGGAGTACCAGCGCCGTGACGACGCTGACGCCCAGCGCCCAGCGCAACCGCCGCCAAAGATCCGGGATCTTCGTCTCCTTCCAGCGCGCGAGCGGGCCGATGCCCATCAGGAAAACGAGCGGCGTCATCGCCGGCACGAACACGGCGTCGAAATACGGCGGTCCAACCGAGATCTTGCCGAGATTGAGCGCATCCAGGAACAGCGGATACAGCGTGCCGAGCAGCACCGAGCCCGCCGCAGCGATCAGCAGCACGTTGTTCGCGAGGAGCGCCGTCTCGCGCGACGCGATCGCGAAGCGGCCGCCGCCGCCGACCTTCGGCGCTCGCGCCGCGAACAGCAGCAGCGAGCCGCCGATCACGAACGCGAGGAACGCGAGGATGAACACGCCGCGGCGAGGATCCGTCGCGAAGGCGTGTACGGAGGTGAGCACGCCCGAGCGCACGAGGAACGTGCCGAGCAGCGACAGCGAAAATGCGCAGATCGCAAGCAGCACCGTCCACGACTTGAAGGTGCCCCGCTTTTCGGTGACCGCGAGCGAATGAATGAGCGCGGTGCCAATGAGCCAGGGCATGAACGACGCGTTCTCGACCGGATCCCAGAACCACCAGCCGCCCCAGCCGAGCTCGTAATACGCCCAGGCGCTGCCGAGCATGATCCCGCCCGTGAGAAAGCTCCATGCGAGCGTGGTCCACGGCCGCGACCAGCGCGCCCAGGTCGCGTCGAGACGTCCGCCGAGGAGCGCCGCGATCGCGAACGAGAACGCGACCGAGAAGCCGACGTAGCCCATGTAGAGGAGCGGCGGATGGAACACCATGCCCGGATCCTGCAGCAGGGGGTTCAGGTCGCGGCCGTCCGCGGCCGGGGGAAATATCCGCTCGAAGGGATTCGACGTGAACAGCAGAAACAAAAGGAAGCCGGCGGCGATGAGACCCATCACGCCGAGCACGCGCGCGACCATCTCGTCGGGCAGATGGCGGCTCTTGAGCGCGACGGCCGCCGTCCACCCGCCGAGCATCAGCACCCACAGCAGGATCGACCCCTCGTGCGAGCCCCAGGAGGCGGCGACGCGGTATTGCAGCGGCAATTGCGAGTTCGAGTTGGTCGCCACGTTGACGACCGAGAAGTCGTTGTTGACGAACGACGCGATGAGGCAACCGAATGCGAAAGCGATGAACAGGAACTGGCCGAACGCCACGGGACGCGCGAGCGCCATCCAGGCACCGATGCCGCGTGCGGCGCCCGCGAGCGGCAGCGTGCCGAGCACGAGCGCTAGCAGGAGTGCGAGGATCAGCGCGAATTGTCCGAGCTCGGGAATCACAGTTGCGTCCTCCACATCATTGTTCTCGATTCACTGTTCGACCGTTTGCGAGGCCATCACTGTTGGACCGTCTTGGCGGCCTTGTCCATCGCGGCGCGCGAGGCGGCTTTGCCGATGGCGGCGGCTGCCTCGGGCGGCATGTAGTTTTCGTCGTGCTTAGCGAGCACTTCGGTCGCATGGAACACGCCGTCCGGTCCGATCCGGCCCTGCGCGACGACGCCCTTGCCCTCCTTGAAGAGGTCCGGAAGGATGCCGGTGTACACGACGGGGATCGTCTGCGCGGTGTCGGTCACGCGAAAACGCACGGTGAGCCCATCGGCGGCGCGCGTCAGGCTCCTGTCCTCGACCATGCCGCCGATGCGGAACGCACGTCCCTGCGGCGCGCGGTGCTCGGCGACATCCGTCGGCGAGAAGAAGAACACGAGATTGGACTGGAACGCGTTCAGCACGAGCCCGACGGCCACGGCGAGCAGCAGCACCGCGCCGCCGATCCAGGCAAAGCGGCGATGGCGCGGCTTCATTCGCCCGCTCCCGTGAGCGCCGCGGATTCGGGCTGCACGAGGCGCGCTTCCTCCAGCACCGCCCGGCGGCGCGACCGCAGCACCCGCACTTCGATGACGAGCGCCAGCGCCGCGACGCCGTAGGCACTCCAGACGTAGAAGCCATAGCCGTTCATCGCGAAGAAGTCGGTCATGCGTTCACGCTCCCTGACACGGCGCCATTCATGCGTGCCTCACCTCCCGCAGCGACGCGACCCAGGACGCGCCGCGCTCGCGCTCGACGATGATGATGCGCACACGCGCGAGGATCACGGCGATCGCGTAGAACCAGGCGGCGAGCGCCATGACCAGCATGCCCGCAAGCATGATCGCCGCCATCGAGGGCGCCCGCGTGACGCTCACCGACGATCCCTGGTGCAGGGTGTTCCACCAGTACACCGAAAAATAGATGATCGGAACGTTGACGACGCCCGTCAACGCCAGCACGGCGCAGGCCTTGTCCGCGCGCCTCGGCTCGTCGATCGCATTGCGCAATGCAATGATTCCTAGGTAGAGAAAGAGCAGGATCAGCTCCGACGTCATCCGCGCATCCCACGCCCAATAGGCGCCCCACGTCGGGCGCCCCCAGAACGCTCCCGTCCACAACGCGATGAACGTCATCAGCGCACCGGTCGGCGCGATCGCTTGCGCCATCATCGCCGAGAGCCTCGTGTTGAAACCGAGCGCCGCCGCGCTCCACGCCGCCATCACCACATAGAGGAACATGCTCATCCACGCCGCGGGCACGTGAATGAAAATGATGCGGTAGGCGTCGCTCTGCGTCGCATCGGTGGGCGCGACGACGAGCCCGATCACGAGGCCGGCGACGGCGAGCACGGCGGCCGCGGCGCCGGACCACGGGATCATCTTTCCCGCCAGCGGATAGAACGACGCGGGGGAAGAATACTTGAACCAGGGTGTCGCCATGGAGTTTTCGTCGGTCCTTGGCCAGGCCTAGGGCCTGTTCACACTATGGGCGCAAACGCGAACGGGTGGCATGGGCCGCCCGGCAAGGCGGACGACGTTGCGAAGACCGGGCGTCTTCGCAAGGAGGACAACGCAGAGGGGCGGCCCATGCCAACCGTTCCCTTCGGGTTGCTGCCTAAAACGCTCAGCGCC
>Ga0207691_10007601_pt1 | contig 10432 bp, 9 predicted proteins | sample KBSM13metaG_FD_184327 | JGI IMG/M metagenome (GOLD analysis project Ga0207691, IMG submission 184327) | Miscanthus rhizosphere microbial communities from Kellogg Biological Station, Michigan, USA - KBS M1-3 metaG (SPAdes) (version 2) | ecosystem: Host-associated > Plants > Roots > Rhizosphere >... | reverse complement strand
TCTGCCACTTCGAGATCCACAGGCCCTGCTGCATCTGGTGGTCGGTCTTGCGGATCTCGCTTTCGCCGTTGAAGCCCTTGAACTTCAGGCCTTCCATCGCCGAGGCGACCTTCATCGGGTCGGTCGACTTTGCCTTGGCCATCGCCTCGCCGAGCAGCACGACCGCGTTGTAGATCGAGAAGGTATAGAAGTCGTCGTTGTACTTCTTCTTGTACTCGGCCATCAGCGTGCCCAGCTCACCGCCGTAGTTCGAGTGGTTGTAGGCGATCTGGTAGACCTCGAGGTCGCCGCCCGAGGCGAGCGCGGTGGGGGTGCCCGAGACGCCGGCGTAGTACGCGAAGATCGGCACCTTCAGGCCCGAGTCGTTGAGCGCCTTGATCAGCAGGGTCATGTCCTGACCCCAGTTGCCGGTGACGATCGCGTCGGCACCCGACTGCTTGATCTTCGCCACATACGGCGCAAAGTCTTTCACCTGGCCGAGCGGGTGCAGGTCGTCGCCGACGATCTTCGCATCCGGTCGGTTGCGCGCGATGCCTTCCTTGAAATACTTCGAGACCTGCTGGCCATGCGAGTAGTTCTGGTTGATCAGGTAGATCTTGCTGACCTTGGGCTGCGTCTTCATGAACGCCGTCAGCGCGGCCATCTTCATTGAGGTGTCGGCATCGAAACGGAAGTGCGAGAACGTGCACTTCTCGTTCGTCAGCACCGGATCCACCGCCGCATAGTTCAGGTAGACGATCTCCTTGCCGGGATTGCGCTCGTTGTGCTTGGCGACCGCATCGGCCAATGGCACCGCGACGTTCGAGCCGTTGCCCTGCGTCACGTAGCGGAAGCCCTGGTCGCTGGCCGCCTTCAGCAGGTTCAGCGCCTCCTGAGGAGAGCTCTTGCTGTCCATGCCGACGATCTCGAACGTGACGCCCGCCGGGTTCTTCGCCCCGGCCAGGGAGGACGCCACCAGCTGCCAGCTGCGCAGCTGGTTCTGACCGACGTTGGCGAACGGCCCCGAGAGCCCTTCGATCATCGCGATCTTGACCGTTTCGCCCTTCTGGGCATAGGCGCCGGCGGAGACGACCAGCGCCAGGCCCGCGGCGAGTTTGAACCCGTGTCGGGTCAGCAGGTGGCTTGCGAACTTCATGGGTTTCTCCTGGGTCATGGAATCGCCGCAAAGGTAACGGAACTGGTGTGCGTGGGGTTACAGGGACTACCCCAAAGATGTGTCACCGCGGGGACAAGGGGGTCACCGGCGCCGCGCCTCGAGGTGCAAGCGGGCGCTCGCTAAACTCGGGGCCGATGAACGTGCGGGCCTTGCGAAGGAACCCGGTCGACCCCAGCTGGGCCGGGATCGCGATCCGCGCCGCGCGCCGTGGTGCGGTCACGAGGCACGGACTGAAAGTTCCGGCGCCGAGACTCGACGAATCCGAGGCCGCGACGCAGTCGCTTTGCGCCGGCTTCCCGCCCGATTGGGCGCAACCTACCGAGGGGTCCTGTCCATGAGCCGAACCGACGACAAGGAGCGCAAGGTCCACAAGACCGAGGCCGAATGGAAGGCGCAGCTCGACCCGATGCAGTTCGAGGTCGCGCGCCACGCGGCCACCGAGCGGCCGTTCACCGGCAAGTACTGGGACCACTGGAGCACCGGCCAGTACAACTGCATCGGCTGCGGCACGCCGCTTTTCGCGTCGGGCACGAAGTTCGACGCCGGCTGCGGCTGGCCGAGCTACTACGAGCCCATCAACAGCGAAGTGGTCGAGCGCGTCGTCGACAATAGCCACGGCATGGTGCGCGTCGAGGTCCGCTGCAACAACTGCGGCTCGCACCTGGGCCATGTGTTCCCCGACGGCCCCGAGCCCACCGGCGAGCGCTTCTGCATCAATTCGGCCGCGATAGACTTCGCGCCCAAGTAAGCAGCGGGCGCGGCCGCTGCGCCGTCATCCCGCCGATTGCCCTGCATGAAAATCCTGCTCGACTTCCTGCCGATCATCCTGTTCTTCGGCTCGTTCAAGTACGCCGAACGCCATCTCGACTGGGCCGCCCGCTTCGCGACCGATCATTTCGGCTTCATGGTCTCGGGCGGCGTGGTCGGCGTCGACGAGGCGCCGGTGCTGCTCGCCACCGTCGTCGTGATCGTCGCGACCTGCGCGCAGATCGTCGTGCTGCTGGCGCAGCGCAAGAAGATCGACCTGATGCTGTGGATCACCTTCGTGCTCGTCGTCGTGCTCGGCGGCGCGACGATCTGGTTCCACAACGCGACCTTCATCAAGTGGAAGCCCAGCGTGCTGTACTGGGCGATGGGCCTGTCGTTCTGGATCAGCCAGACGATTTTCCGCAAGAACCTGCTGCAGACGCTGGTCGGCGAGCAACTCGATCTGCCGGCCCGTGCGTGGCAGCGGCTGAACGTCGCCTGGATCGCGTTCTTCGGTCTGATGGGGCTGCTCAATCTGTATGTCGCCTACAGCTTCTCGACCTCGACCTGGGCCAGCTTCAAGGCCTTCGGCGCCACCGGGCTGATGCTCGCATTCATGCTCGCTCAGGGCCTGTACATGAGCCGCCACATCAAGCCGGAGCCGGGCAGCGTCGCGCCCGCGCCGGAGCAGCAACCATGAGCGTCAGCGCGGCGCAGATCGAGCACGAGCTGCGCGTCGCGCTGGCGCCGTACCTGGTCGAGGTGCAGGACGACAGCCACCTGCATGCCGGCCATGCCGGCGCACGCGAAGGCCGGCATTTCAGCGTGCGCATCGTCAGCGCGCGCTTCGACGGCGTGTCGCGCATCGGCCGGCATCGCCTCGTATATGATGCCTTGCAGAGCTTGATCCCACGCGGCGTCCATGCCCTGGCGATCGATGCCCGCGCACCGGACGAGCACTGACCCGGTCGCCCAGATCTCGACACGCCGCCCCGGCGTTCGTGTGAAACACCCACCCCCTCCTCGCTTCAGCTGAAAGGCACCTTGCCATGAACCACAGACTCGACGCCCGCCGTATCGCGGCGCTGCTGCTTTCCGCCGCCCTTGCGCTGCCCGGCGCGGTGCAGGCCCAGAACATCGCGATCGTCAACGGCAAGCCGGTACCGAAGTCGCGCGTCGACGTGCTGCTCAAGCAGGTCCAGGCTCAGGCCGCGAGCCAGGGCCAGCAGCTCCCGCCCGACCTCGACCAGCGCGTGCGCGACAAGGTGGTGATGGACGAGATCTTCGCGCAAGAGGCCGAGAAGCGCGGTCTGGCCGCGACCGGCGACTACAAGGTGCAGATGGAGCAGGCGCGCCAATCGGTGCTGACCAACGCGCTGCGCCAGGACTTCGCGAAGAAGAACCCGGTGACCGACGAGGAAATGCAGTCCGAATACAACAAGTTCAAGGCGCAGTCGGCCGGCACCGAATACCGCGCGCGCCACATCCTCGTCGAGAAGGAAGACGACGCCAAGGCGCTGATCACGCAGATCAAGGGCGGCGCCAGCTTCGAAGAACTGGCGAAGAAGAACTCGAAGGACCCGGGCTCGGGCGCCAACGGCGGCGATCTCGATTTCGCCGCACCCGGCTCGTACGTGCCCGAGTTCTCGCAGGCGATGGTCAAGCTGAAGAAGGGCGAGATGACGCAGGAGCCGGTGAAGACGCAGTTCGGCTACCACATCATCAAGCTCGAAGACACGCGCGAAGCGCAGTTCCCGGCGTTCGATGAAGTCAAGGGTCAGCTGCGCCAGCGCATGGAGCAGCAGAAGCTCGGCGCCTTCGTCGAGGAGATCCGCGCGAAGGCCAAGACCGACTACAAGTTCAGCCAGTAAGGCCGCCCGGTCGCGGTCGTTCCTCTGAGGGCGCCGCGGGCGCCCTCGCGTCGTTCTGGAGCTCTCAGGCCTGCGCCTCGACCTTCACGCGGCCGGCCTCGATGTGAAGCTGCCGGTCGCAGCGCGCGGCAATGCCAGTGTCGTGCGTCACCAGCACCAGCGTCGTGCCGGCCTCGCGGTTGAGCGCGAGCATCAGCGCCATCACGGTTTCGCCGGTCGCGAAGTCCAGGCTGCCGGTCGGCTCGTCGGCGAGCAGCACCGCCGGGCGCACGACGAACGCGCGCGCCAGCGCAACGCGCTGCTGCTCGCCGCCGGACAGCACCTTCGGGTAGTGGCGCAGGCGCTCACCGAGGCCAACGCGCCGCAGCATGTCGGTGGCCAGCACGCGGGCATCGCTGCGGCCCTGCAGCTCGAGCGGCAGCATCACGTTCTCGAGCGCATTCAGGTTGCCGAGCAGCTGGAAACTCTGGAACACGAACCCCACCTTGGCGGCACGCACCGCGGCGCGCGCGTCTTCGTCGATCGTGAACAGGTCGATGCCGGCCAGCCGCACGGTGCCGGTGGTCGGCGTGTCGAGCCCGGCGATGATCGACAGCAAGGTGCTCTTGCCCGAGCCCGACGCACCGACGATCGCGGCCGACTGGCGCGGCGCCAAGGTGAAATCGATCTCATGGAGAATGGTCAGCGTTCCGGTGGAATCCTGCACCTGCTTGGTGACACGCTCGACGGCAATGATGGGTTCGGACATGAATGACGAGGGTTCGATGACGTACGAGGCACGGCGCCTGCGCGCCCGACGCGGCTGGCTGGCGCACTGTAGCGTGTTGCTGCTGGCGGCGTGCCTGGCGTCGCCGAGCGGCGCCATGGCGCAGACAGCGGCCCGCGCCTCCGAACCGGCCCCCACCCTCTTGGTGGTCGGCGACAGCCTGTCGGCCGAGTACGGTCTGGCGCGCGGCACCGGCTGGGTCGCGCTGCTGTCGGCACGGCTCGCGCAGCAGAAGATCGCCGCCAAGGTCGTCAACGCGAGCATCAGCGGCGACACCAGCTCGGGCGGCCGCTCGCGCCTGCCGGCGCTGCTGAAGCAGCATCGTCCGGCGATCGTCGTCCTGGAGCTCGGCGGCAACGACGCGCTGCGCGGCCTGCCGCTGGCGATGACCCGCGACAACCTCGACGCGATGGCGAAGGCCGCGAAGGCCAGCGGCGCCCGGGTCGTGATCGCCGGGATGCAGTTGCCGCCGAACTATGGCCGCAGCTACGGCGCCGAATTCGCCGCGCTGTTCGCCGATGTCGCGAAGGCCGACGGCGCCGCGCTGGTGCCCTTTCTACTGAAGGGCGTGGCCGACGGCCCGGAGGCCGAGCGGATGTTCCAGGCCGACCGCATCCACCCGACGGCAGCGGCACACCCGACCATCCTCGACAACATCTGGCCGGTGCTGCTGCCGCTGCTGAAGCGCTGAGCTACTTCTGCTGGTCGCGCGGGTCGAAGCGTCTCTGCTCCTGGCTTTCCTTCGCGGCTTCCGGTCGCTGACGTGGCTCGGGCCGGCGCGCCTCGGGATGCGGCGCAGCCGCTGGCACCGGGTGCTGGGCCTCGACCGGCCGTTGCGGCGGCGCGGCGCGCTGGACCTCGACCGCGCGCGGTGGCTCGACCGGGCGCTGCGGCGGCTCGGGCCGCTGGACCTCCGCCGCACGCGGCGGCGCAGTCCTCTGGACCTCGGCCGCGCGCGGCGGCTCGACCGGGCGTTGCGGCGGCGCGGGGCGCTGCACTTCCGCGGCGCGCGGTGGCTCGACCGGGCGCAGCGCCGGCGCGGGCCGTTGCACTTCGGCACCGCGCGACTCCGGTTCGCCCCGCGGCGCGGCCGGCGTCGGTCGCTGCACTTCAGCCGGGCGCGGGCGCTCGATCGGGTTCGCGCGCGGCGACTCGGCAGCGCGCGCGGCATCGCCGGAGCGCGGCGGCGGCGGCACCGCGCCCGGGCGCTCGATGCGCGGCGTCGGGCCGCGGGCCTCCGGGGCAGTCGGTGTCGCGCGCTGCTCGTCCCCGCGTGCTGCGGGCTGCGGACGCGCAATCGGCCCTTCCTGAGGCGATTGAGGCGATGCGGCCGGCTGTGTCGGCGCGGGCCGGGCCGCGTTCAAGGCGGGCGCCGCCGCCGGTTTCGGTGGCTCGCCCGCGGCGGCAGCGCCGCGGCGCTCGTCGGCGCGCTCAAGCCGCCCTCCGGGCGCCACGCTCGCGGGCGTGACCGGCCGGGCCGGGGTGACAGTGGCTGCGGATTCGCCGGGGCGTGCCGGCCCGGGCGCCGGCGCCGTGATGCCGGGCTGCACGGCCGGCTGGCCCGGGCGCGCCAGTTCGGGGCGGCCGCCGTCGCGGCCACCGGATGCAGCGTCGGGGCGCATGATCTGGCCGGCGCGGCGGCCGGCGTCCGGTGCCGCACCCGGCGGCGGACGCACTTCGCGGCGTTCCAGCGCGCGCGCCGGCGCCGACGGCGCGGCCACCGGCGGCGCCACCAGCGCGGCGATGCGGGTCGGCTGCTGCTGCTGGGTCAGCAGCTGGCGCACCTCGGGCGCCTTGCGCAGCTGCGCCGCCGCCGGCGCCACCGGCTGTCGCCCCGTCATCACCGTGGCCGGGACCACGGTCACGGCATTCGGCAGCCGCCGATTGGTGAATTCACGCGGCGCTTGCGGGTTGTTGATCACGTTCGTGATCTGCGTGACGTTGGTGACGTTGGTGATGTTGACGTTCTGCACATAACGCGGGCTGCTGCGGTAGCTCGGCACGTAGACCTCGCGCGGCGCCAGCGGGAACCAGCCGACGGCCGGCCCGCGGCCGCCGATCGAGATGCCAATGTCGACGCGTGGCCCGCCGATCCAGGCGACCAGCGCCGGCGCGTAGACCGGCCGCTCGACACGGCGACCCGGCGTCCAGCACCAGCGATTGCGGAAATGCACCCAGCGGCCGTAATGGAACGGTGCGAAGCCCCAGGGCGCATCGTCGATCCAGGTCCAGCCCCAGGGCCTGACCCAGGCCCAGTGGCCGCGGCTGTACGGCGCCCAGTCGACATCGACGCTCGCCGGGTACCAGATCGCGCCGTATTCGGGGGTTTCCTCCCAGCGGCCGTAGCGGTCGAGCTCGGCGGCGCCGGTCATCTCGGGCGACACGTAGCGGGCCGCCGAAACCCGCCGTGGGGTCAGCCGATCGCGTTCACTGTCCCAGGCGCTGAAGGCGTCGTCGACGGGCGTGCCGAGGTTGTATTGCGCGACGCCGCCGGAGTCGATCCAGAACTCGGCGCGTTGGCCCGCGTGCACCGTCAGTGCGCTGTTGGTCCCCTCGTAGCGGGCCTGGCCGTTGAGCACGGTGACCCAACTCGCGCCGTCGCTGCGATCGAAGCGGTAGCTGCCGACGCGGTCGGCGACGAAGCGCCCCTCGTCGGTCGTCAGCTCGAACTGGCCGGCGCTGCTGGCATCACGCAGGTGTGCGGCCACGCTGCCGTTGTGCAGTTGGGTTGCGAAATGGTCGTCATCGAGCTGGACGACTTCGTATTCGGTGGATTCACCGAGCCGCACGGTGGTCGAGCCCAGTTGCAATTCGGCACGCGCGCCGGCATCGGTGGCGACGCGGTCGCCGCTCGTGACCGGCTGGTTGCGCACCGCGCTGACCCATTCGCCGCTGTCGGGGCTGTAGAACCAGACCTGGCCCTCGGACTCGGCCAAGCGCGCGACACGGCCCGGTGGGTCTTGGGCCGGCTGCGCGCCGGCGTCGATACTGAACGCGCCGATCAGCAGCGCGCTGACAAACAGCAACAGCGCTGGCGCGTGGCGCGGCAATCCCCAGGGGCGCAATCGTTGGGTGTACTTCATGGTGATTCGTCTCCGGTGAGGCGCGGCGCGCCTGCCTTGCGGCAACGCGACGCCCAGATGGCGCCATGCTGCCCCACCTCAACGCGCCCGGCGACCGTCCAGCCGACCTTGCGCCCGTAGGAGAAACGCCCGTTTACACCTCCGAGGAAGGCCCGCGCGCATGCCCCAGCGGTCCGATCCGGCGCCTACGCCGGCAAAAGCAAATGTTTAAGGGCAAAACGGGCCGCATGCTGGGGCACCCTCACAGCTCAAATCACCGAGGCATCCTAGTCGTCGGCGCCGGCGGCAAGCTCGGGAAACAGCACGCTGGTGAAGCCGAAGCGCGTGAAGTCGCGCATGCGCATCGGGTAGAGCTTGCCCAGCAGGTGATCGCATTCATGCTGCACGACGCGGGCGTGAAAGCCCTCCGCTTCGCGGTCGATGCGCGCACCGGTCGGGTCGAAGCCGGTGTAGCGGATGCGGGCGAAGCGCGGCACGATGCCGCGCAGCCCGGGCACCGAGAGGCAGCCTTCCCAGCCTTCCTCTTCGGCATCACCGAGCGGCGTGATCGTCGGGTTGATCAGCACCGTCTCCGGCACTGGCGGTGCATCGGGATAGCGCTGGTTGTGCTGGCTGAAGCCGAAGATCACGAGGGCCTGGTCGACGCCGATCTGCGGCGCCGCGAGGCCGGCGCCGCTGGCTGCATGCATCGTCTCGAACATGTCGTCGATCAGTGCGTGCAGCTCCGGTTCGCCGAAGTTCTGCACCGGCCTGGCGATGCGCAGCAGCCGCGGGTCGCCCATCTTGAGGATTTCGCGGATCGTCATGTCAGCGCGCGAAGTGGATCGAAGCGCCACTGTAGCGCCCCGCCCGGCGCGGACCGGATCCTCGAGCTTCGGTCCTCGGGCCAGCGCCGGGCCGCTCCCAAGCGGCCCGCGCACCCGCGTGGCGGGCGGCGTCGTACCCCGGCGCCGGGTGCGCCATGTCCTCAGGTCGACAGGCTGGCGAAAGCCGCGATCACCTCCGGCGGCGCCTGCACCAGTTCGATCAGGACGCCTTCGCCGCCGACCGGGAACGCATCGTTGCTCTTCGGGTGCACGAAGCAGATGTCGTGGCCGGCCGCACCCGGGCGGATGCCGCCGGGTGCGAAGCGCACGCCGTTGGCCGACAGCCAGTCGACCGCGCGCGGCAGATCATCGATCCACAGCCCGATGTGGTTCAGCGGCGTCGCGTGCACCGCCGGCTTCTTGTCGAGATCGATCGGCTCCATCAGGTCGACTTCGACCTTGAAGGCGCCGCTCCCAATCGCACAGATGTCTTCATCGACGTTCTCGCGCTCGGAGCGGAAGTTTCCGGTCACCTCGAGGCCCAGCTTGTCGACCCACAAAATGCGCAGCCGTGCCTTGTCGGGCCCGCCGATCGCGACCTGCTGGATGCCGAGCACCTTGAACGGGCGCCCATTGCCTGATGCGCCGGCTGGAGTCCCTTCGTGCCGAGCACTCCGGTATTCGCCCTTGGGGTACCCCGGCGAGCTCATGCCGCAGCCTCCGTCGGCTCGAACTCCATGATGACCTGGTCGACCGCGAGGCTCTCGCCCTGCTGGGCGCGCACCTGGGCGACCACGCCATCGCGCATCGCGATCAGCACGTTCTCCATCTTCATCGCCTCGATCACCGCGAGCTTCTCGCCGGCCCGCACCGCCTGGCCGGGCTTCACCGCGACATCGACCAGCAGGCCAGGCATCGGCGAAAGCAGGAACTTCGACAGGTCGGGCGGCGCCTTGAACGGCATCAGCGCATTGAGCTCGGCCGCACGCGGCGACAGCACCCGCACCTCGGTCTGCGCCCCCAGGTGCGTGACCCGGTAGGCCAGCATCAGGCGCTCGATCTGCGCGCTGAACGGCGCGCCGTTGACGGTGCCGCGCACCGCGACATCGCGCAGGTGGCCGTCGAAGGTAATCCGGTACAGCGTGCCGCTCACCTCGACCACGTAGATCTCGCCGTCCATCGTCACGCGTGCCGGGGTTTCGGTGCGCACCCCCTTCGCATCGGTATGGACGACGACGAAGGCCTCGCCGATCTGCAGTTCATGGCCGGGCAGCTGGCCGCTGATGCCGGCCGAGCGCGCGAGCACGCGGCGGTTCTTTGCGACCGCCAGCGCGAGCAGGAAGTCGGGATCGTCGTGCCGCACCGAGGCGGCCGTGAAGCCCTTCGGGTACTGCTCGGCGATGAAGCCGGTGTTGAAGTCGCCGTCAACGAACTTCGGGTGCGCGAGCAGCGCGGCCTGGAACGGGATGTTGCTCGCGATGCCGCGGATCACGAACGCATTCAGCGCCTCGCGCATCGTCGCGATCGCGGTGCGTCGGTCGCGGCCGTGCACGATCAGCTTGCAGATCATCGAGTCGTACTGGATCGGGATCTCGCCGCCTTCGTAGACCCCGGTGTCGATCCGGACGCTCCCCCGGGCGTTCGTTGTCGATGCTTCGCCGCCGGCTTCGGGCATCGGCCCGGCCGCCTGCATCGTCGTCATCGGCGGCTGGAACGTGATCAATCGGCCGGTGCTCGGCAGGAAGCCGCGCAGCGGGTCCTCGGCGTTGATGCGGCATTCGATCGCCCAGCCTTCGCGCTTGATCTGGTCCTGCGTGAACGCGAGCGGCTCGCCGGCCGCGACCCGGATCATCTGCTCGACCAGGTCGAGGCCGGTGATGCACTCGGTGACCGGGTGCTCGACCTGCAACCGGGTGTTCATCTCGAGGAAGAAGAAGCTCTTGTCCTTGCCGACGACGAACTCGACCGTGCCGGCCGACTGGTAGTTCACCGCCTTCGCGAGC
>Ga0207691_10007599_pt1 | contig 10433 bp, 10 predicted proteins | sample KBSM13metaG_FD_184327 | JGI IMG/M metagenome (GOLD analysis project Ga0207691, IMG submission 184327) | Miscanthus rhizosphere microbial communities from Kellogg Biological Station, Michigan, USA - KBS M1-3 metaG (SPAdes) (version 2) | ecosystem: Host-associated > Plants > Roots > Rhizosphere >... | reverse complement strand
GACGTTGCGTCCGATGCCGGTGCTGGCACCGGTAACCAGGACAGCCCTGGTGGGCTCGGCGGCTATGCCTTGACCGAAGATTCCAAAAGACAGGAGGGCAACGAGAAATGTGCGCATGGCGGCCTCGGGTGTGAGGCCGCGATGTTAGCTCAGCGGCCAGCCCACCGGTGGATGAACGACGGGCTGCCGATGCGGCTCACCATCAACCACTTCGCCACGCCACGCGCCGGTTTCGAACGCATGCCGCTCGGCGAAGTTCTTGAAGTCACGCAACGCGCGCCTCACGCGTGAATTGGCGCGGCCCAGCGCATGACCGACGGCCTCGTACGCGCCCTCCGTGTCATAGACCAACAGCAGGTGCACCTCGGTCTGATCCTTTCCCAGCGGCTTGAATCGGACGGTGCCGGCGTTGTGTGCGCCGCTGACGCTCTTCCAGGTTATGCGCCGGTCCGGTTCCTGTTCGGTGATCTCGGCATCCCATTGCTTCTCGCGGCCACCGAGCTTCGCTTTCCAGTGCAGATGAGTGTCGTCCAGCTGGCGCACTTCCTCGATGTCCCGCATGAACTGCGGGAAAGTCTCGAACTGCGTCCACTGGTTGTAGACCGTGCTCACCGGTCTGTCGACCACGATGAACTTGTCAATCTTGTGCATGACTCAACCTCGTCCGTGACGATTCGTCGATCCACGATACGCCGGGCTAACTAGCCAATCGCCAGCTTCGTGCCTGACACGGCGTGGGGTGAGGGTGACAAAGCGTGTAGGCCGAATGCGCGATTAGGGGAACTCCCCCAAAAATGGGGACATTCCTGTTTTCCGACCGGATGCAGTCCTACGCGGCGCGGGATATTAGGAATGTCCCCATTTTTCAGTAGATCTCCGGCACCAGCATGTCGCCCGGCACGGCCTGGCGCGAATAGTGCTCGTGCCGCTCGCGTTCCGGAAGGATGACGGATTGCCTGGGCGTTTCCGCGTACGGAAACTGTTTGAGCAGGTGATCGATGCAATTGAGCCGCGCGCGCTTCTTGTCCACGGCCTGCACCACCCACCAGCGCGCCTCGGGGATGTGGCTGCGCTCGAGCATGATTTCCTTGGCCTTGGTGTAGTCCTCCCAGCGGCGGCGTGACTCCAGGTCCATGGGCGAGAGCTTCCACTGCTTGAGCGGATCGTGGATGCGGCCGAGGAATCGCAGGTACTGCTCCTCGTCGGTGATCGAGAACCAGTACTTGAGCAGGTGGATTCCCGAGCGCACCAGCATGCGTTCGAACTCCGGCACCGAGCGATAAAACTCGTCGAACTCCTCGTCGGTGCAGAAGCCCATGACATGTTCGACGCCGGCACGGTTGTACCAGCTGCGGTCGAACAGCACGATTTCACCGGCCGCGGGCAGGTGCGTGACGTAACGCTGGAAATACCATTGTGTGCGCTCGCGGTCGTTGGGCGCGGGCAGGGCGACCACGCGGCAGACGCGTGGGTTGAGCTTCTGGGTGATGCGCTTGATGGCGCCGCCCTTGCCGGCCGCATCACGGCCTTCAAACAGGATCACGACCTTCTGTTTCGTGGCCGAGACCCAGTCCTGCAATTTCACCAGCTCGCCCTGAAGGCGGAACAGCTGCTGGAAGTAGGTGCGGCGATAGTCCCTTTCGCCCGCATCACTCGCGCCCCCGTCAGGCAGACCGGGCAACGGGTGATAGTCCTCGACATCCATTTCCAGCTCTTCGTCCCAGCTGTCGAGCAAGTCGCGGCGGATGCGGGAGATCAGTTCTTCATGGTTGAGGTCGGGCTCGGCGCTCATTTTTGTCAGATCCTGCGTGAATGGGGACAGACGCGAAGTCTGTCCCCATGGATCTAACGCCCGTGTGTGACAGTTGTGTTGCAATGGCCTGCACGGCTGCTGAGCTGATCCCGCGAGGGCGCCGAATTAATCGCACCCCCGCGGCATTGCAGGCATTTTCCTTACGCAAATCGTAATCAGTTGGATGCAACGACGAACCGGCCACCGTAACGGTGGAACTGGATCAGGCTCGGATTACCCACGACCGCCGCGCTCTGCGTGATCGCGTCCGTCACACAGCGCTCGTACTGCTCACGCAGTCCGAGAACGCGGCTTTCGAACGGGCTGCACACCTGTTCGGCGGCATTGCGCAGACGGGCATGCAGGCGTTTTACACCGGCTTCCGAGGCCAGATCGAGATCGCCGTATTTGACGACGACACTTGGTAAATCTTTGGGCGAATCCTTGGGGGTGGTGGCGCCGGCATACCCGCTGAGTGCGAGTGCCGCGGCCAGCGGCAGAAGTTTGATGAGACCTTTCGACATGATGTGCTCCTTGGTTGGTATGGGGCGCATCGTGCCTTCGAAAAAAACCCGCGTGTTCCGTAGTTCTGACCGAGTGTTTAGTTTTACTGAAGAGAAGACCCGGATCCCGGTTGTGCTCAGCGGTTACTCATTTCATGCGGCGCGGCCGGGCAAATGTTGTTCGCGCCATTCCGACGGCGGGCTGCCGACGGCTTTCTTGAAGGCGCGGCTGAACGCGGCCTCGGAATCGTAGCCCACGCGATTCGCCACCGAGGCGATGTTCTCGCTGCCGTTGCGCAGGTAGTTGGTGGCGAGCTGCATGCGCCAGTTCGCCAGGTACTGCATGGGTGGCTGGCCGACGAACTCCACGAATTTCTCGGCGAACGCCGAACGCGACAATGCCGCCACCTGCGCCAGCGCCTCGATGGTCCAGTCGCGTCCCGGCTGATCATGCAATGCGGTGAGCGCGCGGCCCACGTAGGGATCGCGCAATCCCGACAGCCAGTTCATGCGCCCTTCGGGCAGCGTCTCTAGATAGCGCCGCACCACGTCCACGAACATCAGTTCGCTGATGCGTCCCAGCATGCACTCTCCGCCCATGCGGCCCTCGGACTCGGCCAGCGCAGCGCGGAAATACGCGCCGAGTGCGCCGCTGCCGTGATCGCTGACCCGGAGCATGCGCGGCAGCGCGGTCAACAGTGGGTTGTAAGGCCGCGAGTCACACGCGAGGAAGCCGCAGACGAAATGTCCGGCCTGCCCCGTCTCCGCGCCCACGGAAATGCGCGACGGCAATCGGCCGTCATCGGGCTGGCGGTACATCTCCAGGTTCGGCGGATTGCGCATGCCGACATCGGTGGCCAGCACATGAGTATCACCGTGCGCCAACAGCACGATGTCTCCAGCCTCGAGCTTGATAGGCGCTTCGCCTTCGAGGCTGCACCAGCAGGTGCCCTCGAGGATGGCGTGGTAGCAGATGAGGTGGTCTGAGCCCGTGCCCGGGAACATGGCTCCTACCACGCTCTTTCCCCGCGGAGTCTCCGCCACCCATTGGCCGCGTGTTTGCACGTTGAAGAAGAAGGCGCCGGTCAGGCGCACGGCGCGCAAAACATCGGACAAAGCATCCATGAGACCTCCGCGGACGCCCAGTCAACAAAGCCGGACGCGCGATCATTCGGATTCCAGGTAACCGGGAATACTTTGTCAGCCTCTGGATTAGTTCGCAAATACGATGATGCGGTGCCTTTACCCGTGATTCTTGCGAGTCGTGAGGCGACGCCGAAGCAAGAACTCCGGACGCGCGATCATTCGCGACAGGCCTGTCGACCCATAGGCTTTCATCACGTTCCAATCACCCCGGAGATGAAGATGTTGAAAGCCATGTGTGTCATAACTGCGATGACCCTAGCGGGTTCAAGCCTTGCCACGGCCGACGTGGCCGCACCTGCCACGCACCGTTACCTGATCGAGCGGACTTTTCCGGCCGGCGCGCTCGACGGCGTCGATGCCGCCGCCAGGCAGAAGGTGAACGCCAACAACAAGACGCTGGATGTGAACTGGGAAAAGTCGTACGCCAACGCCGACAAGACCAAGACGTACTGCGTCTACACCGGTCCCAGCGAGCGCGCGGTGCGTGAAGCCGCGACGCTGAGCGGACTGCCCGTCGACGTGGTCACCGAGATTCCGGACGACATCAAGCCCGAGCCGCGCGGCGCCGTGCAGACCATCAAGCCTGGCAATCACCGCTATCTCGTGCGCCGTCCCGGTTCGCCGGCGGTGCGCGGCGAGGGCGATCGCAAGTTTGGCGTGAACCTGCTGACCTCGTATGCCACCGCGGACAAGCACGGTTCGTACTGGGTGTACGAAGCGCCGAGTTTCTCGGCGGTCGAAAGCGCCGCCAAGGTCAGCGGTTCGCCGTTCGAGTCGATCGTGGAGATTCCGGAGACGCTGTATCCCTACTGAGGTGTAGTTAGAGCCAATGTCCTGGAAGGAGGCGGCGGCCGCAAGGTCGCCGCCTTTATTTCCTGGGCGTGAGCCAGGGCGTGATCTCGGTCCAGTCGATGAACCCCTTTTCGATATCGTGCGCGAAGTCGGCGTGGCCGCCGCAGCCGGAGTTGAGTGACTGCATACGCATGCTCTGGCCATCCGGTTCCGAGCGCATGACGATGAGCATCGGGCGGTCCTTCAGACAGGTGCCGCGCTTGACGTCCTCTTCGAGCACTCCGGTGCGGGTGATGGTGGTCAGCAATTCGGCATAGACCTGGGGCTCCACCTGCTTGCGCCATACGCCGGTCTTGCCGGTGTACTTCTTGCCGAGGAACACCACGCGACCGTCACTGAAGACGTACAGCTCGTAAACCGGGCAAGTGCCATTGCAAGCGCCGCCCGCAACGGCGACGAACTTGTCGCCGGGTTTCCACAACGGAATTCCGCCCGACGGTGAGCCGGCCGCGTAAGGCTTGACCTGCGGCTTTTCCGCCTGCGCGGTTCCCGAGAACACTGCGGCCGCGAGCGCGGCCGCGCATACCAGTGCTTTCATGCCGCGAAGCATACGTGAATCGCATGGGTTTCACGGTCCCGTCATCCGTGGGCGCTACGTTTCGGGCCGGGCCAGAACACGCCCCACCCAAGACCGACCAGAACGGAGATCCACCAGATGAAACGCATATTGACGTTCGCCGCGGCCGCCGCTGTAACCGCCGCAACCGCGGTATCCGCGCATGATTTCGGCAAGATCCACCATCGCCCGCGCCTCGATCTCGGGCAGAAGATCGAACTGCTGTTGCGCCTCGAGTCGCTGCAGTTGTTCGGCTTCTCCAGCCCGCTCGCCGAATCCTCGACCCTGTCGCTATCCGCGACCGAAGCGCAAGCCAACCCTGCGGGGCTGCTGACCGTCGCGCCCGGGCTGCGCGTGCGAGTGTTGAGCGCCGCCGCCAACCTCGCGCCAAACATCGATCAGATGTTCCTGTACCCGGTCAGTCATCCCACACACATCATCGCCTGCAATGAGCAGGGCAGCGGCCAGATCGCCGTGCAGCGGGTCAATATCGCGACCGGCGCGGCGGAAAACATCATCAGCTCGGGTCTCACCAGCTGCGACCCCGCGCGCGTTACACCCTGGGGCACGGTCGTCGTCGGCGAGGAGAACGGCACCAACGGCCGGGCGTTCGAGATACTCGACCCGCTGCACACCACCAACGTCACGGTCCCTGCCAGCGGCTTCGGCGCAAGCTCGGATCCTGCCCACGTGGCGGCGCTGCCGGCACTGGGCCAGTTCTCTTTCGAAGGCATTGGCATCCTTCCGAATGGCGTGGTCTACCTGACCGACGAAAATCGTCCGGGCGGCGGCGGCATCGGCAATCCAGGTGGCGCGCTCATCAAATTCATCCCCTCGACGCTGTGGACCAGCAGCGCTCCGGCGATCACCAGTCTCGCGCAGTCGCCGTGGAATACCGGCAGCCTCTATGGGTTCCGCGCCGGCCGTAACGGTGGCAACGGCGACGTGGGCCAGGGCAACGAGTACGGCCGCGGCGTGTGGGTGGAAATCACCGGTGCGGCGCCTATCAACCTGCGTGCCGCCGCGACTGCATTGAAGCTCACGTCCTACTACCGACCGGAAGACATGTCGCTCGACCGGGAAGCGCTTGCGGATGACGATGTGCGCTTTTGCGGCACCAACACGGGCCAGGACATCCCGGACACCATGCCCAACGGCGACAATCACTGGGGCGAGGTGTACTGCGTGACCGATGGCACCGTGACGGAAGCGTCGTCGATCGCCGTCATCTCCGGCATCAACACCGCGTCGGTCCCGGAGTACCACACGCTGGTGCTGGGCACGAAGGACTTTGCCATGCCGGACAATCTGGACATCCAGCCGGGCACCGGTGTGCTCTTCGTCGACGAAGACGGCGAGGGCGCCCTCTATGACCCGCCGCGCAACAACGACGTCTGGGCGTGCCTGGATGATGGCGACGATGCCGACACCCTCTCGGATGGCTGCGTGCGCGCAATGTCGTTGAATGACCTCACTGCCGAACCGACGGGCGGCTTCTTCAACGCCAGCGGCAGTCACTACTATGTGAGCATTCAGCACAACATCACCGGTCACGGGGTCATCCTCGACATCAGCGGATGGCGCTAACTAGCTCGAAGACGGGACCGGCGCTGACCGTCATCGCCATGTGCGCGGTGGCGGTCAGCGCCGGCTTCCTTTCTCAACACTCCACGATGTTCACGGCCAGTCCGCCGCGCGACGTTTCCTTGTACTTGGTCTTCATGTCGGCACCGGTCTCGCGCATGGTCTTGATGACCTTGTCCAATGACACGTAGTGAGTGCCGTCGCCACGCAGCGCCATGCGCGCCACGTTGATGGCCTTGGCCGCGCCGATGGCATTTCGTTCAATACAGGGGATCTGCACCAGGCCGCCGACCGGATCGCAGGTGAGCCCGAGGTGATGTTCCATCGCGATTTCTGCCGCATTTTCGACCTGCCGCACGGACCCACCCAGTACAGCGGTAAGCGCCGCAGCGGACATCGAGCAGGCCACGCCCACCTCGCCCTGGCAGCCGACTTCGGCGCCGGAGATCGAGGCGTTCTCCTTATATAAGAAGCCGATCGCGGCGGCAGTTAACAGAAAATCGACGATGCCGGCCTCATTCGCGCCATGCACGAAGCGCGCGTAGTAATGCATGAGGGAGGGCACGATGCCGGCGGCGCCATTGGTGGGTGCGGTGACCACGCGACCACCCGCGGCATTTTCTTCGTTGACCGCCAGCGCCCACAGGTTCACCCAGTCGAGCGCTATCAACGGATCGCTCGGCGCCGCCACCTGGGGCGCAGTCAGTTGCCGGTACAACTCCGGCGCGCGGCGCTTGACCTTGTAGCCGCCGGGCAGCACTCCGGGCGTTTCGCAGCCGCGCGTTACGCAGGCCTGCATGACGCCCCAGATTCGCAACAGTCCGGCGTCGATCTCCGCGTCACTGCGCCAGGCACGTTCGTTGCGCCGCATGATGCCGGCGATGGAGGTCTTCTCGCGCTCGCACAACAGCAGCAGTTCATCGCCGCTGCGGAACGGGAAGGGTAGTTGGGTGAGGTCGGGAACAATGCGCTTTTCCGTGCCGCCGCCCGGCTGCGGTTCATCGCTCACCACGAATCCGCCGCCCACCGAATAATAGACGCCGGCCGCCACTTCCGCGCCGGCCGGGTCGTACGCGGTGAACTGCATGCCGTTCGAATGCAGCGGCAACGTGTCCTTGTGATTGAACGTGAGGTCGGCACGTTCGTTGAACGCAATCGTGCGCTCGCCGAGTACGGAAATCTCCTGAGTCGCCCGGATGCGCTCGACAATCCCCGCGATGGCATTCACATCTACGCTGTCGGGCTCGTGACCCGAAAGACCCAGCAGGATGGCCTTGTCGCTGCCATGTCCCTTGCCGGTGGCGCCAAGCGAGCCGTACAGCATCACGGAGATCCGGGCTACGCGCGCGAGCTGCCCGCGTTCGCGCAGCCGCAGCGCGAACTGTCGCGCGGCGCGCATCGGGCCCACGGTGTGCGAACTGGAAGGTCCGATACCGATCTTGAACAGGTCGAAGACGCTCAGTGCCATGCAGCATTGTCGCAGTTACTGCGGCGGTGGGTCCGGATCCTTGCGCCGCGGCCGCCCGAAGTGCCAGGAGGCCGCGAAAACGGCGACCAGCAGCAGGACCGCGACGATCCAGTGCTCGTAGCGATGCAGGTGGTCCACCACCCGCGCGAGCAGCCGGCTGACGCCGAAGGCGGCGAGCGAGAACACGCAGGACCAGAGCGCCGCCGACACCAGGTTCACCAGCAGGTAGCGCCGCGCGCTCATGTTGGTGAGTCCCAGCGCCACCGGCAGCGCAATGCGCAGCCCCCATAGAAATCGCATGCTCAGCACCACCTTGACCTGGTGGTTTTCGACGCGCTGCAACGCGACGTTCACCTTGGCGCGCAGGCGTGGAAAACGCTCCAGCAGGCCCTTGGCATGGCGGCGACCCAGGTGAAAAAACATCTGGTCCCCGCACACCGCGCCAACAAAGGCCGTGAACATCACGCCGCCCAGGTCGAGATAGCCGCGATGGGCGAAGTAGCTGCCTAACACCAGCAGCGTCTCACCTTCGGCGAGCGTGCCGAGGAAGATCACCAGGTATCCGTACTGATGGAGCAGGGCGGGGAGATCCATGGCGCCAAGATACCTTTCTGAACAGGAGAGCGCCTCGGGGCGTAAATCCACTTGACACCATCAGCGCCGGGCTCTCGGTGCGCAGCGCGAGGAGTAGCTAGAAAGTGATGGGGCGGGCGAGGAACTCGTCGGTGCCGAAGAACATTTCGAGACCGACGCCCACGCCCCAGCTCGCCTCGCGCACCTTCAAGGGATCGTCCTTGGGAAAGGTGAGACTGACGCGCGTCTCCAGTACCAGCCAGTCGCGTGCCACGCTGCGGCGGTAGGCGACCTTCAGACCGTAGTTGCCGAGCGGCACGACGGCGCCGTATTCGCCCTCGGTGAACAATTCACCGCAGAGGGCGCGCCGCTCGGGCAGGCCGCGAATGGCCGTGAGGGCGGCATAGCCGCGCACCCCCTGGGTGCGCTGGGAAATCGTGCCCGAGAGAGTGCCGCGCAGCAGCCACATGTCAGGGAACACGCGCTCGATCTCCGCGCGGCTGGTGACGCCAAACTTCTCGCTGTTCTGCCAGAACGCGGTTTCGCGCAACGAGAGCAGCGTGGTTTCCGAGGTGCCCTTGTCGAAACGCCAGCTCCCCTTGACGAAGGGATCGAGCGGCGAGGTGAGGCGCAGGCCGGCGTCGGCCTCGAAGCGCGCGCCCTGCCTTGGCTCGCGGTAGCGGATGCCGAACAGCGTCTGGTCTTCCTGTGTCGGCCCGTACTGGCGCGCGAAGGCGCCCGAGCCGGGGCTCCGTTCGGTCACGTATTCGTCGCGATTGACGCGCCCGACGAAGGCATGAAAGCGCTCATTGATCCGCGGCAGCGGCATGTCCACCTGGAAGCGCAGGCGCGGCTGAAAGCCGTCGAACTCATCATAGAGCAGCGCCGGCGCGATCGAACCGCTGGTCTCCTGGTAGGCCGCTGCATCGGCAGTGGATCCGAACCACTGATCGATCTGCATGCCCGAGCGCCACACCGAGTTGAACACGCCCGCGTGCACGCGATCGAGCCACGGATCGCGCACGTTGACATAGCCCATCGGAACCGTGGCGGTGCCCGTGCCGGTCACCTCGTCATCCGCAGGCGCGGCCTCGTCCGCACCCGCCAGTGAACCGGCGGAAATGAGCAATAGGTAAAGTCCGGCTCGCGCCGGCCACGATGACATGGATGCCCCGTTCGGCGCCGCGCTGTGGCGCGCGCTTCCCGGTCACGATGCGCCGATGTGGCTATTGGCGGGGTGGGAGCGAGTCGCCTCGGCGCGTCGGCCAATTCCGCATGTGTCCGCAAGGAAAGGGCTCGTCTGGTGACCCATTCTGGTGTCAGTGGAGCTCGGCGAGGGCGCGCTTGAGGTCGGCGAAGTCGACGGGTTTCACCAGGTGGCTGGAGAATCCCGCTTCACGGGTGCGTGCGCGATCGGCGTCCTTGCCATACCCGGTGATGGCCACGAGGCGGACGCGGCGGAATTTCGGATTCGCGCGGATGCGCGCGGCCACCTGCAGCCCGTCGAGTTCGGGAAGGCCGATGTCCAGCAGCACGATATCCGGCATGAACTCGTCCACTCGTTCCAGCGCCTGCGCGCCGGAATAAGCAGTGTCGATCTCGTGACCCTCGAGTTTGAGGATCATCGCCAGCGTATTGGCGGCATCCTCATTGTCATCGACCACCAGGATGCGCCGCCGCGCGGACGTCGTCGGCGCGACTGCGGGCTCTGCCGCGATGACGCTGTCGTACAGCGGCAGGCGCATCTCGAAGCGCGTGCCACGACGGTCGCCGTCGCTGAGGATCTCCACGCTGCCATCGTGCATTTCGATGAGACGCGTCAACCGTCGAATGGCTGCGGACGCATCGACGCGGGACTCGCGCAGGCGGGTCTGGAGCTCGATGAGAATGGGGCTCGAAAATACCTCTCGTTCGAGCAGGATCAGGCCAGGTCGCAGCAGGTCGAGTTCACGGGCGACG
>Ga0207691_10007596_pt1 | contig 10435 bp, 8 predicted proteins | sample KBSM13metaG_FD_184327 | JGI IMG/M metagenome (GOLD analysis project Ga0207691, IMG submission 184327) | Miscanthus rhizosphere microbial communities from Kellogg Biological Station, Michigan, USA - KBS M1-3 metaG (SPAdes) (version 2) | ecosystem: Host-associated > Plants > Roots > Rhizosphere >... | reverse complement strand
TTTAGTGTTGGTTCGTGTGATTTCGTGGATCGCTCGATCTCGCGGACATAAAAGATGATCCACGAAATCACACGAAGTTACGCGAAGAAGAACTGGTTTGAGTTTGACACGGTCTCGGCAGTTGGATTTACGTCGCCGCGGTCTGTGCCTGCGTTCGATTTCGGACTAGCCATTCTTCATGATGCTTTCGAATTATCGTAATCGCCTCATCAGCATTCGACACACAAGTTGGTATGTCGACGTCCTCGGCATTCATCAGCGGTGTCTCAAACGACAGCATCGAGTCGCGCACCCATTCGATCAGTCCCGGCCACAACTTTCCAACCAGAATCAGTGGTGTGTGTTCGAGATGACGAACTTGCAGTAACTGCCAGATCAACATCGTCTCCAACACAGTTCCAATACCTCCAGGCGCAACAATGAACGCGTCTGACGCTAGCACAAAGTGATGTAGCCGGGTAAAGAAGGTGCGATGTTCGAAAGCGAGTTCGACAAACGGATTTACTTCCTGCTCAAAAGGTAAGTCCACTCGGATACCCACCGACTTGGCATCTCCCGCGGTTTCAACCCCTTCATTTGCGGCCTGCATCAAACCCGGTCCACCACCGGTAATGATGTCGCAACCTATCTCTGCAAGAGCTGCCGCTACTCGCTTTGTTTCCTCGTAGGCAACTGTTCCGGGCTTCGCTCGCGCTGATCCGAAGATTGTTACTCGATAACGATCTCGCTTCGCCGGTTGCAGACGTGTCAGATTATTAACAACATCCCAAAGGCCCAGCACCGAATCAACGAGCACTTTTTTGACGGCCTCTTCATCGGCAAGACTAACGGCGTTGTTTCGTTGTGTTACATCGGTTGTAGTCATCATTGCGCTCCTCTTTTGGAGTGCGGCGCCTTGTCGCCGCTTTTTACTTGCACGTACCGCAAAACCTAAATCAACAAGCGGCGACAAGGCGCCGCACTCCAGATTCAAATCTCGATCACATCTCCGAGTGCCGGACGTTCAGCTGTCAATCCAAAACTTGAATAGATTCGTTCTGACAGTGCTTCACGAGCACGGTCTTCACCGTGAGTGATAATCGTGCGCGGTTTCGAGGGAGCGACGACACTAAACCAGTCGAGTAAGTTGCTCTGATCAGCATGGGCACTGAAGCCACCCATGGTATGTATTGACGCGCGCACCGGTATCTCCTCTCCCCATAACTTAACCTTCTTCGCGCCATCGACCAGTTTTCGACCAACGCTGCCGTGCGACTGGAACCCAACGATCAGCACGGCAGTCTCCGGTATTGGCAGGTTATGACGCAGATGATGGGCGATGCGTCCCCCGTTACACATTCCGTTGCCAGCCATAATCAGGCACGGTCCTTCGACGTCGTTGAGCGCCTTTGAGTCCGCTGCCTTTGCGCACGGATAAACGCAGGAAAGTTGTCGTCTAAGCTCACCGGATTCGACCATTGCCAGTGCCTCAGCATCGAAGAGCTCATTGTTTTTTCTATAAATGCTCGTGGCCTCAATGGCCATTGGACTGTCGATGTAGATTGGAAATTGTGGCAGCGTCTTCCTGTGGAAAGCTCCGGCCAACAAATAGAGGAGCAGTTGAGTTCGTCCGATGGCAAACACCGGTACTAAGATCTTGGCTTTATTCTCGATTGCTTTGGCAATTATCTTTCGTCCCTCTACTGCGGTCTCATGTAACGATCTGTGGTTCCGATCTCCATACGTGGACTCCATGATCACAGCATCGGCTTTTTCAAACGGCACTGGATCATTAAGCAATGGCGCACCGCGTGGCCCAAGGTCGCCTGAAAAGACAACGATTTTCTTGTGACCATTCTCCGAGACGGTTAGCTCAACGCTGGCTGAACCGATGACGTGCCCCGCATCAACGAGACGACCTTCAATTCCTGGAGCAACCTGAAAACGCTGGTTGTATTTCACGAGACTGACTAATGGCCCGAGATTACGGACGTCAATCTCTTCGAATAGAGTTTCCAGTGGGGGTAACTGTGCTTTTGCCCGTTTCTTGTTTTCGCGTTTTAGATCCGACGATTGCAGGCCGAGAGAATCCTTTAGAACAATGGTTGCTAGTTCGATTGTCGGCTTAGTTGCAAAAATGGGCCCGGTATATCCGTTTCGAGTAAGTAAAGGTAAACGGCCAATGTGATCCAGGTGCCCGTGAGTAAGGACAACGGCATCCAGTTTTCCACCTTCGATCTGTTCCTTGCGTCGATTCTTTGCTTTTTCTTCTTTGCGCCCCTGGAAAAAGCCACAATCAACGAGAACGTTCGCGTCTTTCGTAACAAGATGGTACGCGGATCCAGTTACATCGCCGGCTGCGCCAAGAAAATGTATCTTCATCGATACTCCTAAGACCGTTCATCATTGCGAGGTGACGTATCTCTCAAGACTCTCGCCGTAAGGAATAGCTAGCTTTCGTGATTTAAGAAGGGCCAGCGCCACTCAAGTATGTCTGGTCTGTCGACCCCGAACTCATGTGCGTAACGACAACAGCTGATCTGTTCGTTGCGAAACTTTTCTTTCGCGTGTGCTCCAATTGATTGAAGTCCAGGTACTCGATCGATGACGTCGATAGCCAGTGTGTAACGATCGATTTCGTTGTCGATCGCCAATTCCATCGGCGTATTGATGTTGCCTCGCTCTTTGTAACCACGGACGTGCATATTCTTGTGATTGGTTCGGTTGTAGGTGAGCTTGTGTATCAACCAGGGGTAACCATGGAAATTGAAAATGATCGGCTTATCGATGGTAAAGAGACTGTCGAAGTCGCTATCACTCAGACCATGTGGATGCTCCCGATCAGATTGAATCTTGAACAGGTCAACTACATTGATAAAGCGAATCTTCAGCTCAGGAAACTCCGCACGAAGCAACGCCGTTGCCGCCAAGGCTTCCTGCGTGGGGATATCTCCGGCGCAGGCCATCACCACATCAGGTTCCTGGCCTTGATCATTACTTGCCTGGGCCCAGATGCTGATGCCTTTAGTGCAATGTGTGATCGCGGTATCAATATCCAGATACTGCAAGTGCATCTGCTTGTCGCTCACGATCACGTTGATATAGTTCTCGCTGCGCAAACAGTGATTGGCCACTGACAGTAAGCTGTTGACATCCGGAGGCAGATAGATTCGTGTCACCTTTGCGCGCTTGTTTACAACGACATCAAGAAAGCCCGGATCCTGATGCGTGAATCCATTGTGGTCCTGGCGCCACACGGTTGAGGTGATCAGCAGGTTCAGCGAAGCAATGTTGCGCCGCCACGGAAGTTCGCTACAGATCGACAACCACTTGGCATGTTGGTTGAACATCGAGTCGATAACATGTGCGAAGGCTTCGTAAGTGGAAAGAAAACCATGTCGTCCTGTTAAGAGATATCCCTCGAGCATTCCCTCAAGCGTGTGCTCACTAAGCATTTCGATCACACGTCCATCGGTGGACAATTCTCCGCCGTCATCGTCTTCCGGAAAGTACTCGGCTAACCATAGTTTTTTACTGACCTCGTAGATCGCATCAAGCTTGTTCGAAGTGTTTTCGTCTGGACCAAAGACCCTGAACGAATCCATGTTCAACTTCATAACGTCGCGCAGGAACTGTCCGAGAGGCTTTGTGTTTTCCGCCTCAAGCTGGGCCGGATGTTTGAACTTCGCCGCATAATCCCTGAAATCAGGTAACCGAAGACTCTTTTTGAGTTGACCGCCGTTGGAGTGCGGATTCGCGCCCATGCGCCGATCTCCTGTTGGAGTTAATTCTCTGAGCTCATCGACAAGACTGCCGTTAGCGTCAAACAGAGTTTCGGGTTTGTAGCTGCGCATCCACAGCTCGAGAAGTCGTAGATGGTTTGGATTACTTCGTACTCCGGCAAGCGGCACTTGATGCGAGCGCCAAAAGCCTTCAACTTTATTGCCGTCAACTTCGGCAGGAGCAGTCCAACCTTTCGGTGAGCGAAGCACAATCATTGGCCAACGTGGTCTCGTCGCTTTGCGAGAACTTCGAGCTTCTTGTTGAAACGTTCGAATCGTCTGCAAAGCATGATCTAAGGACGCGGCCATTGCTTGATGCATCGACTGAGCTTCGGAGCCTTCGACGAAGAGAGGTGTGTAGCCATAGCCCTTGAACAGGTCCTCCAACTCCTGATGAGTTATTCGCGCAAGCAACGTTGGATTGTTGATCTTGTAACCATTCAGGTTCAGGATTGGGAGAACCGCGCCGTCGCGAATCGGATTAAGAAACTTATTGATATGCCACGATGTTGCAAGTGGTCCGGTCTCCGCCTCCCCGTCTCCAACCACGGCGGCAACTATCAAATCAGGATTGTCGAAAGCAGCTCCGCAGGCGTGTGACAAGACGTAGCCAAGTTCACCACCCTCATGTATCGAACCCGGAGTCTCCGGTGTGCAGTGACTGCCGATTCCTCCCGGAAAGGAAAACTCCTTAAAGAAGCGACGCAAGCCTTCTTCGTCCTGACTCTTTTCCGGATAAACCTCCGAATACGAGCCCTCGAGATAAAGGGGTCCTAAAACACCAGGGGCACCGTGTCCCGGACCGGCCATGTAAAGCATATTGAGGTCTCGAGATTTGATGACGCGATTGAGATGCGTATATATAAAGGACAAGGCCGGACTGGCTCCCCAGTGTCCGAGCATCCTCCTTTTGATATGTTCCGGCTGGAGCGGTTCACGAAGTAGCGGGTTATCCAGCAGATAAATCATCCCCAGGGCGAGGTAATTACAAGCATTCCAAAAGGCGTGAATCTTACGCGCTTCTTCATCACTCAGTGGCTTACCTTTAATAGTTGACCGGGCAATTCCGTAGGCACTTAAATCCTTAGTCAGCGATATCGTTGGCACCATAATTAGTTCTCTCCAAGGCCGGGCGATGATCGAACGCATAGAGCCACGCCAACCGGGTCAGACGGAAAGGCGCGCAAAGATTCTAATTTTCGGTGGGAAAATGAATACTGTTAGAAATGACAGGCGATGGGAAATTAGTTTTTAGGCACCCGCAAACTGGCGAGAATGAGCCGAAACGTCATGGCCCCACGGAACCGAACCAGAAGGTTGGTCCAAAAGCGCATAAGCATTTCTTCCATGAGTGCGTCTCGACTTCGCTTGCATAAGGCTTTGCACGGCTTTGCCTCAAAAATTGGATCTAGCTCGAGGCTGGAGTGTTTTGGTTCGTGTTGGTTCGTGTGAATTCGTGGATCGTCCTTGGTTCTCTGGACAAAAGGAACGATCCACGAAATCACACGAAATAACACCAACGAACTGCCAGGGAAATTAGAATTGCGACACGGTCTCGGCGGGTTGGCTGTCCTCAGAATCCACCGAAACCAAAGATGGTGTTCAGCACCGTAATCAAACCAGCCAAGAGGACGCCAATCGCACCAACTAACGACAGGGAGAACTGTGGTTTCCTCCCCGAGAGTTGCGTAATTTTGGCCATTGCTTTCTGGAACTGAAAGATCGCGAGTATGAGCAGACTCATCCCCAGGATAATGAAGAATGCACCCAGGTTCCGTGCAGCATTCACACGCGCAGCCGAACCCCCTTGCTGCATGACCTGGAGGAATTTGAAGATCGCAAAACCAAAACCTATTAGGGAAAGGGATGTGCGTATCCACGCCATCAAGGTGCGTTCAAGAGCCATCACCGACCTGCCCCACGCCAAATAGGTGCGGTCCTGCGCCAATTCATTTGTACTTCTCGGTGTGACGCTCATTTTAGAGTCTTTGGAGTCTCCCCTCTTTCTCCGTAGCGATGTGCCCGGTAGTCAGTCGGCCAACGGATATTCGTTTGCTGCCGGCTGTCGCTCTTTAGTGGCTAATTACTTAGGGTTTCTATATTGCCTTGTCAGGCAAAGGAGACCTGTCAAAAGTGACAGTTACCTTTTTTTGTCGCCCCGCTAGACTTTTTTTGAACGTAGGTAACGACCCAGTTAGCTGGATCAGGTGTACCGAAAAGTGCTGGTGAAAGCGCGAGGGGACAATTACTAAAATGAAGAAGACTGCCACGGTCAAAGCGTCTAACCAATCGGTAACTTTGACGATGGCCCCGTCCAGATTCCAACCGCCACCACTCAGCAGCCCGCGATTGCGAAGGTGGTCCCGACCACCCGACCTAGCCTCTCCCAGAACCACAGTTTCCCTGCAGTACTCCGTCTTATACGCACCGCCACGCTTGAGGTGACGGCCGTGGCCGGTGATGTCCCCATCGGTCTGATCGATACGAGGTTTGGACTGTCCAGTGCCCTCGGCGGTGCTGGGGTGATTTTGTGGGCAAGTTGGTGGTGAAACTATGATTATCGAGTCTCCGGTAGATCTAATTTTTCGTGATCTCTTTTATCGTCTCCGCGCTTTTGCTGGAGGTCACGACGTGTTTCTAAAGTTAGAAGGCTTAAACGTCACAGGGTCAATCAAGATAAAGACTGCTCTAGGCCTTATTGAGGATTTGGAGAAACGAGGGCTTGCCGAGCCAGGCAAAACAGTCATCGTGGAATCATCATCGGGAAATCTTGGTTTAGCGCTGAGTTTGTTATGTGCCGTCAAAGGCTACAGGTTTATCTGCGTAACTGATCCAAACGCCAATCACGCTACTGTTAGAGGAATGGAACTCCATGGAGCTGAGGTCATAGTAGTTGAAGAACGTGATGCCGCGGGTGGATTCCTCGGTACGAGACTCGAGGTAATCGATAACATTCTTTGTTCTGATCCGAACGCAGTCTGGCTCAATCAATATGCCAACATCGCTAACAAGAATGTTCATGCCGAGCAAACCGGAAAAGAGATCGCGGCCGAGTTCGAGAGAGTCGATTGGCTTTTTGTTGGCACCGGCACTACGGGTACCCTCTGCGGCGTATCCGAGCGACTTCGTCAAGAGTTTCCGAAAATTAAAGTCGTAGCAGTCGACCCGGTAGGCTCAGTCACATTTGGTGGAAAGCCTGGCCGACGAACTATCCCCGGCATCGGTACTAGTGTGAGACCCAAACTTGCGGACTATCTAACTCCCGACAGAGTTGTGGAAATAAGCGAAGAAGAAACGATTGAGAGTTGTTTTGCTTTCGTTCGAGATTATCACCTACTTGTTGGAGGAAGCACCGGAACCGTCCTCGCAGCAATCCAACAGTTGGCGCCTGAATTCAGTGTGGGAGAAACCATAGTCGCCATCTCTCCCGATCTTGGTGAAAGGTACCTGGACACTGTTTATAAAAAAGCGGAATGCGAGAGCCTTGTGGTCACAGAAGAAATAGCCGAGTGCGCGCTTGTCGGATAGGAGAGAAGTGATGGCGGCCGCTCCAACGTTCTACGTTGTACCCGGTTCGACAGTTAAGAACATAATTGACGACCATAGAGATCAGGTTTTCGCTGCTGTAGAGTACGCCTATCGTCTTCACTCCTCCGGAGATGCTGTTAATCCAGACAGCTACTTCCTCCGATATTCGCATAAGCCAAACGCTCGCATCATTGCGCTACCGGCACATCTCGGCGGTTCGGTGCAAAAGAGTGGCATTAAATGGATATCGAGTTTCCCGGACAACAGGACCACTAACTTAGCGCGAGCTTCTGCCGTCCTGATCTTAAACGACGCAGCGACAGGTTATCCCCTGGCATGTCTCGAGGCGTCACTGATCAGTGCAACGCGTACTGCCGCATCGGCCGCGTTGGCAGCAGAAAAACTTTCCCCTAATCCCTTTGAGGGAACACTCTGCGTGATCGGAACCGGAGTGATCGCTAGAACAACCATCGAGTGGCTTCTATTTAGGAAATGGAACTTTCGCAAGATCAGTTTGTATGATCTCGATCGCAAGGAAGCTGAGCACCTCAGCAATTGGCTTCGCGATCAACACAACATCAAGGCAGATATTCGAGACAGTATGGAGGATGCTGTTCGCGACGCTTCCCTGGTACTTCTCACCACCACTGCCTCAGAGCCTTATCTTGCCGATGAAAAACTTTTCGCACATACGCCAACTGTCCTCCATCTATCGCTTCGCGATATTTGCGTGAATGTGATTCTCAAAGCGCAAAACATTGTCGACGATGTAGACCATTGCCTGAAGGCAAACACATCGCTTCATCTGACAGAAATGGCGTCGGGGAATAGGAACCATGTATCGGGTAGCTTGGTGGATGTCCTGGAGAAGAGGGTCAAACTAGATTTTGGCAGGCCGCGCATATTTTCACCCTTTGGGCTGGGTGTTCTTGATCTTGCGGTAGGCAATCTTGTTCTTGAGAAAGCAATCTCGTCCGACGTCGCAATTTCGTTTCCTAACTTCTTCAGCAATTCCGCCCGATGGTGAATTAATTTTGGCTGTGTGAAGTGGAGACCTTGTGAACGGGCAAAGGGGCAGGTCATTCACTGACAGCAAGCAGGGAGACACATCATGGCAGCTGTATGGAGTTGCAACGAATGGGATCAATTGGAAGAAGTCATTGTCGGCAATCCGCTCAAGGCGCGATTCCCTACCCCTGACCTCAGCACTCAACTCGCAGAGTTTCCTGATCGTTCAATAGCCGAAATTCCGCGCGGACCTTTTCCCCAACAGATCATTGAAGAGACCGAAGAGGATCTGAATGAATTTGTCGGGATCTTGGAAAGATTGGGGATCACCGTCAAACGCCCGGAAACATGGCCACACGACGCTACCTTTTCCACGATCAATTGGGAATCCCAGGGCTACTACAACTATTGTCCGCGCGACGTGATGTTGGTTATCGGTGACCACATTATCGAAACGCCAAATGTTATCCGCAGCCGCGCACAAGAAACGTTTAGCTATCGCTCGTTGCTGCTCGACTACATGAAGTCAGGGGCGAAGTGGTATAGCGCTCCCAAACCAATGCTTTTGGATTCACTCTTTGAAGGAGTCGATCTGGACAAGCCCGTGCCGCGTAACGATGAACCAGCCTTTGATGCTGCGAACATCCTGCGTTTTGGACAGGATCTGGTTTATCTCGTCAGCGCCACGGGAAACGAAATGGGTGGACATTGGCTACAGACAATTCTGGGTGACAAATTCCGAGTTCATTTCCTCAAGGATGTTTACTATGGCAGCCACATTGATTCAACCTTTGTGGCTTTACGTCCCGGCTTGATCCTCTGCAATCCTGCTCGCGTCAATGACGATACGCTGCCTGAAATCCTAAAACAGTGGAAAGTCATTTACAGCCCACCGATGGAGAATACCGACAGGTTTGATGCCGCCTACCGTTCCAAGTGTATTGGCAGCGATTGGATCGATATGAATTCCTTCAGCATTAGTCCGAATTTAGTAGTGGTTGATAAGCATCAGACGGCGCTCATGAAGCTTTTGGAGAAGGAAGGTCTTGATGTGATCCCTCTAGAATTGCGGCACTCTAAAATGTTGGGTGGTGGATTCCATTGCGTAACGTTAGACGTCCGCCGATCTGGAACGATGCAACGATACTTCGATTAAGGCACCGGTTTTGCCGTGCCAACTCGCGGGTTGAAATCGGCAATCAATTGGGTATGCGGCTTTGCCGCCTCCCGTGCGGAAAGCCTCAGGCTTTCCGTTCGGCATTTAGAAAAGAAGAGGCTTCGCCTCGGGCGGCGTAGCCGCCAAAAGAGTGGCTGCTAGACGGAAAGCCAGAGGCTTTCCGCACGGGAGGCGTCAAAGCCGCTCCTGAGTTTCATTTAGTTCTCTGCTTGTCGAATAAGTTGGGAAACCTGCGCGGTGATTGTTCTTCAGTTTTTTTCACCGCAAAGAACGCAAAGACAGCGCAGAGAAATACTGAGAGTCTCGATGGTCTGAAATTCACGAGCCCGTGAGGAAAGACTTTGGAAGCAATCTTATTAACAGCTGCGTTCGCGGTTTTCATTGCGCTGACGTACGTAGCCTGGAGGCGATACCTTTGGGCCTCGGAGACGTTACCAGAAGCTGACACTTCCCCATACAGCCTTACGGATGTGTTTGGTGAACGTTATCTCGTCAATGCACCTCATCAGAAAGGAATCCAGTGGCTGACAGACGTCTTCAGCCGCTCAGCACGAAAGTTTCCGAACTTTCCAGCCTTACAGATCCCCCACACCGGCGATTGCTTGACCTTTGCTGAACTCGACACGCGAGCGGAAAAAATAGCAGCCGCAATTTCTCCATTCCTCACTGGCCCTGATCAGGTTGTCGCAGTAGCAATGTCGCAAGACAACTGGCAGATCGTGGCCTCTCACCTCGGCGTCCTCAAGGCTGGCGGTACCTTGATGTTCCTGGACACCACCTTGCCCGATGCCGTGATCACTCACATGCTCAACGACGCTCAGCCGGTGGTCATCCTCACGCGCGGGCAAGACAAGTTTCGTGATTTACCAACGATCGACGTCCTGGCATTGCCCGAAACGATGCTGCGAAGACAACCGCCGACCTGGCTGGACGATCCTGCTCAGCGCCTCGCAACCATCTT
>Ga0207691_10007595_pt1 | contig 10436 bp, 9 predicted proteins | sample KBSM13metaG_FD_184327 | JGI IMG/M metagenome (GOLD analysis project Ga0207691, IMG submission 184327) | Miscanthus rhizosphere microbial communities from Kellogg Biological Station, Michigan, USA - KBS M1-3 metaG (SPAdes) (version 2) | ecosystem: Host-associated > Plants > Roots > Rhizosphere >... | reverse complement strand
AATGTAGTATAATGCGAAGCCTTCTACCCTTCCATCCGCTTCAGCAACAAATGCCCACCAGACCGGATTAGGCCCAAAACCACTATCCACAAAATGTTGAAGGGAAACGGTCACCTGTTCCGGTGCTTTTTCATAAACAGCCAATTCCCGGATAAGTTCCATCAATCGTTCACAATCTTCAGCAACAGCGGGACGAATAGTGACATTCATTATAAGTAAGTTTAAAAAGAGTTGTGGGTTGGGTGTTGGGAGTTGACGGAGTTGACAGTTGATGGTTGAAGGTTAACTCTAAAAGCCGATAGAAAGTTCTCGTCTACTGTTTCTTGTCTCCAGTTTAACATCTACCTCAGGCTACTCCCGATACTTCCATAGTTCTGTCAATCTTCAATACCAGTCCCTGCAAAACTTTACCAGGACCGACTTCAGTGAATTTGGTAGCACCATCGGCAATCATAGCCTGAACGAGCTGGGTCCATCGGACCGGTCCCGTAAGTTGGTCAATGAGGTTTTGCTTAATATCTTCCGGGCGGGAAACTGCCCTGGCTGATACATTCTGGTAGATAGCACAAACAGGGGTATGAAATTTTACCGATTCGATGGCGCCTGCCAGTTCTTCACGGGCTGAGGCCATAAGAGGAGAATGAAAAGCTCCGCCAACAGGCAGAAGCATGGCGCGCTTGGCACCAGCAGCTTTCAGCCTTTCACAAGCTACCTGAACGGCGTTGATAGAGCCGGAAATAACCAGTTGACCCGGACAATTATAATTTGCGGGAACAACCACATCATTAAGTTCCTCAGAAACTGCTTTACAGATCTCCTCGACTTTATCGTCGGCAAGAGCTAAAACAGCAGCCATAGTAGAAGGAGTAATTTCACAGGCTTTCTGCATAGCTTCAGCCCTGATACTCACCAATTTAATGGCATCTTCAAAACTCAGGGTACCATTAGCACAAAGGGCTGAAAATTCACCGAGTGAATGTCCGGCTACCATCTGCGGCTTAGTACCTTCCATGCTCTTATAAGCTATGATGGAATGTAAAAAAATAGCAGGTTGTGTAACGCGTGTTTGTTTGAGATCATCCTCTGATCCTGAGAACATTATGTCAGAAAGACGAAATCCAAGTATGGAATTTGCCTGTTCAAAAAGTTTGTGGGAAAACGCACTATTATCGTAATACTCTTTGCCCATACCGGGGAATTGAGATCCCTGGCCTGGGAATATATAAGCATGCTTCATTAGTTAAGGTTGGTGCGCAAATCTACGGAAAAAAGGCATTGGGGGTTAGTGATGAACGCAGGATTCTTCTATATAAAATTAGTGTAATATGGGCATGACTAATGAGGGGAATCTTTTGTCTGATTAGTTTAATATGGGCTTGACTATGGAGGAGAATCTTGTGTCTGATTAGTTCAATACAGCCTTGAATAGTTAAACGGAATTGTATCTCTTCCACCATTTTTATTTGGTCCGATGATGAATGCATGCAGATTGTTGGAATCGATCACAGTATAATTAACATCAGTAGGAAAATCGTGAGCAGGATTGCTAAATTGAATTATACTATCCATTAAGAAAGTTGACGTAAAGCGAACCGACTGACCATTATTCTGGCCCTTTACATTGTTCTCAAAAATCCAATTTCCATTTTCAGAAAAAATTTTCGCCATCTCATTCCAGGAAGTATCTGAAGCGACAATGAATATGACGCAGATGCATAGCTGCCGTCAGGATTTTTATTCATGATAATAGCATGGAGAAGATCAGCAGAAAGTTTAAATGACGGAGTTTCTTGAGTAGCCTCTTAATGTAATTTCGAACCGATCAGCCTGATGAATTCGCTGCGCGTTTCATTCCGTTCAAACTCACCCCAGAAAGCCGATGTAGTAGTGACTGAATTTTGTTTCTGCACTCCACGCATCATCATACAAAGATGGGAAGCTTCAATAACCACTGCAACACCTAACGGATTCAGGGATTCTTTAATAGCATTAAGAACCTGGGTGGTTAGTCTTTCCTGCACCTGCAACCTGCGGGCATAAACATCCACTACCCTTGCCAGTTTGCTAAGTCCGGTGATCCAACCGTTGGGTATGTAGGCAATATGAGCCTTGCCATAAAATGGAAGCATATGATGTTCGCAGAGACTATATATTTCGATGTCTTTTACAATGATCATCTCACTTACGTCTTCATGAAATTTGGCAGAGTCCAGTATTGCCTTTGCATCGATATGATATCCTTGTGTAAGGAACTGCAATGACTTGGCAACGCGCTCGGGAGTTTTCAAAATACCTTCGCGGTCAGGATCTTCACCCAGTAGTCCAAGTTGTTCGCGAACAGTCTCTTCCAGTTGCGATGTGATCTTGTCTTCAAATTGTTCTACTTTCTTATATGCCATGATCTGGATTCTATTGTTAGGTGGACAGTTATATTGATTAATGCTGATTTGGATTATGCCGGGTATTCTACATAATTTCTGGGAGTTTCATAAAGGATCACCTTTAGTTCCAGTGCATCGTCAATTTCAGTTCTCAACAAATCATGGATCACAATGGCGATATTTTCTGCGGTGGGATTCAGGTTTTTGAATTCCTCAGTATCGAGGTTCAAATTACGATGGTCAAACTTATTTACCACTTTATCAATGATAATGTCTGACAATATTTTCATATCCATCACAAAACCCGTCTTTGGATCAGGCTCACCTGTTACCCTGACAATCAATTCATAATTATGACCGTGAAAATGAGGACGATTGCATTTTCCAAAAACCCGTTCGTTTGTAGATTCATCCCATTCCGGGTTGTTCAGCCGGTGCGCTGCATTAAAATGTTCGTGTCTGAAAACTGATACTTTCCTGATCATAGTAGAACGTAACATTTAACGATGAAAAAAGTTTAATCTCCGTAATATTCTACATATATACGTGGTGTTTCCACCAACTTAATACAATGAAGTTCAACTCCAGTGGGAATCAATGGTTTGAGTTCATTCCAGATACCAATTACAAGGTTTTCAATAGAGCACATTTTATCCCTCATAAAGTCCACATCAAGATTGAGATTGCGGTGATCAAGCTTTTCTATAATAGAATCTTTGACGATCCTTCCCAGCATTTTGGCATCAACAATAAATCCTGTGTCCGGATTTGGATCTCCTTTGACCGTTACAAACAGCTCAAAATTGTGCCCATGCCAGTTCTCGTTTGCGCATCGGCCAAATACGGCATCATTCTGCTCCCTGCTCCAGGCAGGATTATATAACTTGTGTGCCGCATTAAAATGTTCCACTCTGGTGAGATATACCATAATCTTTATAAGAGGCGCAAAGTTAACACAAAGGAGAATAATGGCCATTTCGCCCGAAAACCCCAAATTTGCAGGATGAATATTGCCCTGATTGCTGCCACCAGTAAGGAAATTCAACCTACACTGACATACCTGAGCGAAAGAATCTACCTGCGCAGGCATCAAAAGGTGGAAACCATTATTACGGGGGTTGGACAAATGAATACTACTTATTGCCTGACGAAGCAATTTGCAAAAGATAAGCCCACCCTGGCAATACAAGCCGGAATTGCCGGCACCCTCCACCCCATTTATGCACCGGGTATGGTGGTAAGTGTAAAAGAAGACATGTTGGGTGACCTTGGAGTGATGGAGAATAATGAATGGAAAGATATTTTTGATCTCGGCCTTGCCGAAGAGAATGGTTCTCCTTTTTTTCAGAAAAAGCTCATCAATCCCCATCGGGATCTTTTTCAAAAACTTCAGTTGGAATCTGTCAGAAGTATAACCGTGAACCAGGTTTCAACCAACCCGGAAGCGATCTGCAAGATGAAAGAAAAATATATGCCCGTTATCGAATCAATGGAAGGTGCCGCTTTTCATTATGTATGCCTGATGGAAAAAATTCCTTTTATCCAGATCAGGGCAATTTCCAATATGATCGGTGAAAGAGATAAATCATGTTGGAAGATCAAGGAAGCCATCACGGCATTAAATAATGAACTGATCAAATACATTAACCAGGTCACTGACATTTATTAGCGCGATCAATGAAAAACTGATTAATTCAAAAAACCAATCGCTTACCCTTAGTCCGTTTAATTTTCAATACTTTTTTATTAATGAAACTTTCTATAGGATTTTCTCCCTGCCCAAATGATACTTTTATTTTTGATGCACTGGTAAACAAAAAGATCGATACCGGGGACCTTGAATTTGATGTAATTCTGGAAGATGTCGAAACACTTAACCGGATGGCACTCCAGGAAAAACTTGACATCAGTAAAATTAGTTACGGGGTATTGCCACGCGTCATTCCCAATTATCGTGTACTCGATGCCGGTGGTGCACTTGGAAAAGGAGTCGGACCTATTTTAGTTTCTGCAAAACCAATAGAAACGGCCGATGTTCCTAATCTTTCCATTGCACTTCCCGGAATAAACACAACAGCGCATATGTTGTTCAATCTTGCTTTTCCCCAGGCAATGAAAAAAGTGTACATGAAATTTTCTGACATTGAAAATGCGGTCCTAAGTGGAGAGGTCAATCTTGGCGTGCTGATCCATGAGAATCGTTTTACTTATGAGCAAAAAGGACTGCACAAAGTAATTGACCTGGGTGAATACTGGGAATATAACACTGAGTGTCCTATTCCTCTCGGAGGAATTGTTATGCACAGGCAATACGATATTCAATTGATGAAAGTCGTCGATAATCTGATCCGCGAAAGCCTTCAATACTCACGTAAACAGTATCCTGTATTATCCGAATATGTAAAATCGAATTCACAGGAAATGGAGGAAGATGTAATGCGCAAGCATATTGATCTTTATGTAAACGAATATAGCCTTGCCCTTGGAGCTGATGGCCGTGCTGCTGTCTGGCAGCTACTGGATGTGGCTTCTCATTTTATACCACCACCGGAAGCGGGGAGTTATGAAGTGTTTATCTGATTGCAAATTGTGTACTGCGTTCACGAAGCGAAGGAATTTCGGGACAGTTTTTTAACTACCGTATAAGTGTAACCGTACCTTTACGGAACATCTGTCTGCCGGAGCCATTTTTATACTTTACAACAAAAGCATAACTGCCAGTTGGTTGAAGATGGGAATTGATGCTTCCATCCCACCCTTTTCCTGTGCCGGTAAATTCATATATTTTTTCACCTAACCGACTAAACACGTGGAAACTTACATCAGTGATCGCAGTTCCATAAATTGGTCTGAGATAATCATTCTTTCCATCGCCATTAGGTGTAAAAGCTGTCGGCATAAATAATGTATCACAGGTGGAAACAATATTCGTTACAGTATCCCAGGTGCAGCCATCTTTGTTCCGAACGGATATGCTATATTGACCCACAGCAAGACGGTCGTAACTATTCATAGTTTTGAATCCTTCTCTCTGAAAATTGATCTGATACGGCTGATCTGCACCAGTGATATTTATGGTAACCCTTCCGCTATTCAGGTAACAACTCTGGTCTTCTTTGACAATACTGATCGCTGGTTTCGGATCTAATATCGGCGCAACGGTAAATGTTGTATCAAAACTGCAGCCTTTTGAATTCTCCATCCGCAATTCGTGCCGTCCCGGTGAAAGTTTGGAGAATTTTCCATCTTTGTTAGCCTTAATGCCATCCAACAAATAGTTGATCGGGCCATCCACCGCAGTGAATGCAAGAAATCGCATATCAGTTCCGGACGATGGTGAACATCGCTCTGTTTTTACTTCAACTGAATCCAGTGTTAATCCCAGGGTATTTCCATTGTCAACGCTGGAAGCTGCATCATATAAACCGTATGGAAGTGTAGTAAATTTTGAAAGGATGGTTTTTTTATCAAGGTCAAGCTCTACCAGGTCGGTGGAATTCAGCCCTGAGTTCAAACTGAATCCATAAACAGCATTTGCATTACAGTTGTAAGGAAACGACAACAGGCCATAAAAAGAATAGCCGGGTGTAGACATAAACTGTTTGCTTTTTGCAGGATCATCCATGTTGACTTCATAAATTCCATCTGACAGGGAAGCATAAAGCAGCCGACCTTTATAAAACATCAAATCGCCTGCGGGTGCAACGGGCAAAATTCCTAGCGTGTCCAGCTTTTTTTGATAGGGATCATACTGATAAAGTATTTTAGAATTATACTCGATAGTATAGATAACACCATATTTATCGGCGGCCAAACAGTTAAATGTTACCCCGGATCCGGGAAAAGTTGCCACTAATTCGCAACTTGCCGGTTTGTTGGGAATTACCCTGAATAGAAACTTACCGGAATTATAATAAAGCGTGTCATTGAAAATGGCAATGCTGTAAATAGTCTGATTTTGGGTGAGACTGCAAAGTGTTGGGATCTTTTCTAACTGGCAGGTTCCGTTGGTGCAGTTAAGCTGATATACTGCGTTACTGGTATTCACGTAGATTTTCTGGCCGCTGGTTGTTTCCAGCAAAAATGCCGCAAACATTAGCAGGATCAGGCGCCTGCAGTAAAATGGTATCGGGGATTTGGATAACAATTCTAGGGTATTGACCAGGAATACTATATAACGCTGCAAATCAGAGAATCTTTTGCCAGGAGTCAATTAATTCCCGTTTTTTCAAAAATCATAAAGCATTGATATACCGGAATCAGAGATTCATAGACCTAATTCATGAATTGGCGGATAAATGGGTTGAATCCGGAAATTATCAGATTTTTGCGCCATGAAAATTTCAGCCCGGCAGCACCTGCTCTTCTGGATTGGATACATAATCTGGGACCTTATTCAAATCAGGATGTCTTTCACCAGCGCATCCTACCCTGGTATGCATTTACAGCTTCATCAGTATGTATTTTCTGCCGGGGTTGACTTCATCTGCAAATTCATATTGTTCTACCTGCTGTTTTTCTTTACGATGCGACCCCTTTTCCTGAAAAAGAAAAACTATGCTATCCCCATGATCATGGGGATCTTGTTTACCCTACTTGCTACTTTAGCACAAAGGGCTTTGAATTTCTATTTTCTCTTCCCCCAGGTATTTGACTGGGATATGAAGGGAAGGAGGTTTTCTAATGTGTCAGCCCTGGTGGTGACCCTTTTTGATATTCTTGTTCCGGTATGCTTACTGCTCATCTATCAACTTTATATCTATACAAAGGCTGCTAAGGAAAGAGTGGTTCAGTTAGAAAGGGAAAAACTTAAATCTGAGTTGAGCTTTTTAAAAGCACAGATAAACCCTCATTTTTTGTTCAATGTCCTTAGTACTGTGCATGCTCTTTCAAGACATAAAGCTCCTGAAGCTGCCAATGTTGTGGTCAAGCTGTCAGAAATCATGAGATTCATGCTTTTTGAAGTAAAGAATCAGACCATCACGCTACAAGAAGAGAAGAAATTTCTTGAAGATTTTATTGAATTGGAAAAAATCAGGTTCCAGCAAAAGCTTTCGGTCGACTTTATTTCTGACATAGATAACCCCCTTGAACGCGTCGCTCCCATGATTCTTTTACCGTTTGTGGAAAATGCATTTAAGCATGGTGCCGCTGAAAGTCGATTTCATTCGTTCGTACATATTTATATTAAGGTTAAGAATAAAAACTTGATTTTTAACGTAGAAAATTCAACGGAGCTTTCCAGTCCCAAAGATTACCATTCAGGTATTGGACTGACTAACGTAAGAAGGCAACTAGAATTACTCTATCCTGGTCATGAGTTAAAAGTTGAGGAAAGGTCAGCATCCTTTTTTGTTTCGTTGCGATTAAACCTTAATGCATATGAGGAAACTAACATGCCTGATCATTGAAGATGAAAGTCTGTTGGCAGAAGTGCTGGCAGAATACATCAGCCAGGTTCCATTTCTTGAACTCAAGCATATATTCTCCGATGGAATGTCAGCCCTGGAATACCTTGAGGCCAACGAAACTGATTTGATTTTTATTGATATTAACCTGCCCAAATTAAAAGGGATCGACTTCATCAGGATGTTCCCTAATAATGCCAAGTATATAATTACCACCGCGTATCATGAATATGCTGTAGAAGGATTCACCCTTAATGTAGTGGACTATTTATTAAAGCCCATCGAGTTCAACCGTTTCATGATGGCCGTTAAAAAAGCAACCGAAGGTGAGTGGCTTCCAGTAAAAACTGCTGGCATGGACTCTACGATATCCAGGGACTATTTCTACATCAATATGAACAAGCGCAGGGTCAAGGTCAATTTTTCCGAAATATTATATATAGAAGGTCTTAAAGAATATGTCAAGATCCATGTTACGCGTGAAAAACTATTGATCACTAAAATGCAGATCGGTCATATACAGGAACTACTCAATGAAGATTTTGTTAGAATACACCGTTCATTTATTGTTGCCAAGAAAAAAGTGAACTCATATAATCATGTTGAAGTTACAGTTGGTAATTCAGTATTGCCCGTAGGAACAAATTATAAAGAGTCTATTGAAAAACTTCTGGAAGGTTAACAATTAAGATACATTAAAATTACTCGTCTGTTAATTTCGTCCATTCCTATACATTAAATGGACATTGGTGGAATAAATGAAAATCGTATTGAATCCATATTTATTTTCATAGTGCATATTTTGGTTTAATTAGCAGCGCATATTACCGCCCATGCAGTGCGTTTGAGATATGTAAGGGCAATTTTTCTCATGTTACCGCAGGTGGTTTCTACTACCTGCTTTTTTTTTGCCCACACCCATTGCCATCTCCAACCAGTCATCAATTTTAGGAAAATAATAAATACCCTTTCAACCCGCATTCGTATACCGTAACATCAGTTTGGTTGAATAGTAATGGGTGCATTGCAGCACTTCTTATGATATTGTTTTCTTAAAAAGATTAACCGTTCACTAATCAATTCTAATTGTATGAGAAGACTGATCATCATTATGCTATTACAACTGGTTGGCTCTGCTTTCGTTTTCGGACAAACTAATATTACGGTGACCGGAAAGATTACAGATTCTACCGGCTCTCCTATTGGGGGCGCCTCGGTTGTAGTTACGGGTTCCAAGAAAGGAACCACCACAGATGCCATAGGTGCTTTCACACTACAGGCTGCCACCGGACAAACCATAACTATAACCGCAGTTGGTTTTGATCCCATGGTTGTTAATGCAGCCGCAAACCTTGACCTTCAGTTACGCAGGAACAGCAATGTTCTCAATGAAGTAGTTGTAACTGCTCTGGGTATAAGGAGAGAGAAAAAAGCACTGGGCTATGCCGTTAGTACGGTAGATAAAAAACTTTTGGAACAAAGACCCGATGGTGATATCGGAAGACTACTCCAGGGAAAAGCAACCGGAGTTGACGTGCTTGCTTCCAGCGGTATTTCAGGAAGCGGTACCAACATACAGATCCGTGGTGCTAATTCCATTACCGGTACCAGCGATCCGCTTTGGGTTGTAGATGGTACACCAGTGAATGGTACAACCAATGCGCAGACAACTGCAATTTATGGTAACCAGACATCGAGCCGTTTCCTGGATATTGATCCCAATAATGTTGAAAGCATCAGCATATTAAAAGGACTCAGCGCTACCGTTCTTTATGGTGAGACTGGAAAAAATGGTGTTATCCTTGTTACCACAAAAAATGGAGCAGGGAAAAAAGGAAATAAAAAAATGGAAGTAAGTTTTTCCCAATCTTATTTCATCAGCAAGCCAGCTTCACTTCCTGAATTGCAAAGCACTTATGGTGGTGGTTTCTCCCTGACAGGGGGCTTCGCATTTTTTAGCAACTGGGGTCCCAAATTCACTGATCCCTATACTATTTTACCACATCCATATACACAAGGCGTTATCGCAGGATCTTTTCCTGAATTAGCTGGAGATAGCGTTGAGTTTCGCCCACACGATAATTATGGAGCTATTTTCAAAACCGGACATATGCTCAATACTTCGTTGAATGTTAACGCTGCAGTTGGCAATAACTCAAGTATTAGTGCTTCTTATGGAAGGTTAACCGATCAGGGTTTCCTGGCAACCAACAAAGTTACCCGCAATAGTTTTGGACTTGGTTTCAATACCACACTTCAAAACAAGTTTTCCATCAATGGAACCATTAATTATGTTATCAATGATTTCAAAAGTCCATCAACTTCACAAGCCGGACCAAGTGGTGCAGCTAGCGGTGGACTCGGCGTTTTTGCAGACGTAATGTATACGCCAAGGGCTAATGATCTCGGAACATGGCCTTATGCAACACCGGATGGTGCCTCAGCATATTATCGGGTCAATAACGACATTCCTAATCCTCTATGGACCATGTATAATTCTATTACAGGTCAGCTTACCAACCGCGTATTTGGAAATGTGAGCTTTAAATACAGCATACTCAATAATCTGAGCCTGATGTATCGCGTGGGCTATGACTACTACAATGAAGAGCACTCCTACAAATTGAATAAAGGTGGTGTATCAAGT
>Ga0207691_10007594_pt1 | contig 10436 bp, 10 predicted proteins | sample KBSM13metaG_FD_184327 | JGI IMG/M metagenome (GOLD analysis project Ga0207691, IMG submission 184327) | Miscanthus rhizosphere microbial communities from Kellogg Biological Station, Michigan, USA - KBS M1-3 metaG (SPAdes) (version 2) | ecosystem: Host-associated > Plants > Roots > Rhizosphere >... | reverse complement strand
GCTGCGCATCATCCTCGCTGACGTCGACGACAGCATGTCGCGCGATGGCCGCGAAGACCTCGTGATGCTCGCATGCGACGTCGATGACATGTCGCCCGAGTATCTCGCTGCGGTCGCGGATCGCGCGCGAGCGGATGGAGCGCTCGATGTCGTCCTGCTTTCGACGACGATGAAGAAAGGACGCGCCGGAACCCGGTTCGAAGTCTTGAGCAGGCCCGCCGACGCGAACCGTTTCGAGCAACTGTTGCTGTCCGAGACGACAACGATCGGTGTGCGCAGAAGCGATGTGACGCGCGTCGCACTTCAGCGCCGAGCCGAGCAAGTCGACGTGCTCGGCCATTCGATTTGCGTGAAGATCGTGGAACTTCCCGACGGTAGTTCGCGAGCCAAGCCCGAGTTCGACGACGTGCAGCGAACTGCACTGGCGACTGGGCGTCGGCCTGCAGATATTTACCAGCTTGCACTCGGCGCGGCGGAACGGCTCGAGCCCGCACGGGGTAGGTAGGCGATCCCGGCACCACACCGGTTTTCAGTCGTATTCCAAGGAGAGTTCTGATGGCTCTGCACGCTAGGAAGTGCCTCGCCGCCGGCGCACTGCTGCTCACCGCTTCGGTGGCAGGAGCGCAGGCCGCGCCCGCGAAGCCCGCATGTGACGTGGGCGAAACCGCCAAGGGCAACGCCGCCCGGGCAACGCTCAGCGTCAACCTCGCCCGCGATGCTGCGTCGCCGGCCGTCGCTTCGACCAACCTCAAGAACGCCGTCAAGCTCGTCGAAAAGGTCGACAAGGGTGACGACGCCGTGACCAACGCCTACGTGCTTGGCGAGGCGATCAGCCTGTGGGGCAATCAGCCCGGCATCGGCCTCACGCCGAAGCGTGGTGCGCTTGGATTCACCACGGATCCGGAAGGCACGCTCGACCTGCCCAACACCATCGACTCGCTGTTCAAGATCGTCGAAGTCGCGCGCCCGAATTGCTCCGACTACACGGCCTACTGGCGCGCTGGCCAGAAGTTCTATCTCGACGTCGTGAACGGCGCCATCAACTCGCTGAACGCCGACAAGCTCGACTCCGCCGAGTACTACGCTGCCCGCGCGAACACCCTTTACGCCGGCTCGCCCTACGGCGACATGGTCATCGGCAGCGTGGCGGCCAAGAAGAACAACACGCCGCGCGCCATCGAATACTGGACCAAGGCGGCAACCGTCGCCGGTAAGGACACCACATATCGCGACGTTCGTCGTCAGATGCTCGCGAACATCGGCAGCTCGCACATGGACGTCGCCAATGCGGCGAGCGGTGCCGAGAAGGCGGCTGCCGCACGCAAGGCCGCTGCGGTCTACGAGGAGCTCGTCGCAATGCCGGGCTCGCGCGGTTCTTACGCAACGGTTGGCCGCCAGCAGCTTCAGGCCGCCTATCTGATGGCCGGTGACACCGCCGCTGCCGCGAAGACGTGGGCGCCGCTGCTCGCAAACCCCAGTGCGTACGAGTCTCAGGACCTGCTGAACTCAGCCGTCACCGCAGCTCGTTCCAACAGGACCGAGGATGCTGGCAAGCTGTTCGAGGCGACGCTCTCGCAGAACCCGTACAGCCGCGACGCCCTCTACAACGTGGCCGTCACGTACCTCACGCTCGAGCAGAACGAGAAGGTCGGTCCGATCGTGACGCGTCTGGTTGCGGTGGATCCGGGCAATCCGGAGAACTACAACCTGGCAGCACGCGCCTACCTGTCGTTGGCCAAGGCGGCGGAGAAGGCCAAGAAGGCTCCGCTCTCCGCGGCGTACAACGACACCACGCTCATGTGGTACAACAACGGCAACAAGCTGCCGGTCGAAGTGACGTTCACCGAGTTCTCGCCGAGTGAGAAGCAGGTCGTCATCGCTGGCAACGTCACGGATCGTCGCGACAAGATCGAAGGCAACAATCCGCCTCCGGTTCCGGCAAAGGCCGTGAAGGGCAAGCCGGCTCCCAAGGCTGCTGCTCCAGCCGCGAAGACGTTCCCGCCGAAGCCCGTCCAGCTGACGTTCGTCGCGCTCGACAAGGCAGGTCAGGTGTTGGGCACGGAGTCCGTGACGACTGAGCCGCTGACCCCTGGCGCGCGCGGCAAGTTCAAGCTCACGATCAATGCACCGAACGTGGTTGCCTACCGGTACACGATCTCCGAGTAAGCAGTAAGCACACGCTAAAAGCGCCCGCCGAAATGCGGGCGCTTTTTCGTTTCCAGGATGCGTCGAGCGCACCTCAATTCGCCTAATAAACAACCACAGGCAAACGCTCCGAAGTGCTGTATACAGCTTGATTTCCGTGCCTGTATCTCCTAGCTTGCATGAGGCTGCGACAAACGTCGCCGCACGCTCATTTTTGAAGGGGGAAGAACTCACTTCGGTGGTCTTCCCCCGTCGCTTCGGTGGAGGTCCCGCAGAGCACAATGGTACGCGTCAGTAAAGTTCTGCCGGGCAGCATCTGCGAAGAGATGGGCGTGGTGAAGGGAACGGAGTTGCTCACGGTCAACGGCCGCGAGCTCGCCGATTTCCTCGATTGGGAATTCCTCACGGCGGACGAGGAGCTCGTCATCGAGGCGCGCCTACCCGACGGCGAGGAAATCGTCTACGAGGTGGAGCGCCCGGAAGGTGAGGGGCTCGGCGTCGAGCTGGAGCCGCCCACCGTTCGTCGCTGCGCCAATCGCTGCGAATTCTGCTTCATCGAAGGCCTGCCCAAGGGTCTGCGGAAGAACCTCTACGTGCGGGACGACGACTACCGCCTCTCGTTCGCGTACGGGAACTTCGCCACGCTCTCGAACGTGAAGGAGCGCGACATCCAGCGGATTCTCGAGTATCGGCTGTCGCCGCTGTACGTGTCCGTGCACGCCACGCCGTGGGAAGCGCGCAAGAAGCTGCTCAACAATCCGCGCGTTCCCAACATCATGGAGCAGCTGACTCGGCTCGCCGAGGGCGGCATCCAGTTCCATGGGCAGATGGTGATCGTGCCGAACTTGAATGACGCCGAAGTCCTCGAAGCGTCGCTCACGGACCTCTGGAACCTCGGCGACGCGGTCCTGAGCGTCGCGCTGGTGCCCGTGGGCGTGACGCAATTCTCCCATCTGTACAACGGCAAGCCGATGGACGCCGAGAACGCCGGCCGCATCCTCGAGGCGGTCGAGCGCTGGGAAGCGCGCGCGCTGGCCGAGCGTGGCGACCGCTGGGTGTTCGGCTCGGACGAGCTGTACCTGCTCGCCGGACGTGAACTGCCGGACGTCGAGCACTATGGCGACTTCTCGCAGATCGAAAATGGCGTCGGAGCGGTGACGTCGCTGCGCGAGCGCGTGCGCAACGGCCTGTCGTCGCTGCCGCGGCTCGAAGGCAAGAAGATTGGCGTCGTCACCGGCGTTTCGATGGCGCCACTGATGCCGGAGCTGCTCGAAGCACTCACGGCACAAACCGGGGCCGAGTTCTCCCTGATGGTGATGGAGAACTCGATGTTCGGCCCCACGACCACCACTGCTGGATTGCTCGTCGGGGCGGACATTCGTCGCGCGCTCGCCGACCGGCAGGACCTCGATCTCGCGCTGATTCCAGCCGAGACGATCAATGATGATGGACTTTTCCTCGACGAGGAGCGCTTCATTGCGCTCCGTGAGACACTTCCGATGCCGGTATATCCTTCGTACGACTTCATCGACGTCCTGTCGCTGGAGGGGGAGCCAAGTCTCCCCGGGCAGCGTGCCGCATGAGCGTGCCTGTCGTTGCTTTGATTGGCCGCCCGAACGTTGGTAAGTCGGCCCTGTTCAACCGCATCATCGGAGAGGACGAAGCCATCGTCTCGGACGAGGCGGGTACGACGCGTGATCGCCACTTCTCCAAGGCGGAGTGGAATGGCCGCGCCTTCTGGCTCGTTGATACGGGCGGACTGTCCGACGACCCGAATCTCCCGATGGATGCAGAGATCCGCCGTCAGGTCGCCACGGCGATCGAAGAGGCGGACATGTTCCTGTTCGTCGTCGATGCGCTGACGGGCGTGCACCCGAGTGACTCGCGCGTCGCGGAGATGCTGCGGACGTCGGGGAAGCCACTGTTGCTCGTGGCGAACAAGGTCGATGACCCCAACCGCACGGACTACTACGAGTTCTACCGGCTCGGTGCGGGCGATCCGTATCCGGTGTCGGCGCAGAACGGCAAGAATTCCGGCGACCTGCTCGACGCGATCGTCGAGCGTCTTCCGGAGTCGATTCCTGAAGACGAAGAGGCGCTTCGCGTCGCCGTGATCGGGCGTCCGAACGTCGGCAAGTCGTCGTTCGTGAACCGGCTGCTCGGCGAGGACCGCCTGGTGGTGAGCAGCATCAGCGGCACTACGCGCGACGCGATCGACACGCCGATGACGTACCATGGCCGCAAGATGATCTTCGTCGACACGGCGGGTCTGCGCCGGCAGTCGAAGATCGACGACGGCATCGAGTTCTACTCGTCGCTGCGTGCGCGCCGAGCGATCGAGCGCGCGAACCTCTGCATCCTCCTCGTCGACGCCACTGAAGGTGAGATCCACAACCAGGATCTTTCAATCGCACACCTGGCGTGGGAAGCAGGGCGGGGACTGATCGTCGTCGTCAACAAGTGGGATCTCGTCGAGAAGGACGACAAGGCGACGCACAAGTTCGAGAAGAAGGCGCATGAGAAGGCGCCGTTCCTCAAGCACGTGCCGTTCCTCTTCACGTCGGCGCTCACGGGGCAGCGCGTCTCGAAGATCCTCGATCTGATCCAGGTCGTGGACGAGCAGTCCAAGACGCGCATCACCACGTCGCAGGTCAACGAGCGGCTCGCCGAGCTGCTGGCGCGTCGTCAGCCGAATCAGGCGGCCGGTCGCGAGGTGAAGCTCAACTACGCCACGCAGGTGAGCGTCGCTCCGCCCACCATCGCCTTCTTCGGCAACCACCCCGAGCTCGTCGAGGAGCACTACGTTCGGTTCCTGCACAACGGGTTCCGTGAGACGTATCCATTCACGGGCAATCCGCTGCGCATCCTCATGCGTCGCAAGAGCGGCGCGAAAGCGGAAGGGTAACCGTGCATCCAGCCCTGGCGCTTGCGCTGGCGTACACCTCAGGCTCGATCCCCTTCGCGCATCTCGCGGGAAAGGCGAAGAGTGTCGACCTGAGGAAGCAGGGCTCGGGAAATCTCGGCGCGACGAACGTGTTTCGCGTGCTGGGCTGGAAGATCGGCGTCGCAGTCTTCATCGCCGACGCGGCAAAGGGTGCGCTGCCGGTGTTGCTGTTGCCACACCGCATCGACAGCGCGCGCGATCCCGTGATGTGGGCCATCCTCGTTGGGGTGGCCGCGATCATGGGACACGTGCGGCCGCTGTTCCTCAAGTTCGGCAAGGGTGGCAAGGGAGTGGCGACTGCAGCGGGCGTGTTCTTCGCGCTCGCACCGATACCGATGCTGGTGACGTTCGGTGTCTTCGTGGCCGTCGTGCTCGCGAGCGGCTACGTCTCGCTCGGCAGCCTTATCTCCGCCGTCGTGTTGCCCACACTCCTCGCGATCACGCTCGGCGTGAGCTCTCCGCTGTTCCTCGTGAGCGCGCTCGTGGCGGCGTTCGTGTTCTGGACGCACCGTGCGAATATCGGGCGCTTGCGGCGCGGTGAGGAAAACAGGTTCGGCAAGAGAGGCCAGGCATGACACGCTGTGCCGTGATCGGTGGTGGTGCATGGGGGACGGCCCTGGCCGACATCCTCGCGCGCAACGGGCACGACACCGTGCTGTGGGCGCTCGAAGGCGATGTCGTGGCGTCCGTGAACTCCGATCACGAGAACAAGCGCTTTCTGGCGGGCTTCAAGCTGTCGGAAACGCTGCGGGCGACGTCGTCATTCGGGCATGCGTTGGACAGCGCATCGCTCGTGTGCATCGCCACGCCCTCGCAGCACACGCGATCCGTGCTCAAGCCGGCGCGTGCACACCTCGCACCGCGTGCGATCCTCTGCGTCGCATCGAAGGGGATCGAGCGCGATACGCTCGCCCTCATGAGCGATGTCGTCGCCGAGGAGGCGCCGCAGCATCCAGTGGTCGCGCTGTCCGGTCCGAGCTTCGCGGCGGAAGTCGCCGCGCAGCAGCCGACGGCCATCGTCGCGGCGTCGCACGATCTCGTCGCCGCAGAAGCCGTGCAGGACGCATTCAGCAATTCGCATCTCCGCATCTACACGCACGACGACATCATCGGCGTGGAGCTCGGAGGCGCATTGAAGAACGTCATCGCCGTCGCGGCGGGAATCGTGGAAGGCGTGGGGCTGGGCTTCAACTCGCGTGCGGCCCTCATCACTCGAGGCCTCGCCGAGATGACCCGACTGGGCGCGGCGTTGGGTGCGCAACCAGCCACGTTCGCCGGATTGGCGGGCATGGGTGATCTCGTATTGACGTGCACTGGTTCACTGAGTCGCAATCGTGCGGTGGGTATCGCGATCGGCAAGGGTGCGACGCTCGAGCAGGCGCTTGCCGGCAAGGAGACGGTCGCAGAAGGTGTCGCCACGACACGCAGTGCGTTCGCGCTTGCTGAGCGCGAGGGAGTCGAGATGCCAATCGTCGAGATGGTCCATCGCATCCTGTTCGACGGACATTCGGCGCGGAGCGCCGTGTCCGAGCTGATGTCGCGGGAACTACGCGCGGAGCGCGACGCATGAGTGCAAGCGAACCGGTCCAGGAATTCTTCAGCATCGGCGAGGTCTGCGAGCTCACGGACCTCAAGCCGCACGTGCTGCGCTACTGGGAGAGCCAGTTCCGTTTTCTCAGTCCGGCCAAGAATCGCTCGGGGAACCGCGTCTACCAGCGCCGTGAGATCGAGTTGATCCTCCTCGTGAAGCACTTGCTGTACACCGAGAAGTACACCATCGAAGGTGCACGTCAGAAAGTGGATGAGCATCGAAAGGGCGGCGAGCTTCGCGGTGCGGCGCGCGCCGCACTCACCGTGCAGACGCTCGAGTCGCTCGAGACCGAGCTCAAGGACCTGATCCGCTTTCTCGCCCCCGACACGAACGGAAGCCGATAGTTCATGCGATTTCTCATCACGAACGACGATGGCATTCTCGCGCACGGCATCGAGTGCTTGATCGAAGCCGCCGAACCACTCGGCGAGGTGTATGTCGTCGCACCTGACCGTGAGCAGAGCGCGACCAGCCATTCGCTGACGCTGCACCATCCTCTGCGTCCCATGCGCCGCGCCGAACGCCGCTGGCAGATCGACGGGACGCCGACCGACTGCGTCATGCTCGCCGTGGAAGCGCTGATGCCGGAGCGCCCCGACTTCGTGCTCAGCGGCATCAACCACGGCCAGAACATGGGCGAGGACGTGCTCTATTCCGGCACCGTGGCCGCCGCGATGGAAGGGCTTGCCCTCGGCATTCCGTCCATCGCGTTCTCGTTCGCTGGTGGTGATCTTCGGTCGGACCTCACGCATCTCAAGGAGCAGGTGAGCGTGTTGACGCCGCTCATCAAGCACCTCACCTCCCTTCCGACGTTCCCCGCGAATACACTGCTCAACGTGAACCTCCCGCCTGTGCCGGCGGAGGGTGTGCGCGGTGCGCGTCTGACGCGATTGGGCAGCCGTGTGTATTCTGGATCGCTCAAGCCGATGCGCGATCCGTGGGACCGCGACATCTTCTGGATTGGCGGCGGCTCCATCACGTGGACTGGTGAGCCTGACTCCGACTTCCGCGCCATTCAGGAAGGATTCATCTCCATCACGCCGCTTCACCTCGACCTCACGAACTACAGCATGCTGGAATCATCGGGGAGCTGGTGGCGGGAGCTGTAGAAGGGCAGATGGGCGGCGCGCGGCGCCGCCTCGTCGAGCTTCTGCGCGAGAAGGGCATTCGCGACCTCGCGGTGCTGCGTGCCTTCGACATGACGCCGCGACACGCGTTCGTGCCCACGGGCGTGCGTCATCGCGCCTATGAGGATGCGCCGCTCCAGATCGGGAGCGGGCAGACGATTTCGCAGCCGAGCATCCATGCGCGGTATCTCGAAATCCTCGCGCTCACGGGCAGTGAGAAAGTGCTGGAGATCGGCACCGGTTCGGGATATCAAACCGTGTTGCTCTCGCACCTCGTCGCGCAGGTCTTCACCATCGAGCGCATTCCGGCGCTGTTCGCATCAGCACGCGACGCGATCAACAACGCGGGTGCCACGAACGTCTCCATGCTCCTCGGCGACGGCACCGTCGGCTGGCGCCAGTACGCACCCTATGACGCCATCCTCGTGAGCGCAGGTGGTCCAAGCGTGCCCCCGGCACTCGTCGAGCAGTTGGCGGATGGAGGACGGATGCTGGTGCCCGTCGGCTCGAAGGAGGAGCAGACGCTCAAGCTCGTGACTCGCCGCGGCGCGACGATAGAGACGCGCGATGTGGCGCCCGTGCGATTCGTGCCGTTGTACGGCACGCAAGGATGGGAGCAACAGTAAAGTGCAACTGCTCCATGTGCGCATCAGCGGCCGTGTGCAGGGAGTTGGATTTCGCTGGTTCGTCCGCGAGGAAGCTCGACGACTTGGTGTGAGCGGATGGGTGACGAATCTTCCGAGCGGCGAAGTGGAAGTTGCCGCTGGTGGACAAGGATCTTCGTTGGAGCGCCTTCGCCGCGCGCTCGAGGTGGGACCGACTGGAGCGGGCGTCACTGACCTAATCGATATCGCCGGCGCCGTCGAGACGCCGCTGCCATATCCATTCACGATCCGGCGGTGATGCGTAGTCGGTGAATGAGTCGGGGTTGAAAGTGTTGTGAGCCTCGTGACGGTGAATTTCACTCGGCAGGTCGAATGACCCGTGGCACGTGCGCACGGGTTTTCTACTTTCGACTCGTCAGCAATTCACCGAAACGTTGTTCAAGCGCTCCCCCAACTCACGAACGATCATGCGCGTCAAGACTCTCATGGCCGCAGCGGCCATCGCACTCACGTCCAGCAGCACGGCTTCCGCCCAGTTGACTGTCGGTGACTTTCTCAATACGGGCGATCATTATCTCGTCACCGATCAGGCGACGGACCTCGCGTGGCTCTCGCCGCTCTACACGCGCAACCACACGTTCAACGATGCCTACGTGCAGGGGATCACGAGCACGTATGGATTTCGGTACGCGACGGCGGCAGAAGTGCTCTCGATGATCAACCTCAATTTCGGCAATCCCGTGAGCAGCTATCCCGGCGATGCAGCCGGATTTGCGTCCGCCGACGCGTTCTTCAACACGTTCGGCATCGCAGAGATGGTCTATTGCCAGTCAGTCTCGAACGGTCCCTTCTACCCTTGTCCGCGCACGCAGGGCCTGACGTCGGACGTGGGCACTGCCGGACGTCATCAGGCCTTCGGCATGATACAGTACGGCACGAACGGCTACTCCATCGTCAACACGAGCGGATGGAGCGACACCGTCGCGCAGCAGCAAATAGGCAGCTGGCTGGTGGCGGACCTTTCGACGACAGTCGCACCGGAGCCTGCAACGCTCGCCCTGATGATGACGGGGCTGGGCACGATGGCGTTGACCGCTCGCGTGCGCAGGAAAGCGCGCGGTCAGCGCGCGTAGTGTCGATCGACATCGAGAAGCCGTTGTCGTATTCTTCACGACCCACCACCGACCAATCACCTGATGAACGACGTCGCTCGTGAGCGCGAAGAATTGCGGCAGCGGCTGATCGCGGCACTGCGCGACGTGCCGGACTTCCCAAAGCCGGGCATCATGTTCAAGGACATCACACCGGTGCTCGCGGATCCGGCGCTGTTGCGCGATGTGGTTGCGGCAATGGCAGCACCGTGGGAGGAGGCCGGCGTGACGCACGTAGCCGGCATCGAGAGCAGGGGCTTCATCCTGGCCGCACCCGTCGCCATCGCGCTCGGCGCCGGTTTCATCCCCATTCGCAAACCGGGGAAGTTGCCGTGGAAGACGGCGGGAAAATCGTACGACCTGGAATACGGAACGGACCGACTCGAGATGCACATCGATGCGTGTCCAGCTCCGGCCCGGGTATTGCTCGTCGACGATGTTCTCGCCACCGGGGGAACCGCCTCCGCCGCTTGTGAGTTGATCGAGCAGGTGAATGGATCCGTGCTCGGTTGCTCGTTTCTCCTCTCAATCGCCGTCCTGCACGGCGCAGAGCGTCTCTCCCGCCGACGCATCGAGACCCTGCTGGAGTGTTGAGGTAAGCACGCAACGTTGTATGGAGCGTGTGCACCAGCTGTAGCGACACGTTGCAGTCATGCAACAACTCGTCTGTTTGTTTGTGTCACCTGTCTGCCCCGCGTATGTTGCCGTGACGCGATCTGCGTCCCAAGTCGTTCCTCGGGACCTGTCGCGCGACCCCCCCCGCTCCAGGACAGCCTGTCAATGAGGAAATACGCACTCCCCGCCGCTCTGCTCGGCGGGCTGATGTCGTGTAGTGATCTGCCAACGGCCCCCGTCCCTCAGCAACTCTCGTCG
>Ga0207691_10007592_pt1 | contig 10437 bp, 9 predicted proteins | sample KBSM13metaG_FD_184327 | JGI IMG/M metagenome (GOLD analysis project Ga0207691, IMG submission 184327) | Miscanthus rhizosphere microbial communities from Kellogg Biological Station, Michigan, USA - KBS M1-3 metaG (SPAdes) (version 2) | ecosystem: Host-associated > Plants > Roots > Rhizosphere >... | reverse complement strand
GCTTGCTTGAGGTATTCCATGGCGAGGTGGCCGGAGCTTCCGTTGCCCGCCGAGCCGTAGTAGATGGTCCCGGGCTTGGCCTTGGCCAGGGCTACGAATTCCTTGAAGTCTTTCGCGGGCACGTTCGGATTCACGACAAGCAAGGACGGCACGGTTGCGATCATCGTGACCGGGACGAATCCCTTGTCCGGGTCGTATGGAAGCTTCGCGAACATCGCGGGATTGACGGCGAGCGTGCCGACGTGGCCCAGGATCAGCGTGTAGCCGTCGGGCTTCGCGCGCTGCACGGCGTCCATCGCAATGTTGCCGGCGCCGCCCGGCCGGCTCTCGACGACGACCTGCTGCTTCCACGCTTCGGTGAGCTTGGCGCCGATCAGGCGCGAAAGAAACTCGGAGCTGCCGCCGGGCGCAAAGGGCACGACCAGCACGATGGGCTTGTTCGGGTAGTCCTGCTGGGCGGTCGCCGGCGCCACGCCGCACGCCGCAACCATCGCGACGAGCGCCGCTTCGCGCATCCATTGCCTGTAACGCATGTGCTCCTCCTTGTTTGCGCAATCACCGATGTCGCCTCATGCGAGGCGCCGCAGGATCGCCTGCGTGTATTCCTTCGTCGTCGCCTTGCCGCCGAGATCGCCCGTCCGTACGTTGTCCTCGTTCAGCGCGCGATTGATGGCGTCGCGCATGCGGTCCGCCTCGCCTGTCTTGCCCACGTGGTCGAGCATCATGGCGGCTGCGAGCAGCAACGCGGTCGGGTTCGCGATACCCTTGCCCGCGATGTCCGGCGCCGATCCGTGGACCGCTTCGAAGATCGCGGCGCCCTCACCAATGTTTCCCCCGGGTGCCATGCCGAGGCCGCCGACCAGGCCGGCGATCTCGTCGGAGAGAATGTCGCCGAAGAGGTTGGTCGTGACGATCATGTCGAACTGCCAGGGATTGAGCACGAGCTGCATCGCGCAGGCGTCGACGATGCGGTCGTCGTGCGCGACGCGGCCTTCGTAACGCTTCGCGACGTCGCGCGCCGTGTCCAGGAAGATGCCCGTCAGCGCCTTCAGCACGTTCGCCTTGTGGACGATGGTGACCTTCTTGCGGCCTTTCCGGACGGCGTAGTCGAACGCGTATTCCGCGATCCTGCGCGACCCCGCACGCGTGTTCACGCCCGACGAGATGGCCGCGGCGTGCGGGTCGCCGTCGATGGGAATGTAATGCTCGAACCCGACGTAAAGTCCCTCGAGGTTCTCGCGAATCAGCACGATGTCGATGTCGTCGTAACGGCCGCCGGGAATGATCGTGCGCGCCGGCCGGACGTTGGCGTACAGCTTGAACTCCTCGCGAAGCCGCACGTTGACCGAGCGGAATCCGCCTCCGACAGGCGTCGTCAGCGGTCCCTTCAGCGCGAGGCGCGTGCGCCGGATGCTGTCGAGCAGCGGCGGGGGCAGGGGGTCGCCGACCTTGGCGACGGCCGCATTGCCGCCTTCCTGCACGTCCCAGGCGAACGGGCTGCCGAGCGCGTCCAGGATGGCGACGACGGATTCCGTGATCTCGGGGCCGACGCCGTCGCCGGGGATGAGGGTCGCAGGTATCTTGGCCGGGCCGGGGTTTGTCATGTGCATTCCCAGGTAGGTGTGGGCGCGCGCGAGCGCGTCATGCGTACAGGCGGGTGGGGTTTTCGCGAAGCACGCGCGTTGCATCGTCGCCGAGCGCGCGATCCAATGCGTGCAGCAGGTCGCCGTACTCGGGCGGGCGCGTGTCGGATTTCTCTGAAAGAAACCATGTGTGCGGCCAATCGGAGCCGAAGACGCAGTGGGAACCAAACAGCCGGTATGCCCGCGCAACGACGTCGTCCAGGTCGACATACGGGGCCACAGCGCCAAGACGATACCACGCGGACAACTTGACCCAGCCGCCCGCGCCGGCGACTCGCTCGAGGGACGACCACGAGCCGGGATCGCGCGCGGCCGCGGGCGTCAGGCCGGCGACGTGGTCGAGGACGAAGACGAGCCGATGGCGCGCCTGCAGCGCCGCGACGGAAGCGAGGTGCTCGGGCGCGACGTACCACTGGACGTGCCACCCGATGTCGCGAAGGCGCGGGGCGAGCGAGTCCAGCATGTCGGCGCCATTGCCGACGGGCGACACCATGTTGAATCGCACGCCTCGCACGCCGAGTTCGTGCATGTCGCGCAGCTCCGCGTCGGTGACGCCGGCGTCGATGACGACGACGCCCCGGTGAAGCCCGGGGTTCGCGCGAAGGGCGGACAGCATGACGGAATTGTCCGTTGCGTACACGCTGGGCTGGACCAGGACGATGTGCGAGATCGCATGGCGAGCGGCGACTGCCTCGAGCATCGCGAGCGGGCGCTCGGGCGCTGCATAGTGCCCGGGCACTGCGGCGGCCTCCGCGTCGAAGACGTGCGCGTGGCAGTCCCAGCCCGGCGGGGTGCGAGCTCCGACGCTCATTCGGGCTTGATGCCGCGCTCCTGGACGACCTTCGACCACAGCTGCCGCTGATCATCCAGGAACTTCGCGGCCTCCGAAGGTCCGCCCGGGAACGGCTCGCCGCCGAGCGCCGCGATGCGCTCGCGGACATCGGGCGCCGCCATCGCCTTGGCAATGGCCGCCACGAGCTGCTTCCTCGTATCGTCGCTGATGCCTGCGGGGGCGAGCACCGGATTCCACTCGTACACTTCGTAGCCCGCGATGCCGGACTCGCCGATGGTCGGCACGTCGGCGAGCGCAGCGGACCGCTTGCCGCTCGTGACGGCGATGGGGCGCAGCTTGCCGTTCTTGATGTGCCCCGACGCGGAAGCGAGGTTCGCGAAGAACAGCGGGACCTGTCCGCCCATGACGTCGAGCATCGCCGGACCGCCGCCCTTGTACGGGACGTGCATCATGTCGGTCTTGCTGACCTGCTCGAACAGTGCGCCTGCAAGATGCTGCGCCGAGCCGTTGCCGGACGACGCATACGCGACGGTGCCCGGCTTCGCCTTTGCCATGCTGACGATGTCCTGCGCGTTCTTCGCCGCAAATGCCGGATTCGCGACGAGCACGTTCGGAAACAGCGCGAGAACCGCGATCGGCGTGAACGCCTTGGAAGCGTCGTACGGCATCTTCGGATACAGGCTCGGCACGACGGCGAAGCTCGAGGCGTCGACCAGGAGCGTCGCGCCGTCGGGCGCGGCCTTGGCGACGTAAGCCCCGGCGATCTGACCTGCGCCACCCGGCTTGTTCTCGACGATCACCGTCTGGCCGAGCGCCTCGGACATCTTGGGCGCGATCAGCCGCGCCATGAGGTCGGCGCCGCCGCCCGGCGCGTACGAGACGACCAGCGTGATCGGCTTGCCGCCGGCGACCGCCGCCGATGCGACGCCGGTCGCGGCCGACAGGACGGTCGCGGCGAGCGCGTGGATGAGGACTGCGGCGATACGAGACATCATCATGGGTCTCCGTCAGGTCAGTGTGATCGTGTAGCGAAAGGCATGCGCATCGCCTCGTGTCTTCCGGACTTCCACGCAATGCCCCACGATGTCGAACGCTGCGCGGGTGATGAGCGCGCACGGATGGCCGGGCGGAAGCGCGAGGTGGCGCGCGTTCGCCGCGGCGAGCGTGTCGAAGCGGATCTCCTCAAGCGCGCGGTGCACGCGTATGCCGCAGCGCTCGGCGTAGAGCGGATAGAGGAGGTCGCCCCAGCCCTCCGTGCCGCCAAGCTCGAGCTCCCTGAACTGGGGCAGCGGCAGCCAGATCTGCTCGACGAGGCAGGGGACGCCTCCGAGGGAGCGCACGCGAAGGAGGTGCAGCGCCTCGTCCCCGCGGCCTGCGCCGAGCGAACGCGCAACCTCGGGCGGCGCGACCACGCGGCGCCTCGTGACGATCCGCGAGCTCGGCACCTGGCCGTCGTCGCTCTGGAAGCGGAAGAACCGCAGCATGGTCGGGCCGGAGATCCCGCTGCGCACGAACGTACCCCGGCCGTGGATGCGCTCGATGAGTCCGTCGGCGGCGAGTACCTCCAGCGCGCGACGCATGGTGCCGAGGGCGACGCCATGCTGCTCGGCCAGCGTCTGCTCGGCGGGGATCGCGACCCCCGGCGGCCATTCACCGCGCATGACATGGGCGCGCAGCGCTTCGGCCAGCACCGAATACCGGCTGCGCCCGGGCTCGTGCACCAGCGTTGCGGGTGCGGGTCGAGCCGCCAGCCTTGCCCTGTCGCGAGGTTTAGTCATCTAGAGGACTAGAGGTTACGCCGTCAAGGCGAGGACTGCAATCCCCTCTCGCGACGCCCGTCGGGTACACTTGCCGATTGCTTTCCGCCGGGTATGCGCGACATGGCCGAAACAACGAATCCCGCAACGGAAGACGCCCGGCGTCGCGAGCTCACGCAGTCGCTGCTGCGCGGCCTCGGCCTTCCGGATCTCAAGCTCGCGGGACCCGTCGACGAGAAGTCGATGGAGCTCATCGGCCGGCTGCTGCGCGAGATGACCGCATGCACGATCGAGATGCTGCGACTTCGCGCGCAGGCGAAGAGCAGCATTCACGCGGAAATGACGATCATCGGGCCGCGGGCGGTGAATCCGCTCAAGGCGGCATGGGACGTGGAGGTGGCCCTGCGTCACCTGCTGGCCCCGGAGCGGGCGGACCTCATGAGTCCCGTTCGCGCGGTGTCCGACGCCTACGACGACCTGCGCGCCCACGATCGCGGCCTTGCCGCCGGCATCCAGGCGGCGCTGGCAAGCCTGCTCGCGCGCTTCAGCCCGTCCGCGTTCGACGAGCGCCTGCAGGGCGGGGCGCTCGACAAGTTCCTGCCCGGCAACCGCAAGGCGAGGCAGTGGGAGCTGCTGCTCGACATCTACGAAGACCTCGCGCGCGACGCGAAAGAGGACTTCTGGTCGATGTTCGAGCGGGAATTCCGGCGGGCGTATTCGACGGCGAGCACGACCGACAAGACGCAGCTCGCGTAAGGGTCTCCTACTCCACGGTCTCGCTCGCATCCCGCAGGATCGTCGTCGTCATCCGTAGAAGCCCCGACATGTGCGACACCATGTTGAGCACGATGCGCCGGTACAGGTCCGGGTTGCGCGCGTAGATCGTGTCGAGGTTGGCGCGCGAAAGGCTGTACGTGACGACCTCGCCCTCCGCGACCGCGGTGTGCGATCGCGTGCCGCCCTCGATCATCGCGGATTCGCCGAAGATGACGCCCGGCGCGAGGGTGACGACGCGACGGTGCTTGCCGTTCACGTCGACATCGCCGGCGACGATGGTGACCGCGCCGCGTGCGAGCAGGTACAGGCGGTCGCCGAGCTGTCCGTCGTGATAGAGCGCCGCGCGCGCCGCAAACAGCTGGCGATCGAGGTACGGCTTGACGAACGCCTGCTCCTCCGGCGTGAGCCCTGCCATCAGCGCGAAGTCGCCGATGGCCATCTCCTGCTCGTTGTTCGTCGCGCGCGCATCGGCCAGCAGTCGCTGCTCCGCGAACTCGAGCGCGCGGTCGGCGTCGTGGAACCAGTCGTTGTGATGACGCTGCATGAACACGCCGGCGCCGGTCAGCGCGCGGCCGAGCTTGCTCGTCGCCGAGATGTGCGCGAGGAGCATCGTCACGCCCTCCTCGGCGAGAAGACGCGACAGCTTGCTCAGCATGAGCGCGCCCGACGCGTCGATCATGGTGACCCGCCGCAGGTCGATGATGAGCATCTGCGCGCCTTGCGCTGCGCGCAGCGCCTCGAATCCCAGGCGGTCGGCGGTGCCGAAGAAGATCGCGCCGTCGAGCTCGAGGAGCTTGATGCGATGGCCTTCGACGCGCAGCAGGCTCGCATGCTCCGGTGGATACACGCGCCGCGACCCGCGCGTCGCGGCCGTCTGCACGGAGCGGATGAGCGAGCGGTTCATCACCGCGAGGAACAGGCCCATGGAAAGGATGAGCCCGGTGATCACCGCGGCGACCAGGCCGAACACGACGGTGACGGCCGCGACGAGGATCACGAGCGACATGTTCACGACGAGCTCGTTGTCGTAGCGGCCGCGGCGCAGGCGGTCGATCGTCGACCCGGCCCAGCGGTCGATGAGTCCGACCGCGATGACGAGCATCATCGCGGACAGTGCCGCGACGGGAATGAGCTGCAGGAGCGGGGCGCCGTACAGGAGCAGCACGACGAGCGTGACCGTCGTCGCCGCGCTCGAGACGAGCTTCCAACCGCCCGCGTGATGCGTCGTGATCGCGTGATGCGAGGAGTACGCCACCGGCACGCCGCCGAACAGCGACGAGACGATGTTGCCGCAGCCGAGCGCCACAAGCAGGCGGTTCGGATGGTGCGCCGTGTCGAGCGGGCCGTCGGCCTCGCCTACCGCCGCGAGCAGGCTGTCGAGCGATCCGACGACCGCGATCGCGAGCGCGGTGACCGCGAGGTCGTAGCCGAACTTCATGGCCAGTGCGATGCCGTCGGGACCGAACAACGGGAGCAAGGCATCGGGAAGGGGCAGCTTGCCGAGGAATGGAACGCGCGGGCCGACGTCGGCGTGAATCGCGAGCGTGATGACGGCGGCCACCGCCGTTCCGGCGGCGAGGCCGATGAGCTTCGACGGCGACGACGGCCACCGCCGCCGCACGAGCACGAATACAATGATCGTGACGATTCCCACGAGCACCGTCCACCCGTTGACGCCGTGATGCGCGTCCGCGGCGCCGGCGTCGCCGCCGCCCCCGCCGTGCGTGCCGAGCACCTCGGGAATCTCGTACCAGATGAGCGAGATCGCGAGACCGGTCATCAGTCCCGCGACCACGGGATAGGGCACGAAGCGCGCGATGTTGCCGAGGCGCAGGAGGCCGAAGAGGATCTGGATGACGCCCGTCACCACGAGGCACAGCGCGGCGAGGAAGATCACGTCCTCCACCACGGGGTGGTCCTTCCACAGCCGGAGGATGAACGCCGAGAACAGGAACACCGACGAGGCGCGCGGCACTTCGTTCGGCAGCAGCGCGCCGCTCAGCACGAAGGCGGTGAGGTTGCCGAAGATGGCGGCGGCGGGCGCCGCGCGCAGGCCCGCCTCGACCGCGTACGAGCCCGCCGGCGCAAACGCGATGAGCCCCAGCGGCAGCATCATCGCAAGCAACACGAACGCGGCGGAGATGCCCGCGCCGATCTCGCGCGCAAACTCGGCTGCGTTGCGCGGAGCGGCAGCGCGATGCGCGTGGTGGGCGGATTCGGACATGCGTTGCAATGAAGGAGAAATCCCGCCCGCATTGTGCCAGACCTACTTGACGAGTCCGCGCGCGGCACGCGATGCTCCGCGCATGCTGATCATCACCGTTGTGCAGTTCAAGGACGCCCCGGTCGATGCGCCGGCCGTCGCCGAGTTCCGCGAGGAGGGCGGCACGATCGGCCGCTCGCCCGACAGCACGCTGCTGTTGCCCGATCCCGAGCGCATCATTTCGCGCACTCACGCGGTGGTGTCGCACCAGGGCGGCAAGTTCTTTCTCCGCGACCACGGGACCACCGTCCCGGTCGTCGTCAACGGGCGTCCCGTCGGCAAGGGGCGGGATCACCCGCTGGCGGCCGGCGACGAGATGCGCATCGGCGCCTACACCATGCGCATCGACGTGACGCGCGTCGACATCGAAGCGGACGACGAGACGACGATCCTGCGCGAAGGCGCGATGCTGTCGTGGCGCGAGGACGGCACGCCGGTGGCGCAGGATCGCATCGCCACGATCATCGTGCCGGAGCCCGACGGCGCGGACGCACCGTTGCCGGTAGGCGCCAGGGCCCTCACGCCTGCACCGGGGCAACCGGCCGCACAGGCGGCGCGCCCCGCGTCGGCGACGGAGGATCCGCTGCTGGCCGCGCTGTTGCGCGGCGCGGGCGTGCCCGACCTCGCCATTCCAGGCGGGCTCACGTCCGACCTCATGCGCGACGTCGGCTCGATCATGCGCGAGACCATGCGCGGCGTGCTCGACCTGCTGGCGGCGCGCGCGCACGCCAAGCGCGAAGTCCGTGCGGATGCCACGGTGATCGTCGCCAACGACAACAATCCGCTCAAGTTCTCGCCCGACCTCGATGCGGCGATCTCGCATCTCCTGATGCCCCGAGGCCAGGGTTTCATGTCGCCGCAGCGCAGCCTCGTCGACGCGCGCGAGAGCCTGCGCTCGCACCAGGAAGGGTTCGTCGCGGGGATGCAGGCAGCGCTCGCCGCGGTGCTCGCGCGCTTCGATCCCGCGAAGCTCGAGGCGCGGCTCCTCGAGAATGCGGGGGGCGGCTCGTTCCTCGCGATGAACCAGCGCGCAAAGCTGTGGAACCTCTACGAGGAGCTGTACGGCCAGATCTCGCGTGAAGCCGAGACCGATTTCCACTTCCTGTTCGGCGAGGAGTTCCTCCGCGCGTACCAGGAAAAGACCCGGAGCGCTTCGCCACGCGACGCATCGACGCAGGGGCCCGGATGAAGCTCGAAGTCTCGGTGTTGTCCAATCCCGGCGGACGCGAGCGCAACGAGGACGCGTGCGGCTTCTGGACCGGTGGCGGCGGATGCTTCGCGGTCGTGAGCGACGGGGCCGGCGGGCACGGCGGGGGCGACGTCGCGTCGAAGATCGCCGTGCGCGTCATCCTCACTGCGTTTCGCGAAGCACCGGATTGCTCCGGCGAGGCGATCGACGCGGCGCTGACGTCCGCGCACCACGCGATCGTCGCCCAGCAACCTGCGCGTCCCGAGCTCGCTGGCATGCGCGCAACGGCAACGGTGCTCGCCATCGACAGCGTTCACAACTTCGCGGTGTGGGGCCACGTGGGCGACACGCGGCTGTATTGCTTCCGCGAAGGCGCCATCGTCGCGCAGACGAAGGATCACAGCGTGGTGCAGAAGATGGTCGACGCGGGCTACCTCGCGCAGGCCGCGATCCGCAAGTCGACCGAGCGCAGCAAGCTGTTCGCAGCACTCGGCCACAACGAGGCGTTCGCGGCGGCGATCGGGACGTCGCGTTTCCCGATCCGCGCGGGCGACGTTTTCCTGCTGTGTACCGACGGTTTCTGGGAATACGTCGACGAATCGACGATGCTCGCCGCGCTGTCGCACGAGAGCACGGCCGCGGGATGGCTGCGGGAGATGGTCGACGACGTCGTGCGCCGCGGCGGCCGCGAGCAGGACAACTTCTCGGCGCTCGCCGTGTTCTGCCGGGACGCGGCACCGGAGGACCCGGACGCGACGAAAGTTGTATAAACGGACGATACGTGTGCAATATTCGCGTTTTCCCGCCGGCGCACCATGGTTACCATTTGGCCAGGTCGCCGGTTCCTGGCTCATGACATGACACAAGCTCTCGTGCCTGCCGCGCGCGTCGCGCTTCCGCTTCTGATCGCCGTGATTCTCGCGGCCGGGTGCGCTACACCCGAGCCGCCGAAGCCGGCTCCGGCGCCGCCGCCTGCGGCGCCCGTCGCGCCGCCGCCGGAGCCCGTCAAGCCCGCGCCGCCTCCGGAGCCGCAACTCAGCCCCGCGCAGGCGAAGGCCGCGGCGCAAAAGCTCACCATCGAGTCGATCAGCCAGCTGCAGAACGGCGACGAGGCCGCCGCCCAGAAGCTGCTCGAGCAGGCGCTGACGCTCGATCCGTCGAGCGACCTTGCGAAGAAGCTCATGGAGCAGATCAAGGCGGATGCGCAGAAGGAGCTCGGTCCCACCTTCTTCCGCTACACCGTGCAGCGCGACGACTCGATGTCGAAGATCGCCCAGCAATTCCTGGGCGACCGCTACAAGTTCCACATCCTCGCCAAGTACAACGACATCTCCAATCCGAGCAAGCTCGCGGCGGGGCAGGTGATCAAGGTGCCCGGCCGCGCGCCGGCACCGGGCACGCCCAAGCCGGCCGCGCCCGCGCCGTCACCGGAACCCGCGGACGAAGCGGCGAAGGCCGCGTCGCCGGAATCGGCCACGCCGCGCAGCGCGTCGATGCAGCTCATGCAGCAGGGCGCGGACCTGACCAAGGCCGGCAACCTCGAAGGCGCGTATGACGCGTATCGCGAGGCGGCGATGCGCGACCCGGGAAACCGGGACGCGGTGGCCCAGCGCGATGCGACGCGCAGCCAGCTCGCGCGGCGCTACGAGCGCGAGGCCGCGCAAGCGTTCCAGCGGCAGAACCTCGACGAGGCGATCAACAAGTGGGACCGCGTGCTCGCGCTGGAGCCCGGCAACCAGAAGGCGAAGCTCGAGCGCGAGCGCGCGATCGATCTGCGCAAGAAGCTGAACGAAAAGTTCGGGGCCAAGTAAGCGTCCGCCAATCGCGACGTCGCGCTACTTGATCTTTTCCAGTTTTTCGCGCGCGACCTTCGCTTCGCTGAGCTTGATCGACGCCTGCGTGTTCGACGGATCGTACTTGACGCTCGTCTCGAAGAACGCGATGGCCTGGGCGAGATTCGTCCGATACACGCGGGTGCCCTTGTCGAGATACTCGAGAGACAGCTTCTTCTTGAG
>Ga0207691_10007588_pt1 | contig 10442 bp, 9 predicted proteins | sample KBSM13metaG_FD_184327 | JGI IMG/M metagenome (GOLD analysis project Ga0207691, IMG submission 184327) | Miscanthus rhizosphere microbial communities from Kellogg Biological Station, Michigan, USA - KBS M1-3 metaG (SPAdes) (version 2) | ecosystem: Host-associated > Plants > Roots > Rhizosphere >... | reverse complement strand
CACGTCGGCGAGGAAGGGAAGCCGCTGTCGACCTTCGACTTCGCGTCCGACGCCAAGGAGCACAAGGTGATCGCCCGCGACATGCTGCGCATGGCGCACCGGCTCAACACTGACTTGCCCGGCATTACGGGCGATCCGAGCGCGAGGATCAGCTGCTTCACCTGCCACCGCGGATCCGAGAAGCCCCTGGCGGATGTGCCTGCGGGTGCCGTCCTTGTACCGCCGCCCCCTGGCGCACCTCCGCCGCCCAAGCCGTAGAGCGGTTCCAACCGCCGTTCCTCTCTGCTAGCGGCTCCGCGCGAGAGGATTTTCAATGTCTGATGCAATGCTCGACTTCGACCTCGGCGAGATGGCCGACACCATCCGCGAGACGACGCGGCGGTTCGCGAAGGACAAGATTGAGCCGATCGCCGCCGAGATCGACCGGACCGATGAATTCCCGCGTTATCTCTGGCCGCAGATGGGAGAACTGGGTCTACACGGCATTACTGTCGAGGAGGAAGATGGCGGGCTCGGACTCGGCTATCTCGAACATGTCGTCGCGCAGGAGGAGGTCGCGCGCGCCTCGGGGTCGGTGGGCCTCAGCTACGGCGCGCACTCGAACCTCTGCATCAACCAGATCCGCCGCTGGGCGAACCCGGAACAAAAGAAGCAATTCCTGCCCAAGCTGATCAGCGGCGAGCATGTTGGCGCGCTGGCGATGAGCGAGGCGGGCGCGGGCAGCGATGTCGTCGGAATGAAGCTCAAGGCCGAGAAGTCCGGCAACGGCTACCGTCTCAATGGCACCAAGTTCTGGATCACCAACGGATCTGAGGCGGACACGCTCGTCGTCTATGCCAAGACGGGCGAAGGCAGCCGCGGGATCACCGCCTTCATCATCGACAAGGAAATGACCGGCTTCTCGATCGGCCAGAAGGTCGACAAGCTCGGCATCCGTGGATCGCCGACCGCCGAGCTGGTCTTCAACGACTGCTTTGTCCCACCTGAGAACATCCTCGGCGCGGAGAACCAGGGCGTCGAGGTGCTGATGAGCGGCCTCGACTATGAGCGAACCATCCTCGCCGGGATGCAGATCGGGATCATGCAGGCGTGCCTCGACGTGGTCCTGCCCTACGTTCGCGAGCGCAAGCAGTTCGGAAAGCCCATCGGCTCGTTTCAGCTTATGCAGGCGAAGATCGCCGACATGTACGTCGCGCTCAATTCGGCGCGTGCCTATGTCTACCAGGTGGCGCGGGCCTGCGATGCGGGCAAGACCACGCGCTATGACGCCGCTGGCGCCATCCTCCTCGCATCGGAAAACGCCGTGAAGGTGGCCAACGAGGCCGTCCAGGCGCTCGGCGGGGCGGGCTACACCAAGGACTGGCCGGTCGAGCGCTACTATCGCGACGCCAAGCTGCTCGACATCGGTGCCGGCACTAACGAGGTCCGCCGAATGCTGATCGGCCGCGAGCTGATCGGCGTCTAATCGCCGTCTTGGCAGTTTCTCGAAGCGCGCTATTCTTCGTTCGGGTTTGCTCGATCGGAGGGGACGTCGATGAGACCAGCATATGTGGCGGCAATTCTGGCGACAGGTGCGGCCAGCTGGGCAGGGGCTCAAACGACCCCCGCACCCGCTCCGGCGCCCTTCGACCTCAACAGCAAGCTGATCAACACGCCTGATTCGAACTGGAGCATCTATGGTCCGGGGCAAACCAATAAGCTGCTGCCGAAGGACGGGCCCAAGGGCTATCCGGCGTACGAGGTGAACGTCACCCAAGTTGGCAAGAACGCTTGGGATGCCGGCGCCGTGTCGGCCGTCCCCAAGCCCGTTCATGCCGGCGACGTAATCCTGGTCGCAGCCTATCTTCGAGCGCCACAGTTGCCTGACGGCGCGACCGAGGAATTGCCACTGATGGGGGCGACCGGAGCAACGCCGCCCTATGTCGCGGTGGCGGGAGCGCCGGCGAAACTGTCAAACCAGTGGAAAGTGTTCTTCGCCACCGGCACCGTGCCGCAGGATCTTCCGGCAAACGGCATGCAGGCGACGGTTCACCTTGCCAGCGCAAAGCATGTGATCGAGCTCGGCCCGGTCAAGGTCTACGATTTCGGGCCGGGGTTCGACGTCAGCCGCTTGCCGCATAACTGAGCGGCAAATCGGCGACTTGATGTGCTAGGTCTCCGAATAGGGGGACCTGCTCATGCGCTTCTTTGCCGCGGCCGCGCTGCTTCTCGCTGCCTGCCATCCACAGACCAGACAGCTCACGTTTGAGGGCGCCGACGCGAAGAGCGACGCCGCCAGGATCGAGCATGGCCAGCGGCTGACCTACATCCTCGACTGCCGCGGCTGTCACGGCGAGAACCTGCAGGGCGAGGATATGTCGGACAAGCCCGAGGACGGAGCGATCTACTCGCCGAACATCACCCTGCTCCTGGGCAAGTACAGCGACGCGGAACTTGAGCGCCTCCTTCGCCATGGAGTGCCCAAGGATGGGCGCGAATTCTGGTTCATGCCGGTGGAGAGCTTCCAATTCCTCAGCGATGCAGATCTGGCGGCTTTGACGGCCTATCTCCGGACTCTGAAGCCAGCCGGGAAGCCTCTCCCGCCGTTCAAGTTCAATGCGGTTGAATACAAGGATGTTCAGGCCGGCATCTTGGGCAACGCGCAGGCCCAGATCCGCAAATACCACGACAAGCCGCCCGTCGAATTTGGCCCGAACCGGGCGTGGGGGCGCTACCTCGCCCAGACGGCGTGCACGGAATGCCACAACAATGCGTTGCAAGGCTGGCCGAACTTCACCCCGAATCTCGACATTGCCGGCGCTTATTCGAAAGCCGAACTGACTCAGCTTCTAACGAACGGCCAAGGAAAGCAGGGCAAGGACGTCGGGCCAATGTCGCGCGTCGCTCGTCGGAACTTCTCGCACCTGACACCGCGTGAACGCAACGCCCTCGTCGACTACATCTTGGCGCGCGCCAATCGGTAGTGACACTTAACGGCTGAGCGCCTGCGGGTCGCTTCCTTTCGCCGCCTGCGCCTCGACATCCAGGTTCAGAGTTCCGTGAACGTCGGCAGCCAGTAGCGGCGGGGGAGGCGGGCTAGGTGGAGGCTCAGGCGCGTCCCGCATTGGAGCGGGAGCGATCCCAACGGAAGCAAAGGCGAAATGGCTGTGGTCGTGCTCGTCGAGGGACTCCACCAGGTTGTAACCGGCCCTCAGGAGCGCAGCTTCGATCTGCCGGTGAGTGATGCCTGGGCGCCTGGCGAGGTCGATCGCGCGATCCAGCAGATGATAGGAGTTCGGCACACCGCCTACCGCGCGATTGTGAGCGACGGTGCGGAATGTGCTGGTGACGGTCCCATAGGCGCTGAGGAAGCGCGAAGCGGCGTTCACCTCCGCGGCCTGATCGCGGAAGCTGAACGGCATCAAACGTCCCGCAGCAGCTGCGGGCGCGGCAAAGAGCGCCGCGGCCGTGAATATCAGCCCAATTCTAATCACTTCCGCGCCATTACAGCGCGAAAACACGCTCCTCTATCGGGGTGTTCCGACGGTGCCGGATTGGGGCAGTTCCTAGCTGCCCCAGACCGTGATCCGCTTGCCCGGCGCCAGGTAGAGCTTCTCGCCCGGCTGGACATTGAACGCCGGATACCAGGCGTCGATGTTACGAACGGTCAGCGTCCGCCATGGCCCGGGCGCATGCACGTCTGTCGCGATCCGCGCCCTTAGCGCTGCATCGCGCAGCTTGCCGCGATGGGACTGGGCGTAAGCGAGGAAGAAGCGCTGGTCGCCCGTCAGGCCGTCAATCACGGGTGAGGGCTTGCCGTTCAGCGAGGCCTTCCATGCGTCGTACGCCGCGGCAAGACCCGCGACATCCGCGATATTCTCGCCCAGTTCCTGCGTGCCGTTGAGATGCAGCCCTGGCAGCGCCTCGTAGGCACTGTACTGAGCTGCCAGTGCCGCACCCGCCTGCTTGAAGTGCGCGAGGTCTTCAGCCGTCCACCAGTTCCGAAGTTTGCCGCTGGCATCGACAGTGGCGCCAAGGTTGTCGAAGCTGTGGCTGATCTCATGCCCGATCACCGATCCGATCGCGCCATAATTGGCGGCGGGGTCGGCGGCAGGGTCGTAGAAGCCCTTGTCGAGGATCGCCGCCGGGAAGTTCAGCGAGTTCTGAAGCGGCTGGTTCTGCGCGTTCACGACCTGCGGCTCAAGCCACCACTCGTTCCGGTCGGGAGTCTTGCCGATCTTCGCCAGCTGGTTCTGGTAATTGGCGAGCTTCGCCCGATCGAGGTTGCCGAAAGCATCGTCCACCCGCATGTCCAGCGAGCCGTAGTCGCGCCAGTTGGTCGGATAGCCGATCCCGACCACCATGGTCTGGACCTTCTTCTTGGCTTCCGCCTTCGTCGCCGGCGCCATCCAGGCGAGCGCCTCGATGCGCTTCTCCAGCGCCGCCTTGATGTTGGTCACCATGCCGTCGATGTCCGCCTTCGACGAAGCCGGGAAATATTTGTCGACATAGCGCTTGCCGACCGCGTCCCCGAGCCAGGTATCGAGCGAATTGAACGCGCGCTTGTTGCGCGGCTGCTGCTGCGGTGTGCCGTTGATCTCCGTGCCATAGAACGCGAAATTTGCGTCATCGAAGGCCTTTGGCAGCACATCGGTCATCTGGTTGATCCGATGGAACGCCAGCCAGTCCTTCCACGCGTCGAGCGGCTCCGAGCCGATCAGCGCGGCGGTCTTGGTCACCGTTGCCGGCTGCCACACGATGAAGTCCTGGCTGTTGCCGAGCTGCGCGGCGCCGAGCAGCCGTCCCCAGTCAACGCCGGGAGCCTTCTTGTCGAAGTCTGCACGCTTCCACGGATTGTTGGCCTCGGTGACGTCCTCGCTCTGCTCGAGCGTCGCGTGCGCCTGTGCGAGCTTCGTCTCCAGCGCCACGATCTTCCGCGCCCGCGCCTCGGCATTCGGGAAGCCCGCAAGCGTCAGGATCTTCGCGACATAGGGCACATAGTCGGCGCGGAGCTTGGCCATCGCCGGGTCTGACGAGACGTAATAGTCGCGGTCGGGCAGTCCGAGACCGCCTTGCAGGATGTACGGCACCGTTTTCGACGGATCACCGAATGCCTGCGTGACGAAGATGCCGAACAGGTTCTCGGTATGAAGGTTTGTCGCGTTCAGCGGATCCTCGTCCGCGCGGAGCGACTGGCCGATCGCTTCGGCGAGCGCGCCCTTGTCGGCAATGGCCTGGATGCGGTCGAGGTCGGGCTTGATCGGCGACAGGCCGCGCTTCTCGATGGCGTCCGTGTCCATGTACGCCTTGTAGAAATTGGCGATCCGCGCATCGTCGCTCCCAGCGGCGGGGTTCGATTTGACGATCCCGTCGATCAGCTCGGCCTTACGTTCCTGGGCCCGGTCGTTGATCATCGAGAAGATGCCGATGTTCGACTTGTCTGCGGGGATTTCGGCGGTCTTCTCCCACGTGCCGTTCGCATATTTGTCGAAGTCGTCGCCGGGCTTCACCGACTTGTCGATCGCCGCAAGCTCGATGCCGGATTCAGTGCCGGCCGCCTGCGCCTGCCCCTGGTTCTTGCTGCTGGTGTTGCATGCGCCGAGCGCGAGCGCGGACGCAAGGATCAGAAGCATCGACTTGTTCATGACTGTAACCCTCTCCCAAAGGCGAACGGCGTTCCTGAAGCGGCTGCTTTGCAATGACGCAAGCAGCGGCTAGGCCAGCGGCACGGCTTTTCGACTAACGGACGATACTGGCGGCATGAGCGCTCCGCGGCTTGAGAGCAAAATCGTTACGGATGGCGAGGAGTTCCGCGCCCGCGCCGCGCATAATCGTGCGCTCGCGGAGAAATTGCGCGCCGATGTTGCTAGAGCCGCGCTTGGCGGGAACGAAAAGAGCCGCGAGCGTCATGTCTCGCGCGGCAAGCTTTTGCCCCGCGATCGCGTCGAGCGGCTGCTCGATCCCGGTTCACCGTTGCTCGAGATTGGCCAGCTTGCCGCTTGCGACATGTATGAGGGCGAAGTCCCGGGCGCGGGTCTGATCGCCGGCATCGGCCGCGTGTCGGGCAAGCAGGTGATGATCGTCTGCAACGACGCGACGGTGAAGGGCGGCACTTACTATCCGTTGACGGTCAAGAAGCACCTTCGCGCGCAGGAGATTGCCGAGCAGAACCGCCTGCCGTGCGTCTATCTGGTCGACAGCGGCGGAGCGAACCTGCCGCACCAGGCCGAAGTCTTTCCCGACCGCGACCATTTCGGCCGCATCTTCTTCAACCAGGCGCAGATGAGCTCGAAGGGCATCGCCCAGATCGCCTGCGTGATGGGTAGCTGCACCGCTGGCGGCGCCTACGTTCCCGCGATGAGCGACGAGAGCGTCATCGTCCGAAACCAGGGCACGATCTTCCTCGGCGGGCCGCCTTTGGTGAAGGCCGCGACCGGTGAGGAAATCAGCGCGGAGGATCTCGGCGGCGGTGACCTGCACGCGAAAAAGAGCGGCGTGGTCGACCATCTCGCCGAGAATGACGAACATGCGCTGACGATCGTCCGCGACATCGTCTCGACGCTGCAGCCGGAGAGCGGGGCAGGGATCGAGCTTCGCGAGCCGCGACCGCCCTTGTTCGACGCCGAGGAGCTGTACGGCACCATCCCCGAGGATGTGCGCGCACCCTATGACGTACACGAGATCATCGCGCGCATTGTCGACGGCTCCGAGTTCCACGAGTTCAAAGCGCTCTACGGTTCGACGCTCGTCTGCGGCTTCGCCCACATCTGGGGCATGCCCGTCGCGATCCTCGCCAACAACGGCGTGCTGTTCAGCGAAAGCGCATTGAAGGGCGCCCATTTCATCGAGCTCGCCTGCCAGCGCCGGACGCCTTTGCTGTTCCTGCAGAACATCAGCGGCTTCATGGTCGGCGGGAAGTATGAGGCGGAGGGCATCGCCAAGCATGGCGCGAAGCTGGTGACCGCAGTCGCCACCGCCAGCGTGCCCAAGATCACCGTGCTGATCGGCGGCAGCTTCGGCGCCGGCAATTATGGCATGGCGGGCCGTGCCTACAGCCCACGTTTCCTGTTCACCTGGCCCAACTCGCGCATCAGCGTGATGGGCGGCGAGCAGGCCGCGAGCGTGCTGGCGACCGTCCACCGCGACGCGGACAAGTGGACGCCCGCGCAGGCCGAGAAGTTCAAGCAGCCGATCCGCGACGATTACGAAGCGCAGGGCAATCCCTGGCACGCGACGGCACGGCTGTGGGACGATGGCATCATCGACCCCGCGCAGACGCGCGACGTGCTCGGCCTCGCCTTCGCCGCGACGCTGAACGCGCCGATCCCCGAGCGGCCGCAGTTCGGCGTGTTCAGGATGTGATTTGATGTTTGGCCTGCTGCTGGCGCTAGCCGCTCCCATGACTTCGACAAAGATGCCGCCCGCGCAGGCGCTGCCGCCTCCGACTGGCGAGGAGCAGGCCGTCCTCAACTCGGCAAACGCGCTTCTTGCTGCCTTCAACTCCGGCAACTCCGCGGAAATCTTGCGCTGGGTCTATCCTGACGGGCGGGTGACGGGCACCGGAACGCTTCCGACGCGCAGCGGCGTTCGTTCGGAAAGCTGGACCCAGTTCACGCAGCGTCTCGGCAACTCGGCTTTTCAGGAAACGATCAGCGACCCGGCAATCGAGGTGGATGGCGACGCCGCAATGATCTGGGCCCCGTTCGTCGTCCGCATCGGCGGCAAGGTCTACAATTGCGGCATCGACCACTTTGATTTGGTGCGTGAAAACGGCACCTGGAAGGTGATGAACCTGACCTTCTCGTCCCGCATCACCGGCTGTCCTGCCCAGTGATCAAATCCCTCCTCATCGCCAACCGCGGCGAGATTGCGTGCCGGGTGATCCGCACCGCCCGGCGGCTCGGGATCCGCACGGTCGCGGTCTATTCCGACGCGGATGCCAAGGCGCTGCACGTGCGCATGGCGGACGAGGCGGTGCACATCGGCCCGAGCCCGGCCCGTGAATCCTACCTCGTTGGCGAGAAGATCATCGCGGCTGCCAAGGCCTCGAAAGCTGAAGCGATACACCCCGGCTACGGCTTCCTGTCGGAGAACGCCGACTTCGCGCAGGCGGTGATCAAGGCAGGCCTGATCTGGGTCGGCCCCAAGCCTGCCAGCATTCGCGCGATGGGCCTCAAGGACGCGGCAAAGAAATTGATGGCTGAGGCCGGAGTGCCGGTGACTCCCGGCTATCTCGGTGAGGACCAGGACCCCAAGCGCCTCAAAAAAGAGGCCGACGCGATCGGCTATCCGGTGCTGATCAAGGCCGTCGCGGGCGGCGGCGGCAAGGGCATGCGCCGCGTCGATGCCGCCAAGGACTTCGACGACGCGCTCGAGAGCTGCAAGCGCGAGGCCGCCTCGAGCTTCGGCGACGACCGCGTGCTGATCGAGAAATACATCCTCTCGCCGCGCCACATCGAGGTGCAGGTGTTCGGCGACAGCCACGGCAACGTCGTCCACCTGTTCGAACGCGACTGCTCGCTCCAGCGGCGCCACCAGAAGGTGATCGAGGAAGCGCCCGCGCCCGGCATGGACGCGGAGACGCGCGAGGCGGTGTGCGGCGCCGCGGTCCGCGCGGCCAATGCGGTGAATTACGAAGGCGCGGGGACGATCGAGTTCATCGCCGACGCATCGAAGGGCCTACGCGCCGATCGCATCTGGTTCATGGAAATGAACACGCGGCTGCAGGTCGAGCATCCGGTGACCGAGGAGATCACCGGGCTGGACCTGGTCGAATGGCAACTCCGTGTCGCGTCAGGCGAGAAGCTGCCGAAGACGCAGGACGAGCTGTCGATCAGCGGCCACGCGATCGAGGCGCGGCTATACGCCGAGGATCCCGCGAAGGGGTTTCTCCCGAGCGTTGGGCGTCTCGAGCATTTCGACCTCGGGGATGAAGGTCGCATCGAAACCGGTGTCGAGGAGGGTGATGCTATCTCGCCTTTCTATGACCCGATGATCGCCAAGCTCATTGCGACGGGCGAAACTCGCGATGATGCGATCGACGGGCTCGCCGGCATGCTCGACGATGTGGAGGTGTGGCCCGTTCGGACGAACGCAGCCTTTCTCTTCAACGCACTCGTTGAGCCGGACTTCGGCGATGGCCGCATCGACACAGGCTTCATCGAAAAACACATCGACGAGCTGGTTCCTCCTGCCGAGCCGAGCGAAGCCGTCAAACGCGCGGCCGCTGCCGTCGCCATCCTTGCTGCCGGGGAAGATGCGCCGTTGTCGGGACTAGCCGGGTTCCGGATGAATGCACCGTCGCGGCTCGCCGTGACTCTCGACGGTAGCCCTGTCGAGCTCGGCGACGAAGAGGAGATTGCGGAGGTTTCCGGCTTCGCCGACGAAGCTCGGGTCGTCGTCTTCACCGAGGGCCAGGCGAGCGAGTTCACGCTAGGCTCGCGCGGCACCGGCACCACACACGGCCTCCACGACGGGGAGATCGAGGCTCCGATGCCGGGCAAGGTCACCGCGGTCGACGTCAAGAAAGGTGCGAGGGTCGCCAAGGGCCAGCGGCTGCTCACCCTCGAAGCGATGAAGATGGAGCATGCGCTGACCGCGCCTTTCGACGGAATTGTAACGGAACTCGACGCGCGCGCTGGCGTACAGGTCACCGAGGGACAGGTGCTCGTGAAGGTCGAAGCCGATGAATAAGCTCGTCTGCCTCATTCCCGCTCTGTGCATCACAGCCTGCGCCACAGCGCCGGCCCCCGCCGGTGGCCCGTCCGCTCCTCTGATCAATTCCGCGGGCCAGGCCATCGGCACGGTCGTTGCCTCCCAGGCTACTGAAGGTGTCGCCTTCCGCATCCATGCGACGGGTCTCCCGCCGGGAGTGCACGGGATCCACGTTCACCCGATCGGCCGCTGCGATCCGCCCGATTTCTCGACGGCCGGAACGCACTGGAACCCGACCAACAAGCAGCATGGGCTCAACAATCCAAACGGTCCGCACGCCGGCGACATGCCCAACGTGACGGTCGACACCAATGGCGCCATCGACGCGACGGTGGTCTTGCCCCACGCCAACATGGCGCAGCTGCTCGATGCCGACGGATCATCGGTGATGATCCACGCCAACGCCGACGACTATGTCAGCCAGCCGGCGGGCAACAGCGGCGCCAAGATAGCCTGCGCGGTCATCGGCCCGCCCGCCAAGTGAGGCGAAACTAGCCCGCCTTGTCGTTGGCAAGGCGCAACAGCAGGAACGGCAGTTCTCCCCGACCGTTCATTGTGAGCTGGCAAATTTTGTCGCCGAGGCATTGATGACCATTGAGAAACGTGAGGTTTACGACCAGGCGAGCAATGTCGACGCGGTCGACGGCTGCGTGACGCTGAACGGGCCAGACGCGGTCGATGTGGCCATGACCCCCGAAGCCGCGGAGGAAACCTCCGACCGGCTGGCGGAGAACGCTGCGAAGGCGGCG
>Ga0207691_10007583_pt1 | contig 10444 bp, 3 predicted proteins | sample KBSM13metaG_FD_184327 | JGI IMG/M metagenome (GOLD analysis project Ga0207691, IMG submission 184327) | Miscanthus rhizosphere microbial communities from Kellogg Biological Station, Michigan, USA - KBS M1-3 metaG (SPAdes) (version 2) | ecosystem: Host-associated > Plants > Roots > Rhizosphere >... | reverse complement strand
ACTAAAGAGTATGACGAAAGAGTAAAGCGGAAAGTTGAATTCCACAGAACACAGATTGAAGTCTGTGCCACAAACTATATGACCTCCATATTTAAAGATCTTCGCTTTGCGATTCGAAACGTCGGTAAGCGCCCGAACTTCGCCGTGATTGTGATCGCTGTGCTCGGATTGGGTATTGGCTCGACGACGGCAATCTTTTCAATTGTTGATGCTCTTTTGCTTCGCCCTTTGCCGTACCCAAATGCCGATCGCCTGGTGATGATGAGGGAGGTTGGCCCAAAGGGAAATCAGATGGCCGTGGCTGAACCAAATTTCCAGGATGTTCGGACACTCAGTCATAGCTTTGATCATCTGGGAGTTGTTGCCGGGAGTTATCCCTTAGTTGTCACGCAGGGAAACGCGGCAAGTCGAACAAGGATTTCTTTCGCGTCCGCCGATTTCTTCGCCGCGATGGGTGTTCAGCCAGTTGCCGGCCGAACGATTCTGAAGGAAGAGGAACAGTACGGAGGACCAGTTGCAGCGATCGTTAGCTACGGCTATTGGCAAAAGATGTTGGGAAGTCGAACCGACCTCGATGCAGTCAAGCTCAACATCGATGGCGTCGCTTGCAATGTTATTGGTGTCATGCCTCCAGGGTTCGATTATCCGACTGAGACTGAGATCTGGATGACTCGCAACACAGATCCGCCAAACACTTCACGCACCTCTCATAACAATCCGGTCATTGGCCGACTGCGTGAAGGTGTAACGCTTGAGCAAGCGAAGGCTAATGTTACCCAGATCGCCAAACAATTGAAGAGTTCCTACGGTGAAAAAATTGACGCGGTGGATTTCGCACTCATTCCTCTGCAGACTTACATGACGCGAAACGTCCGCCAGGGACTGTGGTTGTTGCTTGGTTCAGTGGGCTTATTACTGCTCGTTGCCTGCGCTAACTTCTCCAACCTATTACTGAGCCAACTAATGTCGCGGCAACGGGAGTTCACCTTGCGAGTAGCGCTGGGCGCCTCGCGCACTCGACTAACGCGCCAGGTTCTGGTCGAAAACCTGGTGCTCACTTTACCAGGCGCTTTCCTTGGAGTTTTGTTCGCGAGTCTTGCAGTTCGGCTTTTGCTAGTTCTCGACAAGGGAACGCTACCACGGGTTAACACGATTGCTGTAGACAGTCGAGTGTTGGGCTTTGCGTGCGCCCTGGGAATCGTTATCGCGGTCGTTCTCAGCTTCCTACCGGGCCTGCGGTCGCAACGAGATCTGAATGTTGGTTTGAAGTCCGGTGCACGTGGTCAAACTCCTGGCGGCAAAGGCGCACGCTTGCGTGGTGCCCTGGTGGTCGGACAAATCGGGCTAACCCTAGTGTTGTTAACGGGAGCAGGATTGCTGGTCCGCAGTTTTCTGAACCTCATGGCGGTCCAGCCTGGCTTCAACATTGAAAGCACGATGGCAATGACCTTGTCGCTGCCGACAACGATCACTCCGGAAGAAGATCAACGACTCCGTCAATTCTATTCACAGTTGCTTGAGCGCGTGGGCCAACTCCCGGGTGTGACCGCGGTTGGCGGTGTCAACGTGCTGCCGTTGCAGGGAGGCGGCGCCGACGGCCAGTTCCTGGTCAACAACGATCCGAATCAAAAAGGTAACGCCGAGTATCGAGTTGCAAGTGCTGGATATTTTCCGGCGATGCGTATACCGCTTTTGCGAGGCCGACTGTTTGATGGTTCAGACAAGGCAGATGGCCAGCACGTTGCCGTGATCAGCGAGTCACTCGCGAAACGCTACTGGCCCAACGGCGATGCAATTGGCAAACGCATTCAATTCGGCAACATGGATACTGACAAACACCTCATGGAAATTGTCGGGATCGTCGGCGACGTGCGTGACGCGAATCTTGAGCGGCCGGCTGAACCTACGTTGTATGGGTATTCGCTTCAGCGTCCACAATGGTGGCAGGTTGCGCGACTTGCGATAGTCGTTCGAACTCAAAATGATCCACAGGCTTTGATTCCTTCGCTGCGCGCAACTGTGCAGAGTCTCAGGTCAGATGCGCCGGCCAGCTTTTCCACTCTGCAGCAGGTTTTCTCCGATTCATTTAGTGCTCGCCGATTCAGTCTGACTTTGTTCGGTGTGTTTGGAGTCGTGGCTCTTCTGATCACCGTCATTGGCATGTACGGAATGCTTGCGTATTCGGTAACTGAACGAACGCGAGAAATGGGAATACGCATGGCATTGGGAGCGCAGCGTGGCAACGTGCTTCGTTTGGTGATCAAGCAGGGACTACGTCTGGTCGCGATCGGAGTTGTTATTGGATTGCTTGGAGCGTGGGGATTGACGCGGTTGATGTCGACCTTGCTGTTTGGTGTCACGCCAACTGACTGGGTAACTCTGGTCGCGGTTGTTGGCACGCTAGCGTTAGTGGCGCTAATCGCTTGCTACATCCCTGCGCGCCGCGCAACAAGAGTCGATCCGTTAGTGGCACTACGAGAAGAGTGACGGTTCCCTACTAAAGGGTATCAAGGAAGGAACAAGGCAGTTTATGGAAAATCTTCTTAAAGATATTCGTTACGGGTTGCGTGGGCTTTTGAAGCGCAAAGGCTTTTCAGCCATCGCTATCATCACGCTTGCCCTCGGCATCGGCGCAAATACTGCAATCTTCACGCTCGTCAACTCCGTGATGCTTAGTTCGTTGCCGGTTACCAACCCTGACGAATTAGTGCTCTTTAATGAGAGTAGCAGCGAGGGAACTTCAGCCGAAGACACACCACGAACTGGTCAATGGCGACGCTTCTCTTACGCCAGCTACAAGTATTTCCTGGATCACAACCAATCGTTTCAAGACATCACGGCGTTTCGTAGTGGTGAAAGCCCGCTAAGTGTGCGGCAAAGTGGAGCGGATACGAACTCAACTGCGCAACGCGCTCGCGGACATTTGGTGTCAGGCAACTATTTTTCTGTGCTCGGCGTAAGCGCGCGGCGGGGTCGCGTTTTCACTTCAGAAGACGACTCACCCAACGCTCAACCTGTGGCGGTGATCAGCAATGGATACTGGGAAAGAAAACTGAACAGCGACCCGGCGATCATCGGAAAGAACCTCGCGATAAACGGAACGAACTTCACCGTAATAGGGGTGATGCCTCCCGAGTTCTTTGGTGAACGGGTGCGCAGGTCTCCGGACTTCTGGTTGCCGCTCTCGTTTCATCCACAAGTTGACTTAAGAAAGTCGTTCCTCGACGACAACACTGTCTACTGGTTGATGATGATCGGGCGTCTAAAGCCGGGCGTCAAAATTGAGCAGGCACAATCCAACATCAACCTGGCGCTCAGGCAATTTCTTACCGATCAGTCGGGCTCAAAGCTTACGGAGGAACGTCAACGCGGAATTCAGAATACCTATGTAACTCTTGCTCCAGGTCGCGGCGGAATCTCGGGATTGCGATTGCGATATTCAAAACCGTTGCAAATGCTGATGGTAATCGTTGGCATGGTTCTCTTGATCGCGTGTGCCAACGTCGGCAGCCTTTTGCTATCTCGTGCAGCGTCGCGCAAAGCGGAACTTTCGTTACGGATGGCGTTGGGGGCGACACGCGCTCGGCTCATCCGTCAGTTGCTAACTGAGAGCATGTTACTTGCGGTGATTGGCGGAATCTGCGGCGTAGTCCTTTCACATTGGGGTGTGAAACTACTTGTTAGTCTCGTCATACCGGATTCGCCGATTGATACCCGGCCCGACCTCCGGATCTTGTTATTCACCACGGGTGTGTCAATTCTCTCGGGTGTGCTGTTTGGCCTGATGCCGGCAGTGCGCTCGAGTAGATCTGATCTGGCAGTGACGATGAAAGAGAAGACACGCACTCGCGGCGGTCGTATGCGTCTAGGTCTTTCGTCAGGACTCGTAGTGATCCAAGTCGCGCTCTCAATGGTGCTACTCACAGGTTCCGTATTGTTTGCACGCAGTTTGTTGAATCTGCAAACCAATGATGTTGGATTCGACCGCGACAATGTTCTCCTCGTGAGCGTTGATGCACGTCTTGCCGGCTATAAGCCTAATGATCTTTCAGCGCTCTATCAACGGCTCCTCGATCGGGTGCGAGTTATTCCGAATGTCAGGTCCGTTACCATGGCTACGTTTTCCCCGATGAGCGGATCAAACCGGACAAGCAGTATCAAGGTCCAAGGCTACACGCCTGGGGTTGACGAAGATCAGGAAGTGCAGGACATGCTGATCGGACCGGATTACGCTGAAACACTGGGCATTCCATTACTGCGAGGCCGAGATATTGGAGTCCGCGACACACCGGCGGCTGGTCAAGTTGCGGTTGTGAACGAGACTTTTGTTGAGCACTACTTCAAAGACCAGAACCCACTCGGTCGAACTTTTACGTTTGATGATGATACCGACAAGGGAGCACCGCTCGAGATCGTCGGAGTCATCGGAGACATCAAGTCATCGGACCCTCGTCAAGAGCCTCAGCCTGCGGTGTACCGGCCTATTCTGCAAATCCAGGATGACGCCGCGTATTCCGTCAGCATGCATCTGCGAACAGCTATTGATCCTTCTACTCTTACGCCCGCCGTGCGTCAGGCAATCGGTGAAGTGGACGCCAACCTCCCCTTATTTGATGTAACGAGTCTGAGCGATCAAATGAAAGTCAGTTTGCTCCAGGACAGGCTTGTCACTCAGTTAGTCAGTTTTTTTGGAGTGTTGGCATTACTGCTTGCTTGCGTTGGACTATATGGAGTGATGGCCTCTGCGGTTGCTCGTCGCACAAATGAAATCGGAATCCGAATGGCGCTCGGCGCACGCGGGACCAACATTGTCTGGATGGTGTTGCGCGAGGTGTTGTCGCTCGTTCTCGCGGGGTTAATGCTGGGGATTCCCACGGCGCTGATCGCAGCTCGATTTGTTTCGAGTCAATTGTTTGGTTTGAAAGCGAGTGATCCGGCGACTCTGATCGGTGCCGGAGTAATACTTACGCTGGTCGCGCTTATCGCAGGCTTTGTTCCCGCGCGTCGAGCATCACGAGTTAATCCGTTAGTGGCTTTGAGATACGAGTAGGTAAGAACGAACTTTGTACTTTGAGTTTTGTTGGCCAGCTTTGCGTGTCACACCAATCTACGAGCGCCAAGTACAAAGTACCAAGAACCAAGTGCTAACAACGAGGTAACGATGATCGCTTCCACTCTTTCCGACATTCGCTACGCGCTGCGCATGTTGATCAAGAACCCTGGCTTTGCATGCGTAGTTATCTTGACCCTCGCCCTCGGAATCGGAGCAAACGCGGCCATCTTTGCGTTGACTGACAAGGTGCTGCTGCAGAGTTTGCCGGTTGAGCGACCCGATGAGTTGGTCGTGTTGTCGTCCTATAACCCAAAGGACGGGCCAGACGACGACAGTTCGTTCTCCTATCCGATGTACCAGGACATGCGAGACAAGAGTGAGGTGTTGTCGGGTGTGATCGCACGTGGCGGTGCGCAGATGAACGTCAGTTACGCCGACCAAAATGAGCGTGTGCGTGGCGAACTCGTTTCGGGAAACTTTTTCCAAGTGCTCGGTGTTCGACCGTGGGCTGGGCGTCTTTTCACTCAGGATGACGACGTGAATCCCGGGGCACATCCAGTTGCAGTGTTGAGTTATGCCTTCTGGACTCGTCGCTTTGCAAAGGATCCTTCAATCGTTGGCAAGACGATCCTAATAAACGATCACGCCATCACTGTCATCGGTGTCAGTCCGCCCGGATTCTTCGGTCTCAACCTCTCAAGTGATCCAGACGTTCGTGTGCCGATGATGATGACGACGGTTTTCAATCCGTTGCCGGCTACTCGTTTGAAGAGTCGTAGACATCAGTGGCTCTCGTTGATGGCGCGGCGCAAAAGTGATGTCAGCCCCGCACAAGCCCAGGCCTCGATGGACGTTCTCTACCGGCAACTCCGTGAATCTGAAGCTCAGCAACTTCCAGCAGACGTAAGCGCATTTGATCGAGAACAGTTTCTCGCACGAAAGCTTGCGCTTCGCCCCGGTGCACAGGGTTTTCAAAGTGTGCAGACGGAAATGCGAACATCCTTGTTGCTCTTGTTGGGAGCGACTTTCGTTGTGCTGCTCATTCTCTGCGCCAACCTAGCGAACCTGATGATGGCGCGCGCCACTGTTCGAGCGCAGGAGATCGGTGTGCGCTTGGCACTCGGCGCGGGACAAAGGCGCTTGCTTCAGCAGTGGATGACGGAAGGCTTGGTGCTTTCAGTGCTTGGAGGATTGGTAGGTGTCTTCGTGGCGATGTGGGTCAAGGCTGGCTTGCTCGCCTTCATCCCGAAAGACTTTCGCGACAATTTGGACGCGCCATTCGGGTGGCGTTTCTACGGATTCATCCTGGGAGTGTCGTTGATTGTCGGCGTCGTGTTCAGTTTAGCACCTGCTGTGCAGGCGGCGCGTTACAAGTTCACGGCAGGTTTTGGCGTTGAGTCTCGAAGTTTTACTTCGGCAGGGAAGTTGTTGAGTCTTCGCAGCGGATTGATACTCACTCAAGTTGCACTCTCACTGCCTCTCTTGGTCAGCGCCGCGTTATTAGTGCGCACGCTCCAGAATCTTCGTTCATTCAATCCTGGATTTGTGAAGGAGAACGTCCTGCTCGCCAGCATCAATCCTTCTCTCAATGGCTATGCGCCGGAAAAGGCTCACAACTTCTACGACACCTTGCTGGAAAGAACGCGCTCAATGCCAGGTGTAACCGCCGCTAGTCTTGCGTCTGACTCGCCAATCTCCGGAGGTTGGGACCAGAACGGTATTGAAGTCGAGGGATACACACCGCGTGAAGGCGAGAATATGAATTGTGATGTGACCTATGTCTCGCCCGATTACTTCAAGGTGCTCGGAATACAAATAGTCGCCGGGCGCGATATCACTGAACAGGATCGAATTGGTAGTCCCAAGGTTGCGGTAATCAACGAGAAGATGGCGCATTACTTTTTTGGCAATGCGAGTCCGCTCGGGAAGAGGATTACCGTCGACGATAAGCTCGACACGACAATTGTCGGCGTGGTGAAGGATGCGACCTACGTAAACCTACGGAAGAATATTCGCAGGCATTTCTATACCTCGACGTTGCAGTTGTCGCGTCTCTTTGATTTGACGCTTCACGTAAAGACCTCAGTGGACCCGTCGATCGTTGCCGAATCGTTACGCGGAGAAATCAAAAACATCGACTCACACTTGCCGCTCTATAACGTGAAGACACTGGAAGGTGAGATTGACGAGTCGCTTGTGCAGGAACGACTGGTGACGTGGCTTACCGCGGCGTTTGGAGTGTTGGCAACGTTGCTCACGGCGCTTGGGCTTTACGGCGTCCTTACTTTTTCGGTCGCGCGACGAACACGCGAAATTGGCATCCGGGTAGCACTCGGCGCACAACGACGCGATGTGTTCAAGCTGGTCATGATTCGCGGGATGATTTTGGTCTTGCTCGGAATTGGCGCTGGCATCGGCGGATCGCTTGCTCTCTCAAGAGTGCTCGAGACACTTCTGTTCGGCGTCAAGGCCACAAATGTTCTGACGATGCTCGGCGTTTCGGTTGGTTTAGTGCTGGTGGCGCTGGTCGCTTGTTACTTGCCGGCCAGACGCGCGACGAAAGTGAACCCGTTAGAAGCGCTGCGATACGAATGAAGATTTACGGTTCCCTTTAGTAGCTACCTGGCATTTTAGGGCGTGCTCTTCTGGGACCGCAGGCGTCCTCGCCTGCTGGCAACATGAAAGGCTTGAAATGGGATAGCGAGATCTGGATGGCAAAGAGCAGGCGAGGACGCCTGCGGTCCCAGAAGAGCGCGCCCTAAAACGCCAGGTAGCTACTAAAGGGAACCACAAGGCAATAGGAAAAATCATGAATACACTCATCAAAGACGTTCGCTACGGACTAAGAATCCTGCTGCGTAAACCTGGTTTCACCCTGATCGCGGTGCTATCTCTCGCGCTCGGCATTGGTGCGAACACTGCCATCTTCAGTTTGCTCGACGCCGTCATGTTGAAGTCTCTGCCGGTGCGGGACCCTGGCAGCCTTGTGTTATTCGGCAACGGCGAAAGCGGTGGTCTATCAGACGGCTTTCCCGACGAGAGCACGGACCTTTTTACGTATTCCTTTTATCGCGAAGCCCAACAACGCAAGGATGTATTCAGTGACGTTGGTGCGCTATTGAGTCTTGAGTGGACTGTGCATGGCAAGGTGAACTCGAATGGGTCCACTGGCGAGATCGAAAAGATCAAAGCGCAGTTAGTCTCCGGAACCTATTTCAGCACCCTGGGTGTCAACGCGAGTATTGGTCGCACTCTTACCGATGCTGACGATCAAAACACGGGAGGTCATCCGGTAGCGGTGGTTAGTAACGCTTACTGGCAACGTCAGCTAGGCGGCGACACGACTGTCCTAAACAAAACGATCACAATCGATGAAGTTACGTATTCGATCATCGGAGTAACGCCGCGCGATTTCTTTGGGACCAAGGTTGGTCAGGCCCCGGACGTGTGGATTCCGTTAGCAATGGAAAAGAAGCTACCGCCAGCCTACTGGGACAATAGGACTGACAAAGCGGCTCAGTCTCTTTACCTCATCGGACGTTTGAAGGATGGCGTTTCAAGGGAACAGGCGAATGCGGTAGTCAACTTGATTTTCAAACAGTCGCTTCATGAAAGAGCTGGTGCGCAACCGACAGCAAATGTTTTGCAAAAGATCCAAAACGCCAGTGTTGAGCTGACATCAATCGGGAAAGGATTGTCTGAGCTTCGCACACAGTTTTCATTGTCGCTGAAAGTATTGATGGCTGTTGTTGGTCTTGTTCTGATGATTGCCTGCGCCAATGTCGCAAACCTACTGCTCGCACATGGCGCGGCCCGGCGAAGAGAGTTTGCTGTGCGTCTGGCTATTGGCGCTGGCCGAGGTCGGCTCGTTCGACAGTTGCTCACCGAGAGTTTGTTATTGGCATTGATGGGAGGTGTCGCTGGAGTCGGCATTGCGTGGTGGGGAAGTCGAATGCTTGTGGTGATGGCCTCCTCGGGATCAGAAGCACTGCCAATTGATGTAACGCCGAACTTACGTCTGCTTGGTTTCACCTTAGGCGCATCGCTGCTTTCAGCTTTGATATTCGGCGCTGCTCCTGCATTTCGTGCCTCACGGCTCGAACCAAATTCGTCACTCAAAAGTAGAGGCACTGCGAGAAGCGCTTTTCAAGGGCCGCTTGGCAAAGCACTAGTTGTTGGTCAGGTTGCCATGTCGCTTCTTTTGTTAGTTGGCGCAGGCCTTTTTGTGCGCACGCTAATCAACCTTCAGAGTGTGCCAACCGGATTCAATCAGCAAAACGTCGTTCTGTTTGACATTGATAGTTCGGCGGCTGGTTACAAAGTTGAAGACCCGCGACTTGTAAAGATGCTTGCTGATGTCGAGGCCCAGGTCAAAACCGTACCCGGCGTTTCAGCCGCTTCCTTTTCATTTTTCGTCTTCCACCAGGGGTTTTGGACAACGCCGGCGTTCGCGCCAGGTGACAACCTGGCTGAAGGACAACGGACTATCCGCAATAACGTCATTGGTCCGGATTTCTTCACTGCGATGGGGATTCCTTTGGTGATGGGTCGCACATTTAATTCTTACGACACCGAAAAGTCTCAGAAGGTCGCCGTTATTAGTGAATCGATGGCGCAACGCTTCTTTCCGAACAGTTCACCGCTAGGCAAGCACTTCAGTCTTGGTGGCGACTTGCCTGCACAAATTGAAGTAGTCGGCGTGGTTAAGGATGCGAAGTACGGAGTTGTGACTGAGCAGTTTCGTCCGATGGCGTTCTACCCGGTCACACAAAGCCCGCAGCCTCTCAGCAATTTCGTCGTTCGCTTCAATGGATCCGCGGACTCAGTTGTTCCTCAGATTCGAGAGGCAGTCAAGCAGGTCAACAACAACTTGCCGATTGATGATGTCGTGACTCTTTCAGACTTTATCGGTCGTTCGTTGGTGCAACAGAAGTTGGTGGCGCGTTTGGCTTCGTTCTTTGGATTGTTGGCGCTGCTGCTGGCTTGCGTCGGTCTCTATGGAGTCATGTCGTATGCCGTCGCGAGTCGCACAAACGAAATCGGCATTCGTATGGCGCTCGGCGCCCAGAAGACAAACGTGCTTTGGCTGATTCTGCGCGAAGTACTGTTGCTTGTCGCAATTGGTTTGGTAATCGGTCTTGGCGCTTCATTGGCAACAACCAAGACGGCCGCGACGTTGTTGTTTGGACTAAAGCCAAATGACCCATTGACCATCGCGATGGCGTCAGCGGTGTTGATTGTCGTAGCGCTCCTAGCCGGCTACTTACCGGCGCGCCGGGCAGCCCGCGTGGATCCGATGGTGGCGTTAAGAGATGAATAAGTAGTGGCACAAACTAGAGCACTACCAAGTCCTAAGACCCAAAACCAAAGACCAAGGAAATGGAAACAACA
>Ga0207691_10007580_pt1 | contig 10445 bp, 10 predicted proteins | sample KBSM13metaG_FD_184327 | JGI IMG/M metagenome (GOLD analysis project Ga0207691, IMG submission 184327) | Miscanthus rhizosphere microbial communities from Kellogg Biological Station, Michigan, USA - KBS M1-3 metaG (SPAdes) (version 2) | ecosystem: Host-associated > Plants > Roots > Rhizosphere >... | reverse complement strand
AGCGCGGCGCCTAACAACCTCACGAAAAGGAATGGTTCCTCAGCCATGCCGCAGCGCTTGTTCGGTCTCCGCTGCCTTTTATTTCGCAACGTGGTCTTTGAGCCAGGCGAACAGCACAAACGCAATCACGATCGGTCCAACAATCGCTGACAGCCACAGCGTTACCCGGATGCAACCGACCGTCAGTCGCAATGGCCAGCCCGACGGCTCAATCACATGCCAGCTGAACATGGTCAGACCGTCCAGCAGATTGGGCTGTCCCACGGGCCGTTCAAATCTGGTCTCGATCGTGACGCCGAAGCAACGGCCCACGCAGTATCGCAGCGCCCGATCGATCAACAACAAATAGATCACCAGCCAGATGAGATAGCCGGTGATCGCCACGATGATGATGATGGTCCCAGCGGTCATTCTTCTTGCGCGAAGCCAACCTCGCGGAAGGGAGCATTGCCGCAAAAGTCAGAACTCGGTGCAGTAGCCCTACTGTAAAGGAGGGCTACTGGGTTCTTAGTCGGGAATCGGAGCACTCCTTTACAGTCGGGCTACTCCACCGAGCGCTTGACACTTTCATCTGCCGGATAAATCAAGTGATCTTTGCCATCCGCGCCTCGCTCCCATTTGAAGCGCTCAGCGATCCCTTCGACACCAGCCGTGTAATCAAGTAGCCAGAGGTAGTTTTCCCTCGTCAACGTTCTTTCCTTAACTTCAGAGGTTTCCAAATCGACTAGTTTGACCGAGAGCTTATTGTGTTCAAGGTCATTCACGCCTTCGGTCACTGCTGTTTTCAAGTCGGGCGAAAGCCCTATGAAGTCAGAAGGAAGACGCGAGAACTTTCTTACTTCGTTCCTGTCCACAAAGGCCATCTGTGTTGGCCAGACCAAACAATGCCCGTTACAAGACCATCTGGCGCCTTTGAACTGTTCAATTGAATCCATCGATGACTCCGGCTTTTCAATAACCGTGAACAAGGGCCTCTCTCCGTCCAAACGGAGCGTCCAGCAGTTATCTCCCAATAGAACGACCAAAACGTTTACATCTGTGTTGCTGCTCGCCTGGCATTGACCGACCTTATTGCTGTCACGTCCTTCGGGAACGAAAGGCTTGTCGTCGATGAAAACTTCCCACCAGTAGTTGTTGACGCGCTTGCGCTCGACCATCTCTGTGCAACGAAGCCGTCCGCGTCGGATTTCGTCAACTTGCTCTGGCTTAGAGCAGGCGATCAAACCGACTACGATCAGCAGCCCCAGCGATAGAGTGCCGCACCTTAAAACCCACGCTTGGGCATACTCAAGCATTGCTTTACACAAAAAGTCCGAAATCCCACGCACGGCAGTGCGGGGATATGTTCAAGTCCAACCTACAAGAACCGCCGTTGAGAACTTTCCGAATCCCACCAACGGCAGTTGGTGGATGGTTCAGGTCCAGTTTGGGTACTTCCTAAGAATTCGAGCAAAGTTAGAGTTTCCGTCATCGGAGTGGCTGAAAGGCCGGACTTGAACGATCCACCAACGACCGTTGGTGGGATTCGAATACTCTTCAAACTTGGCTTTCAGTAGGTTGAGTCTGAATAATCCCGACACTTCCGTGTGGGGGATTCGCGACTTTTTGTGCAAAAGCCATGCGAACATATTGCTAACGCGACTCAATTTGCCTTCGTCTCTCCTGATTGCGCGTTACGGAACAATGAACCCGCTTAAGGGATTGCCGTAAAACGCGTCCGACTTGTAAGCGTTGTGATCCCACTGCCCATCCTGCTCGCCGATTATCTGCACCGGAATCACGACGCGGAGGGTGCCCAGGTTATTCTGTTTGGCGATTCCAGTATCGACGATTTTGTAATCCGAACCGAAAGTGAATTTTGCCGTGCGCGCGAGCTTGCCGTTTTGCAGCACCTTGATCTCGTAGTCACCTGGATTCTTGTACATTTCATAGTAGAAGCCCGGCTCCATCACCGTGGGCTCCTTGTCCCACAGCATCGCTTTTTGGAAGCTGAACACACTTCGGCAATAGGCATTCGTAGAATCCTGGTTTGTCTCGGGCGTATTTAGAATTTCGCAAACTGCGCTTTCTGGCACTGCTTCCGCAACCATCTGCCCTTTGTAGTAAAGATAAGCCGCATACTTGCTGTAGATGACACTCTTATTTGTGCCCCGGAACGAGAATGCGGCCATCAGGTGCGAGCGACTCATGTTCGGAACGGTAGTGCCATAACGATTCAACGCGCCCCCGTACTCCCAGTTGTAAACCCACTCGTCGTAAACGTAGGCGATCGGCAGAACCCAATCATAATTGACGTAATAGACAAAGTTGTTTTTGAACTTGGGCAGGTCCACCACCCCTTCGCGAAACTTGTCGACCTTAAACTTTCCACTGAGGAGCGTCGCGCTCTTACCCTCAAGTTCGTTTCGGAAATTGATCTTGAGATCCACCGGTCCAGTATAAGTTACCGCCTGGTCTTCAGGCGGGTTCTGGCCGCAATCTCTAACTCCTAACCAACCAACGCCGGCCTCTTCTACCTGACAATCGAACTTCCATGTTTTCCCGGGCAAAGTGTACTCGACAGAAAGCGCGCCGCCGGGACTGAATGGACCATTGACGCGAAAATTGATCACCGGCGTCCAACTCCAAGTCTCCGGGTCACCTTTAAACCCTTTATGAACTTGCAGCCTGACCTGAACCGAAGTCTTATTGATTGCCTGGGCCAACACTAATCCATTGGTAAAAGTTGGGGACCAGGCAAGAATGGTCAGAACCAAAACCGCCGATGCTCCAATTGAACTGATTCGGAATCTCATTTACGTTCCTCCTGTTGAAGTTGTTCATGACACCAACTCGTCGGGTCGCTCGCGGTTCGCACAAATTGCGGCGACGAACCACGACAACGGCAACAAACACAGTGCAGCGTTAATTCCAAAGAGCGCATTGATCGGATTCGATTTCTCGTGAAGGTCATAGCGCACCCAGTACGAGAGCCACACCAGAGCGATCGCGGTCGCAATTGCGGCGAGGACGACTGCAGCCGAAGAACGATCCCCACGCCGCCGCCGCCGAATCGCGCGAATCAGACCTATGACTGAGCCGACCGTCACGACCGCAACTGTAATTAGAATCGAGCCCAGAGTTATCAACAGCTCGAAAAGTGACTTATCAAGACCGGGAACGGTGAATGGTTCCAGTAAAGCCAACGCTACTCCAATTAGATGTGACGCGCGCATTTGCCGATAACTTGAGGCCGCCTCATTGAAGTACACAATCCTCGAGCGAAGGCTCGTCGGTCGCTACCTTGCCCATGCACTTTCCTTTTACGGTGACCTTCTGCCCAGTCTTAAGTTTCTCAATCGCATCCCGCGCGTCGACCGCAAAACCAAAACAATTAACGATCGGTTTCTGATTTCCATCCACCAGAACGATGGCTGGTCGGCCCACGCCTCCGGCGGGAATGCTGACCGTTCCTACGATTCCGGTAACGATCACAGTTTTTCCCTGATACAACTTGTCCGCGTCAGCTTCATTTGACTGATAGGCATTGGACAGGTCCTCAGCTGAGATGGTTATCCCAGGACCTTCTCGCTCAGCACGCTTCTCGTTCATTGCTTTGTGGAGATTTGAGCAGCCGAGAATCAGCCCGAGCCAGAGCGCGAGAGTAACGAAAACGGAAATGCTGCTATTTTGAGTTTTCATTTTTTGGTTTCTGCGTCCTCTTTGACGGACATTGTTTCTTATTGGCAAAGGATAGGAATCAGCTGACAGCCCTCCCTAAGGCAAATCAACGAGGTAGCCAGTGATAGTCACAACCGTGCCGGCGGCGCCTCCTGCTGACTGAACGGTGGTTAACGGATCAGCGTAGACACGTACGAGTTGGGTGGATTGCAGAAATGTATATTTTATTGGCGTGTTAGCTACTGTAACGTACAACTCACCACCGTTCGCAGTCAGTTGAAACATTTCAATGACGAGGCGCTTACCGGGCGGGACCATCGTCAGGGTGCAAGGAAAGCCACCGTTATTATTGATCGTACAAGAAGCGGCAAAGGGATGTCGGGCCGGATTATCTACGTCGCGTACAGGTAACGGATTTGTCGCATCTATCTTCACCGTGTTTGCGGCTGGATCAATTCCAACATTGTTAGTGGCTGGAAAGTTACTCACAGTCACAGTCGGTGTCCCATTGATGCCGACATTCCACGATCCGCTTTGTTGCGCACTAACCGTTGGCGTATTCACCACGTTTACATTTTGCGTTTGACTCGTTGGCGCGCTGCCACCGGTGCTACCTGCCCCTCGATGCGGCATTGCGACCGTGACAATTGCGACTAGCGTCAAGACTCCAAGCAAACCAAATAGCGAACTCTTGAATTTGTACATACCTCTCCTTTCTAAAACCTGATGGCGTTTACCGATTACGGCTTCGATAGAGTCGCCGATTGACTGTCTAGAACTGGCAGCGATGCAGCGCAAACCAGGAGGACTCCCAAGTCCTCGATGAAATGAATGGTTCCGTTTTCTATCCATTGATATATGGTGCGTGACCCCACGCCTGCACGGGCCGCGGCTTCGTTTGCTGTAATCAATTCGACCTCAGCCATACAGTCCTCGCACCAACCCTGGACCGCGCGGCCTTGTTGGCGAAAGACCAGCTTCCGGTGCGTTTCGATCGTAATTTCAGCTCGTCTTTTCATTTTAGTTGTGGCCCAAAAACCTTTGGCCCCAGGTTGGGCTCGGCATTACAATGGGACCAGTTGACTTCAGGACTCCCAGCCCAGTTTGATCGGCAACATTGTCAAAATCGACGCAGACGTTAATTTCCCCCCGGGCTGAAGTCCTCAGAATTTCTCAAATAGTTCTCAAACAAGCTGCAAGTCGCTATGGCCCAACAGCCGACACCCGTTTACGAGTTCGGTCCTTTTCACGTTGACCCAGTGGAGCGCGTGCTCCGCCGTCAGGGAGAGCCGATTCCGCTCACCTCGAAGGTGTTCGATATCCTGCTGTTGCTCGTGGAACAGCACGGGCACGTTGTCGAAAAGCAGCAGTTGATGCGCACGATCTGGCCTGACACGTTTGTCGAAGAAGGCAATCTCACCCAGAACATTTCGGTACTGAGAAAAATTCTTGGCGCAGGCGAACCGGGTCATGAATACATTCAAACGGTTCCGCGGCGTGGCTATCGTTTTGTCGGTAGTGTGCGTGAGACGAACGGTGATATCGAGCTAATCGTGGAGGAGCATTCGAAGGCGAGCATCGTCATCGAAGAAGACGACGGACACCTTACCGCTGATCGAACAAATCCGGCACCGACCGGCAAAGCTAAATCTCTTCGAATGGTTTCTCTCCCGGCGATCATCCTGCTGCTTGTACTTTCGCTCGCTGGCGGTTTTCTGTGGCAGCGTTTCCGACTGCGAACATCTGCGGCCGCGCCTGCCTTTTCTCTCGATAGCTTCGAATGGCAGAAACTTTCGGCAGATGATCGAACCGGGGGAATGATTTCGCCAGACGGAGAATTCCTTGTGTTTCAGAAACGTGAGGCTGACGGGTCGTGGACTTTCAAGCAAAGGAGATTGGCGAGCCTGGAAACGATAACTATCGTGAACCGAGTTACTTCATCGTGTTGGGGCATGACGCTTTCACACGACAGCAGCTTTCTTTACTACATCCTCGCCGACGAGAGTCAGGACACGGGAACGCTCTACAGAGTTTCGGTGCTCGGTGGAACACCAAAACGGATTGTCGATCATGCTAATGGTGGCCCAACGCTGTCGCCCGACGACAGCCGTGTGGCTTTCATCCGATTCAGGTTCAAGCCCGGAGTCTCGGCTTTGATTACAGCTAACGCGTTTGACGGCAGTGATGAGCGTGTACTGGAAGAAAGTGATAACGGCCCTGAGCTGTTTAATCCGGCATGGTCACCCGACGGGTCACGCATTGTCTGCAGCAGGGTTGATAAGCGAGCGGACGGTAATCATTGGTCGCTTGTCGAAATTCCTGCCGGCGGAGGGTCACCGAGACAGTTCGGAAATCCTACCGAACAACATCTATGGTGGCATGGTTGGCTTCCAGATGGTAGCGGTGTTTTGACGATTGCCACCGATCCGGTAACTGCGAAGAATCAGTTGTATGTGATCTCTTATCCCGATGGTTCGATGCGGCGGGTGACCCACGACCTTAATAGTTATATTGGTATCAGTCTAAGCAAGGATCAAACACGCCTGGTAACTAATCACTCGGAGCGCACTACGGACATTTGGACAGCCCCTGCGAACGAACCCGGCAAAGCAACCAAAACTACTGCGTGTTGCGCTGCTAGCGTGGTATGGACTCCGAACGGCCGCATAGTTTATGACACCGTACAAGAAGGTAAACGCCAGCTCTGGATCATGGACGGCGATGGCAGTCACCAACAGCAGTTGTCGCCCGAAACCGCTGTTGATTGGTCTCCCTCAGTCTCGGGTGATGGCCGTTACGTCGCCTTCCTCTCGAAGCGAAGTGGACGCACTGAGATTTGGCGTGCCGATCTTGATGGACGGAACGCGCAACGATTGACTGATGTGGGCCCGGATCTCTCACAGCCGCAGATCGCGGCGGATGGCCGGGTGGTTTACTTCAGCCAGTACAAGATCGGTAAATGGGTAATCGAACGCATTTCAACCGAGGGTGGTGAACCGGAGCAAGTATCGGATGTGTCGGTCGATCTTTGGAGCATTTCGCCCGACGGGAAACGAGTGGCCTATTCTTTCTTCGATGAAAAGTTAGGACGCTGGCAAATTGCCGTGCGCGCTCTTGAGGGTAATGACTCCATTGTTCAATTAGACGTCGCTGCCTACGATCTTCTTACCTGGACGCCGGATAGCAACAGCCTGATCTACAAAGATGCAACGAGCCCCGAGCTAAGCCCTCCGCTCTGGCGGCAACCTCTCAATGGCGACAAACCGCAGCCGTTCATTGCCGCAACGCCGGAAACAAATTATTGGCTGGACTGGTCCAGCGACCGTAAGCAGCTCGCGTTTGTGCGTGGCCGCGAAGTGATAAATATGGTTATGCTGACGCGGAGTGATAGAGTGGCGAAACTAAGTGGGCACTAGACTGTGAAGCGTTTTCAAGTTCGCTAGTAGGAGTTTACTCTTCTGCTTTACAGCGCGGACTCAGCCAACCAAACGGCTACGATCCACGCGCCTCACACCAAACATCACGAACTGCATTTCGTGTTGGTTTGGTTTCGTGTTGATTCGTGTGATTTCGTGGATCGTCCTCCGTCAAAACGTTGCTCAAAAAGCAAGAAGTTGTCGGTTTGTTACACGGAGTTCTAAGTGTTACTGAACAGCCCGCCGCGGATACGATCAATAACGTCTCCATATCGACACGGGAAAAGCCGATTGATAAGGCTCAAGAGACGCGCGTCACGGCCTATCAATATTCTCGGATTGCGTCCTTTGATACCTTTCACAATAACTTCCGCGGCTTGTTCCGGTGTTGTGTGACTAAGCAACAGGTTTACGGCGTCTAGTCTGTCTTGCAGCTCTTCTGGACTTAGCTTCAACCCTGCGCCGATGCGAGCGCTGTTGGCAATATTAGTTTTTACCCCACCCGGATGTACGACTGAGACCGCGATGTTCGTGCCCTTAAGCTCGTGGCGAAGCGCTTCAGTAAACCCGCGCACCGCGAACTTGCTCGCGGAGTAGGCGGTTTGACCCGGTGGCGCGATCAGTCCATACAGACTGGAAACATTGACGATGTGGGCCGATCGTTCTTTTTCGAGGAACGGTAGAAAGAACTTCGTACCGAAAACAACGCCCCAAAAGTTAATGTCCATCAACCAACGGATGTCCTCTAATGAAACTTCCAGACAGGAACCAGCGAGCGCAACGCCAGCGTTGTTGATGACGTGCGTGACCCGCCCGTGCTCGCGGACCACTTCCTCGGCAAAAGCACACATTTCATCTTCGTCGGCAACGTTAACCTTGTGCGTTGTAATTCTTGCTCGACCGTCCTGGATCATCTTCGCTGTTTCCGCCAGAGCTTCTACATTGACATCGCCTATCGCAATGCCCGCCACTGGTTCCGCCGCAAGTCGGAGAGCTAACGCACGCCCAATCCCTGAACTGGCGCCCGTAATCACAGCAACACTTTCTTTCGTCAGACTCATCTTCCTTAGCGAACGCGCTTAACCTGGCATTGAGTGAGATCGGTGCGAGGGGGCGGCTCGAAACTCCATGGCCCCGTCGTTCAAACGCCCATACCTGATCAACTTGAGATCACGGACGTAGTTCTGGTTAAGACGCCAGGGAAATCTCGATCCTTGTCGGGGTAACGTGCTGAGTGCTCGCTGAATATAGCCAGAACTAAAATCCATCGCGGGTTCGGTCTTTACGGACCGTTCATTCATGCGCGGCATACACGTCGCATAGCCGTTCCGATCCATGTAGTTCAGCAACCGGCAGACATATCCAGAGATCAAGTCACACTTTAGAGTCCATGAAGCATTGGTATAGCCGAATGCTGACGCGAGGTTTGGTACATTGCTGTACATCATTCCTTTGTAGGTGAGCGTTTTCGACACGTCCACGACTTCACCGGCTACGACAAGTTTCAATCCAGCCATGAGCTTTAGCACAAGTCCAGTCGCAGTCACGATGATGTCAGCCTGTAAGTGTTCGCCGGACTTTAGTTGTAAGCCGGTTTCGGTAAAGGTCTCTATTTGATCAGTGACGATCGATACTCGACCTTCGCGTGTTGCCTTGAACAGATCCGAGTCGGGTACCAGGCACAGCCGCTGATCCCAGGGGTTGTAGTTCGGTGTGAAGTGTTTCGCGGCAAGTTCCTCACCGATTTCCTTTTTTACACCTGAGGCGATCAGTTGTTTCATCCACGAAGGACGCTTGCGCGATAGATAGAAGAAACCAATTCCAAACAACACGTTCTTCCATCGTGTTACGGCGTAGGCTGTCCGGGCGGGAAGCAATGTTCTGAGACTGTTTGCGATCCAGTCCTGCGAAGGACGTGAGACGACGTACGACGGTGAACGCTGAAGCATCGTAACGTGCGCCGCAAGTCGCGCAAGTGCGGGGACGAGCGTGACTGCGGTAGCACCACTACCAATTACAACGATCCTCTTGTCAGTGTAATCAATATCCTCGGTCCATTTCTGTGGATGGACGATGCGCCCGCTGAAGAGTTCCATCCCCGGCCATTGAGGTGCGTAACCGTTCTCATAGTCGTAATAGCCGGTGCACAGATAGAGAAAACCGCAAGTAAAAGAAACTATCGATTTGTCTGGTCCTACCTCAACTTCAACGGTCCACACCGCTCCATCATCGGACCAGGAAGCGAGCTTTACCCGATGGTTGTACCGGATATTTTCGTTGACTTCCCATTCTTCCGCAGTCTCACTGATGTATTTCAGAATTGCAGGACCGTCGGCGATGGCTTCCGGGTTGTTCCAGGGGCGAAAGCGGTAGCCGAGGGTAAACATGTCAGAGTCTGAGCGAACACCCGGGTAGCGAAAGAGGTCCCACGTCCCACCCATAGTTGCGCGTCCCTCGAGGATCGCAAAACTCTTTTGCGGACATTCCATCCTCAGGTGGGCCGCTGCCCCGATCCCTGAAAGCCCCGCTCCCACGATCAATACATCAAAGTGTTCCATGCCCAGAGGTCCGCTCAGCCGTAGCTCGGTGGCGGCATTAGCCCTTATCGGGGTCGGAATGAGTAGGAGACGACGCCAGTAGCACAAACAGGCTTGCCGTTTTTATGCACAGGAGTAAAACGTGCGCGATGAACAGCTTCCAACGCAGCAGGTCCAAGCGGCGGCACGTTGCTAATGATCGTTGCCCGAATCACGTGTCCCGACTCATCTATCGTAACGTTCAACAAGACGTCGCCGGAAATATCTAGCGACAAAGCGGATGAAGGGTACTGAGCATCGGGCTTCTCTTCGATTTTCAAATCAGCTCGTTCAGGTATGTCCTCCATCACCGAGTAGTCGAGGGGCATTAACTGTGATGGTTCAGGCTCTCCGAAAAGAAGACGCACCGGCTCCTCATATAGAGTATAGCCGTCGAGATAGCTGATCCGTTTGAAGGGGAAAGGCCCAAGCTCGGGGACAAAATAAGTCTCCTCGATATATCGGATGTCTCTTCGGTGTAAGTAAGCTAATCGATCAAGGACAGACTCGGTCCGAACAAATTTGGAGTCAGCTTCGAGGCGCTCCGACGTTGTTGCGCTTGGCCGACAGCCATTGCCTATCTTTACAAACCGTTTTCGATTGTAATCGGAGAAGAACACTCCTTTATCGACAAGGCAGATCGTTTCCACCTTCTGACCGTTTGAGTAAATCGCCTCGTAACGCCAGTTGCCACTGGATGAGACATACAGTAACTCCGTGCGCTCCAAAAACTCTCGACCGGCCTTGTCTTTGTCAGTAACGCGACGCTCCAGCGTAAATCCCAACAACGGAG
>Ga0207691_10007579_pt1 | contig 10446 bp, 7 predicted proteins | sample KBSM13metaG_FD_184327 | JGI IMG/M metagenome (GOLD analysis project Ga0207691, IMG submission 184327) | Miscanthus rhizosphere microbial communities from Kellogg Biological Station, Michigan, USA - KBS M1-3 metaG (SPAdes) (version 2) | ecosystem: Host-associated > Plants > Roots > Rhizosphere >... | reverse complement strand
AACCACGGTGACCCGCTCGCAGGCCGGGTCACAAAGCACGTGGGTCAGCAGCTCCAGACTCTGATCCAGGACCTTGTTGCGCGCCATGTGCTTGATGTCGGTTTCCTCATATGTGGCCCAAGCCTCCACATCGCCGAGGTAATCGGTGAGGAACTTGGCGATCCCGACGAGACTCGCCAACGAAGCGGCAATTGCGACCGCGGTTTTCCAGTCCGCCTTCAGTGGCGTGTCGAGCTTTGTCAGGAGGTCGGCCAGCGCCGGAAACGCGAGCAACGATTGCAGGACGACCAGGATTCCGAACAGCACCCCGCCTGCAAGCAGCACGAGCGCCAAGGCGATGATCGCGAGGGCACCGGCGTTTCGCAGTTCCTCGCGCCGGTAGGCGGCGAACCATGCGCGCGCGAGGGTCGTACAACGTTCGGCGGTTTCCGGCCTCGACTTGAACTGCTCAGCGACAAAGGCGACGAACTCGTCGAACGTACCCTTGGGAAAGTGGCGCTGCGCATCGAGTCCTTCAAACTCGTCATAGAGACCCATCAGATCGACATAGTCGCGCTCCTCGACACCGGCGGGCCGAGCGCGGCCCCGTTCGAACAGGGCGACGAGGCTTGCCCGCCGCAGGCGCTGCCGCTCGCGCCATGGCGCCAGCAGCGTGCTGAATGGCCGCTTCGGTTGCTTGAAAAGCCACTTCGCCACGCCCCAGGGCGACTTGTTGCCGGCCATGACCGGCGCCCAATAGGCCTCGTAGAAACGCACGGCGTGCGTCGTCTTCGGCTGCGTATCCGCCAAGAACACCGTCCGGATGTAACCGACGATGTCTTTCGATTTGGAATCCGGCCGAAGCGGCTCCACGCGCGCCTTGATGTCCCGAAGGATGCCAAGAGAGTTGCCGCTGCGATGCTGGCGCACGAGATATCGATCGATACTGTCGATAAGGCGGCTGGTTTCCTCGTACCGCCGTTGGCTGCCCATGCCATGGAAATAGACGACGCTGGAATAGCTCGCAGGAGCCGGTCCGGCGGGTTTGGTATCCGGAAGCTGCGCGCTGTCGGAATCCCCCACTGTCGTGTCCTGTTCTATCGAAGGCCGTACTTATCCCAATGCGCCGCGGGCTGCCAAGCTGCGCAGTCGCCTGGCCCCTTTCGCAGACGAGGAAGCCGCGATGCCGCGGAAAGTCCAGCACCCATCCGCGCCTCGCTGTGCGCCCCGCCCCCTCACACCGCCCTTTCCAGAACCTTCCCCTCACCCCGAACAAACGCCGCCGCAACCGAGCGAATGATCCCCAGCGCCTGATCGACCGCCGCATCGTCGATGTGGCGGTGCGTCACCAGGCGGATCGATGTCCGGCTCCACGCGCCGGCGCCGACGCCGGCCGCGCGCAGCGCCGCCATCCACGCCTTCGCATCCGAGCCGGTGTGGCCGATCTCGACCATGACGATGTTGCTCTCGACCAGCCGCGGATCGCACAGGCGCGGATCGATGGCGTGAAGCCCCTCGGCCAGCCGCCTGGCGCGGCGATGATCGTCGGCGAGCCGGTCGATCATGCGTTCGAGCGCGACGATGCCGGCTGCCGCCATGATGCCGGCCTGGCGCATGCCGCCGCCGACCATGCGGCGATAGGCGCGCGCGCGTTCGATGAACGCCGCCGACCCGCACAGCACCGAGCCGAACGGCGCGCTCAATCCCTTGCTGACGCAGAAGCCGATGCTGTCGCCATGGCGCGCGATAGCGGCCGCCGGGACACCGAGGGCTACCGCCGCATTGAAGATGCGCGCGCCGTCGATGTGCACCGGAACGCCCTGCTCGCCCGTCAGCGCGCGCAGCTTCGCCATATAATCGAGCGGCAGCGCCGCGCCGCCAGCGCTGTTGTGCGTGGTCTCGACGCACACCAGCGCGGTCGCGAGCTTGTTGGCGCTGAGCCGCGCGGTGAGATGCTCGCCGATCGTGGCGAGATCGGGCGCTCCGCGCGTGGAGGTGATCGGGCGGTAGAACAGCCCGGCGAGCGAGGCGATGCCGCCCATCTCGCTGCGCATGATGTGACAGTCGCCGTCGAGCAGCACCTCGCCGCCGCGCCCGGTGTGGGCGAGCAGCGCCACCAGGTTCGACATCGTCCCGCTGGCGACGAACAGCGCGGCCTCCTTGCCGGTGACGGCGGCCGCGATTTCCTCCAGCCGCCGCACGGTCGGATCGCCTTCGCGCGAGTCGTCGCCGAGCTCGGCGCGGCGCATCGCCTCGCGCATCTCCTCGGTCGGCAAGGTCACGGTATCGCTTCGCAGATCGATCATCGGCTGTTTCCCGTCATAGCATCGACAATTCATGGCGCCGCAGCAGGCGGTAAACCAGCGCCACCGGCACCACCGTACAGATGATGAGCACGGTCGCGGCCGCCGCCGCAATGCCCGCGCTGGTGCCTTCGAGCGCCTGGAACATCGCGACCGTCATGGTGGTCCAGGGTCCGCTGTAGAGCACGACCGTCGCGCTCAGCTCGGAGGCGACCGTCACGAAGGTCAGCACGAAGCCGCCGACGATGCCGCCGAGCATCAGCGGCACGGTGATGCGCCAGAAGGTCAGCGCCGGCGGTACGCCGAGATTGATCGAGGCCTCTTCGAGGCTGGGATCGATCTGATGCAGGATCGCGCCCGCCGAGCGCACCGCGAATGGCAGCTTGCGCACCATGTAGGCGAGCACCATGATGATCCATGTGCCGGTGAGGATCAGGACGCCGCTGGAATAGGTCATCACCAGACCGATCCCGAGCACGGTTCCGGCCACGGCAAAGGGCGACGTCGCCACGATATCGATCAGTGCGGAGAGCCGCGAGCGGTGGCGCGCAATGACGTAGCCGACCGGAACGCCGATCAGGGTCGCGCCGCAGGCGGCGAGGCCGGCGAGCAGCAGCGTGTTGGTGAGCGGCCGGTATGAGCGCTCGAACAGCTGCGCGAAATTGTCGGTCGAGAAGCCGGCGTGCAGCACCGGCCCGCTGTACTTCATGAACGAGATCACCACCACGGCGGCGAACGGCACCAGCGCGGCGCCGACCACCATCCAGCACCAGGCGGCGGCCAGGCGGCGCAGCGCCGGGCTGACTGCGATGAGCGGCGCGGAACGTCGCGCGCCGGTCGCGTAGTGGCGGCGCGCCAGCACGCCGCGCTGGATCATCAGCGCGACGATGGTGCACACGACCAGCAGCACGCCGAGCACGCCGGCGGAAGCTGGATTGTCGGTGGTCTCGCCGACGAACAGCTTGTAGGCCTCGACCGATAGGATCGGCCGGTCCTCGGCGAGCACGAACGGCACGCCGAAATTCTCCAGCGCCTCGATGAACACCAAGAGCCCGCCGGCGAGGATCGACGGCAGCACGAGCGGGAGCGTGACGGTGCGCAACACCCGCGCACGCGAGGCGCCGAGGTTCTGCGCCGCTTCCTCCACCGAAATATCGATCGACTTGAACGCCGCGGTGACCGGCAGCACGACGTACGGATAGAGCGTGAGCGTGTAGACGGCGACGATGCCCTTTGCGCCGTAGATCGAGTCGAACGGAATGCCGAGCGCCTGCAATGCGCCGGTCACGATGCCGGAGCGCCCGAACAGCAGCACCAGCGCGTAGGCGCCGACGAACGAGGGCAGCACCAGCGGCAGCGCGGCGAGCGCGAGCAGAGCGGCCTTGCCGCCGATCGGCAGCCGCGCGAGGCAGAACGCAAACGGCACGCCGACGAGCACGGCGAGCACGGACGCTGCCGCCGCGATGCTGAGGCTGTTGGTCAGGCCGTTGAGGAAGAAGCGATTCGACAGCACGGTGGTGTAGTTCGCCAGGGTGAAGCTTTTCCCCGACGCGTCGAGAATGCTGGCACCGAACACCTTGATCAGCGGCAGCAGGAAGAACAGGCCAAGGAACACGACGGCGATCGCCGCGACCGCAAGCGGAAAGGCGTGGCGGGCAAGCCTCATGGCGCCGCCATCACGGTCACGCGCGTCGGATCGTAGGCGACCGTCGTGCCGGGCGCTGCCGGCGGCGCGAGCGCCATCAGGTGCAACGGCGTTCCGTCGGACAGCATCACCGCAAAGCGCGTCACCGGTCCGAGATATTCGATCTCGCCGAGCATGCCCGAAAGCGCCGCCCATCCGTCCGGCAGCGGCTCGCTTGCGCCCTGCAGCCGCAACGCCTCCGGGCGCAGCGACAGGACGACCTTGTCGCCCGCACCGCCCTTCCCTCCGCGCACGCGCACCACGCCGCCGCCGAACGTAACCTCCATCGTGCCGCCCGCATGGCCGCGTACCACCCCCTCGATCAGGTTGGTGACTCCGACGAAGCTCGCGACGAACGGCGTCTCCGGCGCCTCGTAGATCGCGCGCGGGCTGGCGATCTGCTCGACGCGGCCGGCGCGCATCACGGCGATGCGGTCGGAGATCGCCAGCGCTTCCTCCTGGTCGTGCGTCACGTAGAGCACCGTGATGCCAAGCAGCTTTTGCAGGCGGCGGATTTCGCCGCGCATCTCGACGCGCAGCTTGGCGTCGAGATTGGAGAGCGGCTCGTCGAGCAGGAGCACGTGCGGCTCGATCACGATGGCGCGCGCGATCGCGACGCGCTGCAGCTGGCCGCCGGAGAGCTGATGCGGCCAGCGCTCGGTATAGCCGTCGAGTTGGACCAGCTTGAGCGCGCGCGCGACCCGCTCGCGCATTTCATCGGCGCGCACTTTGCGCGCGCGCAGCCCGTAGGCCACGTTGCCGCCGACGGTGAGATTGGGAAACACCGCGTAGTTCTGGAACACCATGCCGGTGTTGCGCTTGTGCGGCGGCAGCGTGTCGATGCGCTGCTCGCCGAACAGGATGCGGCCGGCGTCGAGCTCGCAAAATCCCGCGACCATGCGCAGCAGCGTGGTCTTGCCGCAGCCCGACGGGCCGAGCAGCGTGAAGAACTCGCCGTCGCGCACCGCGATCGACACATTATCCACCGCCCGCACGGTGCCGAAGCTGCGCGCGACGCCCTCGATCGTGATCGCGGTCACGCGAACCTCGCTACGATATCAACATCAGCGCGTGCGGCGGATGATGTCCTGGATCTTTTGCGCGGCCTCGACGCGCTTCTCGACCCAGGCGTCCTCGTCGTAGTCGACCAGCTTCACGTCGGCGAGCTGCGGCATCGCGCCGGGCAGCTTCGACAGGTCGAGATCCTGCCGCGCCGGCCGGCGGAACGCGAAGCGCAGGATCGCCTCGCGCACGTCCTTGCGCGTCACATAGTCGACGAACTGTTTGGCGTTCTCGTTGTTCGGGCCGCCCTTGATGATCGCGACGCCTTCCATCTGCGCCACGGTGCCGTCGGCCGGATAGATCACCTTCACCGGGGCGCCGTTCGAGGACCACTGGTAGCCGGCGTATTCGAGCGACATGCCGAGCGCGAACTCGCCATTGCCGACGCCCTGGAACACGAGGCTCGAGCGGTTGAGTACGCGCGTGTTAGCGAGCAGGCTCGCGACCTTGTCCCAGCCAGCCTCGCCGCCGCCCCACGTTTGCGCCAGCATGGTCAGGTTGGAATAGGCCGAGCCGGAATTGGCCGGATCCGTGAAGGCGATCTTGCCCTTGTATTTCGGATCGATGAGGTCGGCCCAGCTCTTCGGCCCCTGCTCGGCAGGGAGAACTTTCGTGTTCTGCAGGATCACCAGCAGGTGCACATTGGTGCCGATCCAGTGATCGTCGGCGTCGCGGAAATGCGCCGGCACCGCGTCCTTGTTCTTCGACGCATAGGGCGCGAGCAGCGCCTTGTTGGCGCGCAGCAGCGTCCGGCTGACGCCCCACACGATGTCGCCGAGCGGGCGCTCCTTCTCGGAGTTCACGCGGCGGAACACGACGCCCGACCCGGCCTCGACCTGCTCCACCTCGATGCCGGTTTCCTTCCTGAACGCCTCGAAGACGTAGCGATTGAGGTTGGAGTCGTTCGACGTGTAGACGATCACCTTGCCCTGACCGAGCGCCGGCCCCGCAAGCGCGATCGACGCAGCGGCGAGGAACAACGCGATCGTCCGTGTCAGCATGGTGGTCTCCGGGTCCGGTCGAAAAGCTATCACCTCCGCTCGTCCCGGCGAAAGCGCCAGCGCTACAAAGCTCGGTTCATCCCTCCCCGTCTTCGGGGAGGGTGGCCGGCCGCCAGGCCGGCCGGGTGGGGTTGTGCGCTACTGAAACGCCCCACCCGACTGCTCGCTATCGCTCGCAGTCACCCTCCCCCTTCGGGGGAGGGATAAGCGCTATCCCGCCAGCAGCGCCGCGGCGGCCTGCACGCCGGCGCCGGGCGCGCCAGCGCGGCCGAGATCGCGCAACGTGCATTCGAGATAATGCAGGTCGGCAAGGATGTCCTCCGGCCCGACGTGTCCCATCGTGCCGATGCGGATGACGCGGTTGCGCAGTTTGGTGCGCTGGCCCGCGATCACAGTGCGGTAGCGCGCGTACATGTGGCGCACGATCGCCGATCCGTCGAGCCCTTCCGGGACGACGCCGACCGTGACGGTCGATGAGAACGGCCGCCCGGCCGGAAACATCGCGAACCCGAGCGCCTCGAAGCCGGCGCGCAGCGCGGCCGCAAGACGCGCATGGCGCGCCAGCACCGCAGGCAGGCCCTCTTCGTTGATCATGACGAGCGCCTCGCGCAATCCCAAAATCAGCGACACCGGCGGCGTGAACGGCGTCTCGCCCTTGTCGAGCGAGGTTTTGGCGCGGCGAAAGTCGAAGAAGAAGCGCGGAATGCCGTGCGCCGCATCGATCACGCGCATCGCTCTCTCGCTCACCGCCGCGATGGCGAGCCCCGGCGGGCACATCAGCGACTTCTGCGAGGCCGTCACCACGACGTCGGCGCCCCAGTCGTCCATGCGCATCTCGACGCCGCCGACGCCGCTGACGGAATCGACCACCAGCAGCGTGTCGGTGTCGCGCAGCACCGCGCCGATCGCCGCCAGGTCAGCAACCACGCCGGTCGCGCTTTCATTGTGGATGACGACGACGGCGCGATAGCGCTTCGCCGCAACGCGCGCCGCGATGGCGGCGGCGTCCGGCACCTCGCCCCACGGGATCTGCAGGCGGTCGAGTTCGACCGGCAGGCCTTCGGCGATGGACGAGAAGCGCTCACCGAACTGGCCGTTCTCGACCACCAGCACGGCGTCGCCGGCCGAGAGCACATTGACCAGCGCGGCCTCCATGCCGCCGGTGCCCGAGGCGCCGAGCAGGAAGACGTGATGCCGGGTGCCGAGCACGGCGCGCAACGCGCCGGTCACGTCGTCCAGGATGGCGCGGAATTCCGGCCCGCGATGCGACAGCACCGGCAGCGCCACCGCGGCGCGCACGCGCTCCGGGACGGCGGCGGGCCCCGGCATGCGCAGGCGATAGGTGGAGGGGGTGGAGGTGGTGGGGAGGGAGGGGCTCACGTTCACTGCAAGGGTTCCGCCGGGTGATGGCTCAGCGGCTCGACTAGTGCCTGAGTGATCACGGCGCAAGTGCTATACAGATTCGACCCGGCGTTGGGCGCTGTTATCGTGAAAGGCGCGTCGCCTGCGTGAGCCTTGGGCGATGGCAAAGCTCCGATGCGTTCAAGGTAGAAAGATTGGTTTAACCGCCCGCAACTTTGCGCGACCCGCTCTACCCTCAGCCCGCCAGGAACATCGCAACCTCGTTTGTAAATTTCTCCCATTCGGGATCGCTGGGCATCGGCATGTGACTGTCCGTCTCCAGGCTCACGAAACGGGCATTGGGAATCCCTGCGGCGAGCCGGCGCCCTTCGTCGAAGGGCGACGTTTGGTCGCCGCGCGCATGAACGATGAGCGTCGGAGCCGCGACGTGCGGCAACAGCGCATCGATGTCGATCTGGTCGACCGCTGCGCGCAGACGCACGGCATTTTCCGGCGATGTCGCAAGCCGTTGCATCTTGGCAAAGGCCTTGATGTCTTCGGGTGAGGCATTCGGCGCGAAAAGGCGGCTGAAGGTCTGGATGAAGGCCGAGTTCTCGTCGCCCCAACCGTGGCGCATGAGCGTCAGATAGGCTTCGCTGACCTCTGTCTCCCTGGAGGAGTTCCGTTTGGCGCGGCCGCGCGCGAAGGAGCCGTAGACAACGAGCTTGGTGACACGCTCCGGATGGAGCACCGCATGTGCAATTGCGGTCGCGCCACCCTGCGAAATACCGAACAGGGCGTAGCGCTCGAGCTTCTGTGCCGCAACCACCGCCTCAAGGTCCCGACCGAAGGTCGCGAGCGACAATTCGTTGACGTTTCGGTCCGACAGGCCGTTGCCGCGCCCGTCATAGCGGATGAAGTCATGCCGGCTTGCGAGGAAGTGCAACAGCGGGCCACGGACAGGGTCGTCCCATTCATACTCGAGATGGTTGAGCCAGGTCGTTGCGCGCACCAGCGTCGGACCCTGACCGACGCGCGCCATCGCGAGATTGAGGCCATCGGCGGTGCGGCAGAAGGTGACCTTCTGAGCGCGCGAACGTTCCGGCGCAACCGCCATACCGCGTTCGTCGACCTCTCCGATGAAGCGGAAGCCCTTGCGCGGCAGCGTCTTGATCAGCCGTTGCTCCTCGCCGCTGTCGCCGAGCGCGACGCGCGCTGCGTTGATCCTGGTGGTCAGCGCCGATTCGGAGACGTTTCGACCCTTCCACACCGCGCCTAGGAGATCGTCCCTGCTGACCACATGGTTGCAGTTGCGGACCAGGTGCTGGATGAGATCGAACACCTGTGGCTCGAGTGGCACGAGATTGCGGTCGCGGCGCAGTTCGCGCCGGTCTGTGTCCAAGGCAAAGTCCTCGAACAAGTAATGCAAGAGTGCGATCCCAGGTGCGAGGGCTATCCGAGACGTCAGCAACTGCTCAAAAGTAAGCCAGCCTTAAGCGTAAATGAAGGGCTTCTGAAGGCCATAGCACGGTCCATGCGCTAGGATGAAACATAGAGGAGGATGAGATGCGCGCTTCGATCTGGGCTGCATTCGCACTCGGTGTGGTGACAGCGCACGGTCCGACGGGCCCCGCGACAGCGCAGAGCTGGCCGGAGCGTAGCGTGCGGATCGTCATTCCGCTCCCCCCCGGAAGTCCGAGCGATGTCGCGCTGCGGCGACTTGCCGAAAAGCTTTCCGAACGCTGGGCGCAGCCGGTGGTGGTCGAGAACAAGCAGGGCGCGGATGGCATTCCGGCGGTCATGGCCGTGCTCGGCGCACGCGACAATCACACCTTGCTTTTCTCCTTTCCGGGCGTGATCTCGATCAATCCGTTCCTGCACGAGAAACTGCCATACGACCCGAAGGAACTGCTTCCGATCGCGCCGGTGCTCGATAATTTTATCGGCTTTGCGGCCTCATCGGCGCTGGGCGTGAACACGCTCGCCGAGCTCGTCGCCGCCGCGCAGGCTAATCCTGGCAAGATCAGCTGGTCCGCACTGCCCGGCGTTCCGAACTACGTCTTTCTCGCGCTGCAGAAGCGCCACGGCGTTGACGCCGTGCGCATCGCGTATCGAGACTTTGCGCCAGCCTACCAGGACCTGCACCAGGGCCGCGTGCAGGTACTGGTCGCCGGAATCACCAATTTCATGGCCCAGCGACAAGCCGGCGCCACGAAGATCCTCGCGGTCGTGAACAGCGCGCGCGCGCCGCTTGCAGCTGATGTGCCAACCGTCGCGGAAGCCGGCTTTCCGGAGCTGACATTCGACAGCCCGGTCGGCCTGTACGCGCCGCGTGATCTTCCGCCCGTTGCGGTCGAGCGCATCGCGGCTGATGTGCGCGCAATTACCAGCGACGTCGGCTTCCGGCAGAAGCTGATCGACACCGGTGTCCTGCCGCGCAACGGCACACCCGCCGAGTTCACCGTCGCGATCGAAGAGCAGCGCGACAAAATCGCCGCGATTCATGCGGCTACTACCGGAAAGGACCGGCCATGAGCCCGCTCGCTGACCTGGAACGTACTTGCTGTGCACGGGCGTCGCGTCGATCGCTGCTGCTCGGGACCGGCGGTCTGCTTGCCGGCTCGTTGATTGCATCAAACGCTGAGGCCGAAGCGACGACTCCGAAGGGCCTCGTACTCTCCCCCCATGAGGGCGAGCATCTGATCCAGCGCGGCGGCAACGTTTTCATCAAGGCCGCCCCGACCAATGGCTCGGCCAATCTCGCGCTCGGCACACAGCAGGTGCTTGCCGGCAACGGCATTCCGGTCCACCGGCACTTCGAGATGGACGAAGCCTTCTACGTGATCGGCGGGAGCGGGACGTTCATCCTCAACGACGTGCAGCACCCGATCGGCGAGGGCACCACGATCTTCATTCCAAAGAATGTCTGGCACGGTTTCCAGAATCCCGACCGCGAGCTAAACCTGCTCTGGATCGTATCGCCGCCCGGCCTCGAGTCACTCTTCCGCGAACTCGCAACACGCCCGGGCGTGCCGCCAGTCTCGCGTAGCAAGGACCAAATCAACGCGATTGCGCG
>Ga0207691_10007578_pt1 | contig 10446 bp, 10 predicted proteins | sample KBSM13metaG_FD_184327 | JGI IMG/M metagenome (GOLD analysis project Ga0207691, IMG submission 184327) | Miscanthus rhizosphere microbial communities from Kellogg Biological Station, Michigan, USA - KBS M1-3 metaG (SPAdes) (version 2) | ecosystem: Host-associated > Plants > Roots > Rhizosphere >... | reverse complement strand
GTAGCATCTCCATATCCCGTAAATAATAAACAACTCACGCTAAACCTGGCCTGGCATATCACCAATAAAAGACATTTTATGGTGCACGTCCCCAAAGCTGCCTTGAAATTAGCACTGGGCGAAATGAGCACAGAGGTTTTGAAAAGCGCTATTGTGAGTAGCGACAAAATACAGAAAGCCGGATTCAGTTTTAAATATCCTACGCTTGAATCGGCAATAAACAACCTATACCCTTAGTTGGTTGACTGTTGGGAGTTGGGGGTTGGGAGTTTGTTGGAAGTTAGGTGTTGATGGTAATTGAGAAAAAAATTAAGTACGACAATCCAAAAAAATAACGTTCATGCATAAAAAAACCTCTGTCATCGCAGAGGTTTTTTATCGATTAATATGTTTCTATTAAGCTCTCAACTTAATGTCTGTACATCATACATTTTTCTACTCTCTTTCAGACAACTCCCAACCCCCAACTCCCAACCATCTAGTTCTTTTTAGCTGGAGTAACAGTTGACTTAGGTAACGGCTTACTTGTAGGCGCGTATAGAGCCGGATTTACTTTCGCCGGATTACCCATATAGACCCAGGTAATATTGCCCATATATTTTTTGAAAACAGCATTTACCTGTTCAAGCGTTACTTTATTTATTTCTTCCTTGATCGTTATGGATCTTTTCCAGTTGCCGAATTGCACTTCATTATTTACGAGTGAATTTGCCTGTGCATCATTAGTTTCCTGGCGATAATAAACACTGGTGACATATCCTGCTTTTTCATTTTTAACTTCCTCAGCGGTAAATCCGTCTTTTTTCAATTTAGATACTAAGGTGTCAAAAACTTTTTTGTATTTGTCGGGCTCGGTTGTTGAAACAATAATATTGGTAGTAGATGTGCTGCCACCTGCAAACCAGGCACCAGGTGCATAAGACAGCCCGTTTTTAGATCTTACATCAAGGAAATGTTTGTTGGAAAAAATATTCATCGCTAGTTGGTATGCATTGTAATCTGCTGTGCCCGGTAACGGAGCACCAGTAATTCCCTGGATATAATTAGTAGCAAGGTCCTTTTTTGTTGAACTGAAAGTTGCTTTGGCAGGAGCATAGGCTTCTTTCTTATTATTGAATGCAGGTCCTGCAGGAATTTTTTTCAGCATTGCCGCGATGTTTTCCTGCAGTAGGTTTCTGTCGATATCACCTACCACAACAATCAACAATTTGCCCCTGTTTAAGACGCTTTTGTAATATTTTTTTGTTTCATCAACGGTAAGTTTCGCAACAATGGCTTCGGTTCCATCAGGATCCTTAGCATAATTCTTACCCCTGAACGCAACTTTCTTTGCGTATTTATCGATGGCGTTCTGGGGATCTGATTCACTATCCCGGATCATATTAACTGCATCCTGCCTGATACGCAGAAATTCTTTTTGGTCAAATTTGGGAGAGGTCAGCGCATCTGAATACAAAGGCCATACGATATCGAAATCTGTCAATACACAGTTCAACCTGAAAGTTGCGTAATCCATCATGGAATTACCATATACCTGTCCACTGACTTTATCCAGTTTATCTTTAAAACTGTTTTTATCGTCATTCACCGTTCCGCACTCAGTAAGTGCGCGGATAGCAAGACCTTCAATTCCCTGTTTTTCTGCCGGATAATTTTGCACACCGCCTTTGATCACGGTAACCACACTGATGAGTTGGTTATGGGAAGGATGAACAATTACTTTCACTCCCTCGATCGTCATTTCATAGGGCTCACTCTGAGCGACAGATTGAAGTGACAGGCTACAAAGGGAAATAATAAAAAATAATATATTTCTGTTTTTCATGATTCTTTTATTTCTGTTTGAAGTATGCTTCCGGCTTATATTTTTTGTTCATCTCTTCGTTGATAATAATGCCGGCAACAAATGGTTTATTGTTCAGGTATTTGTCTATATATCTTCGTATATCCGCTTCCGTTACATTCTGGTAATTTTTTGTGAGGTCTGTATAATAGTCCAGTGAAGTACTGGCCCAATAATTAGTCATCTGGTTGGGAATGCTGGATGGTTTCTCCGTATTCCTGATCTGGTTTCTTAGTAAAATTCCTTTTGCATCTTCTATTTGGCCGGCAGTGAAATAACCAGGTTTGGAAAATTCTGCCACCTGCTTCATGATCTCTTCATGACATTCCTTGATCTTATCCGGATTTGGCGCTATGAAAGCATATACCGGCCCTACATATTTCAGCACCTGATATTGAAATATTGCGTAAGTCGCCAGGCCTTTATCGATAAGGGCCTGCTGCCATTTTGAAGAATTCAATCCAACCAGTGTGGAAAAAACATCAGCAGCAACAGTAGCTGCTGAATCGTTTCTGTAATCCGGACCTTCCCATTGGTACATCATATAAGGTGTAGCGGCAATGGAGCTTACTGTCACAAAATAATCTGACTTGGTAAGTGGCTTAAATTCCGGGATAGGATATTTCTGATGCGGATCAAAGCCGGAATGTTTCCAGCTACCGAAAATTTTATTTGCCAGTTGAAATGCGGCTTCATGTTTTACATCACCGCAAATCACAAGGATCGAGTTATTCGGGTAATAATATTTGTCCTTGATGATCATCATTTTTTCAGGTGTCGCTGTATTAATGATCACGTGATCGCCGATAGGATTTTTCCTGGTGAACAGGTCTCCCCAGGTCTTTTTCTGCACTTCGAAATACAAGAGGAACTGAGGATTGCTTTCGGCACGCTGAAACTCACCGTCAACGACGGGATTCTCTTTTTCCATGTCCTCTTTCCGGTAAATCGGAAACCTCATTGCGGAATTCATGAATTTTAAACCGGCTTCAAGACTGTCATTATTAAAAGTGAAATAATAGTTCACTTTTTCTTCACCAGTGGTGCCGTTAAAGATCATTCCCAATTCTTCGGTACGTCGAATAAATTTTTCCTGGTCGGGATAGTCATTATTCGCCTTGAAGAACATGTGCTCAAAAAGATGGGAGAGTCCGCTGAATTCCGGTCCCTCGGTGTATGCACCGTTTTTAACGGCAATTTCGATAGTGGCCAGTGGAACTTTGTTGTTTTCAATGACCACTACTTCAAGGCCATTGTCCATTTTTTGCCAGTAATAATTTTCGGGTAGCCGCGGCTGTGAAAAGCCGGATATAGTGGCCAGCAGGAAAATGCTATAGATTAATTTATACATAGTGCTTTGTTTGTTGTGCATAAGTTAACTGAATTTCAGAAGTTATAATAGTTGATTTTGGTGATTAATAGTCGGATGGTTTTTTTGGTCATTATACCGGATGACTGGCTATCCAGCCTGCATGGTCAGGGTGATAAACATTAGTAAAATCACCCAAAATGGCGTGATTTCCGGAAAAACTCAGTCGTTGAATCCTCAAATCCCTGATGTCTTCTTCCCTAACCCTTCTATGCATTGGATGCATGGTACCGCCATTTGTTCCTGCGGGGACGGTTGAATCATATTGAAAACCTGGGTCTACCAGCGTTCCCCGTGGATACATGATACCCGGTCTTCCCTGGCCACGGATATCAATGTTTCGCGGATGGTCAAGTCCAATTGTATGACCAAATTCATGGGCAGCGGTGGTTGACCCTTCGTACAGATTATCGAGCTGAAAATATCCGGAATTGCAGCCCAGCCCGTCAACAAAAGAAATATTTCCTATCGCTTTTTCTGCTATCCGGAAAAAATTCTTTCTTGGGTCGGTATTGCTGACTACTTCCAATGGATCCAGATCAGGAATGCAACGACCGGTGATGCTAAATTGGATACGAAATGCGGTGTTATGCATTTGAATAACGGCCATAGGCTCATTCCAAAGTGTTTCGATCTCCTCCCTCATCCTTTGGGTAACCATTTCATCAGCCACATTTCCATAGGTAATGATCTCGGCATGGAGCGTGAGCTTTCTGTTAAGCATGTCCATTTCTACATCGACCATGAATTAGTTTTTGACTTCATGTATTGAGGTTGACTAACGTTTTTGCTTAACCATGAATTACTGTTGCTGTTTGGGGGTAATTTTTGGCGGAGTTGCCTTGGGGATTTCTAACTCAGGGCTTATATCAGGTGCTTTATTTTTAAATTGCCCCATCCTCCCCGCATTGGTGTCGTAAAAATACCAGTTCTTTCCTTCATCCCTGGATATTGCAACAAGCGTAGAACTAAATACCACGTCCGCAAAAGGTGAAGTCACAGAGGTTGTCTGAGGTAAGGTCGATTGCAATTCATTTTTATATTTAACTATTTTTCCAGGATTGCCATAAGTGATGCTTTCTACATTTCCACCGAATTGTTTAAAAAGGGCAAATACAGAATCCATTGTCATTTCTGTTTGTCCGTTTTTTAACCGCGCCTCATTTCCCGCTTCGATCATTTCCGGAAGCATGAATTTTGAAAATGTTTTTGCATCGCCCGACACCAACGCTTTTCCCATTTCAAGAGCCTGGGTTTTTATCACGGTCGACATAGGTTGGGCAACAGCAATAGATGCGAATATTATTAGGCATATTGTAATGCCGATATTTTTCATAAATCCCTTTTCTTATTTGTAAAATAACAAATTGACCAGACTACAACTATTACAACAAAGGTCAGTAAAATTTGTTGCGGAATATTGGCCAGGCTTGCCTTGTAGGCTTTTTCATCCATTTTTCCCAGGAATACGGGAACAGGTATCATACGGTCCGCAATTTCAAGTGGCATGAATCTTCCGATATCATCCAATTTATATTTTGAATATCCAACGATCATATTTTCTACGATGATATAATAGAATACAAAAATGCCAAGAGCGATGAACGATCTTCTTACCACGAATCCCACCAGGAAAGCAATCGACAAATGGGAAAATGTCTGCAGGGCAAAAAGACCAATATATCCCGAATTGGACCACATACTAACGGTGGAATTGGGGGATGCTATAATGCCAATTACAATTGCAATGGACAGATATAAAACAGTAACCATGAGCGTTATAAGCAGCACGTCAAAAAATTTGCTCATCAGGAACTGGTCCCTGCTCCAGCCATCAATAATATTCTGGCGATGTGTTTTGTAAGTGTATTCATTGGTGACCAGCATGATCACCACAATAGCCGGAATAAAAACAAAAAACGAACTGAAATATGCCGTAGTATGATATGTTTCCGGATAGGCGAAAGGGTTACCCAACAACAATTTAGCTATCTGGCCCGCCTGGTTTTTTCTTTGTGTGAGGTCTTTATAAATATTCCAGAATATATAATTGATCCCGGGGTAAGACAATGCAGTCATTATCATTATACCCCAGAAAGCAGGGTAGCTCTTGATCTTCAGCCACTCGGTCCTTAGTACTTTCATCATGTTGGTTAGTTTCCGGTAAGTTCGAAAAACCTGGCTTCCAGTCTTTTTTTCTTGTGTAATAAATGATTCAGCGTTATTCCCTGTTCGAAACAGTAAGCATTGATCTTTTCTGTTGATGCTGCACCTTTAGGAAAATGCAGGTAGTAAAATCTCCCTTCTTTTTTAACCATCGTGGTTCCGGGATAAGTTTTCATTATTCTTTCCAGGTCGGCATGATCAGCTGCAGATATTTCAATTATATCCTCATCCACCAATACTTCATCTACTGTTCCCTGTGTAACCAGTTCACCTTTTTTCAGAATGGCAACATGTGTACAGATTTTCTCTACTTCATCCAACAGGTGACTCGCCATTATTATAGTGAATCCTTTTTTGTTGAGTTCTTTGATCAGTTCCCTGATTTCAGCAATACCTACAGGATCCAGTCCATTAGTGGGTTCGTCCAACACTAATACCCGCGGATTTCCCATTAATGCTGCACCGATCGCAAGACGCTGTTTCATGCCAAGGCTATAAGAAGAGAAGCGGCTTTTCTTTCTTTCTGCAAGGTTTACTTTTATTAATACCTCTTCAATATCCTGTGCGTTACCTCTTTCACTGATACTTTGAGTAACCCTGAGATTATTAATGCCAGAAAGATAGTGGTAGAAATTAGGTGTTTCCAGGAGAGAACCGATATGCTTTCTCATGTCGGGAGAACCGGGTTGGCCAAACCAGCGAAAATTACCCTTATCTGCTTTCAATACATCAAGTATAATGCTGAGTAAAGTCGTTTTGCCGGAACCGTTGGGTCCCAATACACCAAATACAGAACCCTCGGGAACACTGAAAGACAAATCCCTGAGGGCTTGTATGCGGCCGTATGATTTTGAAATGTTGTTTAGTTCTAGTACCTCCACGGTCAGTTATTTGAAATCAAGATACTGGTTGTGGTGGTAATGGAAATGGTTTTGTGATAAACGGAACAAATTATTTCTAACTGTAAAGCTAACCGGGTTTTAGGTTTATAATTATGGGTTGATGAACAGACTTTTTTATTAATCCAGCATCAGGATCCTTTCCCTGGGATATCTTATTTTATACCCAATCTGCTTAACGGTTTCTTCTTTGGGATTTAAAGCCAGCGACCAGGTGACCTTATTGGTGTTTTCCTGCAGTTTACCATCCTTATACGTGCCGTTATCGACCTGTATTTCTTTATCCGTCGAAATAGGAAACTGGTCCTCCAATGTCAGGTTGATCTTTTCATTTTTATTGTTTCGTACGCTGATATCATACATCCTGGAATCGACTTTATTATTGCCCAGCAATTTCTTTTCAGAATATTCTTTGACAAGTTTTCTCTGAATAACGATCGATTTATCCTGTCCGAGTGAAATGGATAAAGTATCCCCGGCGGTGGTAGGATCCAGCCTTGATTTTCCCAGGAATGCACCTTCAAAAAACAAGTTGGTTTCGCCCGGCATTAGATTCAGTTCCTGCCAATTGGTAATATTGGCGGTGAGGAAAACAGCGGGATCAATTTTTGGAGCTGAATAATATTCAAATATTGCGGGCACATTATGTTGCTTCACTTCTGTTGTATATTGTTTCCCGTCGTTTGGAACTGAATAAGGAATCATGATCTCATATTGGGTGGTAGTGGGTTGATAGGAAAGTTTTGTTTCAACACCAGCTAAAGTTCCGGAGAGTGTCTTTTTGGAAAAGGATTTATTCTCATCATCATCCTTATCGGTGCCCATTGCAGTAACCACTACTTCCTGCAAAGCTGAAGGTGAATTCCCAATGCTGCTGCTTCCCCTGAGCCTGATTTGTACAGGTTCATAAAAGGCCAGCATCCAGGGTCTGAGCTCCGGCTTTGATCCATTTTCGCGCGGGTTTCCTGTCGATAAAATTAGCTTTACCTCTTTCCAGTCTTCTCCCGATTGCTGCGAAATATTTGCTTTTTGAACGATCTCGATGGGGGAGCTTATATTTTTTACGCGAATATCATAGGTTGGATTCCATCCTGCATTTCTCACCAGGTAACTGAGGACAAATTCAGTTTCCAGGACTTTAGCAGAGCTGACCTGTACGATGATATCACTTGTGCTTACGTCTTTTCGTTGGTTCATTTCCGTTAGTTGATGACGGATTTTGGATATATTTTTTTCTATCGATTTGATCCTTTTGTTTGTTTCGGCCTGCTTTTGCAATACCTCGGTCATTTTCATACGCTGGTAATCCATTGCTTCTTTCAGTTCCGTGGTTTTCAAACCATCGTTACCACCGATCTGCTGGTTTTTCTGAAGCATGATCTCTTCCTGCTTATAGACCTGTAACATATTTTTTTCCCAATCGAGTTTGTCTGACTGCTCAGTAAGATTTTCTTCCAGTTCACTGATCTCCTGGCGATCTGCCTGGGCCTTCAGAAAATTAACCTGTTGGTTAACAGCAATGACTGTAATATTCTGGTCGGCTTTGAGTTGGATACTTTGTTTTTCTAATTGAGGGGAGATATTGCTGAATACAATTTCGGATCGACCGGCAGGAATAGTTAGCCTTGAGGTTCTTTCTACCTGTGCTCCCTGCACAAATACAATCACCTGCCTGATTTTACTTTCTGCCGGTATTGAACGGGTTTGTCCAATGGAAGAAATAAAGCTCAATACAATAATTAAGGTTGAAATGAATTTCATATGCCGCGTTTAGGGCATGATGCAAGAAAAAGCATGATTACATAATCACGATTACGATTTAAAAGCTGTCCTGGAAATTATAAATCCAGGTATTTCTGCAATAAAAAAAACCGCAGCTGTTGCTGCGGTTTAGAATTTGGATAAGGCGAACAATAATTTATTTACGGGTGAATAAAGGCTTTACAGTAAACCATGCCAGTGCCGGGAAAAAAACCATCGGCACAGCAAGTCCGGGAAATACTTCCGGAAATTTTATATCCAACGGAAGTGAAATGCTGATGGGAACCATCACACAGGCAAAGGAAATGATTGAAAAAAGAAAATTAAATATGATCTCTCCTTTCTCCTTCAGCAATCTGGTTAAACCGAAATAGATAAATGATGCGATCATGCAAACAAATACACTCATCCCGGTAATGCTGAGCGGATTCAATATCCTCGAAAAATCAGCCTCCATCGCAAAATAGTAGATACGATAATAGATGATCCCTGCAATTGCAGCCAACGCACTGGCCAGAATTGCATGAAAAAATATTCGTTTATACATGCAATTTATTTGGTTACTGGAACAGAAATATCAACTTTGAATTTTGCAGCGCCATGTTCAGGCTCAGCTGTGTTAACATTATAGTCTAGCCTGTTCACTTCAAAACTACCTGCGAATGTGTTGTTTACGAAAGTAAATGGAATGCTTACTTCTTTTTGTACACCATGCATGTCCAGGGTGCCTTTAGCTAAATAACCGGCATCGGTTTTTGTGATTGAAGAAGAAGTGAATTTGATCAATGGGAATTTTGCAGCGTCAAACCATTTTTCAGATTTGGCGTGTGTATTCTTCATTCCGTTTCCTGTATTGATAGTGGCTACTTCAATTGAAGCATCAAACTTTGAAGTGGCGAGATCGGCCGGGTCAAAACTGATATTTCCTTTAAGTCCTTTGAATTCACCAGAAGGATCTCCACCTTCAAATTTTACAGAATAATTCTCACCAATGGTCCAGTTTTGTGCGGTGATAACAGTAAATGCAGAAGTCACGATCAGAGCCAATCCGGCCAATGGGTAAAAAATTTTTTTCATTGTGTTTTATTTCAGTTTTGAGAATCGGTTGCTAATCTATAATTATTTCTATGAGAAAGGAAAAAAATGCGGCGAAAAGGGAAATTTTAACGTCTAAACTGCAAAATTTGGCTGTTTAAACATTGAGCTTCATTAAAACTGTTAAAACCGATTAACTATTGAATTTTGCCACCAACCTTATCTGACCCAGGTGATAGGCATCATGATGAAGTATTCCATGAATGAGTTCATATTTTGTAAAAGGCCTGGTATCAGGAATTTCGTCCATACCTGATTCCGAAAACTGTTTTAGATAATTGATCCATTTTTCCTGCGAATCATCAAAATTTGCCAGTGTAGCTATCCACGCGGATGCGGACTGATCTGTAATAGGAGTGAAATAATTATTTTCGGGCGACTGGTTGTCGAGCCCTTCTATTCTTTCCAAAACTGCGAGCCGCCAGCTGATCACATGATTTACAATTTCCCAAATTGAATTCCAACCCTGCTTTGGTTTTTTAGCAGCATCTTCGGCACTCATGTTTTTTAGGGTATCCATAAACGTTACATCAAGCCATGGATGTCCTTCGTATAATTCTTTGAATAATTTGATGATGTGTTCTGATTCTTTCATAACTCCGCAATTAAAAAATTAATTTCTAACGGGCTTACCTCCTTTTAACACACTCTGAATGCGCTCGAGAGTTTTTCTTTCGCCGCAGAGAGAAAGGAAGGCTTCGCGCTCAAGATCAAGCAGGTATTGTTCAGACACCATTGAAGGTTCGCTTAGATCACCTCCGCACATTACATAGGCAAGCTTTCGACCCACCACTGCATCATGTTCAGTTGCGTATCCTCCCATTACCATACCGTTGATACCTGCAAACAGTGCGCCAAGGGCAGAGCGACCCAAAACTTTTACGTCCTTTCTTATAATTGGGGTAACGTAACCGCTGTCGTACATCTCAATAACAGATCGTTTTGCTTCGGAAACACGCCTGCTTTGATTCATTACCACTTCATCCAACCCTTTTCTAAGAATGCCCAGTTCAAATGCTTCTTTTGCGGAAGTAGCGACTTTGGCTGTGGCAATAGTGAGAAAGCGATTTTTCAGGGTGATGGTTTCTGGTTCGTCTTCATGCATTTCATCGGCTGCACGCAAAACAAATTCTTTTGTTCCTCCACCACCCGGAATTAGTCCAACCCCAAGTTCAACAAGTCCGATATAGGTTTCTGCGGCTGCACAAACTTTATCACTATGGAGGCTGAGTTCGCAGGCTCCACCCAAAGCAAGGGCATGGGGAGCAACTATTACCGGAACAGAAGAAAATCTTGCACGTATCATGGTGTTC
>Ga0207691_10007576_pt1 | contig 10449 bp, 9 predicted proteins | sample KBSM13metaG_FD_184327 | JGI IMG/M metagenome (GOLD analysis project Ga0207691, IMG submission 184327) | Miscanthus rhizosphere microbial communities from Kellogg Biological Station, Michigan, USA - KBS M1-3 metaG (SPAdes) (version 2) | ecosystem: Host-associated > Plants > Roots > Rhizosphere >... | reverse complement strand
CGATCGCGAAGTACGACGAGCGCTACGTGATCCCGCAGACCCACGGCGAGATCGGCGTCAACCCGCACTCGCGCCAGGGCGCGTGCGGTCTCGACTTCGAGGGCGGCCCCGGGAGCTGCGGCGCGCTCGGGAAGGCGGCGGACCCGTTCGGCGCCGAGCCGCTCGCCGCGCCCACAGGCGACGGTGGCGGGTCGAACGTCGCGTTCCTCGACTTCCGGAAGGCAACGTGAACGCAAAGCTCCTCTCGGTGCTGCTCGCGTATCCCGACGAGGAGCTGATCGGTGCGCTCCCCGAGTTGCGCGAGGCGAGCGCGCGGCTACCGCGCGCCGAGCGCCGCGCGCTCGAGCCGGCGCTCGACGCGCTTGCGGCGACGCCGCTCGCCGAGCTGCGACGGGCGTACGTCGAGACGTTCGACTTCGACCGCCGCTGTGGGCTCCATCTCACGTACCACACCCACGGCGACCGCCGGCAGCGCGGGCTCGAGCTCGTGCGGCTCAAGCGCCGCTACGCCGAGTCGGGGCTTCCCTTCGAGGGCTCGGAGCTTCCGGACTACCTGCCCGTGATGCTCGAGTTCGCGTCGCTTCGTCCGGAGGAGGGGAGAGAGCTGCTCGCGTCGTTCCGCGCGCCGCTCGAGCTCGTCCGGGCCGCGCTCCATGAGCGCGGCAGCGGCCACGCGGGCGTGCTCGACGCCCTCTGCGACGCGCTGCCGCAGCCCACCGCGCGTCAGCTCGACGAGGCGCGCCGGCTGGCGGAGGAAGGCCCGCCGGCCGAGCTCGTCGGGCTGGAGCCGTTCGGCGCGCCCGAGCTCGCGGAGGTGGGCGGGTGAGCCGCGCGGATACGTTCTTCTGGGTGCTGCTGCCGTACGTCGCGCTGACGAGCTTCGTCGTCGGGCACGTGTGGCGCTACCGCCGCGACGGCTACACGTGGACGGCGCGCTCGACGCAGCTCCTCGAGCGGCGTCTGCTCCTCGTCGGCAGCGTCGCGTTCCATCTCGGGATGCTCGGCGTGATCGGCGGTCACGTGATCGGGATCCTCGTCCCGGAGTCGTGGACGAGCGCGATCGGCATGTCCGAGCACTTCTACCACTGGATGGCGATGATCCTCGGCGGCGCGGCCGGCCTGCTCCTGTGCCTCGGCGCCGTGGTGCTCGTCTACCGGCGCCTGAAGATCGACCGCATCCGCGCGACCACGCTCCGGAGCGACTGGGTGATGTACCCGCTCCTCCTCCTCACGATCCTGCTGGGGATGCTCTGCACCTTCATCGGCGGGCTCGTGGACGAGTACAACTACCGGGAGACCGTCTCGCCCTGGTTCCGCAGCGTCTTCACGCTGCAGCCGAAGGGCGACCTGATGGTCGACGCCCCCTTCCTCTTCCAGGCGCACGTGACGATCGCGTGGCTCCTGTACGCCGTGTGGCCGTACACGCGGCTCGTCCACGTCTGGAGCATCCCGGTCGGGTATCTCGCGCGCTCGCCGATCGTGTACCGCGCGAAGCGCGGCGCCACACGCACCGCGCTCCGCTGACGAGCGACGTCTTCGTCGCTCGAACGCTCGTCCCGCACGATCTCTCGGCGGCTACCACCGACGCGCCGGTGGAGCGACGACCGGAACCCTCGTAGTGTTCGGCTGTGAGCACGTGTCTTGCCTGCGGTCGGGACAACGCCGACGGCGCCCGCTTCTGCAGCGAGTGCGGCGCGAGGCTCGACGACGAAGGCGCGCCGAGGGAGGTGCGGAAGACCGTCACCGTGCTCTTCGCGGACGTGACCGGCTCGACGGCGCTCGGCGAGCGACTCGACCCGGAGTCGTTCCGCCGCGTGATGGCACGCTACTTCGACGTCGCGAGGACGTGCCTGGAGCGGCACGGCGGCACGGTGGAGAAGTTCATCGGCGACGCGGTGATGGCGGCCTTCGGCGTCCCGGTCGTCCACGAGGACGACGCGCTACGCGCGCTGCGAGCCGCCGCCGACCTCCGCGACGCGCTCGGCGCGCTGAACACGGAGCTCGAGCGCTCCTACGGCGTCGCGTTGCAGCTGCGCACCGGGATCAACACCGGGGAGGTGGTCACCGGAACACGCGAGCGCCTCGTCACCGGTGACGCGGTGAACCTGGCCGCGCGGCTCGAGCAGGCCGCCGAGCCCGGCGAGATCCTGATCGGCGAGCGAACGTACCGGCTCACGCGGGGCTCGATCGAGGCCGAGAGGCTCGAACCGCTTGCGCTCAAGGGAAAGACGGCGGCCCAGACGGCCTATCGGTTGCACCGGATCGCCGCAGGCGCGAAGCTCGTCGAGCGGCGTCTCGACGCGCCCCTCGTCGGACGCAAGAGCGAGCTCGCCCGTGTGCGGTCGGCGTTCGACGACGCGGTGTCCGCGCGGCGGTGCCGTCTGCTCACGATCCTCGGCCCCCCCGGCATCGGCAAGTCACGGCTCGCCCGCGAGGTCTCCGCCGTGATCGACGCGGAGGCCTCCGTCCTGACTGGACGGTGCCTTCCGTACGGCGAGGGCATCACGTACTGGCCGATGGTCGAGATCTTCCGGGAGGCAGGCGCCGAGCACGAGCTCGAGCGCGCCCTCTCGGCGGGCGCCCCGGAGGAGATCTTCTGGTCTGTGCGCAAAGCGCTCGAGCAGCGCGCTCGCCAACGTCCGCTCGCGCTCGTGGTCGACGACATTCACTGGGGGGAGCCGACGCTTCTCGACCTCGCCGAACACCTCGGCGACTGGACGCGCGATGCGCCCGTCCTGCTGCTCTGCCTCGCGCGACCGGAGCTCCTCGAAGAGCGCCCCGCCTGGCGCGGCGAGTCGATGACGCTCGAGCCGCTTTCCGAGGGCGAGTCGGAGGAGCTGATCGAGAACCTGCTGGGCGACGATGCGCTCGGCGACGACGCTCGCACGCGAATCCGGGAGACCGCCGAGGGGAATCCGCTCTTCGTCGAGCAGCTTCTCGCGATGCTGTCCGACGGCGGCGACCCCGGCAACGTGCCGCCCACGATCCATGCACTGCTCGGGGCCCGCCTCGACGCGCTGCCGGAAACGGAGCGCCACGTCCTCGAGTGCGCCGCCGTCATCGGGCAGGACTTCGAGTGGGACGCTCTCGGGGAGCTGTCGCCCGAACGGCGGCGGCCGTCCGGCGCCCGCCTGGCCGCCCTCGTGCGCAAGGAGCTGATCCGTTCGCACGACGCAATCGCCGACACCTTCAGCTTCCGTCATGCGCTCATTCGCGATGCGGCGTACGGCCGGTTGCCGAAGGAGCTCCGCTCCGACCTGCACGAGCGCTTCGCCCACTGGCTCGACGCGAGGGGCGAGGAATTCGAGGAGATCGTCGCCTACCACCTCGAGCAGGCGTATCGCTGGCTCGCCGAGCTGGGGCCGCCGGACGAGCGGGCCGTCGAACTCGCCGAGCAGGCTGCGGCGCGCCTCGCGTCGTCCGGACGTCGCGCGAACGCGCGCGGCGATGCGCATGCGGCAGCGAATCTGTTCGAGCGCGCCGCCGTCCTCCTTCCGCCGGATCATCCTGGGCGGCTCGCTGTTCTGCCGGCCCTCGGACGTGCCCTGCGTGACACCGCCCAGATGACACGCGCAGAGGCCGTGCTCACCGAGGCCGTCGAGCGTGCTGCAGCCGCCGGAAACGCCGTGGAGGCGGCAACGGCCTCGCTCGCCCTCGCCGACCTCCGCTTCCACGCGACGAAGCTGACTCGGCAGGAGACCTTGGCGGAGCTGGAGGCCGCCATGCGCGCGTTCGGGGAGCACGGAGACGACGCAGGGCTCGCTCGGGCGCTTGCCTTCCGCGGCAGGCTCCGGTTCTGGGGAGGCGACTTCGCCGGCGCGCTCGAGGACCTCGAGGAGGGTGCCATGCATGCCCGAAGCGCTGGCGACCGCTACCACGAGGTTGAGTGCCTTCAGTACGTGATCGCCGTCGACGTGTACGGCCCGACGCCGGCTCCGGAGGCTCTCGCGCGGATCGAGGAGATTCGCACGCGCGTCGAGGGCAACCGCACGCTCGACATCGCGGTGCTGAACGGCCTGGCGCGCCTGCAGTCGATGCGCGGAGACTTTGCGGGCGCGCGCGATGCGCTACGGCGATCGACTGCGCTGGTGGACGGCGGAAGCGACGTGACCCAGTACTCCCATGTCGCGATGGCGGCTGGGATGATCGAGTTGCTCGCCGGGGACGCGGTCGCGGCCGAGCGCGAGCTCCGACCGGCGTGCGAGCGCCTCGAGGCGATGGGGGAGCGCGGCTATCTGGCGAGTGCGGTCCCGCAGCTCCTGGAGGCGCTCTATCGCCAGGGCCGGCTCGAGGAGGCGCTCACCCTGTCCGAGCATTGGCAGGCCGACGACCTCACGGTGCCCGAGGACATCGATGCGCAGGTCGGTTGGCGCGCAATTCGCGGAAAGCTTCTCGCGCACGGAGGGCATCTCGACGAGGCGGAAGCTCTCACGCGTGAGGCCCACGCGCTCTGTGCCGGGACCGAGGATCTCGAGCTCCGTGCCAGGGCGCTCGCCGATCTCGCCGAGGTCCTTCGCCTGGCGGCCCGGCCGCAGGAGTCGAGGACGGCGCTCGAGGAGGCCGTTCGGCTGCACGAGCGCAAGGGAAACCTGCCGGCGGCGGAGCGAATCCGCCGCCGGCTGGACGACCTCGGCCTGAACTGACCTACGGCACGATGTTGTGGTTCAGGTGGAACACGTTGTCGGGGTCGTGTCGTCGCTTCACCTCGACGAGCCGCTCGTAGTTCGGGCCGTACGCGGCGCTGATCGCGTCGTCCTGGTCGTCGCCGAGGTAGTTGAGCCAGCGGCCGCCGCCGAAGTGCTCGGAGAGGGCCGCGAACGTGTCCTTGGTCCACGAGATGTTGGCCTCGGTGTCCGCCGGGTCCATCCACTCCGAGGGAAGCAGCAGGTTCCAGCCCTCGGCCCGGTGTGGAACGGCCGTGTCCGTCGGGCCAACGCGCGTGACGGCGCCGTGGAAGTGCTCGAGCAGGATCGCCGTCATCGGCGAGGGCACCGACGCGAAGCGCTCGACGATCGCGTCGATCAGTGGATCGGGCAGGCCCGTCGTGAAGCTCGAGAGCCAGTAGTTGAGCGCCCCCTTGGGGTAGGCCGCGTCGAGCAGCGTGTTCATCACCGGGTACGGCATCGGCCCGACTTCGACCATGAGCGGCGAGCCCCAGCTCTTGAACGGCGCGAGGTCGACCTCTGCCTGGTCGGGGTCGCCGGTGTGGAAGACGACCATCGCCGCGAGCTTCATGCCCGACCCGTCGGGGGCGTGGACGACGGCGGCGAAGACCGTGAGGTCGTCCGAGCAGCCCGCGACCGCGTCGCGGTAGAAGCGCAGCATGTCGCCCGCCGCGTCGATCGGGTGCGCGATCAGCCCGCCGGTGACCATCGAGACGGGGTGCAGGCGGTACACGAGCGAGGCGGCCACGCCGAAGTTGCCGCCGCCTCCGCGAAGCGCCCACATCAGGTCGGGATGGCTCGCGTCGTCGACGTTCAGGATCTCCCCGTCGGCGGTGACGAGCTCGACGCCGAGCAGGTTGTCGCAGCCGAGGCCGTGCTTCGCCATCAGCCAGCCGAGGCCACCGCCGAGCGTGTAGCCCGCGATGCCCGTCGACGAGATCGCACCTCCGGTCACCGCGAGCCCGTGCGCATGCGCCTCGCGGTTGAGCTCGGCCCAGAGGACGCCGCCCTGCGCTCGTGCCGTCCGCGCGGCGGGATCGACGTGGATCCCCCTCATGGGTGCGAGGTCGATCATCAGGCCGCCCTCGGCGACCGCACGTCCCGCGACGTTGTGACCACCCCCGCGGACCGAGATCTCGAGTCCGCTCGATCGTGCGAGCTTGACGGCCTCGGCGATGTCGGTGGCGCCGGCGCACCGCACGATCAGGGCGGGCCGACGGTCGATCAGGCCGTTCTGGATGCGACGTGCCTCCTCGTAGCCATCGTCGTGCGGAAGCAACACGCTTCCGGAAACAGAGCCGGCGAACGCTTCGAGCAGCTCGCCGTCGATCGTCGAGATCGCCATCTAGACCTCCCGGGTCGCTCGGGTGTGGACCCCCGGAGCAGTATTCCACCGCCGACAAGGGTCATTGGCGCGGCGACGTTGCGTTTCGGGGAAGGGAGCCGGCGCGAGGACGACGCTCAGCAGCAGGTGTACGCGCCCGGCGGCGCGGGGCCCTCCTCCCGCTCGGGCAGCTCCGAGGCCGCGAGCGCGGCGCCGTGCAGCAGGTCACGCTCGCTCACCTCGATCGTGGTCAGGCCGTAGTGGGCGAGCGCGACGCAGAGGACCACGAGACCCGCGACGATCACCGGCGCGCGCGCCGGATGCAGACCCGCGACCTGCTCGCGTTCCGAGAGCGGGAGCGCGGCGACGCGCTCGAGCGCCGTGCGAGCGGCCTGCGACGAGAGACGATGCCCGTGCACCGACGTCTCCGCGCCGACCGAGATCGCGGCCGCAGTCACGATGGTTCCCGCGACGCCGACGGCACTCGTGGGGCGGAGCGGCGGCAAGAGCGAGCGGACGTGCTCGGCACAGGTGGCGAGCTCCTCTTCTGTCGGGGGGTCGGAGTGGAGGAACCGCTCCGTGAGCCGGACGCTGCCTGCATCGGTGCTGTTCGCCCACGAGAGACGGTTGCCGTCCGTGAGGACGAGCTCTGTCGAGCCGCCGCCGATGTCGACGACGAGCGTGCCTGCTGGGACGGCGTGGTCGCTCGCGACGCCTCTCAGCATCATCTCGGCCTCCTCGCCGCCGTCCAGGAGTCTCGTGGTGAAGCCGTAGCTCCACTCGACCTCCCCGAGGAACGCCTCGCCGTTGTCCGCATCCCGCACGGCGCTCGTGCCGACTGCGAGCACACGTTCGGCACCCAGCCGCTCGGCTTCCCGGCGATAGTCGACGAGGACGTTCCGCACGCGAGCGATGGCCGTGGGGAGGAGGATCCGGCGCCGGTCGACCGACTCGCCGAGCCGCGTGATCTCCTCGCGACGGACGACCTCCTCGAGGTCGCCGTCTTCGAGGTCGGCGACGAGCAGGCGAGTCGTGTTCGTGCCGAGGTCGACGGCGGCGACGCGCACGCCTTCACCCTACTCGGGCACGACCGGTTTTTTCGCGAGCCCCCGGTCCTAGACGCCGGGCAGGAACCAGAGCAGCCGGCGCATCGTGTGGCGCGCCTCGCGGATCGCCTGCAGCTGCACCTCGAGTCGGGCGCGCGACGTCGCCAGGCGCGCGGCTGCGTCCCCGAGACGCGCGTTGGACGCATCCGCGCGATCCATGTGCGTCTCGATCTGGGCCGAGCTCTCGGCGATCCGCTCCGACTCCACGGAGAACGCGCGGCCGGTTCGCTTGACCCGGCGCCACATCGCGATCCCGCGCAGCACGGCATACGCGATCCCGCCCACGACGCCGATCAGGAGCACGGCCAGCGCGATCCAGAAGCCGGTCACAGGGTGCTACGATAGTGGTCGCGACGCGGGGTGGAGCAGTCAGGTAGCTCGCCGGGCTCATAACCCGGAGGTCGCAGGTTCAAATCCTGCCCCCGCTATCTCTCCTCTTGCTCCACACGGCCCGCACGAGCGGGTCGTACTCGTGGAGGACGTCGGCTAGGGACTGCGACGGTTCCGCTCCGCACGCCGCAGTGCGTCCAGCCTGCGGCGGTCGCGCTTCGTCGGCCGCCCGCCGAGGTCGGCGCCGAGCGGCCGCGCAAGGTGTCGCGCCGCCGCGTGCTGCTCACGTCGTGCGATCGACTCCGGCGTCTCCTCGTAGAGCGTCGCCGCCACCGACGCAGGTCCGCGCTTGTCGGCCACCGCGCGGACCACGACCTCGCGGCGGACGTCGCCGATCGTCACCTCGAGCCGGTCGCCTGCGCGAACGTCCTTCGACGGCTTGACGCGGACGCCGTTGACGTGCGCCTTGCCGCCCAGCACAGCATCGGTGGCGGCTCCGCGCGTCTTGAAGAAGCGGGCCGCCCAGAGCCATCGGTCGATCCGCACCGCGTCCACACGCCCATGATCGCAGGCCCCCGGCCGGGCACGAGATCGGCTCGTACGTGGGCGGCATGGCCGGGTCGAGCGAAGCGGCCGGGCGCTCCTCGGCGCAGGTGGCACCGCGCCGTAGTGGCCGCGAACGCCGGTATCGGGTATCACTGACGCAGGAAGAACGCTTTCGAAAGGGGTCCCGATGCGCCGCATCCTGCTCCTGACGGCGTTCGTCGCCGTCCTCACCTCGTCCGCCGCGCTCGCAAAGGCGTCGTTCCCGGACGTGATCGCGCTCCCGAACGGCTGGCAGCCGGAGGGCATCGCGATCGGGAAGGGAACGACGTTCTACGTCGGGTCGATCCCGACCGGAGCGATCTACCGCGGCGACCTGCGAACCGGCAAGGGGTCGACACTGGTCGCCGGAGCGGCAGGACGCGCCGCCATCGGCGTCGCGCACGACCGCGGCCGGCTGTTCGTCGCCGGAGGCTCGACCGGCAAGGGCTTCGTCTACGACGCGCGTTCCGGCTCGCTCGTCCGCGAGCTGCAGCTCGCCACGGGTGCGGGAGCGACCTTCGTGAACGACGTCGTCGTCACCAAGCGGGCCGCGTACTTCACGGACTCGAACCGTGCCGTCCTCTACCGCCTCGGACTCGCGAAGAACGGCGCTCCCGCGGCCGCGGCCCAGGCGGTGCCGCTCACCGGCGCCTTCCAGCTCGTACCGGGCTTCAACCTGAACGGCATCGACGCAACGCCCGACGGCAAGACGCTCGTGGTCGTGCAGAGCGCAAACGGAAAGCTGTTCAGCGTCGCCGCGGCAACCGGAGTGACCAGAGAGGTCGCTCTCGGCGGCGCGACGCTGCCGAACGGCGACGGCCTGCTGTTGCACGGCCGGACGCTCTACGTCGTCCAGAACCAGCTGAACCGGATCGCCGTCGTCTTGCTCGCGAAGGGGTTCGCCTCGGGGTCGATCGAGCGGACGATCACCGATTCGGACCTCGACGTGCCGACCACGATCGACAGCCACGGCAACCGGCTCTACGCGGTCAACGCGCGCTTCGGTACGGCGCCGGGGCCGTCGACGCCGTACTCCGTGGTGCAGGTGTTTCGCTGACCCACTTCAGTCGTACGTTCGGCCACGTGGCCGGAGCTCAGCCGCGCTGCCCGAGAGGCACGTACGGGCGCTCGTCCTCGCCCGTGTAGATCTGGCGTGGGCGCGAGATCTTCTGCTCGGGGTCGGAGAGATGCTCCTCCCACTGTGAGATCCACCCGGGCAGTCGGCCGAGAGCGAAGAGCACGGTGAAGTAGTCCGTGGGGTATCCCATAGCCTGGTAGATGAGGCCCGAGTAGAAGTCGACGTTCGGGTACAGCCTGCGCGACACGAAGTACTCGTCCTCGAGGGCGATCCGCTCGAGCTCGAGCGCGATCTCGAGCTTCGGGTTGAGGCCGGTCTGCGCGAAGACGTCGTCCGCGACGCGCTTGATGAGTTTCGCCCGCGGGTCGTAGCTCTTGTACACGCGGTGGCCGAAGCCCATCAGCCGTCCGTGACCCGCCTTGACCTGCTCGATGAAGGCCGGGACGTTCTTCGCCCCCCCGATCTCGTCGAGCATGCGCAGCACGGCCTCGTTGGCTCCGCCGTGCAGCGGGCCGTACAGCGCTGCGATTCCCGCAGACACGGCCGAGAACGGATCGACCTGCGACGAGCCGACGCCGCGCACCGCGCTCGTCGAGCAGTTCTGCTCGTGGTCGGCGTGGAGGATCAGCAGGATCTCGAGTGCACGCTGGAGCACCGGGTTCGGCTCGTGGCGGCCACCGATCTCGAACGTCATGTTGACGTAGTTGCCGATGTAGTCGAGGTCGTTCCGCGGCAGCACGTACGGCAGCCCGCGCGAGTGGCGGAAGGCGAACGCCGCGATCGTCGGCATCTTGGCCACCAACCGCACACGCTGGAGACGCCGGTTCTCGGCGTCGCCGATCTCCTTCGCGTCCGGGTAGAAGGTCGAGAGAGCCCCGACCGCGCCGAGCAGCATGCCCATCGGGTGGGCGTCGTAGCGGAAGCCCTCGAGGAACTTCTGGACGTTCACGTGGACGTACGTGTGGTAGCGCACCTCGTCCTCGAACCCCCGGAGCTGGTCGGCCGTGGGAAGCTCGCCCTCGAGCAGCAGGTACGCCGTCTCGAGGAACGTCGCCTCCTCCGCCAGCTGCTCGATCGGGTAGCCGCGGTAGCGGAGAATCCCGCGGTCGCCGTCGATGAACGTGATCGCGCTCCGACACGACGCAGTGTTGAGGTACGCGGGGTCGTACGACATGAGCCCTCCGTCACCCTCCTCGGCGCTCATCTGCCGCAGGTCGGTCGCGTGGATCGTCCCGTCGGTGATCGGCAGCGTGTACTCGCGCCCGGTGCGGTTGTCGGTGACGGTGAGCGTGTCCTCGGCCAATGCGTTCCCTTTCCTCGTCTTCGTCCGTGGATCGTCTCAGATCGCCCCCCGACGAGGTC
>Ga0207691_10007572_pt1 | contig 10452 bp, 8 predicted proteins | sample KBSM13metaG_FD_184327 | JGI IMG/M metagenome (GOLD analysis project Ga0207691, IMG submission 184327) | Miscanthus rhizosphere microbial communities from Kellogg Biological Station, Michigan, USA - KBS M1-3 metaG (SPAdes) (version 2) | ecosystem: Host-associated > Plants > Roots > Rhizosphere >... | reverse complement strand
CCGGCCGATCCGCGCCGGTTGCGCGACCTGTGGGGCGCGCTGCAGATGGGGCGCAACTTCCGCAAACTCGATGCCAGTGTGCAGCGCGACATCCACGAGCTGTTCACGCGCAGCGCCGGCGACTTGTTAGATCACTGGTTCGAAAGCGACGCCGTCAAGGCGCTCTACGGCTTCGATGCAGTAGTTGGCAGTTACGCAAGCCCATACACCCCCGGCAGCGCTTATGTCCTTCTTCACCACGTGTTTGGTGAAGTGAATGGCAAGACCGGGGTCTGGGGACATGCGATAGGAGGCATGGGAGCGATAACGCAGGCGATGGCGGCGGAGGCACGCCGGCTGGGCGTCACCCTGGAAACCGACGCGCCCGTGAAACGCATCGTCGTCGAAGGCGGTCGCGCCACCGGCATCGAGCTCGAGGATGGGCGCGTGATCCTCGGCAACGCGGTCGCCGCGAACCTGGGGCCGAAGCCACTGTTCCTCAAGCTGCTGGCCGATGCCGATCTGCCATCGGAATTCCGCGCGCGAATCGAACGCCTGCGCGTCGGCTCCGCCACGTTCCGCATGAACGTGGCGCTATCCGAACTGCCGAAATTCCTCGCCGCACCGCGCGATGACGGTGGCGCACATCTCGGATCCGGAATCATTCTCGCCCCGTCGCTCGAATACATGGATCACGCCTTCGCCGATGCGCGCCTGACCGGCATGTCACGCCAGCCCATCGTGGAAATGCTTATTCCCTCGACACTTGACACCACTCTCGCGCCCGCGGGAGCCCATGTTGCCTCGTTATTCTGTCAGCATTTCTCCTACAATTTGCCGGGCGGCCGCGACTGGCGTCAGGAAAAGACACGTGCTGAAGACCTCGTCTTCGCGACGGTGGAATCGTACGCGCCGAACTTTCGCGCGAGCATCCTCGGCCACTCGTCTTTGAGCCCGCTCGATCTCGAAGAAAAACTCGGACTAGCAGGCGGAGATATTTTTCACGGAGCGTTGGGCCTCGATCAGTTGTGGGCCGCGCGACCGATGTTAGGTTACGGTGATTACCGCACACCACTGAAATGCTTGTACTTGTGCGGTTCCGGTGCGCACCCTGGTGGCGGAGTGACCGGACTTCCCGGTCACAACGCTGCGCGCGAGATACTGCGCGATGGCCTGTCAAAGACTGTTAGCAGCCCTAATAGGTGACAACTGGCTAGTGTCGCCGCAGACCGACACGAAATAAATTTCAGTTGCAAACAACGCGCGGGTTTGTTGCAGTAGCGCCCGCCTAATAGACGTCTACCTTCACTCAGATCGCATTCGATGCGAGTTGATGGGGAAGCGGACTTGCTCAACCACCAATAAGGGGATTTGTCGTTATGAAGAGTGCGATTATCAAGGTTGCTGCCGTTGCAGCGTTCACCGTGTTGGCCGGCTGCCAGGACCTCAAGCCTCTGCAAGCCGATGTCGACAATCTCAAACAACAGGTAAGCCGTCTCTCCGCTGACCTCGCCGCCGTCAAGAGCTCTGCTGATGCTGCCAATGCCGCCGCTCAGTCCGCTTCGTCGACCGCGAGCGGTGCCCAGAGCGCTGCTAACCAGGCGCTGGCCGCCGCACAGGCTTCGCAGTCCTGCTGCGACGCCACCAACGAGAAGATCGACCGGATGTTCCGTCGCTCAATCTCGAAGTAAGAGCCTTAGTTCGCTCTGTGAAAACGCCGCGCTCCGCGCGGCGTTTTTTTTTGCGTCGTCCGCCACACAGTGAAACGCGTTTCATGAAAATCCGGCGCTGGTTCATGGCATGCGTGCTTGCCACCGCCCTGACGGGCAATTTGGCGAGTGCCGCGCCCCAAAACTATCTGTTCACCGACTCCGACGAACTGTCGCGCCTCGCTCCTTTGCTGAATCGGCCCGACATCGGCGGCGCGCAGATTGTCTATACGTGGAAATCGCTGGAACCGGCCAAGGATCAATACGACTTCACACAGATCGAGAAGGACCTTCGTTACCTCGAGGGACTGAACCGCAAGTTGTTCATCCAGCTCCAGGACCGATTCTTCCAGATCGAGCACCGGGGCGTGCCGTTGTACCTGCAGACGGATCCGGTCTACGGCGGCGGACTGGTTCCGCAGGCCGACAATCCCGGCGAGAACAAACCAGTCGGCCACGGATGGGCGACTCAGCAGTGGAATCCGGCAGTGCGCGAGCGTTACCAACGCCTGCTCACGGCTCTGGCGCAGAAGTTCGACGGGCGCGTCCACGGCATCAATCTGCCGGAGTCGGCGATCGACATCGACATCAAGAACGACAAGACGGGCTTCACCTGCGAGAAATACTTCGCGGCGGAACTTGAGAACGTGGCGTTTGCGCGGAAAGCCTTCGTGAAATCACACGTGGTTCAGTACGTGAACTTCTGGCCTTGCGAATGGAACAACGACAAGAAGTTCATGTCGCGTGCGTTCGAGTTCGCGCACGCCAACGGAATCGGATTGGGCGGCCCGGACATCGTGCCCTACAAGAAGGCGCAGATGAAAAACGCCTATCCATTCTTCCATCAATACAAAGGCAGGCTGAGACTGGTGGCGATGGCAGTGCAGGAACCGACGCTCACCTATACCAACCCCGAAACAAAAAAGCCGTTCACACGCGACGAGTTCGTGGCGTTCGCGGAGGACTATCTGGGAGTGGACATCATCTTCTGGGCGACGGCCTCGCCGTGGCTCAAGCCCGAACCCTAGCGCACGCCGCGCAGATAGCGACCGGGTTTGGGTGCTTCAGAGGGCACACCCTGTGCCGCAGGCACTGCCGCGGGCTGCATGACACGAGAGGCGACGACCTCGGGCACCGCCTGCCCCGTGTCGCGCAACCAGTCCTGCGCCAGCGTCACGAGTTTTGGATCACCGTGCGCCAGCGCACCGGCGATCACCTGCTTTTCGAGCTCCGGATCCTTGAGGAACATGGCAAGCTCGAAGCGCTGACCTGCAATCGTGAGATAGGCGTGCCACAGTGCTGTCGCGCGCCGCAATCTTTCCCCGGTGCTGTTCATGAGACTCATGGATCGCTACTCCACACTCTCTCCGTGAGTACTGACGTCGAGCCCCGCAGCCTCAGCTTCTTCGCTGACGCGGAGTCCGATGGTGACAGAGATGAGCATCAACAGGATCAGGCTCACCACCAGCGCGTAGGCCGCGCAGGCGCCGATGCCGATGAGTTGCGCGGTGATGCTGCCTTCGACGCCGCCGATGGCGACTGAGGCGAATACGCCGGTGAGCACTGCGCCGACGATGCCACCAACGGCGTGAATGCCAAAGGCGTCGAGCGAATCGTCGTAGCCGAACCAGGACTTGAGACCAACCACAGCGCCGAAGCACGCGAGGCTAGCCGCCACGCCGATGACCAGCGCAGCGCCGATGCCGACGTACCCCGCGGCCGGAGTGATGGCAACGAGACCGGCGATGGCGCCCGACGCGATACCGAGCACGCTCGCCTTGCCGCGTGCGGCCCACTCGATGGCCATCCAGGTGAGCGCTGCAGTCGCCGCAGCGCAGTGAGTGTTGGCAAAAGCCAGTCCGGCGCGACCGTCAGCCGACAGCGCCGAGCCGGCGTTGAATCCGAACCAGCCCACCCACAGCAGCGCAGCGCCCGTGATCGTGAGCGCGAGGTTGTGAGGGAAGATCGGATCGGTACCGTAACCTTTGCGCTCGCCGAGCATGATCACGCAGGCGAGACCGGTGACACCGGCATTGATGTGCACCACGGTGCCGCCGGCGAAGTCGAGCACGCCGAGCGTCGCGAGCCAGCCATCCGGCGACCACACCCAGTGCGCCATCGGCACGTAAACACACAACGACCATAGCGCCATGAACACCAGCATCGAGGAGAACTTGATGCGCTCGGCGAATGCGCCGGTAATCAGCGCGGGCGTGATGATGGCGAACATCATCTGGAACATCATGAAAACGGATTCGGGAATGGTCGGCGCGAGGTGGCTGACCGAAACCTGGCCACCCTTCGCATAGAAGAGTCCTTCGAGCGCGAAGCGGGTGGTGCCCCCGATCCAGGGTGAGTCCTCGGTGAAGGCGAGGCTGTAGCCAATCACCACCCACAGCACGGTGACCAGGCAGGCGATGGCGAAACTCTGCGCCATGGTGGAAAGCAGGTTCTTCTTGCGCACCATGCCGCCGTAGAACAGCGCCAGACCCGGCAGCGTCATGAGCAGAACGAACGCGGTAGAGGTCAACATCCAGGCGGTATCGCCGGTGCTGATCTGGCCGGCATCGACCAGGTACGGAGCGGTAGGAGCCGCCGAATCGGCGGCCGTCTGGGCAAACGCCCGCGAGGCGAGCGACCACAGGCCGGCCATAAGTGCGAAGGTTTTTCCTCTCATGCGCGCCATTCTGGCAAATGGCAAGCCTTAAGACTTTGCGCTTGCCACCACGATTTCCCATCGCAAATGTGCGCCATGTCTAACAAAACAAAATTCACTCGCCGCCGCACCAGCGTGGCGCGCGGGAGTCGTCATCCGCCGCGGCGTGCGCCAGTTCTCAGTCAGCGGTCGTCGGGCCGCTGCCGCAAACAGAAACGAACCGTCACGCCCTGCCCGGCCACCGCTTCCGCTTCGATTTCTCCGCCGTGGCGCCTCACGATGCGCTGCACCGTGGCGAGACCGAGTCCGTGCCCCGGAAATTCATCCTGGCGGTGCAGCCGTGTAAACGGCTTGAACAGACGCTCGGCGTGCGCCATGTCGAAACCCGCGCCGTTGTCACTGACGCAATACCAGGCGCGTCCGAAACGTTGCTGCACATCGAAACGTATGGAGGCCTGCGCCGTGCGGCCGGTGAACTTCCAGGCGTTGCCGAGCAGGTTCCGCAACACCGTCATCACGAGTCGCAGGTCGCCCCAGGCGGTGATGTCCGGTGCCACCTCGCACTGCACGTTGCGCCCGGTCTCCGCATGGCGCAATTCGTAATAGACCAGTTCGACCAGCGTCGTCAGATCGAGATGCTCGCAGGCCATCTCCGCGCGTCCTGCGCGCGACATCGCAAGCATGCCGTCGATGAGACCTTCCATGCGATCGCTCGCCTTGATGATCTCTTTCAGGAAGGTCTTGCCTTCATCGTTGAGCGTCTCACCGCACTCGTCTTCGAGTGCCTCGGTGAATCCTTTGAGGATGCGCAGCGGCCCGCGCAAGTCGTGGCCGGCGGCGGATGTGAACGACTCGAGCTCTTTATTGCTCTCGGCAAGTTCCAGTTCGAGTTCGGTCAGATCCTCTACGGTGGCGAGCCACGGCGCAGTGTCGCTCGCATCGGTGCCCAACAAAACGATCCGCACGCGGCCGATGAACGTGCTGCGATCCGATCGCCGCACCATGCAGCGGCGATCAACGCTGGCCGCTGACGCCTCGCTCCACCAATTTTCGAGATCCGGAAAGATCTCCGTCAGGAAATTGCCGGCGAGTGCTGCGGCATTGCAACGAAACAGACTGCATGCGGCCGGATTCGACGCGCTGATCCGGCCGGCACGCGTGAATATCAGCGACGCCACCGGATGGGCCGCGAACCACGCGCCCATTTCCTTAGGTTTCGGATCCTGATCCTCGCCGGTCAATATTTTTTCTACGAGATTCGTCATATGCCTGTCGCGAGAGAATCGGCAGTCCGGTGCGAGTCTGGATAGCGCCGCCCGAAAACTTTGTGCACAGGCGCGCAATTCCGCCGTGTGCGGGGTTTAGGCGCGCAGATCCTGGCCGATATGTGATGCGGGTCGGAACGAGCGGCAAAAATGCGCCGTTCCTTAAGGAATTGGCGATTGCCGCCGATATGACAACGTGTGGCGCAGTGCCGGGATGTGTGCGCCACCTTCATGGATAGTTATCCCGCAAACCTTGGGTCAAAAAAGCGCCGATGAGCACCAACGAATTCGATATCAGGAACATCCGATTGTTGTTAGTTGAGGACGACCCGGCCGATGCTCGCGTGGTAGAACGCCATCTCAAGGACGCCGGGCTCAACGAAGTCATCAGCGACTGGGTGCAGACCGCGAGCGAAGCGGCTGCGCGACTGCAGGCCGAGGAATACGACCTCGTGTTGCTGGATCTTGGTCTTCCGGACGCCACCGGCCTGCAGGCGCTGCGCGCATTGCGCGCCGTCGCGGACCTCACGCCCATCATTGTTCTCACCGGGTCGGACGACTACAAACAGGGACTCATCGCGGTCCGCGAAGGCGCGCAGGATTATCTCGAGAAGCGACGTGTCAACGCCGGCATGCTCTCGCGCATCGTTTCCTATTCGGTCGAGCGCAACAGTTTTCACCGCGACCTGGTGCGCGCCACGCGCCGCTACCAGGACCTCTTCAACAACGTGCCTGTGGCCTTGTTCACCGCCAAAAGCGACGGCGCGCTCAAGACCGCGAATGCCGCCTGCAAGAAACTGTTGTCGTGCCAGGGTATTCCGCTCGACCAGGTCAACTTCCTCGACCTGTTGTTCGAGCCGGGCAAGCGAGCTCACTTCCTCGATCTGATCTCGCGCCAGCGCATGGTCGAAGGCTGGGAGACGTCGATCCACGATGCCCAGGGCAACAAGCTGCACGTCCTCATCAACACGGCGCCGCTGTTCGACACCAACCAGGAATTCGCCGGCTGGGAAGGCTGCATCACCGACATCTCCATGCTCAAGCAGACTCTCGAGGAGCGCGACCGCCTCGAGGACAATCTGCGCCAGGCGCAGAAGCTCGAAGCCATCGGCCAGCTCGCCGCCGGTATTGCGCACGAAATCAATACTCCGACCCAGTACGTGGGCGACAACCTGCGCTTCCTCAAGGAATCGTTCGGCGAGCTCGACATCCTGCTCGCGCAGCTGGTCAACGTCGGCGGCGAGCCCGCCAGCGAACTGCTCGGCGAAGCCGACTTCGACTATCTCAAGGAAGAAATTCCGCGCGCGCTCAATCAGTCTCTCGAAGGCGTCGATCGCGTCGCCAAGATCGTGCGCGCCATGAAAGAGTTTTCACACCCTGCGCGCGAGAAGACCGCGACCGATCTCAATCGCGCAATCCAGAGCACGATCACCGTGGCCAGCAACGAGTGGAAGTACGTGGCGGAAATCGAGACGGATCTCGACGCCAACTTGCCTGCCGTGCATTGCTCGCCGGCCGAGTTCAACCAGGTGGTGCTCAACATGATCGTCAATGCCGCGCATGCGATCACCGACGTGGTCGGTGACGGCGGCAAGGGCAAGGGCAAGATCCGCGTGCGCACCCGGCCCGACGGCGAATTTGCGGTGGTGGAAATCACCGACTCGGGCTCAGGCATGCCGCCGCATATTCAACAGCGAATTTTTGATCCGTTCTTCACCACCAAGGAAGTGGGCAAGGGAACCGGCCAGGGCCTGGCCATCGCCCACAACGTGATCGTCGACAAGCACGGCGGAACCATCAAGGTGAACAGCGCGCCGGGCGCGGGCACTACATTCACGATTCGCCTGCCGATCGGCGGATCGAAACCCGAACTCGAATCTGCCGCGGGGGCCGCTGCGTGAACGCCATTCGCGTCATCTTCGTCGACGACGAACCACGGGTGCTCGAAGGCCTGAAGCGCATGCTTCGGCCCAAGCGCAACGAGTGGCAGATGACGTTCGTCGGCAGCGCGCAGGCCGCGCTCGACGCATTGAAGGTCGAGCCCTGCGAGGTCGTGGTCACCGACATGCGCATGCCCGGCATGAACGGCGCCGAGCTTCTGGAGGTCGTGCAAAGGGAGTATCCCGACACGATTCGCCTGATCCTCTCGGGGCAGGCCGAAACCGAATCGGTGATGAAGGCACTGGGCGTTTCGCACCAGTTCCTGTCCAAACCCTGCGATGCGGAAGTCCTCCAGGGCACCATCAGCCGCGCCTTCGCGCTGCGCGATCTTGCCGGCAGCGAATCAGTCAAGGCGCTGGTCGCGCGCATCAACCAATTACCCACGCTGCCCGCGACCTACCAGAAACTGGTCGAAACGCTGCGCGAGCCGAACTCCAGCATCGAAGACGTATCGAGCGTGATCTCCACCGATCCGGCGATGACTGCCCGACTCCTCAAGCTGGTGAACTCCGCTTACTTCGGACTCGCCAAGCCGGTCGCCGACGTGGGGCGCGCGGGTGCGTTGCTCGGTCTCGATCGCATCATGGCGCTGGTGCTAGGCCAGGGAATCTTTTCCGACTGCGATCCACCCAAGGTGGAAGGATTCAGCATGGACGCGTTGTGGAATCACAGCGTGGCCACGGCAGCCGCCGCGCATCGCATCGCTATCGCAGAACACCTGGATCGCGACCAGGTCGCGGCCGCCTTTCTCGCCGGCATGCTGCACGACATCGGCAAGCTGGTGCTGGCGATGGGCCTGCCGGAGCAGTACGCGAAAGTGCTCAAGCAGGCGGGCGACCGGCCAGGCGAACTGCAGCAGATCGAGATGCTCGAATTGCGGGCCGCGCACACCGACGTCGGCGCGTACCTGGTGGGCCTGTGGGGCCTGCCTAACACCATCGCCGAGGCCATCGCCTACCACGAAGATCCTTCGCAGTCGCCGAACCTCAAGTTTGGCCTGCCGGGGATCGTGCACGTGGCCGATCGCCTTGCGCATTACCCGGACGTCACTGACGTGCGTTCGCCCGAACTCGGGTTGAATCTCGCCTATCTCGAATCACAAAAACGCATCGATCGTTGGAATGACTGGCGCGAAGCCTGCGCGCCGACGCTGCCAGGAAAGTCTTCATGAGCGCGCGAGTCCTGTTTGTCGATGACGAACCCAACGTGCTGGATGGCATTCGCCGTCAATTGCGCAATCGGCTCAAGGTCGAAACCGCGAACGGAGCCGCCGCCGGCCTCGCGATGATCGAATCGAATGGACCTTTCGCCGTAGTGGTCTCCGACATGCGCATGCCGGATATGAACGGCGCGCGCTTTCTCGCGCGCGTGAACGAAATCGCGCCGGACACCGTGCGCATGGTGCTCTCCGGCCAGGCCGACATCGACTCCACCGTCGCGGCCGTGAACGAAGGCCACATCTTCCGTTTCCTGCTGAAGCCCTGCGACACCGACAAGCTGATCCAGTCGATCAACAGCGGCATCGATCAATACAACCTGATCAACGCCGAAAAGCATCTCCTCGAGAACACGCTCAACACCACGGTGAAGATGCTGGTGGAGGTCCTGGGACTCATCAATCCTGCCGCGCAGCAGCGCGCCTCGCAGATCGAGAAATATGCCGAAGCGGCGAGCGTGGCGCTCAAGCTGCCCGGCGCCTGGAAGTATCGCCTCGCCTCCGTACTCTCGCAGGTCGGCTGCATCACGCTGCCCGCCGAAACGCTCTCCAAGGTCTACGGCGGACAACCGATGTCCGAGGAAGAAGCGAAGCTCTACGAGTCGCACCCGGAAGTCGCCGGCAAGTTGTTAGGTCAGATCCCGCGGCTCGAGGATGTCGCCGCGATGGTGGCGGGCCAATTGCGCGCACCGGCCAAGGACCTTGGCGTTGGCGATCTCGCCAGCAAGAACCCGCAGCAGCTCGGAGCGGCGATCCTGTGGACCGCCGTGTGCTTCGATCAACTCGTCAACCAGGGCAGCTCGGCAACGGCCGCCGCCCGGCAGATTCGCGAGCTCGTCCCGCACCTGCCGCCGGCCATCACCGAAGCCATGGTGAACGCGCCGGTCGCCGCGGGCGGCCGTCGCGAGTCACGTTCCGTGGGCCTGAACGATCTTACGGTCGGCATGGTCCTCGAAGAAGACGTGCTGGTGGCGAAGGGAATCCACCTGGTGCCGAAAGGCGTGGAAATCACTGATTCATTGCTGGGGCGACTACGCACTATCGCCGGCGGCGTAAGAGTGGCTGAACCCATCCGGGTTTCGGTCCTGGTGCGGGAATAAAGGTACTGTCTATGGAAAAGAGCAAACTACTGCTGGTCGACGACGAGCCGAACCTCACTTCGGCGCTGGTTCGCAGCCTCGATCGAACCCAGTTCGAAATCTTCACCGCCGACTCGGCGCAGCAGGGTCTGATGATCCTCGCGGGCCACGAGATCGACGTCGTCGTCTCCGACGAGCGCATGCCCGGCATGACCGGAAGCCAGTTCCTGACCGAAGTGCGCAAGCAATGGCCTAACACCATTCGCATGATCCTGTCGGGCCAGGCAGACCTCGAAGCCGCAGTGCGCGCCATCAACGAAGGTGAGGTGTACCGCTTCCTGCTCAAGCCCTGTCATCCGAAGGAACTGCAGATGACCATCCTGCAGGGACTCCAGCAGAAGAAGCTGGTGGCCCAGAGCCGCAAGCTGCTGCAGGAGCATCAGAAGAACGTGAACATTCTCGAGACACTCGAGAAAGACAACCCGGGAATCACCAAGATCGAGCTCGACGAAGACGGCGCGATCATGATGGACGAAGATGCAGGCGCGACCGAAGACGTGCAGTCGCTGCTCGACGACCTCGAGCGGGAGATGGCGAAGGTCGCGCG
>Ga0207691_10007570_pt1 | contig 10455 bp, 6 predicted proteins | sample KBSM13metaG_FD_184327 | JGI IMG/M metagenome (GOLD analysis project Ga0207691, IMG submission 184327) | Miscanthus rhizosphere microbial communities from Kellogg Biological Station, Michigan, USA - KBS M1-3 metaG (SPAdes) (version 2) | ecosystem: Host-associated > Plants > Roots > Rhizosphere >... | reverse complement strand
CGTAAAAAATATTGATCCGGCACATGAGCGGATAAGAGAACCCTTTGCCGTCCGTGGTCGAGTAAGCGAGCATGTGCCAGTCCACCTGATAAGGAAAAAACCAAACTTCCGAGGCGATCAAAATGATCATGGCAATGATCCATGGGCTCATGCCGACGTCGATCGACAACGGTAGCAGTGCCACGCTCAAAGTCACCACTGTCAGGAAGCTGGTAAAAACCAATTTCAAAACATACGTGAGCAGAGCGATGACCAAAAAGAACCGTACCGGGCTATTGATAAACGGCACGATTAACGGCGACATCACATCCACGAGCCATACGTCGATCCTGGCCTGCTTCAAAAGCGTTGGGATGCTTAAGGTCACACCCATGTAAATCAAAAGCTCCCAGTCGATGCCCTTACGCAGCATGTTCCAATCGATGATGCCGGTATTCACCAACACGGCAAACGCAACGATCGCAATCCAGGCGCCGTCAATGCCGTGATATGGCGCGGTGAGCCAGCCTGCCACGGTGAACAGAAGCACGGCCTGACTGATCCATTCCTTGTATGAAAGCGGTCCAAGAACATTGAGTTGAGTCTGGACCATCGTGTAAGAGATTTTGGGCTGCGACTCCGGCCGATAAAGGACGATACTGCAAAGCAGAATAATCAGGATGACAACCAGGGTCGGCGGCAAGGCGGCGATGAACCAGTAACCCCAGGTAAACTGAGCGCGTACATCGTTGGGCAACAATCCCCAGGCGATTAAGCTCGTGGTCGAGCCGGTCAGGAATAGAAACCCGAGTTGGCCGAGGCCAAGAAAACTGGCGACGAATAACCCAGTTGAGGCTTTGGAAGGGGTCTTGTAACCCAGGCTTTCGGAGAGGTTCACGAGCATCTGGCTGGTAATCACCGTGCGCGCAGTCTGCTGCGGGATCAATGCCATCACGACAACGCCCATCACTCCCGTCGCAATGATCTGCCAGTAATAGCTGAGCGGAAACATACGGACCAGATGGAGTGACAGACGGTAAAACAATCCGGAGCCGGTGATTGCGGCGCCCAGCCCTAAGACGCCGAGGGTCATGAACCAAGTCGTGCTGGCGAATCCACCCATGACGGTTTCCGCCGATTCGAGCTTGGTGAGGATGATCACCATTGCGAAGACCAGGGCCACGCCATAGTCGGGCAGCACGCGAAAAACCCAAAATGTGAGCGTGAAGCAAATTAAGCCTAATAATTTAGTAGCCGACGGATCCAGGCCGAGATCCGGTTGTCCGAACCAGAGATAACCGCCTACTGCAAGACCAAAAATCGCGCCGAACCATTTACTGAACGAAGGCGAGCCAAGTAGCGACTTCCACCGCTTCACGACACTATGGGACCGTGGTTTTGCTCCCGCAGGAGGCGATACCATGAGGAACTCAGGCAAACTGATTTCTTGAAGTTGCTGTTGATACCCGTCGGACGCCGCGTTCTCTTGGCTGATTAAATTGAGCGCGCTGCGCAATTGATTGATGGCTTGCCCGTAGTCATTGCGCTGCGCCAGCGTTTCCGCCATGCGGCGGTAGCTCACGACGGTATCGGGCGCGAGCGCGCCAGATGCCCTTTGGGTCAAGACTTCGCGATAGCTGCGGTACGCCCCCGCCATATCGCCTAATTGGATCAGAGCGCTAGCCCGCAAATTGACCAAACGAAGATCGGCGAAAAGCTGTTCCGGCGGAAACTTATCGAGAATGGTCTTGATCAAGAGCGGCGCTTCGTTGAGAAGAGGTTCGCTCGCGGCAGTTAAAAGCCGGATCGCATTGGACCAGTCCTGAGCTTCGACGCGGTGATGAATCGCTTCGCGCAGATCGCCGAGGGCTTCATAACGCTCAGCAAAGCGCGCGTGCAGCCGCCCGATCATCTCCTCGCCCTCGACGGCGTTCAGTTTCTCGCGCAGAAAATCTCTGAAGAAACTGTGCAATTCGTATTTGTCGTTTTCCAGCCGCCGAATCAGCGGGAATTGACCGTCGCCGAGCTCGACAATGAGATGGGTCGGTTGGCTGTTTTGAAAAACCTCCTGCCACGTGCGTTTGTCGCCGGCGCCGATCAAAGAAGCCTGTCGAAAGAATGCCTGCTCGTCGGCGTCTCGCGCTGAGTAGAATTCCTCCGCAAGCGAATTGAAAGCTTCACGGCCGGTGGAATATTGGCGGTCGACATAGGAGAGCCGTTTGCTGAGCGTAGCGCTCAATTGCAATAACCAGGTGGGATGTTTCTCAATCAACTCATCCCAATCTTCACGTCGGAGCCGCCATAGAGACGTCGGTTTGATCGTGCGAATGGTCGCCGATCGCGGCTCCCCCGTCAGCAGTGCCATTTCGCCGAACCAATCGCGCGGCCCGAGGATCGCCACCACCTCAGATTTATCGCCGCCGCTCTCAAACAGAACTTGCACGGTGCCCGACTGAATTAGATAGAAGGCGTCACCCTGCTCGCCTTGAGAAAAAATTGTTATACCGGTTTCGAACGAGATCTCTTCCATTTTGCCGAGCACTTTGGCGACATCTTCGCGCGAGAGCCCGGAGAAAATCAGAACGCTGCGGATGGTATCGGCAAGACCTTCCATCGAGTTGCGTTAGCGGATCACTTTATCGGCTTTTTTTAAAATTTCAGGAGTGAACTTCAGATCGAGAAACCGCGCGGTGCGGTAATTGAGGGTGAGGTCGAATTTGGCTGCTCGCTGGATGCTGAGACTCCCCGGCTTCTCACCTTTGATAATCTTATCGATCAAGCCTGCAGCCTGCCGTCCCATGCCCAGAAAGCTTGGACCATAAGCGGCGAGCGCTCCGCCAATAGCCCAGGATTCCTGGTTGAACATGGTGGGGAATTTTTTCGCGCGTGCGGTGTCAAAAAGGAACTCTGATTCACCTTCGAACAGCTCGTCAGCGATCTGGAAAATCGCCGTAGCCGGCATTCGAGGCAGACTACTGACTGTGGTTTTCAACTCATCGCTCGACTTGATTGCATAACCGACCGCTTCCAAGCCGAATTTTTTTGCCGCAGCCTCGGCGGCCCTGAAACTGTCGCGCGAAAAAGCATTGTTGCCATCGTAAAAAATCAGGATCTTTTGTAGTCCCGGGACGATTTCCTTGATGAGCTCGACCCGCTTCTCTGTCGTGCTGCGGGCGTAGGCAGCCACGCCGGTCAGATTTTTCGGGCGTTCCTCTCCGCTCGACGTCCAAAAGGATGGAGAGTTACCAGGCAATAGCGGGGAAGCTGTTGGAGTGCTTTTGATCAAACCTGCGGCGACCGGATCGTCCGGATGAACGAATACGATGGGTATCTCTCCTGTCGAGGCGATTGCCGCGCGTGTCGCGCTGGTGCCCGTGGTAAAAATAACATTCACTTGCCGGCTGAGAATCTCGCCGGCAGCAGGTTGCAAAGCAGCGCGGTTTCCTTTGGCATTACGGGTTTCAAAAAACAGGTTCTTTTTTTCCTCGTAACCGAGCCGTTTGAGCTCTTCGCCCAGACCTTTGATCGCCTGTGTTTGAGACCGTTCCATCTCCTGGACCAGGATGCCCACTCGTATGCGTGATTGCGCAAGAACTAGAACCGGAGTAGCAAGAAGGAGGGATAACGCGCTCACGAAAAAAACTAAGCCAATCTTTGCACCCATCATGCTAGCCATCACAATGCGCCTTCGCTCTGGCCGGAGTTATCATAAGACAATTTCCATTCCCTCATGCGCCACGATGGTGGATTGAAAAATCTGTTTGGCGCGTTCTGCGATCGTTGCCATAGTTTTATCATCGTGGGTGGGCTCGTGGTGAAATAGTGCGAGCTGTTTGACTCCGGCCTTTTTGGCAACCTCGATCGCGAGCTCGATCGTGCTGTGCCCCCAGCCTTTGCGCGGCTTGGTGCGCGAAAAGTATTCGTCGGACAGATATTGCCCGTCGTGGATCAGCAGATCCGCGCCGCGCGCAAAGTCGATGACTTCCGGGTAACCGCCGTCTTGTTCCTCGATATCCGTGGCATACACCAAGCTTTTCTTGCCGTAGAAAACCCGGTAGAGCATCACTCCCTTCAGCGGGTGCGCCGGGCTTTTATAAGTCGCAATCCGCAATTCGCTCTCGCCGCAGATGTCCGCCCGGGCTGGATTGATTTTGGGCCGATGCCCCGGTAACCCAAAACGAATGATCTCACCGCCGGCGAGAGAAAAAATCTCTTTTTTTCCTTTTAGCTCATCGAGCGAAACTGGAAAAAGATCGCTGTGGGTCAAATGGTTCAGGCTTCGAGTCAATGCGCCATGAGTCCGGCCCGGTCCGAGAATGAAGGTACGCGCCTTAGCGGTCAGCAGCGGCTCGAAAAAGCAGAGCCCCATCACGTGATCGATATGAGTGTGACTGAGAAAAATGTAAGCCGCCGCGGGCGAAGCGATCCCATTACAAAGCTCCTTGCCCAGGGGAATAATGCCGGTACCGGCGTCAAAAATCAGTCGACGCTCGTCGATTTGCACCTCGACACAGGATGTATTGCCGCCGACTTTGGAGCTCCCTCGATCCACGGTCGGATAGCTTCCGCGAACGCCCCAGAACTTAAGACGAATCTCGCGATTGTTTCTGAGCGTTTGGGACTTTGCGTTCATGCGACGGCTCAGCGGGCGCTAAGAATGTTATAGGCGAGCACGGGCCGGGCAATGCCTTTGAGACTGAGCTGTTCGATGGCTTCGGCTACAAATGCATGTTCCAGGCGACTCATGGTTTTTTGATCGGTGAGAATTTGACCGCCCTTGGCTTCAGCGCAGAGACGCGCGGCGAGATTGGGTAAGTTTCCGACGGTACCGTAATCCATCCGTCCTTCAAATCCCATCGTGCCGAGGGTCGCATAGCCGGCGGCTATGCCGACGCCCAAATCCAAGTCATAGCCTTTCTTCAACCAGGCGCCGCGTAGATGTTTCACTCGATCGCGCATCTCGAGCGCCATCAGCGTGGCCTGCTGCGCGTGATCTTCGCACGGAATCGGGTCGTTGAAAATGATCACAATCCCGTCGCCCATAAAACGTTCCAGGGTGCCCGCGAATTTGAAAACCAATTGGCCCATCTCCGCATGATAATGGCGCAAAAATTCCATCACTTCTTCCGGCTCGGCGCTGTCGGAAAAGGCGGTGAAGCCGCGCAGATCGAGAAACACGATGGTGATCTCGCGTCGGTGAGTTCTAAACAATTCATCATCCTGGCCAAGAATGGTTTCAGCGATCTGCGGTGAGAGATAGCGTTTGAGGCGCGCCATACGCTCGAGCTCGCTTACCTGTTGTTTGACCGTCGCGGCGAGCGTGCGATTCCATTCGGCGAGCGTGTCATGCATCTCCTTGAGTCGCATCATGGCGCGCACCCGGGCCAAAAGCTCGAACGAATCGAAGGGCTTGGTCACGTAATCATCGGCGCCGGCATCGAGGCCGGCCACCTTGTCTTCTTGCGTGGCCTTGGCGGTGAGCAGAATGACCGGAATGCCCTGATGTTCCGGCGTCGCCCTGAGGTGCTTGAGAACCTCCAGTCCGTTCATGCGCGGCATCATATAATCGAGCAGGATCAGATCCGGCTCGAAGCTTTCAGTTTTCTCCAGCGCCTCAACCCCATCGCCGGCCCTCTCGATCACATATTCATAGTCGGCGAGCTCCTGCTCGAGCAAATCGAGATTGAACGGCTCGTCATCGACGATGAGAATTTTCTTACTCATAAATCATCCGACATACTTTTTGATCTTTTCGAGTAAGAGTTCCTCATCAATCGGCTTCGATAAGTAGTCGTCGCAGCCAGCTTTGCGCGCTTCGATTTCATCGCCGACCATCGCATGAGATGTGACAGCAATTATCGGGATGTGCTTCAAGGCGCTATTTGCTTTGATGCGCCGGGTCGCTTCCCACCCGTCCATCACCGGCATGCCCAGATCCATCAAGATGAGGTCGGGTTTTTCCTGTTCTGTGGCTTTGATTCCCTGCTCTCCATCCACCGCCTCTAACACAGCGTAGTTCTCTTCGAGCAACTGCACGAGCAAGTCCCGGTTCCAATCCGTATCGTCAACCACGAGAATCTTTTTTTTGTCCATAAAACACCTACGGTAATTTTGCGTTTCGAAGTATGCAACGTATCAACTGTGCTTCATATCTAGTCTAAGTCCGCTTCCGGCTAGTCCCTCGCCCGGAGGGAGAGGATTCGGGTGAGGGTTTAGTTTGATGCCTTCTTGTGAAGGCTTGGTTAAGCTTTTCCAATAGTCCATTTAGATTCTGTAGCACCTCATTGTTCCAAAACCGCAGTACACGAAAGCCACGCGAACGTAAAAAAGCGGAACGGCTTTGATCGGCTGCAGTTTGATCGGCGTGCTGGCCGCCATCAATCTCGATGACGATACGATGTTCAAAACAACAGAAGTCCGCAATCACCGAGCCGATGACGAACTGGCGTCGAAATTTGTAGCCGTGAAACTGTCGCGCGCGGAGCACCGCCCAAAGGCATTTTTCCGCTTCGCTTTGTTGCCGCCGAAGTTGACGTGCTCGATTTCGTAGCGTTTCGACACTTGGGTTAGTTGGCATGTATTACCCGAGAAGCCCTCACCCTTACCCTCTCCCACAGGGCGAGGGAATAAGCAGGCAATTCGGATTAGAATAACCGTTTCGCTCGTTCAATCGAAAATCGGCAATCGAAAATCTAAAATTCATTGTTTCAACTCCATCGGTAATGTGATCGTGAACTTCGATCCTTTGCCTTCTTCGCTTTCCACGACGATCTCGCCGCCCATTAAGTTGATGAATTTTTTAACGATGGCGAGGCCAAGGCCGGTGCCGCCGTATCTGCGTGTGCTCGACATGTCCGCCTGGCGGAACTCGTCGAAGATGTATTTCAGCGCTTCCTGGTTCATGCCGATACCGGTGTCGGACACCGTGAGCTTGACTGTCCCGTTATCGCGCGCCGCGGCGACTTTGATTTCGCCTCTCTCGGTAAATTTGACGGCGTTGCTCAAGAGATTGAGAACGCATTGCTTGAGCTTATCGCGATCGGTTTTCATCGGCGGAATGTCGGGCGCGACTTCGGTGATCAATTTCACATTGCCGTTCCTGAGCAGGGGCTCGACGGTCGTTGTCGCCACGCGGATGATCTCGTCGAGCTTGAAGGTTTCGGCAAACACCTCCATGCGTCCGGCCTCAATCTTCGCCAAGTCGAGCAGCTCGTTGATCAAGCTGAGCAAGTGATCCGAGCTCACGAGAACTTTCTGGAGATTTTCCTTTTGCAACGGCTCGATTTTTCCTTCGGTGCGCCGCAGGACGATGCGGGTAAATCCAATGATGGAATTCAGCGGTGTCCGTAGCTCATGACTGACGTTGGCGAGGAATTGTGATTTGTGACGATTGGCGGCTTCGAGCTGATCGTTTTTGTCCTGAATCTCCTGAAACAACCGGACATTCTCGATCGCGATGACCGCCTGGTCCGCAAAAGTCTTGAGTAGAGCGATCTGTTTGTCCGAAAACGGACGAACTTGGGTGCGACGTATGTTAATAACACCGATCGGACTTCCTTCGCGAAGCAGGGGCGTGGCCAATACCGTTCGCGCACCGCTTGCCGGTTGGCGAGCTTTGGAATCAGGGAATTCGGTTTCCATCTGGGCAGCCAGATCCTCGACGTGGACCGTTGTCCGATCGATGACGGCTCTGCCTGCGGGTGTTTTCCGACTGATGGCGGGAATCGTTGTGACAAAGGGAATCGCGCCGTATCCTGCCACTCGCTCAAGAACGTCTCCGGACGTCAAGAAAAGTTGTGCATCATCGGCGTCGCACAACCGTGCCGCTCTTTCTGTCAAGGCATCCAAAACGGGTTGGATGTTTGTCGGCGAGCTGGCGATCACGCCCAATATCTCGCTGGTCGCTGTCTGCTGTTCCAGCGATTCGGTTAGTTCCTTCGTGCGATCTTCGACCTTGCGCTCCAAATCCACATAAGAATCCTGCAGCTGCTCGGTCATTCTGTTGAATTCATCGGCAAGCACCTCGATTTCGTCGCCGGTTTTTAGATTCAAGCGAAAGCCGAGATCGCCGGCGCCGATGCGCTCCACGCCTTCACGAAGAATGCGCACTGGCTGCACGACCCGGCGCGCGAGAAAATAACTGGCAAAGAGCGCCATGCCGAGACCGATCATGAACAAGGCCGAAGTACGCAGCATCGAGGCGTAAAGCGCTTCGTAAGCTTCTTCCAACGGCCGCTCCACAACCACCGCCCATTCAAAGCCGGGAATGAGCGCAAAGGAGCTGAGAACATCTTTGCCCTGAAGATTTTTCGCGACGATTGCGTTGACCGCGCGTGTTCCCGGCGCCGTGTCGAACGCAGCGGCGACGACGGGTAATTGACTGACGTTGCGCCGTTGCAAGACCAAACTAATATCCGGATGGGCGATCAGCTCGCCGGATCGGCTGACCGCATAAGCATAGCCGGCTTTGCCGATCGTGATACTGGAAACCACGTCGCCGATGTATTTGAGATTAACCTCCGCCTGCAGCACGCCGATGACATCGCCGGCAAAGCGCTCGATCGGCACCGCGATCGTCATATAGGGTTCGGAGCCGCGCACGAAGTAGACCGGACTAAAATACGATTTGCCCTGGAATGCCTGTTTGAAGGCTGGGGAGGAAGAGAGATCTTTTTTCGCATCCGGCAAGACCGTGCGCAGTCGTGAGGCCTGCACTTGAATCAGTCCGTGCTCGTTAAGCGCAACCGCCTCTGTCACTGCCGGCGCGATCAGCAGGAGTTTTTCCAACTCGAAGCGAAAATCGGCGGTCAAGCCTTTCGGCGCAATGTCGCGGCTCTTGGTGGCGCCCTTGAGGACGTTGTGGATTTCCTGGACGAAATGCTCGATTTTGAAAGCCGCGCCGGCGGCGATCTCTTTTTGCAAGAGCGCCAACTGTTCCCGGCTTTCCTGATAGCGATAATAAATTTCGATCAGCCCGCTGGTGATCAAACCGCCGCCGATCAGAATCACGGAGATCAGGAAATAATCGCGCACCAGCCGGCCGCGCCTGGGCCCACCCAGGTTACCCAGAAACGGAAGCTTGCGAAGTTTATCTCTCCAACCCATGGACGGCTTGTTATTGTACAACTTTCTCTGCTCTTGCAAGCAGATTCGCCTGAATCACTTGGTCGCGTTCGGTAAACGGAATCCGAAACCCGAATAGCGAAATCCGAAACAGACCAAATGCGTAAACCCAAACTTCAAAATTCACAAGCGAAACTCATTTGAGTTATTTTTTGATTTGGTTTTTCTTCGGATCAACGATTGATTTTGTCTGGTACTCGTCGTGCCTCACCGAATCACTTTGGCCGCTTTCGCGAGCACATCGGGTGGGATCGCTACACCGATCTGCTTGGCGGTCTTGAGATTGAGCGCCAAATCGAATTTCGTGGGTTGCACCAGCGTCAGCTCGCCGGGTTTTTTGCCCTTGAAAATTTGATCCACGTATTCCGCGGCGCGCCGTGAGAGATCGGGCAGATTAACGCCATAACTCGCAAGCCCTCCCTCCTCGACAAAATCGGCGCGATCGTAAACTGCCGGAAGACGCTGTTTGAGAGCGGCTTGAGCGATTTGGGAAACATGCGAATTGAACAGCGCGTCGGTCAGAATAAAGAGCGCGCTCGAACCGGCTTTTGCCGCGTTGGCAATGGCGTTATCCAACTCACTCGCGCTTTGAGCTGTGGCTGAATGGAAGCTCAAGCCTGAAGCTTGCGCGCCGAGCTCGGCGTCGTTGCGACTACGAGCATGTCCAGGGTTTTTGGGATTGGACAAGAACGCGATCAGGGTAGCCTTGGGAAGTATTTCCTTGATCAGCTTGATTCGAGAGCCGAAGAAGTCAGGCGACATACGGCCGACGCCGGTTATATTGCCGCCGGGAAACATATAACTTTTGATCAAACCAGCTTCGACGAGGTCGCCCGCCCCCGCAACGACAATAGGAGTTGTGCTCGTGGCATTTTTGGCAGCGACTGCCACCGCGGTCCCGCCGACCACAATGACGTCGGGCTTTTGTTCGACCAGCTCGTGTGCCAACTGGGGCAGACGGTCACGTTTTCCATCGCCGAAACGGTACTCAATGATAATATTCTTGCCTTCTTCATAACCGAGTTCGCGCAGCCCCTGACGCAAGCCTTCGTCACGGGGCTTGTTCAGGGCTTCGGTTCCCGATACCAGTACGCCGATCTTCCAAACCTTCGCGGACTGCTGTGCGTTGGCCGAAGCAGTTGTTAGCAGAACAGTTATCAGTAGCCAGAAACAGATTTTTCCAAACAGCCAATTCATTCCGGAGTTCCTTTCACGCCTGTTGTCACACAGCTATTTAATCACTCGATCCGCTCGCGCCAGCGTGCTCGCCGGCATCGTCAGTCCGATCTGCTTGGCAGTCTTGAGGTTGATATCCAATTCAAACTTGGTCGGTTGTTCCACGGGAAGATCGGC